>Ga0126381_100000126_pt1 | contig 84497 bp, 62 predicted proteins | sample PanSoiMetPlot_28_FD_96465 | JGI IMG/M metagenome (GOLD analysis project Ga0126381, IMG submission 96465) | Tropical forest soil microbial communities from Panama - MetaG Plot_28 | ecosystem: Environmental > Terrestrial > Soil > Tropical forest > Bulk soil | place: Panama | collected 2016-02-17 | reverse complement strand
ATTTCTGTTCACCATCTCTCTCGGCGCCGGTACCTTCTTCGGATTGGTGCCCGCCGTTCAGGCCCGCAAGGTCGATCCCATGACTTCGATTCGCGCTGCCTCCCTGCCTACTCCGCGCGCTCTGTCCGCCCGAGGCGCACTGGTGGTGCTCGAATTCGCCTTTGCCGTGATCGTCGTCATCGGCTCAGGAATCCTGGTGAAGAGCTTTCTCCGGCTCGTTCATGTCGATCCCGGCTTCCATCCGCAGGGCGTCCTCACGCTGCGTATCGCGCCTGCTCCCCAGCAGAATCCTCAGGCCCTCTTCACCCGCATCGAACAGCGTCTCCGCACTTTGCCCGGTGTTACCGATGTCGCTGTCGCCAACACGCTTCCAATGATCGCCAACCGCGCGGACAGCCTGCGCTTCAACGTTCCCGGCAGCCCGCTGATCGATCCCGATGCTTTGCCGCCCGCGCAGCGCTGGCTCGTCAGCTCGGGCTATTTTCAGGCTCTCGGAATCCCACTGCGCTCCGGACGCTGGTTCACCCAGCGCGACCTCAACCAGCCGGTCGCCATCGTCAACGAGAGCCTCGCCCACCGCTACTGGCCGAACCAGGACCCGGTCGGCCTCCGCTTCATCATCGGTCCCTGGAGCGCCACGCCTGTATGGGCCACCATCGTCGGCGTCACCGGCGACGTTAAACCCTACGGCCTCGATGCCGAAGCCGGTATGAACCTGTACTTTCCGGCCATTCTGCCTCGCTATCTCGTGGTGCGATCCGCCGCCGCTCCCGCGCCGCTCGCGGCCGGCGTCGAGCACGAACTGCAGGCGATCGATCCGGCCATGCCTATTTCGGATATTCACACCATGGACGAACTGGTTGCCGATTCCGCCCGCTCCCGCCGCCTCACCACGAGCCTTCTCACCGGGTTTGCCGCGCTCGCGCTCGTTCTTGCAGTAATTGGAATCTATGGCGTCACGGCCTGGGCTGTGGGGCAGCGCACGCGCGAAATCGGCATCCGTATGGCGCTCGGTGCTCATCCGCGCCAGATTCAATCCATGGTGGTCCGTGCAGGTCTGAAGCTGTGTGGACTCGGCCTCATGATCGGCCTGGCTGGCGCACTTGCGCTGCGCTCCTTGATTGCCGCCATGGCGTTCCAGGTCTCGACGGCCGATCCGCTCATCTACGCCGCTGCAGCCGCGGTTATGACTGGCACTGCCGTAATGGCTTGCTATATGCCGGCGCGCCGCGCCAGCCGCGTCGATCCCGCATCCGCCATTCGCTGGGAGTAGCGATGGTGGGACAGACGATGTCGTCGCTCGAGCGGCCGCCAGGCCGCCTTCGGCGGCTCGGCATCGCCCGTTTACTTCGTTGCGCCCTTCACGGCTGCGTCGAAGCTGATGTTGTTGGAATCGAGAATGCTGCCGGTGGCCCGCTCCAGAGCCGCCTTTGCCTTCACGTAAGAGCTCTTCGCCGCCACTTCGGTCGACTTCGCCTGCGCCACCAGGCTCTCGTACTGAATCACGAAGAACGCCGTGGAAGCTCCCACTTCGAACTTCGACTGCTCCGCGTCCAGCGATTCCTGCTGGTATTGGCGCGCCTGCACCGCCGCGTCGTAGGCCGCTCGCGCACGCCGCATCGCAATCACCGCATCTTCCACTTCGAGCGCCGCCTGGTTTTGCAGTTGCTTCACCCGCACCTCGGACTGCTTCACCTGCAATTCGTCACGTGCCAGGTCGGCCTCCGCAATCCGGTTCTTAATCGGCAGTGTCACTTGCAGGCCAACGCCATAGGTTGGATAGTCGCGGGCGAAAACCTGTCCCAAAGCGCTGCCGTAGCCGCCGCTGAAGGAGGGGTTCGGGTTGTTTACGAAGCCCGTCAGTGGTCCGGCCAGGCCGTTGTTCTGCATCACGCCGACCAGATCGACTTCCGGCTTCGTCAGGTTCCGCGCACCTTCCAGGCCGATAACGCTGTTCTCCACCTGCAGGCGCGCCTGCCCCAGGTCCGGCCGGTGGGCCGTCGCATCGGCGATCAGGTCCTGCAGCGGCCGCAGTTCGTCGCTGGCCGGAATCGTCAGCGAGTCGGTTGGAATCACGTGCATGCCGCGCAACTGCGCGTCCTGGTCCCGCGTCAGCACGGTCTTCAGAATCGCTTCCTGTTCTTCCAGCAGTCCGCGCGAATTGATCAAATCCTGCTGCGTTGAAAAAAGCTGGGCCTTGGCGCGCGTCAACTCCACCTGGGCCAGGGTGCCCACATCCACTTGGGCCTGCGTGTCGCTGAGCAGCTTGTTGGCCAAGCGCACGCTCTCTTCTTTCACCTTCTCATCTTCGTAGAGCGCTACAAAATCCGTGTACAGGCGAATCACGCCGTAAGTCGTGGCGATGAGCTGCTGTTGGAACAGCAGGCTGGCAATGCGGCGTTGGTTCCCCGCGATGCGAATGAACCGATGGTTGAGCGACGGTCCGAAGCCGCGCCACAACGGCTGCGTCAACGTGAGCCCGAGGCTCGATCCGGTGAAGGGATTGTATCCGGCGTTCAGCGCGTTGATGTTTTGGTGCGTGTTGTTGAAGGTCAGCGATGCCTGCGCACCCGAGGCGAACCCCTGCTGAATTCCCGCATTGGCGCTGACGCCGTTCGATACCAGGCTGTTGGTTCCGTAGGAGAGCAAGTTAACCTGCGGCGTGGTGGTGTGCTGCCAGTTCAACAAACCAACAAAGGCCGGATCGAAGACCGGTAGCGCGGTTCCCGTCGATTGGTTCACCGTGCCCTGCATGGAATAGCTGTCGGCCGGCTCGCCCAATACGCCCAACTCCAGTGCGTTGGTAGGGACCGAAGTGCCATTGGTCGCGATTCCGCCGTTCGCCGGATTCACCGTAAGCGGGCTGAGCGGTCCGCCCACGCCGATAGGTACCTCGAGCACCGTGTAATTCAGCCCGCGCGTCGTGCCGCCGCCTTTGGCACGCAGCAGGTCGGTATCGGCCGTCGGGAGTATGAAGCGCTGCAGCTCCACGTCAAGATTGTTCTCGATCGCCAGAGCCAGTGCATCCTGTACGGACAGATAGAGGTTGCCGGCGCGCACCAACTCGCGGATGCGCTGCGAATTGTCGAAGCTGACGGGCCTGCTCAACGGCGGCAACTGCGCCTGGGCCGTCCCTGGCCCGGCCGCTAGCATTGCGGCCACCCCTAAACTAAGAAACTGCTTCACATTACGGCCGGTCACTCCTTGCTCCTCTGCTCCTTTGCTCCTTTGCTGTCTGCCGCTCTTACCTTCACGCCCTCCTGCACTGCATCACTGGGATTGACGACCAGCTGCTGGCCCTCCTCCAGCCCCGAGAGCGCTTCCAGTCGGTCGCCGAAATCGCGGCCCAACTGCACCGTCTGCAGGTGCACTGTGCCGCTCGGCATCATGATCGCCACCTGTGGTCCGCTCGACCGCAGCACCAGTGTATCGCCGGGAATCACCAGCGGTGGATCCTTCCGCGGAACCGACAGGTCGACCTGCGTGTACATGCCAGGCAGCAGCGTCCCTCCGGAGTTGTCCGCCTGCACCTCCACCAACAGCGTCCGGGTGGAAGGATCGAGCGCGTTCGCCGTGCGCGTCACCAAACCGCCGAACTTACGTCCGGGAAGATCGGGTATCACGAGCGTGGCATGTTGCCCTACTTTCACCGAGCCCGCATCTCCTTGCGGCACATTTAGGTATACCCGCAGCGGGTTCGCTTGCGCGACCCGGTACAGCATGGTGTTGCCTTCATTCACCAGCACGCCGCTATCGATGTTGCGCACTGTCACGACGCCGGCGAACGGTGCCCGCACCGTCAGGTAGCTCTCCAACTGGTTCAGCCGGTCCAGATTCGCACGCGCTGCCGCCGCATTACTCGTCGCTGCGGAAACTGCCTTTTCGAGTGCCTGTACATTGGCTTGTTGCGCCGCCCACTGGGTTTGGTAGGTCTCGTTGTCCTGCCGCGAAATTACGCCCTTCTTGAATAACGGGTCGAACCGCAGTGCCGTAGCGTGCGCCAGGCTTTCGTTGGCGCTCCCCTGCACGAGGCTGGCCTGTGCCTGCTGTACGGTAGCTTCCGCCTGGTCTACTGAAGCTTTGGCCTGCTTGATCTGCTGATCGAGTTCCGGCGCCTCGATTTCCGCCATCACCTGTCCCGCGGAGACGCGATCGCCGATATCGACCAGCCGTTTGCGGATGTATCCGGAAGCGCGCGCGAGCACGGGCGCCTCGGTCACCGCCTGGATGTTTCCCGGCAGCACGAGGCTATCGGTCTTGTCCGAGCGCTTCACCGTCGCCACTGTCACCACAGGTATGCTTTGCGCGCCGGCCTGCGATTCCGCCGCCAGCACCGCCTCGCGTTTCTGCCGCGGCAGGTATCCGTAGAAATATCCGGCCAGCGCCAGTGCCGCCACGAGCAGCACCACCATCAGCAGTGTGTGCCCTCCCGGTCCGGAAGGCCCGGCGTCCCCGTGGCCTGCCGCCGCCAGTTTCTTCTGAAGCTCCAATTGGCGCCTCAGGTCTTCAACTTCCGCGCGAAGTTGTTGTTCGGTGGTATTCAGATCGTTCATAGCGATTCCTCGCCGAGCGTCATCTGGTCTCGCAAGTACTCATGCTCCTCTTCCACAATGCGGCGTTCGTAATCTACGGGGGGCTTCTTGCGCAGCAGGCTGTATACCAATGGAACCACAAAAAGGGTCGTTGCGGTTGCCAGGATCAGCCCGCCGATCACCGCGCGGCCCAGCGGAGCATTCTGCTCGCCGCCTTCGCCCATTCCCAACGCCATCGGCAGCATGCCGATGATCATCGCGCTCGCCGTCATAATCACCGGACGGATGCGAGTGTGCCCGGCGGAGAGCGCCGCCGCCCGCGCGTCCATGCCTTCCAGGCGCTGGTCGTTGGCGAACACTACCAGCAGAATCGAGTTCGCCGTGCCCACGCCGATGCACATGATCGCGCCCATCAGCGACGGCACGCTGAACGTGGTCTGCGTCAGGAACAGCATCCACACAATGCCCGCCAGCGCGCCGGGGAGCGCCATCAGAATGATGAACGGATCGAGCCACGACTGGAAATTGATCGCCATCAGCAGGTACACCAGGACGATCGCGAAGAGGATTCCCAACCCCAGCCGGTAAAACGACGACTGCATGGTGGTGTACTGCCCGCGCACGTCGATGCTCGATCCGCGCGGCAGCTTGCTTTGCATACCCGCGACGATCTTGTCCACCGCCGCACCCACCGATCCCAGATCTCGCCGGTCCACGTTCGCGTAAACGTCGAACACCGGCTGCACGTTGTAGTGGTTGATGATCTCGGGCGCCACGCCGCGCGCCACTCCCGCCAGGTTGGACAGCAGTTGCGGTTCGGCCACCGCCGCACCCGGGTTGCCGTAGGCCAGCGAGGATTGGCTGGGCGCCGTGCCAGTCGCGCCGAGCCCCCAGTTGGCAACGCCCGCGATCGAGGTGGAGGTGTTGGTGTTCACGTTCGTGAACGGGCTCCCGATCGGCGTCCGCAAGAGCGCCGAGAGCGTATCCACCTTGTATTGCGGGGTCTGTACCGCCACGAAGTAGGTCACTCCGGTGCGCCAGTCGAGCCACTGCGTGGGCGCGATCTGGCCGCTCGAAGCCAGCGAAATCAGCAGGCTGTTGCTTACGTCCCGTTGCGTCAGCCCCACCAGTCCTGCCTTGTCGCGGTCCACGTTCACGTCGATCTCGGGCCAGTCCACGACCTGGTGGATATGGACGTCGGCGGCGCCGGGGATACGCGCGATTTCGTTCCGCAGTCGTTCCGTGAGCTGGTAATTGGCGTCCACATTGCGCCCCACAACCTGTACGTCGATGGGGGCAGGAAGTCCGAAATTGAGAATCTGGTTGGTGATATTGGCGGCTTCGAAGAAAAACGTATAGTCTGGAAATTTCTCGTTCAACCGTTTGCGAAGTTTGTCGGTATAGCCTGCGGTAGAGCCGTGCTCTTCCGGGTTCAACGAAATCAGAATGTCTCCGTCGCCGACACCGAGCGTCGGGCTGTCTCCGAATGCCAGGTTAAAACCGCCGTTCGGAATCCCCATGTTGTCGATGATGGAATCGATCTCCTGCGGCGGAATCACCTGCCGGATCTCGCGCTCGACGGCGGCGAAGCCGACCTCCGTCTCCTCCAGCCGCGTGCCCGAAGGCATGCGCGCATGCAGCCGCATCTGCCCCGAATCGACCGTTGGGAAGAAGTCACGCCCGATGAAAGTCGCGAGGCCTAGCGAGCATACGACGAATAAAGCAAACCCGGCGAGCACCGGGAACCTGTGGTTCAGACACCAATCCAGCAGCCCGTGATACCCGTCGCGCATCTGCTCAAACCGCCGGTTGAACCGGTAGTGAGTTTTCCAGATGAATCCCGTGCCGCCCGCGGTCTCGCCGTGTTTGCCCTGCGCGTAGAGTTTCACTTCTGGGCGCAAAAGGTAGTGGACCATTGTGGGAATCAGCGTGCGCGAAAGCAGGTACGAAGCCAACATGGCGAAAACCACCGCCCCTGCCAGCGGTGTAAACAGATACTTGGCCGCGCCGGTGAGTAACAGCACCGGCACGAACACGATGCAGATGGAAAGCGTGGACACGAATGCGGGAGCCGCAATCTGCTGCGCGCCGTCGAGCACTGCACGCACCAAAGGCTTCTTCATCGCCATATTGCGGTGCGTGTTTTCGATTTCCACCGTGGCGTCGTCCACCAGGATGCCGACCGCCAGCGCCAATCCGCCCAGCGTCATCACGTTGATGGTCTGGCCCATCAGGCTCAGCACGATCAGCGACACCAGAATGGAAAGCGGAATCGAGATGCAGACGATCACCGTGCTGCGCCAGCTTCCCAGAAACAGCAGGATCATCATGCCGGTGAGGAAGGCTGCCATGAGCGCCTCTCGCACCACTCCGTTGATCGCCGCGCGCACGAACAGCGACTGGTCGAACAGTTCGTGTACCTGCAGAGCGCTCGTCAGGCCCGCGAGAATCTTAGGCATGGCCTTTTTGACGTTGTTCACCACCGCGAGCGTCGAGGCCTTGCCGTTGCGCAGCACCGTGAGCAGGGCGCCGCGCGTGCCGTTGGTGCGGACGATGCTGGTCTGGGGTGAATAGCCGTCGCGCACCTGCGCCACGTCGCGCAAGTAAACCGTACCGCCGTTCACGATCTTCAGCGGCATCGCGTTCATCTGGCTGAGCACACGCGGGCTGCTGTTGATGCGCACTAGGTAGTCTTTGTCGCCGATCTTCACGTCGCCGGCCGGCAAAATCAGGTTCTGGTTTGAAAGCGCCGTCTGAACGTCGGCCGGCGAGAGCCCTTTCGCGAAAAGCTGATCCGGCAGCAGGTCCACCATCACCTGCCGGAACTTGCCGCCATAGGGCAGGGGAACGGCCGCCCCCTGCACGGTGGCAAGCTGCGTTCGGATGAAATTGGTGCCCAGGTCGAAGAGTTCCTGCTCGCTCAGTGTCTTGCTGTCCAGGCCGAGTTGCAAAATCGGCACGCTCGACGCATCGTATTTAATGATGTTCGGCGGAGTCGTGCCGGGCGGCATGATCTTCAGCAGCGTTTGGGCGATGGCAGTCACTTGCGACAGGGCCACCTCGACTTTGGCGTTCGGCTGGAAATAAACGCGAATTACCGAGACGCCGCTGTAAGATTGCGATTCGATATGCTCGATGTCGTTCACGGTGGTGGTCATCGACCTTTCGAAGAAGGTGACCATCCGCTTCTCCATCTCTTCCGGGGAAAGTCCCTGGTACGTCCAGACCACGCTGACGACCGGGATGTCGATGTAGGGAAAAATATCGACGGGCATGGTGAGGATCGCGCTTGTGCCGAGGATCGCGATCAACACCGCCATCACGACGAATGTATAAGGGCGTCTGAGTGCTAGACGGACTATCCACATAGAGGTACACTGACCCCGCGCTCACCGTAAAACGCGGACGATTAGATTATTAATTCGATGATATTCGATTTGCGAAAGATGCGGATGACGCTGCGGGGGTGGTGATCGCTAGCCCTTTGGAGCTACAGGCGGATTCGCCTGACCTGCCCCTGCCGCGGATTAAGATAAAGAGGTGACCAAAACCTTCCTCGTCCTCCTGGCCGCCGCTGCGCTGGCCTTGCCCTCCGCGGCGCAGGTGAAAATCATTCCCGGCCCTCAGAAGATCCATGTCGAGATCGACGGTAAGCCGTTTACCGATTTCTATGTGGCCGGCGATGAGGTGATGAAGCCATACCTTCATCCGCTGCGCACCGCTTCGGGCATCTACGTGACCCGCATGTGGCCGATGGAGAAAGTGGAGGAGGAGGCGGCCATCGCCAAGCCCGACCATCCGCATCAGCGCGGCGTCTGGTTTGCGCACGACACGGTTATCGCCGGAGACCGCAAACTCGATTTCTGGAACAACGAGGCGTCGTATAAGACGCCGAACCGCGGCAAGATCGTGCTCGCCAAACTCGGCAAGCTCAGCAGCGGACGGAAAAGCGGTTCCATTACCGCCACTTTCGATTGGACCGACCTCGAGGGCCACAAAGTCCTTACCGAATCGCGCGTCATGACCTTCTACAATGATCCCAGTCTGCGGATCATCGATTTCGACATCACCTTAACGCCGGCCGAAAAGGTCAAGTTCGGCGACGGCAAGGACGGCGCCTTCGGCATCCGCATGCGCCCGGTCCTGCAGGAGACCGGCGGCACCGGCCACATCGTCAACGCCGACGGGCTGGAAGGTGAGAAGCAGCTTTGGGGCAAGCCGTCCAACTGGTGCGACTATTCGGGCGAGGCTGAAGGTCAGAAGGTGGGAATCGCCATCCTCGACAATCCCGAGAATCCGCATCATCCCGTGCGCTGGCACGCTCGCGGCTACGGCTTGTTCGCGGCGAATCCCTTCGCACTGAAAGCGTTCTTACCGAAATCCGAAGCCGCCGATCCGTCGGTGCAGGACGGTTCGATCACCGTGGAAGCCGGCCAGAAGCTGCGTTTCCGCTATCGCGTGATCGTACACCCCGGCGACGTCAAGGATGCCGATATCGCAGGCCAGTGGACGAAGTACGCGGGCGCCAAATCAGGCAAGCCCGGCACGAACTAGTGGGACTGGCCCTCTGGCCTGGCCCGCAGGCCGGCCACGGTGAGGCTATCTTTTCACTTCCGCCCCGCTGGGTGGCGCGGTTCCTCTGCGCCTGCCTTCCAGCCCTGGATTGCCGCCCGGAATCGTAGCCGTTCCAGTGCGTACCGAGAGCGTAACCGGAGCGCTGTCCTGAGCTGTGGCCAACGAGCGCACTTCTACAAGCTGAGTGCCGGGTAGCAGGTTGTCCGGCACCTGCGCCTGAATCTGCGTCGGCGAGGTGGAGAGAATCGGCAGGGACACGTTGCCGAAGGTCACACACGATCCGCCGAGCACCGTAGGCGGAGGCACCGTGGTGGCAACCGCGGACGAGGCCAGGTTCTGCCCCTTGATCGTGATGAATGAGCCCGGCTGTATGGCTTGTGAGGGGGCCGTCGCATTGGCGACGCTGCTGATCACGGGTAGAGTCGAAGCGCCTGTGGCGCCTAGCGGAATCACGCTCAGGCCTGACAGCGTGATAGCGTAGGCCGTGGTTGCCGCCGAATCCACCACCATCTGGCGTGCCGGCATATCCTGCCGCGCAGTCCCGAACACGCTGCTCGCTGGATTCTCCGGCGCCACGCCAATCAGCGTCACCGAGCCGGCTGTCACGTTGTATGCTTCCAGCGTCGTCCGCGGATCGTCCGTCGTGGTCGCGGTGATGCTGGTGCGGATGGGCGTGGTGAGGCGCAGGAAACTGGTGGCCGAAAGTGGTGCGACCGCCGCCACGTTCCTCTGCACGCCGCTGCTGTTGCCCGTACTGGGAGTGGCGGAGCCGCCGATAGTGGTCAGCGATGGATTGAGAATCAGTCCATTTGCCAGGAAGTACGATCCGCCCGGGCCGACTCCCAGCGGCCCGTAGAAGCCCTGGATAGTGGCGCCGCTCACACCGAACAACTGCTTGCCCGACGTGTAGGCGTCGCTGGTGGCACTGTAGAGGTAGGCGTTGCCGTTGCCTGAAAGCGTCAGGATGTACTGGTTGTCGGGTGATGCCAGCATATTGTCCACGTTTCTAGTGGTGCTCAGCGCGTTCGGCGTAACGGAGTTGACGGGGCGGGGGATTGCGGTTCCGTTGTTCACGTACCACTGCGAGCCGTCCGACATGATGAATTCCAGGCCGCTGAGCCCCAGAGCTAGCGCCCGCGGAAAGATCGGGTTCACCGTGCCGTTGCGTGGAATCGGCGGGAACACCACATTTCCAATCACCTGCTGTAGATTCAAATCCACCGTGCTGATGGATTCGGCGCCCGCATTGGCTACGTAGAGCATGCTGCCGTCGCTCGACATCGCCATCTGGTGCGGAAGCTGCCCGACCGGAATCGGCGGTAGATAGGCCAGGTTCTTGGTGTCGAACACCTCGATGCGGTTGTAGGCGGAGTTGCTGATGTAGAGCAGTCCCCGTTGTTCATCGAGCACGAGGTCTTGCAGTCCCTCGTTGCCGCCGGTGATGGTGATTCCGCCGCCGTTGCTGTTCGGCGCCGTTGGAAGCGGGTAGATGATGCCGCGCTGGTCCGGCTGGCGATAGTTCATGTACACCCGAATGGTGTTGGGAATATTGATGGCTTCGTTGGAAGCGAGCGTGATGTTCAGCGGGGTCCCCGAACTGGTGGCCGCACCCGTGTACATGTTTGTACCGGCCAGCCGGGTTACGCCCGACCGGCCCGGGTCCATGGTGAATGTGATCGTCGAAGGCGCGACGCCGCTCGCAATCGAATACTCCACCGCCGCGTTCGCACCGCTGGCCACACTGAACGTCAGCTTCCCTTTGCCAAGGTTATTGATCGCCAGAGTGGCCTGCGCCAAGCCGCGGTTGCAGTCGTCCATCGCCAGAAACACGTCCGTGGTCTGGGGCGCCAGGATCGGATAGTTGTACAGATTCCCCAGCGGCAGGTGGATCATGCCGGAATCGGAAAGGCCCCACGCCTGCGATCCGTCGGAAAGCTCCACTATTTTGGCAATGATGTTCTCCGGCAGCTTGATGCCAAGGTGTATGGCGAGATTCGTGGGATCGGCTACGGTGAGCGTAGAAGAACTCGAAGGCGGCGCAGGTGTGGCAGTGGCCGCCACGTTGAAGGCGCTGTAGAGCGTCGTGCCGTCCGCCGAAAACACGCTGCCGCCGATCTGCGACTGCGTGTTGAAATTGCTGGCCATGCTGAACGGCGCATTAGCCACGTTCTGCTGCGCGATCAGGTTGAGTGTGTTGATGTCGAACATCGCGAGGCCCGCCATAAAACGCGAGCCGTCGGGCGCCATGGAGAGCACTGTCGAGGTGCTGGCGAAGGTGCGGTTGCGCAGCACCGTGCCGGAAGCGACTTCGTACACAAAAACGTAAGCGTTGGCGGTATTCGGCTTCACCGCGCCCACGATGTACTGGCCGTTGGGCGTGCGCAGCAGTTTGCTGATGAAGGTAGTCGATGCGACCAGCCCGACCGTGGGCACCGTGACCGGCGTCGAGGGCAGCGCCGGAACACTTACCGGCACCAGCTGCTGTCCCGACATCAGAGTTGGATCGTAAATTGAAAGAGTTCCCTGCGGCACGCCGGCGGTGACGCCGGTTCCAGCCATGGCAACGAGAGCGCGGCCATCCGCGCCGACCTCCACTCCCTGCGGTTTGGAAGGCAGCACGACCAAACTGGCTACCACGAGCGTATTCAGGTCGATCACATCGAGCGTCGAGGTTCCGCTGCACGTCACGTATAGGTAACGCGCGTCCATCGAAATCGCGCCCGAGAGCGGCGCCGCAGTACCCCCGAGCCCGATCTTTGCGGTGATTACATTGGTGGTGTAATCGAAAACATAGACCGTATTCGTGGTCTCGCTGACCAGGTACAGGACGTGGCGCGTCTCGTCGAGCACGATGTCGGAAGGCGTGCCTCCAAAGCTCACCGCGTTTCGATCGGCGCTGATCACGTCGCCGAACGTCGCGCCCACGGCAGTCTGTGCCAGAACCGGCCGGGTAGAGTACAGCGCGACGGCCAAACCACCCATTATCAATGCGATACGCCGAAGAGCCAGGGTGTACCTAGAGTTCACAGAGATCCCTTCCCACACCAACGCGGAAACAATATAGTACAACCTAAAACCCGCCCGGTATAGCGAAGTTCCGGAAGGGGAGTCAGGCCGCACGTCGGCGGCGGATGAGGAGCAGGACGAAGCCTGCCCCCGGCCAGGCTCCAGGCGGCCGGTTCGGGTACCGCATTATAACCACTGGCGGTGAGCGCGTCGGTTTCCGCCGTTCCGAAAGTTGGGTTGCCGCCCGGGGGTGCCGAAGGCATCCTGAACCCTGTCGGGCGAATTCCCCGACCAATCGCCGAAATCGGCGCCGTTGCAAGGATTGTTGAACTGCGCGATCACTCCCGTGGAAGGGCCGTAGCTGAAATAGGCCGAAGTTGGCGTGTTTGGGGCAAACGGCCACCAGCGCGTACCTCCGGTGGGCGCGTTCCAGCGGAACAGGTCCTCCATAGCCATATGGCCGTTTGCAGTGTCGCTTGCTGAGGGTCAAGGTGGCGCCCGAAACACAGGCCGTAGGCTGGTTCGGCTTGGTGGGGTCGCAATTCCCTAGGGCGGAGCCTAAACCGAGGACTTCGTCGATCTCATGCGCGGGTACTCCTGTCGTTGGACCGCGGCGGGTAGGTAAGACCCACGTTGAACGCAACGATTCTGTCGTAGGCGGGCCCGCTCGACCCGCCGCAGAGTTGGTTCACATCGTATTGGGAGGCTCGGGTGGTGGTCAATTGGCATGCGCCCGGGGTGTTAAACCCGAGCGCCCGCCCATCGGGGGCTTTGATACCGATGCCAGGGTTGCCGGCGGGCGGGTTTGCTCCCAGCGCCGCACTGGCGGCGGGGTTGGCATCGTTGGCCACCCAGGTGAGAGTAAAGGAGGGAGAAGCTTCCGTTGTACGTACCGTCGTCGCTGAGGCCCACGGGCCCAGGAAACGTTGTTTCCTCGAAGTAGGTATTCACGGTGATGTGCTTCGTGAACAGGCTCTCGTACTGATTGAGGGCCCTCTGGATAGCGGCTTCGATGGCCACGGCATTCGGATCGCTCGTGATGGACGCGCCGTAGGTCGGAACGATGAGGCAACCATTGGAGTAGGCGGGCGCCACCATGATACAGGCCAGCCAGGTCAATCAGCAGAAATGCAGCGGGCCTCAAGGTGTGAGTTTAATTACCTCATCAATGTCTACTCACTGGCAGAGGCGAGGCAGCAAGCAAATTGACCAACAGCCGGCCCGGGTCGGATCGTTTCCGCCGATGATGCCGCCTACCTTAGTTCTGGCTGGGGGCCAGGGGCAGCACGACCGTGTTGCTCTGCTGGCCGTTGATCGTCACGGTGAGCTGTCCGCTCGAGGTGCCGGCGCCCAGGACGAATTGGATCGCGTCCACGCCGATTGTTCCCGGTAACGCAAGAGCGCTCGTCGCCGTAAAGGTGGCGCCATCGACAGCCACCGAAGCCGGGTCCGTCAAGACCAGTTGAGGGGAAGACGGAACCGGCAGTCCTTCGGGCCGCGCTGGCGTGCTGGCGCCGAAGCCGGTGCCGTAGACCGTGACGGTTTCTCCCTGCTGCGCCGGCGAACTTGCGGTGATCGGGGTGCCGCCGGCATGGAAAGCCACCGCCGTGGTTTGCCCATTGAGCGACTGACCGAACAGCCCCGGCGCGTCCGGAACAATATTAAAGGTGGCCTGCACGTCGGGCTGGCCGCTTGCGCTCACAGTCAGAGTCTGTTGTCCAGGAGCGAAATCGGCGGGCAGTTGCGCGTTGATTTGCGATGGCGACACAAAGAACAGCGGCAGGAGGCGCGTGCCGATCCTCACGGTAACTCCTCCCAGCGTCTGCGCCAGAATATCCGAAGGGCCGAGGACGGTTCCGGCCGTGAGATTCGCTCCGAAGATTGAAATCACCGACCCCGGCGCAACCCCGTTGCCAGCCGTTCCCCCGGCGCCGTTGGCTACCGCCGAAGGCGGCACGTAAGGCACTTTGTCGAGATTCGCCTGGATCGCCCGCGGCGCGCTCATCGCGACCAAACCAGAAGGCGCACTGCCGCTGAGATCACCGGTCCATGCGCGGAATTTGTATCCGGGCTGGGGCGTGGCACTCACACTCACGCTGCTGGCCGAATCGTAGTAACCGTCCGGCGACGACGGCTGCATGGTCAAGCTCGCACCGCCGGTCGGATTGGAAGCGGTGGCGAGGTAGTTCATCAAATGATAATTCGCGCTCACCGTCACGGGATCGGTTCCCAGCGTCAGCAGCAGGTCGCCCGGCCCCGCGCCGTTCGACCAGCCGAGAAAATCCTGCCGCGAGGCGGAGTTCACCGCGATACTCGCCGGAGCGCTCACATCCAACTGCGTGCCGGGCGCCTGAATCACGTTGCACGGTGTGGTGCAGGCGCTGCCGTTCACGGTCACCGTCAGTCCCGAGATCGGGCTGGTCACCGTGAGTTGCCCCATCGGGGTGTACGTCGCAACGTACTTCACTCCTCCCGCCACCTGCGGCACCGTGATCGTCTGCGTGGCCGCACCACCGTTCGACCACCCGGAGAACGCCCACACGTGTCCCGTAGCATCCGTCTGCTGCGCCGGCGCCGAAACCGTGTGCGTGTCGCCCACGCCCCATATAAAGGAGTAAGAAGTCCAATTACTCCGATTATCGAGGGTCAGACTCAATCCGGCGGGCGACGTGTAGAAGCCCATCGGCACGCCGGGCTCATATGTCATCGTGACTGTGAACGGCGTCGAGGCGCCAGGAACGGTGTAGTTCTGGACCGCGCATGCGCTCGGCGGGCAGACCCACCAGGTGCCAAGCACGTCCTGCTGCGGCGATTCCGGATAGATGCTATGCACGCTGCCCTGCCCCCATAGCGCCTGATAAGGCGCCAGCACGTCGCCACCGTCCACGAGCAGATGCAAGTTGGTCGGCACCGTCAGGATATTGACCTGGCGGCCCACCTGGAAGAGCGGGGTGATTTGCACAGGAGCATTCAACGTCACGACGTCCGTCGTTCCCTGCACGGATTGGTTCGGTCCGCCCATCCATCCCGCGAAAACATATCCGTCCGCCGGCGTAGCGGTGAACACGACCTTCTGCCCTTGCGGAAAGAATGCCTGCGTACCGCACGCCACCTGGCCGCCATTGGCAAAGACACCGCCGCTGGCGCTGCCGCAATCGACCGTAACGGCGTAGCTGACCGAAAAATTCGCCGTGTACTCGGTGATATTGGGATCCGCCACCACCGTAATTTGCGGGGACCCAGAGGCACCGCCTCCGGTCCACTTCCAGCCTGAGAACACGGCCTGCACATTGAGCTGGCCGAGGGTCTGCGGGCCCCCCGACGGGACCGACAGCGTGTGCGAACTATACGCTGGCCAGGTGGCGTTGGTCTCGCCGTAGTAGGAGACGCCGTCTACAAAAAAGTAGGCGCCCGACGGATTGCTGTCGACCCGAGTCACCGTGTTGAGAGTCTGGCCCGCGGCGCCGCACGCCGCACAGAGAAATAGAATGCCAGCGGAAATGGAGGACATTTGCGCACGAAATTCGTTCATAAATTTCCCGTCAAATGGCCCGAGTATACGCGTAAATGCCCGAAAATACACGGCTAACTTTGGTAATGCGCCAGTTATTAGCTATTTCGATCATTGATTCCGATGCCCATTCCGTCTTGTAATCGGAACGTTCGACGACTTTAGTTATGGGCGACAAAAGAATACTATTTTCTGCGGCGCTGGCTTCGATGCTCGCGGCCGCGATGCCTCTGGCAGGAGCCACCTTCGGAAATGTTGTCACCACCGTGGGCGGCCATCCGTCCGATATCGCACTAGACGAATCGCGCGGCCAACTCTACATCGCGAACTTCACGGCGCTCGAAATCGACGTGATGACGACGAAGGATAATGCGATCCATTCGTCGATACCGCTGCCGTCTCACCCCAGCGGGGTCGCACTCTCTCCGGATTCCGCCTATCTGGTGGTGACGGAGTATCAGAGCGGGTCGGCAACGCCGCAAGGCTTCAACGGCGTAACCATCATCAACCTGAACAGCAACACGTCGCAGAATTTCTCGACGGGCGATCCGGCGCTCGGCGTCGCGTTCGTGCGCACCGGACAATCGCGCGGCGCTACCAGCGGCCAGGCTCTGGTGGCCACCTCGACCAGTTTTTACCTGCTCGATCCCACCAGCGGCTACATGCAATTTCTGGCAACGTTCGGGAACCTGGTGTCGCAGGCTCTGCCAATCTCGCAAGGGACCTTTCCGTCTGCAATCGTACAAACTCAGTTGAGCTCTTCCGCAGACGGGCTGTGGATCTGGGGCGTGGCGGATGCCGGAACGGGCACACAGCTCTTGTTCCGATTTAATGCCACCGTGGGGAACTTCCTCGCGCAGGTCTGGACGACGAGTCCTCCGCTGCTGGGGCGCGTGACGTCGGCTCCCGACGGATCGTGGGCGCTCATCGGCTGGGCGCAGTTTGCGCCATCGCAGTGCGGCCAGGGATTCGTGCTGCAATCGCGCTGGCCGCAGGCGGTGGCCTCCACTACCGTGACCGGACACGCGGTAACGGCTGCCGGCGGGTCTACCACGGTCTACGCGCAGATCTTCGATGCAAACCAGCCGAGCGGCCCGCCTTATACTCCCACCTCGCCGACGGCAACCGTCAAGCTGCCGACGCTCTCCATCATGGATGCTGATAATCTCACGGTGCATGATACGCTCACGCTGCCTGAGAATCTTCAGGGCCGCGGCTTGTTCGATTCCAAAGGCGCCAACATGTACGCCATTTCCGACAGCGGCGTCACGGTCCTGCCGATTGGTTCGCTCAACAAATACCCGAGGCTGACGACGTCGGCCCAGGATGTGCTGGTGCAGACGAATTTCTGCAATCGCAATCCTCTCACCGCGAAGTTTACGATCAGCGATCCCGGCGGCAACTCCACCGATTTTCAGATCGTGAGTTCTCAAAGTGGCGTCATCGTTTCGCCGTCCTCCGGGCGCACGCCTGCCACCATCACGGTAACGGTGCAGCCGGGCGCGATTCCGAATCCTGGCGGCACGATGGCGGTGCCACTCACGATCTATTCCTCAACGGCGGTCAATGGCACTCCTAAGGTACGCCTGCTGATCTCCAATCCAGACCCCGATCAGCGCGGCACGATCGTGGACATTCCGGGCACGCTGGTCGATATTCTGCCCGACGCGAATCGCAACCGTTTTTACGTGATTCGCCAGGATCAGAACCAGGTTCTGGCGTTCGACGGCTCGAGCTATCAGCAACTGGCGACTCTGCGCACCGGCACCACTCCCACCGGCATGTCTTTGACGCCCGACGGGAAGTATCTGGTGATCGCGGCGCAGGATTCGCAACTGCTCCGCACCTATGACCTCGATTCGTTCCAGGAGCAGATTCCGATTCAGTTGCCCGGCTCTCACTACGGCGAATCGGTCGCGCAATCGAACGTAGGCATGTTCGCCGTCATCGAGAACGACGGCGCCGGCGACTGCGCAGGAACTTCAGCCTGCGCGATCGACCGCCTCGATCTGTTTTCGCGTTGCGCCTACAGCCCGCCGACGCTCGGCATCTTCAAGAACGACAATCAGGCCCTGCCGCGCAAGACCGTGCTGAGCCCGTCGCCCGATCAGAACTCGATTCTGGTGGCTGCGCCAAACGGCAACGTGATGCTGTACGACGCCACTCACGACACCTTCCTTCTGGCCCGCAAAGACCTGTCGTCGCTCTCCGGCGGCTATGCCGTTTCCAGCGGCGCCTCCACTTCCGGCAGCGCGAATGCGGCGCGCTATGTCATCGGCAATAACATCTTCGATTCATCGCTGGTCCCGCAGGGCACGTTCGACACCTCCGTCGGCAGCACGGCCGGTTTCGCCTTCAATGGTCCGGGCGGATATCGCGTAACAGGTAGCGCTGCCGCTGCCCCAGGCGTCATCTCGGCCGTACAAAACGTGATGCTGCCCGGCGTAAGCAGCCCGGTGCGCACCGTGGAAGCACCCGTGCTCTCTTCCACGAATCAGCCCTTCACCCGCACCATGGCGCCGCTCCCGGGCTCGATCGTGCTGTTGACGACCTCGGGCGCGACCGTGCTGGCGCCGAACTACGGCGCTGCCGTCGCGACGCCAAGCATCGCAGCGGTGGTCAGCGCCGCCGACGGCAGCCAGAACGTGGCGCCGGGCGGACTCGTCAGCATCTACGGCTCGCAGATGAGCCCGATGAACATGGCGACCTCGACGATTCCGCTGCCGACCGCTCTTGCGGGTTCGTGCCTTAGCGTGAACGGCGTGCCGGTGCCCCTGCTGTTCGTATCCAGCAGCCAGGTGAACGCTCAGTTGCCGAATAACGTCAGCGGCGGCGCCAGCCTGACGATCCACACACCGGGCGGCGTCAGCCCGAGCTTCTCGTTCAACGTATCCTCCAACGCACCCAGCGTGTTCCTCAGTGGTTCGGCCGGACCTCTCAGCGGCCTGGCCACCATCGTGCGCGCGGACAACGGCCTGCTGGTCACCGCCACCAATCCGATCCATCCGAAGGACACGATCGTGGTTTACCTGACCGGCATGGGCGTCACGGATCCGCAGGTGGATGCCGGGCTGCCCGGTCCTGTTTCGCCGCTGGCGTTGGTCACCAGCTCCCCCAATGTGTCTATCGGCGGTTTTCCGCTCCAGATCCAGTATGCCGGACTCGTGCCCGGCGAAGTCGGTGTGTATCAGATCAACGCGTACGTTCCGTTCGGCGTTCCGCAGGGCAACAGCCTGCCCCTCGAAATCGACCAGGGCGGCTCCAGCACCACGCTGACGGTGCGGGTGGTCAATTAGTCAAAACAATCGGAGATTCACAATGAAGACACTTGGACTTACACTTGTGCTGGCGGCCGCGGCCGTCAACTGCCCGGCCCAGCAATGGGAACTCGGGGGAGTGGGAGGGGGGAGCTTCCTCAATACAACTTCGGTAAGCAGCCCGGCGGGCGCGGCTACAGCCGGCTTTCAAGCCGGTTTTGTGGGCGGCGCGTTCTTCGGCCAGAACCTCTATCCGCACCTCACCGGCGAGGTGCGCTACGAGTACTTCCAGAGCAACCTGAAGATCTCCGCGGGCAACACCTCAGCCACCTTCGACGGCATGGCGCACGCGGTTCACTACGACCTAATCATCCATACCGAACGCAAGAACTCTCCCGTGCAGTACTTCGCGGCGATCGGCGGCGGCATGAAGATCTTCGTAGGCACCGGCGCGGAAACGCCTTACCAGGCGACCGAAGCCTACGGTCTGATGACCAAGACCCACCAGGTGAAGCCGATGGTATCAGTCGGAGGCGGCTTCACCTACAGGCTATCGCCGCGCCTCTACCTGCGCACCGAAGTGCGGGATTTCATCTCGCCCTTCCCCACCAGCGTGATTGCCCCGCCCAACAGCAACGTTAAATACGGCAGCATTCTGAACAACCTTGTGCCCATGGTGGGTATCGACTACATATTCTGATTTTATTGCGGGGTTCTCTTCCTTCCAGCCGGCCGCTGTCGTACCTGATGGCGGCCGGTTTTTTTATGCTCTCGCCGAGGCGTAGAGAAGGGGCGCCTGAAATTGGATTCTACCGCCCCGGCGACGGCATTCTTTTCAATATTTCTTGTAAGAACTCTTCTTCCTTGTCGATCCGCATCCGCGTTTTCAGCCAGTATAGTTTGATGGGCGCAAGTAGCTCGGCGAAGCCGTCGGGCAGATTGACAGAGTCCTTCTCCGTGGTCACGGCCGCTTCCGCACCGGCGGCCGTAAATTGGTGGGCAATGTGGTGCAGCTCCCTCGGACGGTAGTGATGATGGTCGCGGAATTCGATCCATTCCACCGGCGGCGTGCCCAGCCGCTCCAGGGTGCGGCGGAACGACTGCGGATTGCCCAGCCCGCAAAAGCCGCCGGCTCTTTTGAACGGCGCCGCCCCAAGGGCATATTCGCACCCTTCCGCGTCCACCCACGCCAGCGGCTCGACCATCGCGCGGAACACCGGGGCAGCGGAGTTCCAGCGCCGCACCGTCCGCTCGATCGGCAGCGCCAGGTCGGTGAAACCGCTGCGTGTGATCAGCACGATATCGGCACGCCCTAACGCTTCCACAGGCTCACGCAGCCTGCCGAGGGGAAACACGCTGCCGCCACCCAGCGGGTTCAGAGCATCGATCAACAAGATATCCACGTTGCGGGCCAGCTTCCAATGCTGAAAGCCGTCGTCGAGCAGAAGGACGTCGGACAGGAAGTCGCGGCGCAGCAGCATGCCCGTTTTGTAGCGGTTCCCTCCGATCCCCACGGGAGCCAGCCCGGAGCGCACGAAGATCTGCGGCTCATCGCCCGACTGCTGCGCCGGAATGGCCGCACCCGGCGCCACCACCAGGGCCGCCTCGGGCGAGCTGCGGGCATAGCCTCGCGTCAAAATGCCGGGCGAGCGGCCGCTCGCCTTCAGCAGCTCGGCCAACCGCAAAACGCACGGGGTTTTTCCCGTGCCGCCCATGGTCAGATTGCCGACGCTGATCACCGGCGCATCCACTTTGCGGGAGGCGCGCAGATCGGCCTCCCGTTTCCGTTGGCTGCCCAATTCCCAGGCCCGCGCCATCGCTTTGGCCGGCCAATACCACGGCAACGCCGGACGGTAGCCGGGAAGGTTCTCCGCGTGGATTCCGCGTACTTTGGCCGCGGCGCGCGCGCTTGCGCCGCGTCGCTCCTGCGCGCAGGCCAGAGCCCGCCGTCCGATCTTCCCCGCCTCGTCAATGTCGCGCAACAGCCTGTCTACCGCGCCCGCCAGCTCGCCCGAAGATGCGATCCTCACCAGCGCATCGGCGGCGGCGAACTGGTCCGCGATCTCCTGGAAGTTCTCCATGTGCGGGCCAACGATCACGGGCTTGGCGAACATGGCGGGCTCCAGCAGGTTGTGCCCACCCCGTTCCGCCAGCGTACCGCCCATGAACACCACTCCCCCGCCGGCAAAGAGCCCGCTCAGTTCGCCGATGCTGTCGAGCAGGAGCACACCGGGCAGCGCCAGGCTCTCGCCGCCGGCCAGCCGCGAACGGCGCAGGTAAGAGATGCCGGCGACGTCGAGCTTGCGCGCGGCATCGTCGAACCGCTCGGGTTTGCGCGGGGCCCAGAGGAGCAGTAGGCCTTCCTGCCGCGGCGCAAGTTCCCGGAATGCCGCGATCACGGCGTCGTCCTCATCCACATCTCCCGCCCGCGCGGGGGGCATGGTGCTGGCCGCCACCCATATCTTTGACGGTCGGACGCGCGCGATCAGCGCCATCGCCGGCGATTCCGGGAGTGCCGGGCGCGCTTCGAAATCGTATTTGAAATTGCCGCCATTGCCGCTCCGGGTCCCCGGAGCTCCCAGCGCGAGGAAACGCTCGCGCATGGCCTCGCTCTGAGCCAGAATCGTATCCGCGAGGGGTAGTACGACCGAAAACAGCCACCGCCATCGGCGATAGCGCGCAAAAGCGCGGTCGGAAATGCGGCCATTGACGATCGCCAGGCCTGCACCCGTCCGTTTGGCTTCGCGGAACAGGTTGGGCCAGATTTCGGTTTCGGCAATCACCACTACCGAAGGCCGAAGGATCCGCAGCACACGCCGCACCGCGAACACGTAATCCACCGGAGCGTAGAATACTCCGGCCCCGAGATCCGCCAATTTTTCGCGCGCCGTGGCTTGCCCCGCGAGCGTTCCCGTCGAAACGAAGAGTCGGGAGTTTGGCAGCTCCGCCCGCAGACGGCGGAGGAATTCCACACAACCCAGAACCTCGCCTACCGAAACTGCATGCAACCAGATCGCGCCCGGACCGGTCTGTTTAAAGGAACGCGGAAGGAAACCGAATCGCTGGGCGAGCGAAGCAAAATAGCCACGCCGCGCCAAACCGCGCGCCAGGAAATACAATAGCAGGATAGGAAATGCCAACGCCTGAAGGAAGCGATAGAGGAAATAGATGCCTTTTGTTTTCAAACGTTTGGCTCTTTTCATGAGTATAGCCGCGGCGTTTGCCGCCGACAAGGAGACAGTCCAATTCAAGCCCGCTCCCGCCGCCTCGTTCGCCCACAAGCAGACCAACGATCGGTTGACGGTGGGTGCCGAGCTTTACCTGTCCGGCGACAAGCTCAAAGCCGCATTCGGCAAGCTGGTGCCGTACCAATACGGCGTGCTGCCGGTGCTGGTGGTGATGCAGAACGACAGCGATTCTACCATCCGGCTGGAGAATCTGCGGGCGGAGTACGTCGGCCCGCGGGGCGACCGCGTGGAGGCCACGCCCGCCAAGGATGTTCGCTACGCCGTCGGACCGCGCCGTCCCACCACCGCACCGCGGCCGATTCCCATGCCCAAGAAGAAGAACCCGCTGGACGTGTGGGAAATCGAGGGCCGCGCCTTTGCCGCGCAAATGCTGCCCGCCGGAAACCAGGCCTTCGGGTTCTTCTATTTCGAAACGGAATGGCAGCCCGGGTCCACGATTTACCTAACGGGTTTCACCGAAGCACGCTCCGGCAAGGAAATCGCGTTCTTCGAGCTGCCGCTGGCGCAGTAGCGTTATAAACCTGTTTCGCCACGCGGCCAAAGCTGTAGCTACCGGTGAAAACCGGGAAACCCGGTGGCCAGTACCACCTCCTGCCCAGCCGCCAAAGGCGGCCTTCGGGCTCAGTACGAGCTTGCCATCAACAGGTCGCTCGCTGTCCGGGGGGCATCGTCGACGTCTCTGGCGGATCCGGATGCGCCGTCCGCGTATAACAAATCGGCAAATCCCTTAGAAAACAAAATAAAAAGGCGCGGAAGTCGCCCGAAATTCGGACGATCCGCGCCGGCCGCAGTGGTTGAGCTTCGCCCGTCTTTAGTAATGACGGGTAGCAATGGGGCGCATCGGAGTGGGGAAGCGCGCGGGCGGCTCGGGCCGCTCCACCGGCTTTTCCAGCACCAGGGAGCGCAGGCCGGGCATGGCCGAAGCGCCGGTGCGATGGCCCTTCTCCGAGACAGGAAGCTGGCCGGTAGTCAGGTTCTTGAGGCCAAACAGCGCCAGTTCGAAACGATCCTTCACGCCAACCTTCTGGAAGAGGCGCGAGAGATAGACTTTCACGGTGCCTTCCGAAATCATCAGGGTGGTGGCGATTTCTTTGTTCTTGAGACCCTGGGAAAGCAGGCTCACGAGTTGCCCTTCGCGCTGCGTGAGAGCCACGCGGCGGGCGCACAGGAAGCTGTCGGTCAGCGCCTTTTCGAACCACAACTCGCCTGCCTGGACCTTCTGGAGGCATTTGACCTGAAGGTCGGTGGGCAACGTCTTGCGGAGAATGCCACGTACCCCGAGTCCCATAGCCTGGAAGGCCAGCTCGGTGGAAATGGAATTCACCCACAGCACGATGCGGCAACTGGCCATCATGTGCTTCATTTCGCTGAGTACCGCGAACGTGATTTCGGGCGTGAGGTCCATCAGCACCAGCTCGGGGGCGCCGTGGGTCATTTGCTCCATCAGGCACGACACGGTGCTGCAGGTGGGGAGGAGTTCAAAGCCTTCGATCTGGCACAGGACCGATTCCAATCCCTTCGCCAAAATCGGTTCGTCACTATAGAGAAGAATTCGCGTCATATTCTCCTGTCCTTGCCAAACCGCTGCCAGTCAGTGGTCCCAATTTCTCAGATTTTTCTGTAGCTGGTCGGGCTGTTCTCTTTGGATTGTCTTCTCATTTACCTTCGTTGTCAATAACATTTTTCAAAAATAGTGGTGTATTTTAGTCAGTAATTCTAATAATTAGACAGCGTACATATCAGATATTTAGCTTATATCACCCTTTTTTTCATTAGCTTAACAGATAGTTAGCCCTAACCGGCGGTGACCAAAATATTCGCGATAATTGTCAGCTATTAACCTTAACGCGATCATCTGCTCCATTATTAACCGTGCGAGGCCGCGGGAATTTGCGGGCAAGACCTTGCAGAACGCAACTGAAAACCAGCATAAGCGCCGGAAATCGATAACCTTGGCATACAGCCCGGTATAGCCCATTTACGATATTGATGGACCCCCTCCGCACGCGCTAAATTCCTCAATGTCAAGCAGGCTCAATGCGAAATATCAACCGGCGCGAAAGCCCGCGAATTGAAATCCAGCTCTGGTGTCACGTCACGTCGCCGGCACTGTGGTCGCGGAGCGCGATGTACACGGAAAATATCAGCCGTAACGGAATGCTTGTCGCGTGGCGCGGGGAAAACGGACCGCTGCCTCCGCCGGCGTTGGGCCAGATCATCACGATCGAAGTTGAACTTCCGGCCCACCATGGATTCGGCCAGAAGTGCATGCACATCCAAGGCACCGTGCTGCGGGTGTCTGACTCGAGTCAAGGATATTCGAGAGTGGCGCTGCGCGTGAATTATATGGATTTTCGGGCTTTTCATACGCGGCTGCGGGCCGTAGAGGCGGTCCAGCCGGAGGCCGAGCCCTGGATGGCATGACCCATATGGAAGCGAAGGATTCCAGAATCGTGGTCAAACTGCTGCCGTCAATGACGGACTTCGCGTTCCTCATGCCCATCGTGTTTCTCTTCGGACGCATGGAGGGCATGCAGACGCTGTTGGGCGACTGCGATACGGGCTGGCACATTCGCACCGGGCAGTGGATCCTGCAGAACCATATCGTGCCGTTCACGGATCTGTTTTCTTATTCCAAACCGGGCGGCGTCTGGTACGCGTGGGAGTGGCTTGCGGACATCGTTCTGGCAGGGTTTTATGCCTTGGGAGGTCTGCGCGCCATCGCGTTGTTCTCCGTTTTGCTCCTGTCGGTGACGTTCACCATGCTGTTCTTCCTGGCGCGGAGCAAGTCGAACGCGGTGATCGCAATTCTGGCCACGATGGCCGGAGCCGCGGCTTCCTCCATACACTGGCTGGCGCGGCCGCACCTGTTCACGCTTTTCTTCACGGTATTGTTCTACGTAATGCTCGAGCGGGCGCGCGGGGGTGCGCGCTGGATGCTGTGGCTGCTGATTCCTCTGACGGCTCTGTGGACGAATCTGCATGGCGGCTTTTTCGTGGGGATCATCATGGCAGGCACCTACGGCGTCGGCGAGCTTCTCGCGGTGCTCCTCGCCGCTGATCGCACAGGGTGGCGATCGAGGGTTCGCGGGGCCTCCCAGTACCTCGTTTGCGGGCTGGGCTGCCTGGCAGCGAGCTTCGTGAACCCCTACACCTACCGGCTGCACGTCCACGTCGTGAAATTCCTGGGCGATTCCTACATCAACGACCACATCATGGAGTACATGTCGCTCAGCTTCCATCACCCGCTGGCGATGTTCTTCGAGGCCATCCTGCTGGGCGGCGCGTTGGCTTCGGCTTGGTATGTCTCTCAGGGCCGCTACATCGAGCCGTTGCTCTACTTGACGTGGGCGCACGGTGCGCTGTTGGCGTCGCGCAACATTCCGATCTCGATGATCCTCACGGCGCCGATGGTGGCGGAAGTCATCAAAATGGCCTTCGTCCGGCTTCCGGAGTTGAACGTGGCGGGTTGGCTCCGGGCCGCTGCGGGCAAGGTCAACCAGATGACAGAAAGCATGAGCGAGACCGATGCGCTGCCGCGCCTTCACATGGTCAGCGCCCTTGGAGTCGTCATGCTGGTCGCGCTCATCTGGGCGCCTAATCCGCCGAAGCGGTTCCGCGCCGAATTCGACCCCAAGAGCTTCCCCGCGGGAGCGATCGATACGCTAGCTGCCATTCCAGCCGCGCGGATTTTCACGTACGACCAGTGGGGCGACTATCTGATCTATCGCCTGTATCCAAATCACAAGGTCTTCGTCGACGGGCGGTGCGACTATTTCGGCTCCGATTTCGAAAAGAAAGTGGCCGATGTCGTGAGCGTGAACCACGGATGGGAGAAGACGCTGGCGCAGTACCGCGTCGACACGATCTTGATGCCTCCCAGCTCGCCGCTTACCGGCGTACTGAAGGAATCCAGCCGCTGGCGCGTCGTTTATGACGACGGCGTATCGCTGGTGTTCCGATCCACAAACGGGGCCGCAACGGTTTCCGCAGCCGCCGGGACAGAAGCCGCCCAAGGGCTCGATTCCCGCGCCGTCGGCCGCGGATCAGGCCGTGACCGTGAGGTCACGAAGACACAGGCTAGCGATCAACCGAACCTCAAGACCAAATCAAGAACTTAAGGAGCGACTCACATGACGTGTCTGCGTAACTTTTGGAATGACGAACAGGGCCAGGACCTCATCGAATATACCTTGCTCATGGCCTTCGTGGCTCTTGCTTCCGCGGCTCTCTTCATCGGCGCGGGGAAGAGCGTGCAGGGAATCTGGTCCGCAACCAACAGCCAGCTGTCGGCGGCCAACGCCAGCGCCAGCTAGTTGTCACCAAGCCGGCCGGCTCTTGCGGGCTCGTTTCCGCGGGACTGTTGGGCGGCGGGGATTTGCGGGTTGTGCCTCGGGGCATCTCGTTTCGACCTTGCTTGAACGAAGCGGTGTGCCCCATCAACGATGGCATTCTCGCGGAGCGGCAGCTGCGCATGCCGGATCTTAGGAAATGCGTAGCCACCGGCTTCGCGAATTGCCGTTCGACTTGGACGCCGGGACGCGGGCCGAATGGGCCGTGACCGGCCAGGAATAGGGGTCCCGTTGTTAATGAACCGCGCGGCCTTGAAGGTCCGGCGGCTATGGGGGAAACGGGGTAAGGCATGAATAAGAGATTTCTTGGAGTTCTGATTTTCGCGTTTGTGGTGGCTTCTGGAGCCAGCCTGCTGCTCTACCGGCTGCTGGCCAACCGCCCGCAACAGCCGGTGAAGGCCGCCACCACGACCACAAAGATTGTGCTCGCGACGCGCGATCTTGAACCAGGCACGGTTCTCAAAGACGACGACATTAAGCTGACGGACTGGGCCGGCCCCGTTCCCACGGGTGCGAGCACGCGTCCCCAGGACTTGGTGGGCCGCGGCGTGGTGACGACCATCATTGCCAAAGAGCCGGTGCTTGAAACCCGCTTGGCCGCCAAGGGCGCCGGCGGCGGTCTCGCCTCCATGATTCCCCCCGGCATGCGCGCCGTGGCGATCCACGTGAGCGACGTATCGAGCGTCGCCGGATTCGTGGTCCCAGGCATGCGCGTGGACGTTCTCATTTCTGGTAACGCGCCGGGCGTGAACAACAGTATGGGTACGCTAACCAAGACGCTGTTGCAGAACATGGAAGTCCTCTCGGCCGGGCAGGACTTCAAAAAGGATGCCGAGGGCAAGCCGGTTCAAGTGCCGGTCATCAACCTGCTGGCGACGCCCGAACAGGCCGAACAGCTCAGCCTGGCGGCAAGCTCCACCAATATTCAACTCGTGCTGCGGAATCCGCTGGATCACAACGTCGCCAAGACGCCGGGCACGGCGCTGGGCCGTTTGTTCACGGGCGGCAGGAATCCGGGAATCGAGTCGGACGCTGCTGCGAGGCCGGTAGTGCGGCGTGCCGCTGCCCCGGCTACGGCTGCGGTTGTCCCCGTGATGCAGAAGGCCCCCCCGAAGGCTCCGTTCACGATGGAAATCATTTCGGGAACGAAGAAGAGTGAAGCTAAATTCGCGAACCCTGGCGGAGAGGAGAAATAAGTGAACCGCACATGGACATGGGCAGGCTTAGCGGCGGCTCTGGCATTGGCTGGAGTCTGGTCCGCGGGCCCGGCCCGCTTACAGGCGGCGGAGCCCGCTGTGACGAAGACGGGCGCGCAGGATTCCCCGCGGCCGGGCACCGATGGCAAGCTGCTGGCAACGGTCGGCAAATCGCTGATCATCGATAGCCCTCTGAACATCGAAAAGATCTCGGTAGCTAACGGCGATCTCGTGGAGGCCGTGGCCATCAACCCCAAAGAAGTTCTCATCAATGGGAAAGCGGCGGGTGAGACCTCGCTCATCATCTGGCAGCAGGGCGGCCAGAGGCTGGTATACGACCTGACGGTGCGTGTCAGCCCGCTGCGTCTGGAAGTGGTTCGCGAGCAGATCGCGCGCGAGTTTCCCGACGACAACATCAACGTCACCTACGATAACGACACGGCCTTCGTGCGCGGCACCGTGAAGGACATGATCGCCATGCAGCGCGTCATGGCCATCGTAGCCACGCTGGGCAAAGCCGTGAACCTGCTGCGGGTGAAAGTGGCTGCCGAAGAGCCGCAGATTCTGCTGCACGTCAGGTTCGTCGATGTGGACCGCAGCGCCAGCCAGCAGCTGGGTGCGGCGATCGCGACTTCCGCCTTTCACCAGGACAGCGGCTTTTCTACCGGCGCCGCTGGCGGCACCGGTATCGACAGCACCGGTGCGTTCAGCTTGTCGAACGCGCTGAATATTTTCCTGTTCCGCAAGGACATCAATTTGGGCGCGGCCATCCAGGCGTTGGAAGCGAAGAACCTCGCGGAAACCCTCACCGAGCCGAACGTCCTCGCGATGAATGGGCAACAGGCCAGCTTCCTCGAGGGCGGTGAGTTTCCGGTGCCGGTGACGCAGGGTAGCGCCAGCCTGGGTACCGTGACCATCATGTACCAGGAATATGGCGTAAGGCTGACCTTCCTTCCGTATGTGACGCCGCGTGGAACCATCCAATTGCAGGTGAATCCGGAAGTGAGCTCTCTCGATTACGCCCATGCGGTTTCGTTGGGCGGATTCACCGTGCCCGCCACTTCGGTGCGCCGCGTGCGGACCGAGGTCGAGCTGGAGGACCGGCAGAGCTTCGTGATCGCCGGCCTCATCGACAATTCTTTCACCGAGAACCTGAGCAAGATTCCGGGATTGGGCAACATCCCGCTGTTGGGTAAACTCTTCCAGAGCCGCACGCAATCGAAGTCCAACACTGAGCTGATGGTAATCGTGACGCCTGAGATCGTGCGGCCCATTCAGAAAGGAGTTCCCTTGCCCGACCTGAACCGGCCGAAGCCGTTCCTGGCGCCGAACACGCTTAGCGGCGTTTCGCAGCCGTCCATCGAGAAGACCGGAACGGTAGAGGTCCATCCGCCTCAACCCTCGGTGCCGTACGAGCAGATGCTCGTGCCGCCGCCGCGCATGGGGCAGTCGATGCAGGTAAGCTCGCAGCCGCAGCAGGTGTCCGGGAGCAGTCCGGCTCTGGGCGCGGACGGTCAGCCAGCAGCGCAGCCGGCGGCCGCTCCCCCCGCAGCTGCACCGGTAAAGCAGTAGAGAGAACTATGTACCCGTTAACCATTGGCCTGGCCATCGAGAACCGCGACCTGTGGGAACAGACGCAGGCCTGTCTGGGCGCACTACCGTTTCGCATTATCGTACAGCACCAGGATGTTGGTGACGTAAGCAATTTCCTGGATCGTCTGGAGCGGATGCGCCCTGACGTGGTTCTGGTGGACATCAGCGGTTGGAGAGAACCGCTGGAAGGGCTGGTCTCGTCGATTCGTGCGGTGACGGGCGATCCGATGATCATCGCTCTGAACACCGCCGCGGATCCTTCCGCGATTCTGTCCTCGCTCCGTGCGGGGATCAACGAGTACCTGTTTCCTCCGTTGGAAGAACCTCTGAGAAGGGCGCTCGAAAAGCGCTCCGCCGAGCGGAGCCGCAAGCGCGATGGGGCCACCAAGGGGAGCGGCAAGAGCATGGCCTTCGTCTCCGCGAAAGGCGGCTGCGGCGCTACCACGCTCGTGACGCACGTAGCGCAGGAGCTCGGACGACAGAATCTGAAGGTGCTCCTCGCGGACCTCGACCTGGATGCCGGCATGGTCGGCTTCATTACCAAGACCAAGTCCGTGTTCTCGTTGCTGGACGCCGTCAACAACATTCATCGCCTCGACATTTCCTATTGGAAGGCGATTGTCTCGAACGGCATTCCGAACGTGGAGATTCTTTCGTCGCCCCTGGCACTGGCCACCAAGGCGCAGCCTAAGGATGAACAGATCCGGCACGTGCTCGCCTTCGCACGGCCGCACTACGACTGGACCCTAGTCGACCTCGGCCGCAGTCTCAGCCGCATGGCGATGGCGGCCCTGGAAGAGACCGACGAGGTGTGCCTGATCACGACCCTGGAAGTCCCGGCGCTGCACCAATCGAAGCAGATCATCCAAACGCTGCTCGACACGGGTTACGGCAAATCTCGTATTCGCATGGTGCTGAACCGCGCTCCGAAGCGGCTCGATATCACGCCCAACGAACTGGAAAAAATGCTGGGGGTGCCGATCTTCGCCATGGTTCCCAACGATTATCCGGAGCTCTACGAAACGTACGCGGAGGGCCGGATGCTCAATCCCGGCTCGGAGCTCGGGAAGCAAATGGCGAAGCTGGCGGCGAAGCTGGCGAGCATCAAGGAAGACGCCGCCGAAAGCAGCGGTGGCGGCACTCCTAAGAAGAAGTTTTCGTTATTTGGATAGGGGGAATAGACGCAAATGCCCGCATTGTTGGACCAAATCGCAAGACCCGGAGAGAGCCGCGAAACCGGCTGGGTCAATCGGCTGTTCACGCGTGAAGGCTACACTCCGGAATACCAGGAGTTGAAGTTCACGCTGCACCGCAAGCTACTGGACCGTATCAACCTGGAAGCGCTGTCGTCGATGGCCGGCGAGCGCGTGCGGGCGGAAATCCGGACGGCGGTAGCCAAGCTGGTGGAAGAGGAAAAGACACCCCTTTCGCTGGTGGAAAAAGACCGCGTTATCGAAGAAATTCTGGACGAAGTCTTCGGCCTCGGGCCGCTGGAGCCGCTGCTGCAGGATCCGTCGGTCAGCGACATTCTGGTGACGACGCCCAAGCTGGTCTACGTAGAGCGCGGCGGCAAACTCTATCGCACCCCAGTCGAGTTCAAAGACGATGCGCACCTGCTGCGCATCATCGAGAAAGTGGTTTCGCGTGTCGGACGCCGCGTGGATGAATCGTCGCCGCTGGTCGATGCCCGCCTGCCGGATGGCTCGCGTGTGAACGCGGCCATTCCACCCGTTGCTGTGGACGGCCCGCTGCTCTCGATCCGCCGTTTTGGACGGCACGGACTGAGGGGCGAAGACCTGGTGGCCAAGCTGGCCATGACCGAGGGCATGCTCGAGCTGCTGAAGGGCTGCGTGAAGGCGCGGCTCAACATTCTGATCTGCGGCGGAACCGGCGCCGGTAAGACCACCCTGCTCAACGCGCTGTCTTCTTATATTCCGGAAGATGAGCGCATCGTGACCATCGAAGACGCGGCCGAACTGAAACTCATGCAGACCCATGTGGCGCGCATGGAAACCCGGCCGGCCAACGTGGAGGGCGTGGGCGCCATCCACATCCGGCAACTGGTCATTAACGCCCTCCGTATGCGCCCCGACCGCATCATCGTTGGCGAGGTTCGCGCGGACGAAGCGCTCGACATGTTGCAGGCTATGAATACGGGCCATGATGGATCGCTCACTACGATTCACGCCAACACGCCCCGCGACGGTCTGGGCCGCCTCGAGGTCATGGTCGGCATGGCCAACGCTAACATGGGAATCCGTTCCATCCGGCAACAGATCGCCAGCGCGGTGAACCTGTTCGTACAGGTGGCGCGCTTCAGCGACGGCTCCCGCCGCATCACGCATATCACCGAAGTGGTCGGCATGGAACAGGACGTGATCACGCTGCAGGACATTTTCCTGTTCGAAAAGACAGGCATTGCGGAATCCGGCAAAGTGCTGGGGCGCTTCCGCGCCACCGGCATTCGCCCCAAATTCTACGATCGGCTCAAGGCGAGCGGTATCACTCTGCCGCCGCAGATGTTCCAGACCGTGGTGGAGATTGGCTGATGCCGTTCCAGCCGTTTTCCGCTGCGCATGGTAATCGTCAACTCCGGCCGGAGGCGAGTGAGCCGCACGTGCCCTCGCGTCCAGAAAGGTTGGAACGGTACTAAATGGGTGTAGGACTTGTAGTCGCTTTTGTCGTCATCTTCGCCCTGGTTTTGCTGGCCGTAAGCGTCGGGCTCAAGTACTTCGACTCGCGCCGCAAGAAGCAGATGGTGGACATGCTGCATACGGCAACCGGCGAGGACGCGGTTCCAATCAGCACCCTGCTGAAGGAAATCGAGACCGATAAACCGACCGGCCTCAAGGGCCTTCTGCGGTCCCTGCAGTTCAGCAAGCATGCGCAGCAGCAGATTCAGCAGGCGGGCTTGAGCTGGTCGTCCACGCGTTTGATCGCGGCGATGGGACTGGCGACGATTCCGGGGTTGGGCATCGGCGCGCTCATCCCGTTTCTGATGAACGGGTGGGTGACAGCCCTGGTCCTCGCAGCGGTGTTCGGGGCGACTCCTTACCTCTACATCCGGCACCTGCGATCGAGGCGCTTGGCACAGCTGGAGGAGCAGCTCCCGGAGGCCCTGGACTTCCTGGCGCGGTCGATGCGCGCCGGGCATGCGTTCTCGATCAGCCTCGAAATGGTCGGCGACGAAATCCAGGACCCGCTGGGGCAGGAGTTCCGCGCTCTGTTCAACGAGCAGAACCTGGGCGCGCCTCTGGATACCGCATTGCGTAATTTCGGCGAGCGGGTACCGCTGCTCGATGCCCGTTTCTTTATCTCTTCCGTGCTGCTGCAAAAACAGACCGGTGGCAACTTGAGCGAAATTCTTTCCCGCCTGGCGTACGTGATTCGGGAGCGGTTCCGCTTGAAGGGCCAGGTGAAAGCGGCTAGCGCGCATGGACGTCTGACGGCCACGATTTTGACCTTCCTCCCGATCGTCACCATGATGGGGCTGCTGCTCGTGGCTCCCGGGTACCTGCAAGGTATGGCCGCCGATCCCGACGGAAAGCTCATGATCGGCGGCGCAATTATCGCGCAGGTGCTGGGCAATTTCTTCATCAAGAAGATCATCAACATTAAGGTGTGACATGGATCATCCGGTATTTCTATCCATCTGCGTATTTCTTGCGATGATGATGCTCCTTACATGGAGCGGTTACCGGTTTGTCTACAAGCCGGGCCGGATCCTGCGGCAACTCGGTGCGCCTGTGATCCAGGACGGCCAGCTTGGAGTGTTGCAGCAGCCGGGTGCCGGTCAGCCCAACACGGTGGTGACGGTCTTGCAAAATCTGGGCCGGCGCATGCCGTCATCGGAACAGGAAGTCGCCACCCTGAAGATGGAATTGGTTCGCGGCGGCTATCGCTCCGAAAGCGCCGTACCCGTGTTCTACGGGCTGCGCATCGTCACCACGCTCGTCATGCTGTGCGTATCGCTCATGCTGGAAGGCCACATGCCCGACGCTCCCATAATGAGGGTGGCGTTGATGGTATCGGGCTGCGCTGCGGGTTGGATTCTGCCCCGCTTCATGCTGGAAAAGAAGGTCGCGAAACGCCAGGAGACTATTCGCCTGTCGCTGCCGGACGCGCTCGACCTGCTGGTGGTTTCCATCGAAGCCGGGTTAGGCCTCGATCAGGCCATCCAGCACGTGGCACGCGAGTTGATGGTTAGCCATCCGGAGTTGAGCGAGGAACTCTCGCTGGTCAACCTGGAAATGCGCGCGGGCAAGCGCCGTTCCGAGGCATTGCGGAACCTGGGTGAACGGACGGGGGCAGGCGACGTTAAGAAGCTGATCGCCATCTTGATTCAGAACGATCGATTCGGCACTAGCATGGGCGAATCACTGAGGACGCACTCGGACTTCATGCGCACGCAGCGAAAACAGGAAGCGGAAGAGCGGGCGGGTAAGGTTGGCGTGAAGCTGGTGTTCCCGATTTTCTTCTTCATTCTGCCGTCGATGCTGGTTGTGGCGGCTGGGCCGGGAATCCTGCAGATATTCAAGTACCTGTTCCCCATGATGCAGCAGGTGCACTAGGGATGCGTAACTGGAGCGTACGCTGCTGAGAGGCGGCGGTTCATAAATTCAACAAGGAGATAGCGAAGATGGATAACACGGTAGTGCAGGCGGTAATTTGGCTGCTGGCTGGCGGGACGATGTACCTGTTTCTGCGGCGGCGGCGTGCGCGCAGACAGCGCTAGCCGGGGATGTATAGGCGGAGCTGCCTGTCCCTCGGATGAAAGGAGAACGAAATGAGTGTCGCAGTACAGGCTGCGATATGGTTAGCAGCCGGCATCACGCTGGTTATGCTCCTATCGCGCCGCCGGAAACGCCGGGAAGTGAAATAGCTGCCGGCTGCTGGCTTCTAGCCGCTAGCTGCATGCGCCCGTCAGGCCGGTGAGCTAGGAGCTAGTAGCCGGAAGCTCTTTATGTCCCTCGATCGCATTGCGCAAAACCAGAATCCAGACGGAGGGTGGCCTTATAGGCACGGGGCTTCATGGACTGAGCCGACGGCCTATGCGGTTCTGGCGTTTCTGGCGGCCGGCGATGCGACGCGGGCCCAACGCGGCATCGGCTGGCTGAAAAGGATGAGGCGCAGCGACGGCGGGTGGCCAGCATGCGCCGGAGTGGACGAAAGCGGCTGGACCACAGCACTGGTGGCGCTTGTGCCTCCGGAGCGGCTCGGTTGGGAAGAACATCGTGGAGCAATCCGCTGGCTGCTGGGGACCACGGGCGAAGAGTCGAACTGGGTCTATCGTCTCCGGGAGTATCTTTCCGGAAACGCACCGCCGCGCGATCAATCCGCGCCGGGTTGGCCGTGGGTGCCGCGAGCCGCCGCGTGGGTAGGTCCGACCTCTCTGGCGCTGCTGGCGCTCGATCGGGAACAGGCCCGCAGCGGAGCTCCCACCAAAGAGATTGATGAACGCCTGAACGAAGGGCGCCGTTTCCTGATGAACCGGATGTGCCGCACGGGCGGTTGGAATCACGGTTCGGTAAACGCGCTGGGATATCCGGCAGATGCATATCCGGAAACTACAGGCATGGCGTTGGCCGCATTGCGCGGGGCTCCGCCCAATCAAATGGAGAAACCTCTGGGAGTGGCGCTCCGCTTCCTGGCGAGTTGCCGCTGTGCCGACGCCCTGAACTGGTTGCGGCTTGGGTTGAGGGCGCATCAGAACCTTCCGGCGGGCTATGTTGCTCCCGCGGAGATTCAGTTCCGCACAGTGCCGGAGATGGCGGTCGATGCTCTCATTTCGGCCGGAGGGCAGGGAAGGAGTCCGTTTTGGGTCGCATGACCCCGCGCTGCACAAGACGCGAATGGCTCGGGGTTACGGCGGGCCCTCTTGCGCTGGTCGGCTGCGCCAAAAAGCCGGTTGTGGTGACGCCTTCCACCGTCACCATCGTGCGCGCACCGGCCTATGACCAGAGTCTCTATGGAACGGTGCGCGACATCCTGCAGGCGCATCGGGTCGACGTTCGCGGACGCTCGGTCGTGCTCAAGCCCAACCTCGTGGAGTTCGAGCCCGGCAGTTCGATCAACACCAATCCGCTGCTGGTCCATGCTGCGTATGAAGCATTCCGCGAGATGGGCGCCGCCCGCGTGCGGATTGCCGAAGGCCCGGGCCATCGCCGCAACACGCTCGATCTGGCCGACGCGGCGGGATACTTCAAAATCGTTCCCGGTTTCGAAGACAACTTCATCGATTTGAACGTAGACGAAGCCACCCGCGTTTTCCCGAAACAGCAGTTGTCGCGCTTGGAGAAACTCTACCTGCCGAACACCGTTCTGGGTGCGGATCTGCTGGTCTCGATGGCCAAAATGAAAACACACCATTGGACGGGTGCGACGCTTTCCATGAAGAACCTGTTCGGAGTGGTACCCAGCGGGATTTACGGCTGGCCGAAGAACGTACTGCACTGGGCGGGCATCCACGAGTGCATCGCCGATCTGCACGCGGCGCTACCTGGGCGGTTCGCGATCGTGGACGGCGTTGTAGGAATGGAAGGCAATGGGCCGATTCAGGGAGTGGCGAAGAGCGTAGGCGTGCTCGTGGCTGGCAGTGACCCGATCGCGGTGGATGCCACCTGCTGCCGCATTATGCACATCGATCCGTTCCGCGTAAACTACCTGCGTCTGGCGGCGGGAGGGGACGCGCGCCTGGAGGAGGGAAACGTGAAGCAGGCCGGAGAGAGCATCGCAGCGGTAGCGACGCCGTTCCACCTCATTCCGGAATCGCGAGGCTTCCGGCTGGAGAAGAGCTGATGCGGGAAATGTATCAGGAACTGTATCTCAGGATTATCGAAGGCTCGACAGTTGAGCGTGTCCGCAGCCTCGCGGTAGACGCGTTGTTGCTGGCAGCTTTGCTGCTGACGTCCTCCTGGATGGTGCACCCAAAGTAGCGCACGTGTTGCGGGTTTCGTATCTTAACCCCGAGGACCTGTGCCTGTCGAGTCGCTAGTGCAGGCCGCCGCTGGGTGCGGTCAGCATGATCATCAGGTTCCAGACTACCAGAACGCCATACCAGTAAGTGATCAGGCGAATCAGGCCGAGTTTTTTGGCGTAAATACAGTAACCGCCCAAGGCCAGCGCCAGGACCTTGGAGAGGAAAACGCCCATCATGGGACCGGCATGCATCAGTGCCCGGATGAATGGACTTGCCTCCGCGGCGCCCACCCGAAACCCCACCAGGGTGGTGAGCAGGTCGAGCAGTTGCAGATAAACAAAAGCTTGGATGATTGTAATCGCCATCGGCATGTTCCGCGTGTCTATCGGCGCCCTCAGCCAATCCAATATTGTAGACATAAGTTAATAAAAAAAGTTGCGCGCAATTGTACTGTCTGTACCCGAACAGATCCCGGGTTCTAGTACAAAATAGGGGGTTTAGGACAACATTCCTAAGGATTTTCCGGGGGAAACGCGCGAACTGCTGTTTACATGCTCCCAATTCAAGCGACAATGGCCCCGCGACATGGGTTTGGTACATTGAGTTCTGTGGAGATGCCGGAAACCAGTTTGGTGCTGGAGAGGAGCGGACGGAGCTTTCCTCTGACCGGCGGACAAACGTGGGCCATAGGCCGGGGCGACGGGTGCGCCGTACTCCTGGATAGCCGGTCGGTTTCGCGCTTACATGCGCTGATCCAAAGGCGCGAGGCCGGCGACTATTCCCTGGTGGATCTTGGGAGCCGCAACGGCAGCTTCGTCAACGGACGTCGCGTGAGCTTGCCGACTGTGCTGAACGATCGGGACCGCCTGATGGTGGGCGACCAGGAACTGGTTTTCCGCGCGGCAGCCCCTTGGGGTGTATCCCCGGCCCGCCCGAACGTCAACGCTCCGGGAACAGACTCGCGCAACTTGCCCACCACCGCGCTACATACCCACACCCTCACGACCATTGTGGTGGTCGATATTAGGGACTTCACCCCGCTGGCCCGGTCGATACCGGAGGCAGTCCTATCCCAGAGCATCGGAACCTGGTTTCTGCGTGCCGGGCAGATTGTGCAGAGGCAGGGAAGCTGGGCGCAGAAGTATATTGGCGACGCGGTCATGGCGGTTTGGATTCACGACAACCAGTCGAACCTGGCTCCGGATCTGATGCGAGCGCTCCGGGCCGTGAGCGAGATCGACGGCGTCACGGCGGGGTTGCACCGAACCTTGCCCCTGCCGGGACCGCTGCGCATCGGCGCGGGCGTCAACACCGGACCGGCGATCGTCGGCGGCTCCGATTTTACGGCCCTGGGAGATACCGTGAACGCGGCGTTTCGTTTGGAAGCGGCGACCAAGCAACTCGGGCTCGGAGTAGCGCTGGGAGAACGCACGTTCGAAGAGCTGCGGCTGGCCGAGGCCGCGCCTTTCCTGCGCCGCGAAGTCGAGCTCAAGGGATATGATGCGCCCAGCACGGCCTGGGCGGTGTCGTTCGCAGCCCTGGCGGAATTCCTGACCGCGACTTCCACGGTCGGCTCGGTGTAGCATCGCATCGGTCGGACAGACGATGTCGTCAGTCGGCGGCCGCAGGCCGCCTTTACTCGCCACGCGCCGCGTCGATCCGCATCGCGGCCGCCTGGGAACGGCGCTTGCCACAGCGATCACAAGCAGCCGAATGGCCGCTCCCGCCGGCGTCAGCGGATCTGCCGCGGAGACGCCGTCGAGCTCTGATTTTTCGATCGGCGACCGAGAGGCCTGCGCCTACCTCACCCTTCCTCGGCAGGCCGCATGATGCGGGTGATCGCTCGGACGGCTTGTTCCCAGGCCGACTGTTCTCGCGAAGACGGCGCTTTCCCGCCGCCGTCAGCCGGTAATACTTCGCGCGCCGATTTGCCTCGGAGTGCCTCCATTCGGCCACGAGCCATCCTTCTTTTTCCAGCCGATCTAGAGCGGGTGAGAGGGATCCGTCCTCGATCTGGAGGGCATTGTCGGACGTTGTCCGCAGGGCCTGACCGATGCCGTGCCCGTGCCGAGGCCGCATGGCAGCGTCCCGAGAATCAACATTGCGAGCGTTCCCTGGACGAGTTCAATCCGATTGCGATACCGTTCACTCAGGCCATGACTGTCCGGGAGACAGCCTACCATAGCACCTCTACCAGAGTGTTAACGCCCGCGTGATTCGACGCCGGGGCTTCAGCGGTGACGACCCGGCCGGCCGCCTACGCGCAGTTTCACGGGTGAAAGCAGCCGGAGCACGTGTTCGCCCGTCTTCGGGTCGAAGCGGTAGTCGAAGGCCGCATCGGCGGACTCGGTGGGATCGATCGGATGGCCTTGGTCATCACCCATGATCTCCAGAGTCGGGTTGCTCACGCGCAATTCGCCATTGTTGCGAATGCGAAGCTCGCTGCCAACCTGGAGGGGAATCCGGGTGAACGTCACATGCGGACTCATAAGCCCTCCTTACTCCATCTTCGCTCCTGCGGCTTCCGGCGTATGTGTGGTTTCACTCAGCATGATGTAGTATTTGGCGGATAACGTGTACGTCTGTCAAGTGGGTCCCATGCGGCACTTGACACGCATCCTGCTGGCGCTAGTGAAGTTCGGCGGACCGGGCCTGCTGGTTCTCGGAGTTTTGGATTCGTCGTTTCTCTTCGCGCCTCTGGGTAACGATCTGCTGGTCGTGGCGATGACGGCGCGCGCACACAGCGTCACCCGGATGCTGTATTACGCGGCCATGTCGACCCTCGGGTCTGTCCTGGGCTGCCTGCTCGTCGACGTGACCCTGCGCAACGCGGGCGAGCACGGGCTGGAACGGCACTTGCCGCGCAAGCGATTGGAATACGTGAAACGGAAAGTATCGGGAAGTGCGGCGTGGGCGCTGGTGGTGGCATCGATCGCTCCGCCGCCGTTTCCGTTCACCCCGTTCATCATGGCAGCGGCAGCGCTGCAGTATCCACGAGAGCGTATGCTCGCAGTGGTAGGAGTGGCGCGCATGGTTCGATTCACCGCACTAGGTGTGTTGGCGCTGCTATTCGGGAGGAAAATTCTGCGATGGGCGGAGAACCCGGTCCTGCAGGATCTCCTGATCGGGCTCATTGTAGTGTGTACCGTGGGCAGCGTGGTTTCGGTGTATGGCTGGATCAAGCGGAGCCGCGCTGCGCAGCCTGGCGCGTCACGCGGGCCTCGACAATTGAAGCCAGCGCTTCGATAAACGCCGGAGAATCGTTCAAGCCGGGAACCATGCGGTACTGTTCGATGCCCAGCGAGAGGGCCTGCTCGCGGTGCTCGATCTCGATTTCGTGCAGCGTCTCGATGTGATCCGAAACGAAGCTGATGGGTGCGACCAGCACGTGGCGCCGGCGCTCGTCGGCCAGCTTGCGAATGGTTTCATGCATCGAGGGCCGCAGCCACTTGGAAGCGCCCACCTTGCTCTGATAGCAGAGGTGCCGGCGGCCCGGCCATCGGCCGCGCTGCCAGACCAATTCTACCGTTCGCTCGATGTGCCGCTGGTATGGATCGCCATGATCGATCACCGAGACGGGAACGCTGTGCGCCGAGAAAACGAAATCCACAGCGCGCGGGTCTGGAAACTCGGCGAGAGTTCGGTCGATGGACTCGCGAACGGCTTCGAGATACGCATCGTCTTCATGGAACTCCTCGACAATGTGGATTCGGGGATTCCAGCCGTTGGGATGGAAGCGGCGCGACCATTCGTGGAAGCTGCTGCCCGTAGTGGTCTTGGAGTACTGCGGGTAGAGCGGCAGAAGCACGATCTCCTCGGGCCGATGGGGCCCGAGCTGGGCAATAGCCTCGGCGGTGAACGGGTGCCAATAGCGCATAGCGACCACGACACGGGCATCCAGACTCTGGCGCAGCCTGGTCTCCAGAGCCGCGGCCTGTCGCATGGTGTTCTCGATGAGCGGGCTCTTGCCGCCCAGTTCGGCGTAATGATGCGCGACGTGCCTCGCCCTGCGGGAGGCAATTACACGGGCCAGCGGCTGCCGCGCAATACGGGCGAACGGAAAATCGATGATGTCGGGATCGGAGAAGAGGTTATAAAGGAACGGCTCAACGCTCTCCAGCGAATCCGGCCCTCCGAGTTGGAACAGCACGACACCCAGGTGCACGGATGGAGTTTATCATGGAGTGGACAGGGCTTATGGTTGGAGGCTATTTTTCAGCGCGGCGACGCGGAGAAGCGGAAGGATGCAATTTCATGTTTTCTCTGCGGACTGGGCTCCTCAGCGTCTCCGCGCTTATTGTTCTGCCGGTCTTGATACACGCGCAGCCATGCGGCCACACACCAGCATGGTCGCCGTGCGAACTCGTCGTGGAGTTGAGCGATCAGGCGGCGGCGAAACATCCTAATCCCTACCAGACCGTGGAGATGCGGGCGGACTTCCGGTCCACCGACTTGCGTGCGATGTCGGTTCCGGCATATTGGGACGGCGAAAAGCGCATGGTGCTGCGGTTTGCTCCTTCCAGGGCGGGTGAGTGGCAGTATCGGATCGACAGCAATGTGGCCGATCTGGACGGAAAGACGGGCACGTTTACGGCTACGGAATCGGAATCGCCCGGATTTATTCAGGCCGCCAATCTGCACCACTGGGCATATACCGCCCACTCCGGACCGCTCACCCAGGCCCATTTATGGATGGGCGCGGACGAGCCGCGGCTGGCCACTATGGACGACGCCCTATTCCGCTCGATGGCCGATGAGCGGGCGGCGGCCAAGTTCACACACGTGCGCGGCATGGTCCTCGGAGAGGGCGGCGATGCTGGTTTCGGCGCCAACGGGTTGCCGGATCTGAGCTATTTCCATCGCCTGGACGAGCGCGTCCGCTATCTGAACCAAAAGGGAATGGCTGCGGATCTGACGATTGCTCCCAATTCGGCGGCACTCCTTAAGCGTTTCCCCACGCCCGCGGTCCGGAAGCGTCTCATCTCGTTCCTGGTGGGCCGCTACGCCGGGATGAACGTGACCTGGGAGCCGCTGGCGACGTTTGAGGATTATCCGGATTCGCGCGCCCTCCAGAAAGAACTGGGCGGATATATAAGAGAGATGGACGGATATCACCATCCGCGCACTGCCGGGGCGAAGGTCACCTCGGCGCCGCTGCTGGATGACGGGTGGATGGATTTCACCAGCTACGGTACACCGGATGTGGCGGTGGGCGCCATCGAGCATCAGCTATATCAAGTGCCCGCCGTGAACCGTCTGACGGATACAGACCCGGTGCAGTTGCGGCACCGGCTGTGGGAATCGACCATGAACGGCCAGTATCCGGAGAGTGCGTCAGCAGGCAGCGCTGCGGCGGCAAAAACCATGTCCGTCTGGTTCGATTTCATGAACGGGACGCGGCATTGGGATGTCGAGCCGTACTTCGACGTCGACGGCGGCCGAGCGCTGGCGCGTCCCGGCGTGGAATACATCGTGTATATCGAGAAGCCGGGACCGGTGGAGTTGACAGTCGATCATCATGGCTATGAGGTGTTCTGGGTGGACCCCGCGGACGGCACTACCACCAAAGGAAAATACAGCGGCGAGCATTTCACCGGCGAGCCTCCGGACCGCTATCACGATTGGGTTCTGCACGTGGTCCGCGAAGGAACCCTGGCGAGCATGAACCGCTCCTACAAGTTCGAGTCGTGGGAGATCCCGGTGCAGGAGATCGTGATCAACCCGGAGAAGATCCCGTACGATATCGACAAGCCCACGGGCGATTTGAAGGTAGGCCAGACGGCCGATTTTTCGGCCAAACTGAAGCGCCAGACGCGCGGCACCCGCACCATGCTTTGGATGTGGACCGGCGAAGCTACCGCCGAAGGCCAAGGCTATCGCGTACTGGGCACGGGACAGCAGGGCAGCTTCACACCGCCGCCCGGCCTGGCGACGAGTTTCCCCACCGATCTGCTGGTGAGACTCTACGGCATCAACGGCTACGGCACCGTCTATATGCTCGCCAAGGGGTACACACTCCAACAGTGATTCATCCTCGGAAAATCGACGGCACACTCACAGCGGAGCCGCCAGCGTGAGCGAGCGGAGCACCGCACTTATTCTTGCGGTCGATACAACGCACGAGCACGGCAGCCTCGCGTTGGCGCGCGGCCAGGAAATCCTGGAAGAGAGAGCCCTCCATGCACCCACCGGCTTCGCACATGTAATCTACGCCGAGCTTGCGGCGCTACTGGAGCGGCATCACCTGAACGTGGATGCGATCGATTGTTTTGCGGCCGCATCTGGGCCGGGATCTTTCACCGGTGTGCGGGTAGGGCTGGCATGCGTGAAAGGCTTGGCCGAAGCGGCCGGAAAGAAGGTGGTCGCGGTATCCAATCTGCGAGCCCTGGCCGAGGTCGGCACGGCGCCCTTGCGCGCTACCCTGCTCGACGCGCGCCGCGACGAGATCTACGGCGCGGTGTACGATGCGGCGGGCAAATTAGTGGCAACGGAGGTCGTGGCGCCCCTGGCGGCGTGGCTCAACACGCTTCCGGATGGCGAACTCGAATTTGTCTGCCTCGATGTCACGCCGACTCTGGACGGAACGCCGTTCGCATCGGCGCGCGTGACCCACGCGCCGCGCGCTCTGGCGGGTGCCATTGCACGTATCGCTGCTAGAAGCTATGGTCGGGGTGACGCTTCCGATCCCGCGGCGATAGACGCCAATTACGTGCGGCGCTCGGACGCGGAATTGTTCTGGAAGGAGTGATGCGTGACAGTGGTTTCCCTGTTGCTGCTCGCGGCCGGCGCACTGGCTGGCGGCGATACCGGCCCGGTGCTCGGCTGGACGCCGATGGTCTGGGCGAGCGTGAGGATCGGCGGACGCGATGTGCCGCATGCGGCGCTGATGGTCGAGGTCTCGGTGAACGGCCTGCCATCGCCGGCGCTGAGGCATCTCGACACGGGAGCAATCAATTGGGTTTACCGTAAGCCGGGTGATGCGCCGCATGAGAGGTTCTGGCGCGGGAACAGTTCGGTGTCCCTTGACGGGAACGTGGCCGGGCGCCCTTTCACGACCAATGGTTCAACTGGAGGGAAGGGATCGGGACCACGGCGTTGGGCAAGCCCGTGGTGGGCACGATCGGCGCACCGTTTTTCGAGAATCGCATTCTGATTCTCGATTTCGTCGGCTCGCGAGTCGCGATCCTCGACGCGCTCCCAGCCGAAGTGGAGCGCCGTGCCGTTTTCTCACCGCTCCACCGCAACAACAAGGTGTTCGTGACCTTCACCCTGAACGGCAAACAAGAGAAGGAGATGGTGTTCGACACCGGCTCGAGCGCCTTTGCCCTGACACCACGCGCGCTGGACCGAGATGACCGGCCGCCAGAGGAGTGATCCCCGCCACGAGAAGTGGGACGTGAAGTCCTGGGATAACACGGCGCGGGTTGTGGGCGCGCCGATGAAGGGCGAAATGTGTTTCGGCCGCGCCTGCCTTCCGAGCCCGCTGATGTTCTTTGCATCGACCGGGCTGAAGGACTTCGATTTCGATCACCAGCGCTACAAGGCGTCAGGGTTGTTTGGCAATGTGCCGTTCGATGGCCGCGTCACCGTGATCGTGGACGTTCCGCAGCGCCGATTCGGCCTGATCGCGGGTTCGCTGGCAAATCTGATTCCGAAATAGAAAGGCGGCCCTAGCTCTCGCCTATTCCACGATCTTCACCGCCAGATAAACGATCTCTTTACCCGCATCGAGCTTCACCTGGTGCGGAGTCTTCGCCGGAATTGTGACCACGTCGCCGGCCGCGAGGTGCATCTCCTTGCCGCCTTTGATGGCGGTGCCGCGGACCTCGTGCGGCTGGGTAGTCTTGGCATCGACGATGCTACCGCCGGTAATGAGCGTTCCTGCGCCGCTCTGGACGAAGAAAATGTCGGCGTCGTTCTCGTGCAATTCCACCTGCCCGGATCCTGTCCGCAGCACGGATAGGAAGTAATACTTGCCGAAATCGGCAATGCGCTCTGTGGCGATATGCTGAGCGTCGAGCTTTGGAGCGAGGTGCGCGCGGAAGTCTTTCATAGCCGCCGCCGACCAGTGGACCACCCCGGGCGCGTCAGCCGCGACGGCAAGTGTGGCAACAAGAAAGGGGAGAGCAAGTTTCGACATGATAAATAAGCTATCAGCTCCACGCGCTGTAAGCTCAAAGCTCGCAGCTCATGGCTCACCGCTGCTTTACCTCGTCAAAATCGTGTAGGGAAGACTGGAAGATCCGTCGACGGTAACCAGAACCGGTTCCAGTGCCCCGCCAAACTGGTGGTTCATCGAGAACTGAATCTGAGATCCGTTCAGGGCCAGTATCTGCATTACGATACCGCCCACGCTCACTTGCAGCCGGCCGGAGTTCAGGGTGGCGGTCGGGTCCAGGCCGTTCGCCTGAATCGTCAACAAATCGCCGTTACCGGCGGAGTGCGTCGAATCGACGAAAGAGCCGCTCGCGTTGATGATGCTGGCGATCACTGGCGGAGGCAGCGCGATGGGAACCACAAGGCTGACGGTCCCATTGCCGTTGCCGAGCGTCAGTACGGCCGCGCCGGCAGGGATCGGCGGGACCACGAAGTTGACCTGGTTCGTCGAGGCAAACGATACCGGCGCGCTTGGCGTTTGCGCGGTGGTCGTTTGGCCAGCCGGCAGGGGCGTCAGTGTAAGCTGCGTTGCCCCGGTATTCGGGGGCAGGTTGGTGCCATAGATGGTAACTGAGGCGCCCGGATACAGAGTGCCTTGCCCGCCGTTGTTATTAACCACCGCTCCGATCACGGGCAGCGCTGGATTCGGCGGCTGGATCTGGATGCCGAACGGCTGGAGAGCCACCTGAAATCCCGAGACGACACTGACTTCGGGCGAGGTAATAGCCGCGTTGGGTGCGACCACCACGTTGGCGACCAGGTGAGTCGGGCTCAGCGCCCAAACCTTGCTAACCGTTACATCCGAAGTTCCGAAGCCTAACGCTGGCTGGCCATTGAGGAAATTCGTATTGTTGCCGGTGATATCGACCATCGTCGAGAAGCCCGAAGGCCCTGCGGTCGTGTTCAAGAACGAAGTGTTGATGTTGATAGTCGGTGCCGGCGAGGACGCGTAGGAATACGTCGGGGCGTTCGACACAGGCGAGCCCGGGTATTGCAGGAACGTCGAGTTTTGGCCGTCGCCATTGTAGGCAGCCACCAAGGGCGTTTGACCGCTGTTGCCCGGCGGCGGAGTGATATTGATACTGCCGGCGCCGGAATTATAGATGCCCGGAACCGCGAGGCCATCGAGATAGATTGCCGTGTCCGGGCCAAAGTTGTTTCCGGACACCGTCACACTGCCATCCGAATTCGTATTCACCGAGTTGACCACCGGCGGCGCATTCTGAACCAGCGTGAGCGCGTTGGGCAGCACGAAGATGTCGTTCGCCATGCTGAAGATCATGTGACGGACACCAGGCGCCGGAAACGGAGGCGCATTGAACAACCCGACCATATACGAGCCGGAAGTGAAGAAGCACGGCCGGTTCAACGCCGGACTGCAGTTAGAGGCAGGTGTGGCTGGTGCGAAGCCGCCGAGGATCGTCACCGACTGCAATGAAGGCATGGACGTGGAGTTCGAGCTCGCGGAAATTGCGAACTGCCCCTGGCTGGTGCTGGCGAACGCCGGAGAAACGGTAGTGTAGACGCTGCCTACCGTGGCTGAATAGTTGCGCGCGCCGGGATCGATGTAGCCGATGGTTTGAACATCGTATAGCGACACCGAGTTCTGCGCGCGAACCGAGAAGTTAATCGTCGGGTTATTTCCAGGTTGGATGTTGATGCCGCTGGTGGGAGGCGTAAGCGTGCCCGGGAAGAAGTTCGTCTGAAATGCGCCGCTCGGCTGGGCGGTCGTGCTGCCGCTCTGGTCTTCCGGCAGAAGCAGGCCTTCACCGGCGACCGGAACGGCGTCGGGCGGCAGCGGATGCACGTAGACGAAATACGACTTGTTCGGCAGGCCGTTGATGGTATAGCTGCCGTCGGGGTTGGTCAGCGCGCTCACCGCCGGACCATCTACAGGAAGCGCCACTACCGAGGCCATGCTCACCGGCGTGTTGTTGGTGAAGTTCACATGGCCCGAGATCGTGCCGTACTGCGAAGCCCAATTCGGTGCTCCGTAAAGAACGGAAAGTGCGGCGATGTCGTCGGCGTCGATGGGTCTGGCGCGCGTCGTGTTGCTTCCCGCGATGCTGGGCGTCATCGCAGCTCCCGTCCAGGTGTGCTGCAGGCCGAGTGCGTGTCCGAGTTCGTGCACCGCGGTCGTGAAGAACATCTCGCGGTAGGTCGGGCCGGGCAATTGACTGGTGTCCGTCGTCAGTAGAATCGTAGAACGCTGAATGGGAACGAACTGGCCGAGCGCGTCGGTCTGAAGCGTAGGATTCGCCGGCAGGTTCGGAGTGCCGAAGCCGAGAATGCCCGGTGGCAGCTCGGTGAAGGTCACGTCGATACCCGGAGCGTTTTCGGTCTGCGGATACTCCTCCAGGCCGCCGAACGCCAGCTTCAACTGCGACGCCGACACCTGGTTCCAGGCGGCAATGGCCTGTCTCAAGTCGGCCACCACCGAGCCGAGGCCGTCGTCGGCGCCATAGTTGGATGCACCGTCATCGTCAACGGTGACCGTAATCGTGGTTGGGCTCGTCGTGCTGGCTACGCTGAATCGCGCGCGGATGGGAGTGGAGCGGTTTCCGTTGAAGTAATACGTGTAGTGAAAATACGCTTCGGCCGGCATGCCCAACACAAGGACTGCAGCGGCCGCTGTGAGAATTCGGGAAATCTGCGGCCGTCGCACTATTTCGCTGCCCCCAGGGTATTGGCCATGGTAGATCTAAGATCGCTCAATCGCATATTCACCGGTTCGTCCTCAACCGGACGATGGGTATGCGCATCGAGCATCAGCTCATGGCTCGCATGCCGGGCGAGTGTCGGGTTCGCGCCGTTTCCTGTCACGCGGAACAAACCCTGTGTGAGACCGATGATCTGGGTGATGCCGCTCTTGCCGGTCCACAGGAAGAAAACGTAATCGTCGCCGGCTTTGAACTGCGGAGCGCCCGAGATCGTCTGGCGAATTCCGTTGGCGACGCCCCCGGGAACGGCGATATCAACAGTCGCAGGGCCGTGCCCTTTGAGCGACTCGGTCACTTGCACCTGGTAATGGGTATAGATGAGGCCGCCGCGGAAAGCGGCATTGGAGGAAAGGACGTGCCCGCGTACCACCAGCGTGGATTTGGTGACCATATCGCTAAGGGTAAGCCGCTCCAGAGTAGCGCTCTGGAGCGGCAACCCGCAGAAGGCCAGCACTAACGCAAGCACAAAGTGGCGCACGGCTGGGTTAGTGCATCTCCGATACCAATAGAACTCGTTCATTTCAAAAAGGTTAGCATCGATTTTAACGCTCGGAGTGGGTACCTGCGACACGGCGTTGGGGCACTGTGTCTCAGTTCGGAAGCAGACAGTTGGAAAATACCTCATTGCTTGCCCGGCCGCACGATCAGCATCGGCACATCCAGATTGTGGCGAACGGGATTGATGGTGTTGCCGAAAATCAAGTCCTTAATGCCGCCGTGCCCGTGTGCGCCCATAATCACTAGGTCCGGATGAATCTCTCTTGCATAGCGCACAATCGCCTTCTTCGGAGAACTTGAATGAGAAATTGAAGTTTCGACGCTAATCTCCTGATCCCGTAGGGATTGCGCGATGCGGTCCAGATACTGCTCGCCCGCTTCCACTTCCGCCGTGGAACTCTCCGGTCCAAAAAGCTGGCTGGTCACGTCTTCTTCCACATGTAACAGATAGAGCCGCGCGCCGTGTAGCCGGGCCATGGCCGCGGCATGGGCGACGGCAAGGCGATCCAGGCCGGTGTGGTCGAGCGGGACCAGGATCCGGCGATATACCGGTGTCTGTTCGGTGGCGGCGCCGGCCATCTCGGGAAGTTCCACTGGTGCGCCGCTCATCCTCCGGCGCGAGATCCATGGCTCCACTGTAATCCAAGCGAGCAGGAGAGCGAGGCCGGTACCCGCAGGCACGGTGATGAGCCAGACCAGTGTCTTCCAATGTCCAGCGGAAGCCAGCCACTCGCCGATCGCGTCCACCAGCAGCCAGGCGTTGAGACCGATGATGATAACGGCGGTGATCCAGGCGAGCGTCTTCACCCACGCCCGATTGCGAAACGAACCCATTCGGCCGCGGTCGCTGGTGAAGTGGATGAGCGGAATGATGGCGAACGGAAGCTGCATGCTCAGCACCGCCTGCGAGAGCAGGAGCAGGCCGAGCGTAGCCTTTTCGCCCGCGAAGTAAATCGTCAGCGCGGCGGGGGTGACCGCCAGCGCGCGAGTGATCAGGCGGCGAAGCCAGGGCCGCATTCGGATACTGAGAAATCCTTCCATCACCACCTGCCCGGCCATAGTGCCGGTAAGCGTTGACGACTGGCCAGAGCAGAGCAGCGCGGAAGCGAACAGAACGCCCGCCATACCCGTGCCGAGCAGCGGTACCAGGAGCAGGTGGGCCTGCTGGATCTCGGTAACGATGATGCCGCGCTTAAAGAATACGGCCGCTGCCAATACCAGAATGGCGGCGTTCACCAGTAAGGCGCCGTTCAGGGCGACCACCGAGTCGATGAGGTTGAATTTACAGGCGGCGCGCTTCTCGGTTTCCGTGGCGCCGATGTTCCGGGTCTGCACCAGCGCCGAGTGCAGATACAGATTGTGCGGCATCACGGTGGCGCCCAGAATGGTCACGGCCAGGTAGAGCGTCTCGCGGCTGGGCCGGGGAACAAGGCCGGTAAAGATTTCGGCAAACGCCGGGCGCGCCCAGACAATTTCGATCAAGAAGCAGCCCGCCATCACGGTGATCAGGGCCAGCACGAATGCCTCAATGGCGCGGATCCCGAAGCTCTGGAACCACAGCACGAGCAGAGTATCGGCCGCGGTGAGTAGCACGCCGATCAGCAGGGGGATGTGGAAGAGCAGGTTCAGGCCGATCGCAGCCCCCATGACTTCGGCCAGGTCGCAGGCGGCGATGGCGATTTCGCACAGAACCCAGAGTGCCATGTTCACACGGCGCGGGTAAGATTCACGGCAGGCCTGCGCCAGGTCGCGTCCCGCAACGATGCCCAGGCGGGCGCTCAGGGTCTGGAGCAGGATGGCCATGGCATTCGACATGACCAGGACCCACATGAGACGGTAGCCGAAACGCGCGCCGCCTTCCAGGTCGGTCGCCCAGTTGCCGGGGTCCATGTAACCGACGCTTACCAGGTATGCCGGGCCTGCGAAAGCGAACATGCGCTTCCAGAAGGACACCTGTGACGTCCTGACGCTGGAATGCACATCAGCGAGCGATCGCGACGTTTGCCCGACACTTGCCCCCATAGCCTAACTATAAGGTAAGCAAGCGCATGGTGCCGGAGTCAAACGGTGCGGTCAAGCCTAGAGGAGAATCCCGCCCCGAAACTCCGCTTGTCCGCGCGTCCGCGGTGAGAGAAAGCTCTAGCCTTGGCTATAGCTAGCCCCCCGTCGGCACCGGGATCTGCTCGCGCCACACCGTTGTGCCGTGAGCGCGAGTCTTGCCGATTTCGAGCAAAGACTTCAGCCGCACCATGTCGTCGTCGATCTCCCTCTTGGGGTCGGCGCCGAACAGGCACGCCACCGTGTGGCCGACGACGCCGGCGGGCGGACAATAGGACATCCGGAGGGTAATACGCGTGCCGCCCAGCACGTCATCTTCAAAGCGCACCCGCCCCCTGGTACGCACCAGACTGCCGGGGAGGCTCCTCCACGCGAGCAGGCAGTTGGTTTCGGACTCCGTAATCTCGGCGTCCCACGGAATCGACACGCCTCCCGGCCCGGCCGCAACCCAATGCGAGCGCTTGTTGCCGAGATCCCGCACTTCCTTAAGATGCGTCATGAAGCGTGGGAAGTTCTCCACGTGCGACCAGAAGTCGAAAACCTCGCCAATGGGCGCGAGGATACGTACCGTCTTCTCGAAGTGGACAATGCAGTCGCCGTTCATGCCGAAGAGTCGCACAAAGCTCTTGTTGGCGACGGCGCGGGCGAGGACGGCTGCGCTCGCCGCGACCCCCGCCAAACCCATCATCCCCCGCGCGCGCAGGCTGGCAACGAAGCCGAGGCCGGCCGCTAGAGCGGCGCCGATACGGAGCGAAGGCGTCCAGTTTTCCTGGAGTATCTCCGCCGAGGAACGGCGCTTCACGCCGCCCTGAAGGTTCGCGATATTGGCCGCCTCCTGGTGGCACTCCAGCCGATTCACGACCTCTTTGACGCCGGGCATCGCGCGTACTGCCTTTAGCAGATGCGAAACCTCGTCGCGCAGGATGTCACCCTCGAGCACAATGCGGCTGCTGCCATCCGCGACCGCTCTGATGGCGTGCGGATGGCTGACCACACGCCCGATTTTGGAGCGCACGCGCGCTTCCAGGAGCGGTCCAGCGGCATCCGAACGCCGCCAGATGGACTGCACGGCGGCAGTTAGGCCATGCGTACGGTTGGAAAGATCGCGCCCGGCCTTATCGAGTTCGGTGGCAGCGTCGCGCCAGCATGCGCCCGCTTTGTCGCGCGCAATGGCACGGCGGCGCTTCCCGCGGTTGGGGTCGGCCAGATACATGAAACCGGCTCCGGCGATGAAGCCCCCAATGGCAGTCTTAGCGGCGTGCATAATTCTCGCCCTCCGTTTTGGAATATAAGAAACAACCTGCACGCGTTCTTCCAATGGGAGATTTGGTGCGAGATCACCTGTTCAACCCACAACGTCCATTTTGGCAAATAGCTTTGATTTGCACTGCGATTTAAGCAACTCTGGCGGCATGGAACTATAGATGCTCCGCTGCCCCGCCCCACGCCGCCGGATGTGTGCCAGCCATGGACTGTGAAAACGTCCAAGAGTGTCCAGCGAAATCTTCCGGATTGTACTGTCTGTCGCCTGGTGATAAATGCGACTCCATGCTCCCTGTTCCGCTAGAATAAACGGGATTCGTTCATAGCTACATGCAGACTCTGGCGATCATATCCTTTTCCATCGCGGTTTTACTCAGCGCGGCGCTGATGCCGAACATCATGAGCCTGATTCCGCTTCTTTGGCTCTCGACAGCGCGCAGGTGGAGCCTGGGACTTGAAGAGAGAGGCGCTGGCTCGAATTGCCAAGGTTCCGGATTCAACGGCGAAACTGGTTAAGTTGCTGGATGGTCCTCATCGGCTCGACGCCTTGGTTGTCTTGGCAGCGCGCGTCGACGGGTTGTCACAAGATTTGCTTGAGCTCTGTTGGCGAGCCGCGGGCTTGACGGCGAACGAGATGGCTACGGACATCGGACAAGGCAAGCCGCCTACGCGGATCGACGTGCGCAAGTTGAGCAGTTCGGTCGGTTCGTTTTGGTGAAGCTGGGCCTGAATCAAGAGCAACGCCTGGTGATCTGGCAACCGTGAGGGACGTGGTCCGGGCTGTGGGAGACGACCAGAGAAAGCTCCCTTCGCCGGGCCGATCAAGCTTTGGCTCCAACCGCCGGGCCGAACTCGCACCAGCTACGGGATCAATGATATGGTGATTCATCATGAATCAACCTACCGAGCGCAGGGTTGCCCGGGCCCTCTGCGCCGGCGGTCCCGAGGTGATAGAGGTCGGTGTGGAGGAACTGCCGCCTCTGAGAACGGGCGAGGCCCTGGTGAGAGTCGAAGCTGCCGGACTCAACCATGCCGAGACATTGATTCGTTCCGGCACCTACACTGTCCGCCTGCCCTTTCCGTATCCACTCGGTGGAGAGGGATCTGGGGTGGTAGTCGCGACCGGGCCGGAGACGCCGGTTTCGGCTGGGACTCGGGTGTGCTGGGCAGCGGTTCTCGGATCATGCGCGACTTTTGTGACGGCGCCGTCTTCCATGCTAGTGCCGATTCCCGACAGCCTCAGCTTCGAAGATGCCGCATGCCTGGCAGTCGCCGGCCTGACCGCCGGCGGGCTGGCGAGGGTCTGGCCGCTCAAGGGACGGGACGCCATAGTGTGGGGAGCCGCCGGCGCGGTTGGTCGAATGCTGGTGGCCATTCTGGCGAGTCAGGGAGTCAAAGTCATCGGTATCGCCAGCGGCAAACGGGTGGAAGCCGTTCGGGCCGCGGGGGCCATGCACGTTATCGACCGGGCCATTGATGATATTCGTGAAACAGCACGCGCATATACCGATGGCCGCGGTGTTGCCGCCGTGTTTGATCCCATCGGCGCCGCCACTTACGAAACCAGCCTGCAATTGCTCGCGCCCCGGGGCTGCCTGATTAATTTTGGGGAACTGTCCGGTCCGGTGCCCACGATTAATCTCCACCAATTGTTTCCCGGGTCGTTCTTTGTCACGAAGTACAACGGGATGCGTTGGCTCGAAGGTGTCTCTGATTTTCCTGCTCTGGTTTCGGATGGGCTTGCCTTGGCCACAACGAGACGCGCGATCATCAGCGGCGTCGCCGGACGCTTCTCGCTGAGCCAGGTCGTCGACGCCTACCGCAAGTTGGAATCCGATCCCAACGGTAAGGTCCTCGTCCTTCCAGGCCTCTAGTCTTACCCCATTAGAGGCTGTACTGTGTTAAAAACCGCGGGGCAGACTTAGTCTGCGGCGGGCTTCAGCCAGCCTTGCCCAGCCAGGCATTACTTCTGCAGAAAAAAGTTCCCCACCAGCATGGCATCGATGCCCGACGAGTAGAAGCTTCGGACCGCGTCCCGAGGCGTGCACACCAACGGCTCACCGAACAGGTTGAACGACGTGTTGTACAGAACCGGCAGCCCGGTAGCCTTGCCGGCAGCGTGCAGCAGCCGCCAGTAAAGCGGATTTTCTTCCTTATCCACGCTATGCACGCGAATGCGGTCGCCGGCCAGGATGGCGGCGGCGAAACGGTGGCGATGCTCCGGGCGCACGCGCCCCACGGTCGAAAGATAACGGGCGTTCGGACCGACGTCGAAATACTCCGCTGCCAGTTCCATCGGCACGGACGCGGCGAATTTGCGGAAGGGCTCGCGGTGCTTGATGTAGGTGTTCAGGTTCTCGGTGGAATACGGATCGAGGGGTGAAGCCAGGATGCTGCGGTTGCCCAGGGCGCGCGCGCCGAATTCCATGCGGCCGTGCATCCAGGCGAGAATCTTGTGTTCGTTGAGCTGCGCGACCGCGGTGTCGATGACTTCGTCGGAGGTCAGCAGATAGTGGAACCGGAGCTTGCAGTTTTCCAGGTCCTGCTTGACCTGCGCAGCGGTATAGGCAGGACCCAGCGCGAGCGTGTGCATGGCAACGCGCTGTTCCTGGCGAAGCGCGCCGTGCCAGGCGTCTAGCGCGGCGCCTATGGCGGTCCCGGCATTGCCCGAAACCGGCTGCACGAAAACGTTGCGGAAGCCGGAGCGCGTCTCCAGGGCCGATACCAGGAGCGCATTCAGCCCGAGACCGCCCGCCAAACAGAGATTCTCGCCTTCGCCCGCCATGCGCAGAACGGCTGCTTCCATGGCCCGCTGGATCCCGGCCGCGATATGTCCCCGCACGGCATCCGGGATGGGCGCGCCATCCTCCAGTTCCAGGCGCTCGTAAAAGCGCGGCCCGAAGCCGCCATGCCGCAGCCGCTCCGTAGCGAAGAAAGTGCGGTTGATGCGCGGGCTGGCATCGGAAACACAGAGAATTTCGGAAAACAGATCGACGAATCGATCGTCGCCCGCCACGGAGAGCCACTGCACCTTGTGTTCCTCCGCATTGGCGTTGAATCCGAGCAGCTCGGTGACACGGCCGTATATTTCGGCGATCGAATCGGGAACGTACTGCTCCTGCTCGAGCGACATGCGAGAGCCGGAACCTTGCCAGCGCGACCCGCAGCGAAAATCGCCGCCGCGGTCGAGCGTCAGGACCGTGGCTTGTTCGAATGGGGAAGGGAAGTAGGCCGACGCCGCGTGCGCCTGGTGATGCTCCACCGCCAGTATGCGGCTGCGCGGAAACCGCGCGCGCAGCTTCAAATAAAAATCCGACTCCGGCACCGGCCGCACCACAGCCACCGCATCCACCTGCTCCGGTTTGGCCGCCGCCAACTCCAGGCACTTCGCGATGGATTGCGCCGGCAGGTCCGGGTGATTGCCCCACGTCATGTGCCGCCGCTCCAGCTTCGACTCCTCGATAGCTGCTACCAGCTCGCCATTTTTCAAAATGGCTGTAGCCGAGTCGCCTGTGATGCCGCCAATGCCGAGAACGATCACTGAGCCTCCTGGAGGGCCGGGGGCCAGGGGTCAGGGGGCTGGGGAAGGTGGCGGGCTGTGCGCGCTCTCCTCTTAAAATGCACGCGAGCGAAGCGAGCTTCCTTCCGCTGGCCCCCGACCCCCGGCCCCCGGCCCCGTTTTTGCTCGCTCTTCATTTCCCCTTCTCTCTCTTCTCGATCTTCGCCCATGTGTCCCTCAGCGCCACCGTCCGATTGAACACCGGTTTTCCCGGCGCGGAGTCGGGGTCGACAGAAAAATAGCCCAGGCGTTCGAACTGGAAGTGCGCGGGCGGCTTGACGTTCGCGAGCGACGGTTCCAGCTTGCAGCCAGTGAGCACTTCGAGCGAATTGGGGTTGAGGTTGGCCGTGAAGTCCTGCCCCTCCTCCACCTCGCTTGGATTTTCCTTGGTGAACAGATTCTCGTAGATCCGCACTTCGGCGTCCACCGCGTGCGCGGCCGAGACCCAGTGGATGGTCGATTTCACGCGCCGTCCGTCGGGAGCGTTGCCGCCGCGGGTGGCCGGATCGTAGGTGCAGTGAATCTCCGTGACGTTGCCGGCAGCGTCTTTCACCACGCCGGTGCAGGTGATGAAGTAGCCGTAGCGCAGCCGCACCTCGCGGCCGGGCGAGAGGCGGAAATACTGCTTGGGCGGATCTTCCCGGAAGTCGTCCTGCTCAATGCAGAGCTCGCGCGAGAATGGCACCTGGCGCTTTCCAGCCGACTCATCCTCGGGATTGTTGACCGCTTCGAGTGCTTCCACCTGGCCTTCGGGATAGTTGTCGATCACCACGCGCAGCGGGCGCAGCACCGCCATCACGCGCGGCGCGCGCTTGTTCAGGTCTTCGCGCAGATGGTGCTCAAGCAGCCCCAGCTCCACGATGCCGTTCGTCTTGGAAACGCCGATGGACCCGACAAAGCTGCGGATGGCTTCGGGCGTGTAGCCGCGCCGGCGGAACCCGGAAAGCGTGGGCATCCGCGGATCGTCCCACCCGCGCACGTGGCCGTCGCGCACGAGCTGCAACAATTTGCGCTTACTCAGCAAGGTATATGTGATGTTGAGGCGGTCGAACTCGATCTGCTGCGGATGGTAAATGCCCAACTCGTCGCAGAACCAGTCGTACAGCGGCCGGTGATCTTCGAATTCCAGCGTGCAGATGGAGTGGGTAATGCGCTCGATGGAATCCGACTGGCCGTGCGCATAGTCGTACATCGGGTAGATGCACCAATCGTCGCCCGTGCGATGATGCGTCGCGCGCAGGATGCGGTACATTACCGGATCGCGCATGTTCAGATTGGGCGACGCCATGTCGATCTTGGCCCGCAGGGTACGGGAGCCGTCGGGAAATTCGCCCGCCTTCATCCGCTGGAACAGGTCGAGGTTTTCTTCCACCGAGCGGTTGCGGTAGGGGCTCGGCGTGCCGGGCTCCGTCAGCGTGCCGCGGTATTTCCGCACTTCCTCCGCGCTCAAATCGCAGACGTATGCTTTCCCGACTTTGATCAACTGAATCGCCCATTCGTACAACTGGCCGAAATAGTCCGAGGCGTAGAAGCAGCGGTTTTCCCAATCGGCTCCCAGCCAGTGTACGTCTTCCATGATGGAATCGACGTACTCCTGCTCTTCCTTCTCGGGGTTCGTGTCGTCGAACCGCAGGTTGGTCTTGCCCCCGAATTCCTTGGCGAGTCCGAAATTCAGGCAGATCGATTTCGCATGGCCTATGTGCAGGTAGCCATTCGGCTCGGGTGGAAAGCGCGTATGAACGCGGCCCTGAAACTTGCCGGTTTCAGCATCCTCGACCATGATGTCGCGGATGAAATTCGATGGGCCGGCCGGCGCCGGGGCGTCGGGGCCGGGGGGTACAGTATTGGACGTCATTTTTTCAATTTCCCGATAGCCTCTTCGATGCGTTTGAGGCACACATCGCGGCCGAGTGCTTCCAGGGTACCGAACAGCGGGGGCGCGTTCTTGCGGCCGCAGACGGCCACGCGGATCGGTTGGAACATCTGCCCGGTCTTAATGCCGAGTTCGCCGGCCGCGGTCCGCAGGGCCTGCTCCAACGGGTCGTGGCGGAACTCCGCCCCCGGCAAAACCTGCTGCGATTTTTCCAGGGCGCGCAGAGCCATGGCGGCATCGCCCTTCTGCGGAATCAGCTCGGCGAGGTCGTATGGAGGCAACTGACTCACGAAGAAGAAATCGCCCACCGCCAGCACGTCGCGCAGCAGCGTGATGCGCTCGCGAACCAGCGGCGTGATCAGCGCCATCTTCGCGCGGTCAACGGAAAACCCGGCCGCGCGTACCACCGGTATCAGCAGATCCGTCAGCGTTTCGACGGGCAGTGCGCGGATGTGCTCGCCGTTCAGCCACACCGCTTTTGGGTCGAACGGATCCTGCTCCGTAAAGTTCACCACCGCATTGGATCGGTTGATGCCTTCGAGCGTAAAGAGGTCGACCAGTTCCTGGCGGTCCATGCGCTCCCGGTCGTTCTTGGGAGACCAGCCCAGCAGGCACAGAAAATTGATGAAGGCGTGCGGCAGAAAACCGGCGTCGCGATACGTGGTGACGCTTACCACCGGGCCGTGCTTGCGCTTGGAAAGCTTGGAATTGTCGGGTGCCACCAGCAGCGGCAGGTGCGCGAACTGCGGCGGCGCTGCCCCGGCGGCTTCGAAGATCAGCACGTGCTTGAACGTGTTGGTCAGATGGTCCTGGCCGCGGATAATGTGGCTGATCCGTAGGTCGGCATCGTCGGCGCAGGAGGCCAAGTGATATGTCGGCATGCCGTCGCTGCGCAGCAGCGCGAAATCTTCAATATCCGCCGTGGATTTGGACTGCGGGCCATACACCGCGTCGTCGAACTGGATATGCCGTGCGCTCTCGCGCGGCACCCGAAAGCGCAGCGCGAACGGCTCGCCCGCCGCCGCGCGGCGATCGCTCTCCTCGCGCGGCATCTCGCGCATGTCGGCGTTGAAGAGCCACGTTCCGTGCGCGCCTGATTTCTCCGACTCGCCGCCCTGCGCCGGCGTGAAATCGCGATACGCCAAGCCCTTCTGGAAGATCGCGTCCGCCATGGCGCGGTGGAGCGCCAGCCGTTCCGACTGCCGGTACTGCTCGTCCCACGGCAGGTCGAGCCAGCGCAACCCGTCAAAGATCGAATTGAGGGAAGCCTCCGTGTTGCGCTCTACGTCGGTATCGTCGATCCGCAGAATCATCGTGCCGCCGTTGTGGCGGGCGTAGAGCCAATTGAAGATATATGTGCGCGCACTCCCGATGTGCAAAAAGCCCGTGGGAGACGGCGCAAACCGGACTCGAAGCATGGAAATGCCAGTATAACAAGCAGCTTACAGAAACCCGTGGGATAGGCGCTTTTAGCGGCCCGCCCAGCCACCCGGCGCAGCCAGATGGCAGAAAGCGACTGCGTCCCACGTTTTCGTACGGAACGGTGCAAAGGCTCCATAGGCAATGTTGAGCACAATACTCAGGTGGCTATCCTTGTAGTTGACACACGGTTGCGTAATTCCTGCCCAATCGACCCGTGTAAACGCTACGTTGACCAGCGATTTGCGTATGGTTTTTCGCCTCTAAACCCCTCTCGCGAGGGTGGCAAGGTCATTGCAGTAGAAGACGCCAGTTGAAGTGGCGCGAACCGGTGGGCTGGTTCAGATTCGCAAAAATCTGGGCTGGTTCCACCGGTTTTGATTTTGTGGCTAGAGCTGGCAGCTAAAAGCGAGTAAATTGCTACTGCACCAGCATCATCGGCGCCCGCCAGAACGCGAACCGCTGCGCCGTCGGGTCGAGTACGCTCACCTGGCACGTGTAGCGGCCGGGCTGGAGCTTCGCGAGCGGCACGCTGAACTTCAGCGGCACCGCTTTGGACTTATCGTTCAAGCCCTGCGTCACTTCGAGCGGCGCCGTCTCGAACGCCTTCGTCTTCCCTCGATAGAAGGTCACCGTCGCCATGAGCGGCTGGGTGGATTCCGCCAGGGGCTCGTAAGCCTCCAGGTATACCAGCATGTCCTGCGACTTGTTGAAGACACGGGTCACGCTGGGAACCAGCTCCTTGCCGTCCTGAATCAGCGGATTGAGCGCCATCAGCTTCTTGTCGCGCTCCGCGTTGAACGCGGCGGCATTGGGGTCGATGCGCTGGCTGCTCAGCACCACGGAGCTGATGGGCAGGAGCTTTGCTTCGGTGGTGAGGTCGGGAACCACGAACTTGGCTTCGTACGTTCCCATTTTGCCCGTTGCGTTGTCGCGCACCAGGAACTTCAGGTCGTAGGTTCCCGGCGCCAGGGTGAAGCCGGTAGGATAGACAATCGGGTGCTTGGCAAGCTGTCCGGCGGCTTCGCCTTTCAACTTCACATCGGCGCTGTCGCGCACGTTGCCCACAACCTTGCCCTTCTCGTCCTTGATCTGGCCGATGAACTCGATGCGCGTGGTTTCCGCGCCCCCCTTGCTCGCCGCTTCCAGCTCACTTCCAGGCACCTTCGCCACTACCGGGACGAAATAGCGGTCGCGGGCCAATCGAAAATAGTCGATCTCCATCGCCACGTCGATCTCCGTGATCGGGTCGGCCAGCATGAGCGCCTCGGAAAGCTGCCGCTCTTTGTCGGTTGCGGTGAATTTGGCGAACACCTTCCCCGCATAGTAGCCTTGCCGGTAATCCATCTTCGAGATCTTTGCCGTGAGCACCGAATCTTTCACTGAAATCTTAATCCGGCGGTACCGGCCGTCGAGCGCATCGTTCTTGGAGTAGTAACCGATGATGTAGTAGCTCGAAATGTCTTTTTGCGCCTGCACGATCCCCATCGCCAGATCGTTGTTGTCGAGCAGCGCCTTGCCGCCGGTATCGTGCGCCAGCGTATCGAGCGTCTCCTGCTGGCCCTGGAAGTTACTTGTCGCAGCGCGCCCGGAGCTGCCGGAATACATGCCCTGGCCGCCCGGCGATCCCTTGGTGGCGTCGCCCAGCGGCGCTGAAGCCACCAGCCCGCGCGCGTCGATCGGGTAGAACGAGACGTTGGAGCGGATCGCCGCGTTAATCGTGGCCTGCAATTGCGCCTGGTTATCCAGGCCGTTGCGCGTCATGCCGCTGGCGAAATAAACCAGCGCCTTCTTCTCGTTGAGCGAGCCCAGCATCTTCACCGCGGTTTCCAGCGCCGAAAGCTGCCGGTCGGTGTTGAAGATATTGAATTCGGTGTCGTCCTGCTGGAATGCCTGGCCCGTATCGGAGGAGCTGTCGTCGCTCACGGTTTCGTCGAATCCCTGGCCCTCGCCGATCGTGAGCTTGGCGACGTCCTTCTGCAGCTGGTCGCGGTCGTCGGTGAAGTCTTCCACCACATTGACGTCGTTGGAGAACGTCATGATGGCCATCAGGTCCGATGGCGTCATCTGCGTGCGGATGAACTTCTGAGCGGCGCTCTGCGCGCGCATTTGGTCGGCAATCGGCATCGACGTCATGTCGAAGAACATCACCAGCAGGCGCTTGTCCTTGTACTTGATGTCGCCCGGCTTTTCGGGTGCGATCTGGTTGGTAGTGACCGGCTTCACCTCGGGCTGCTTGGGTGCCTCGGGGGCTTTGGCCTGCTCTGGCGCGCGCGTCTTCAGCGCCTCCGGCACCGCTACGGCTTCGTCCTCGAGCTTCTGGAATTCGAATACCGAGATGTCCTGCGCCTTGCCGTCTTCCGTGATCGTGAAGTCGCTGGCCTTCAGCCCTGTGATGGGGTTGCCGTCTTTGGACTTGATCATGACATCTTCCACCACCAACTGCGTGGTGACGCCACCCAGGTTGAAAGTCTTCAGGCCGTTGGAATTCGACCCCGTCTGCGGTCCGCCCTGCGCATTGCGCGCCGGCGCCTGTGGCTGCTGCTGCGCGAACTGCGGCAGCGGCGCAGCCATAAACCATGCCAGGCACAGAGCCACTAGCCTGTGGGTTAGGCGGTCGCGGTTTGCCGCCTGCGCTACAGTCGGCAGACCGCACAAACTGACCCTCCGCGCTACGAGCTCTTTCAAAATCGTTCTCATATCAGAACCTGAACCTCAATTGGGCTTGAATGACGCGCATGGAAGCGGCGCCCGAAGGCAGCCCGAACTGCGTGCTCCCGAATGTCGTGTTCCAGTTTGTATACACCACGTGATTCAGCAGGTTGGTGGCGTCGAAGCGCAAGTCGAAGCTGCGCCGCTCATCCACGCGGAACACGCGGCCGGCCGACGCGTTCAGCCCGAACAAGGCGGGTCCCGTGATGATGCCGCGGCCGGCATCGCCCCACTGGCCGGACGGCACCGCTTGAAAGGCACTCGTGTTGAAACCATAACCGGGCAGAATCGGTGCGAGCGAGCCGCCGATGTAATCCGGACGCACCGTGCCGTTAATACCCGTGCCGTTCGTCAACCTGTTAGCGGCCGTGGGCGTCAGCAGTTGCCCGGTGCCCAGCGAAAGATTCGTACTGAAGTTCCAGTCCTTCGCCAGCGCGCCCTTCCATCCGCTGAGCAGCGCGCCACCGCGCGTTCCCATCGCGGTGGAGTACTGCATGCCGAGGTTGAACGTGTGGTTCCTCTGGCCCAGCGAAGGCCCGCGGTCTGCTTCCAGGTCGAGCCAGTTCTGCGCGTATTGCGTCGCGCCGCCGCCGCCGCGCCCGCCCAGTCCGCCCTCGCCATCGTCGATGGCCTTCGAGAACACGTAGCTCGCATTGCCGCTGAATCCACTGCGGAAGCGACGCTGCAACTGCGCCGAGAACGAGTTGTAATTCGAATTCGCGCCCGACGTTTCGTACGCGTATCCGTGCGGATACGCGCTTGTCGGATCGCCGTTCGGATAGGTGTTCGGCAGGAACTGCTGCACCTGGTGCGTTCCCTTGTTTCCCGCATACGTCAGCGTCGCCACCATGCCGCCCTTCAGCGTCTGCTGGATCTGAACCTGCCAGTAGTGTACGTAGCCGATCTGGAAGTTCGGATCGAGCCCGAACGTCTCGGCCGTCACCCCCGTTGCCGGAATCAGGAACGCGTTGTTCAGCGTATAAAGCGACCCCAGCGTGTTGGCCTGCGTCACGCTGTAAGACAGCGGCGACTGCTGCGACATTTGCTGCGCCAGCGGCTGGAACACTGAGGTGTTGTAGTAAATGCCGTAGCCCGCGTTGACGCGCGTGTTGGCAGTTGCCCGCCACGCCACGCCGAGGCGCGGCTGGAATTCGTGATAGTTGGGCCGGACCAGCGAATTCGGCAAACCCGCCTGGCCGGCCAGCGTGCACGTGCCGGTCGCCGGAGTGGTGCCGCAGATCGTACCCGCGGTCGAAAACGCCTGTCCCGGCACCAAATTCACCAGCCGGTTGTACAACTCCGTCACCGGTGCCTGGAAGTCCCACCGCACGCCCAGGTTCAGGCTGACCTTGGTGGAGACCCGCCAGTCGTCGGTGAAGTAGCCATCCACCCAGGAGGCACGGAAATACTTATCGGCGTTGCCGTAGGCAATCGCGCTGGAATCCGGATAGCCCAGCAGGAAATCGGCATAGTCGAAGCCGGTCGTATTGCTCGCACCCGTTACGCCCGCCAGTCCCGTAATGCCGCCCGTAAACGTAAAGCTTCCGCGCGGATTGGATTGTGCGAACAGATTGAAATCCAGCCGCCGGTAGTCGCCGCCGAACGTCATGTTGTGCGGCCCATGCACCCACAGCAGGCTGTCGCCTACCTGGTTGGTGTTGTTATGGACGAGCGAGGGAGTGCGGTCGGTCAGCGCCTGGAATCCGCTGGAGAAGTTCAGCGTTGGCGGCCCCCAGAAATTCGAAGCCTGATCGTTACCCTGGATGCCCGCCAGCGCCGACACATTCCGCAGGTCCTGAAAATACGGGCTGAAATTCGTGGCCGATCGGCTGAAGTTGTACCGCAGGTTGCTGATCAGTTTGGTGGTGATGTGATACGTCCAGGTCACGCCCGCGTTCCAACCGCTCATGGTGTTCGTATCGACGAAGCGCGCGCCGTTGTTCTCCGGGTCGAGGAAGATACTGGGCGTGGACCCGTTGTTTCCCTGCCAGGCGAAATTGCCCGACATCTGGTTCCTGGTATTGATGGTCTCGCTCACGCGCGAATTGATGTTGCTCTGGTTGCTGATGCTGGTCAGCGGCACCTGGTAGTTGTAGCGCGCGTTGCCCGTGAAGTTCGGCAGCGGATAATAGCCTTGCAGCGCCAGCGCCGCCGCGCTCAGTTGCGCCTGTGGAATCACATTGTTGGGGAAAGGATTCCCGGTCATCGGGTCGTAGATCGTCACCGGTTTTCCCGTGGTCGGGTTCACCGCCTGAGAAAAGTCTCCCGTCAGCTCGGCGGCCGTCGGCACAAGCGTCGTGGTGGTGCTGGCGTTGCGCTGCCGGGCTAACTGGTAGTTAATCGTGAAAAACGTCTTCTGCCCGGTCAACAGGTGCGGAATTTTGAGCGGTCCGCCGAACATGCCGCTGGAACGGAACTTGGCGTAGGCTGCCTTTGGCGTCTCCTGCCCGGTCAGCGAGAACGGCTTGGCGTCGAGCGCCGAATTGTCGAGCGTGAACAGCAGGTTGCCGTTGTAACGCATCCGCGCATTGCGCCGCGCGTTGCCGAACGAAGCCGCATTGCGTCCGCCCGGGCCTCCCCGGCCTGCGCGATCGCCGCCACCGCCGCGTCCGCCGCGCCCGCCGAATCCGCCACCGAAACCCGGACCGCCGCCGCCGAATCCGCCGCGTCCGCCCGGACCGCCGCCAGGGCCTCCCGGACCACCGCCGCCCCGTCCGCCCATCGCCATCTGCGGTTGGCCGTCGCCGCCCATCCCGCCCGGACCACCCATCCCGCCGGGTCCGCCGAAGCCCCCCGGTCCGCCAAATCCGTCGCCACCGCGTCCGCCGAAGCCCATCCAGTCGTTCTGCTGTTGCATTTCGAGACCGGAACTCACGCTGCCGTTCACCAGAATGGCGTCCGAGCTCTGGCTCATGTCCGCATTGGCGCCCGCTGGGTTTTCACCCGCCATGCCTTGCCCATCGCCCGTCTGGCTCACGTCCATCCGCTGAAACCCATCGCCGCCATTGGCGAGCGCCTGCCGTAGCGAGGGCCGCCCGTTGTTGCCGCCGCGCCCTCCCTGGCCGTTCTGCCGTCCATTCTGCGCGCTTGTATTGCCCGGAGCGGCCGGCGTGTTGGCAGGCGCCGCCGGTTTCGGGGGTGTGGCTGCCGGAGTTTGCGTCTGCGCGGTAGCGGTAGCCGCCGGAGCGGTAGGCGTCGCTGCCGGAGCGGCGGGCGTCGGAGGCGCCAACGACTGCTTCAGAGCATCTAGCGTCAAAACCTTCAAGTCCCAACTCGGGCTGGGCGCATCCGGCGTCACGCCGACCTCCTGGGTCAGCTTGGTGAAGCCGAGCATCTCTACCTGAATCATCCAAACACCGTCCGCCAATTCGGGAAACGCGTAGGCGCCCTGATCGTCCGTGGTGGTAACCAACTTCTTATCGCCCTGCGTCGCGGTGATGGTGGCGCCCGGAACGGGCACGCCGTTCGCCGTGACCCGCCCGTGGTGTTCCGACGCCATGAGAGCGGCAACGGCCGCCCAGGCGACAATCACGCGCCGGAAATAGGTGGAAAAGTGATTCTCAGCCATGGAGTTGATACATTCCATGGCGCTTGCCGGTTGAGGAATGTTACCTGCGGGGAGAGTTATGAACGTAAAGCTTTATCCACCGGAAAAAGTGGAACTCTCTGGAAAGAAAGAAGAAAAACACGAATGGTCGGCGCTCGTGGGGATGCGGCGGCCATTTCTCCGGCGTCTTCGGGGTAGTCAAGCAGCCCCGTGTTAGCGACGGCGCAGACCGCCAGAGGTCCAATCAAGATGCGCGCTCGCGCCATGTGCGGAGTTTGCAGCAACTGATCGATACAAGGAAGCAACAGGCAGGCAACGTTACGCTGCCCTGTTTTCACAAAGATCCAGGCTTTTCTCAACGCTGAAACACCGCTGAAAATGTGGGGCAGACCCCTGGCCTGCTGGGGGACGCCCTCGCCCCGCTTTTGTTGTATGAAGCCGCAAACCTTAGGACTGTGCGCCGGCGATCCGGCTCACGGCCCGCCGTACGTTCCCCGGCACAGCGTAGCGGTCGAAATCTTCGGGTGCGCACCATGTCACCGCGCGCGATTCCTCCGATACCTCGACCGCTTCGCTTCGCGCCTGAAACAGAAAAATCAGGTCGTGATGTAGATGGTATGGCTCGTGCCGTTTCGGCGGGATGCCATGGACGTCGAGCGAAATCAAGGGCGGTCGTGGGTCGGGCTCCAGAACGGCGCCGGTCTCTTCCCGCACCTCGCGCCGCGCGGATTCCCAGATCTCAGCGTCCTCCCGCTCCACATGTCCTCCCGGCAGCAACCAGCGATCGAGCCTGCGGTGATGGACGAGCAGCACGCGCCTGCCTCCGGGCGATCGCACGAGTCCGGTGCAGGTGATGTGGCCCGGTGTGAATTGATGGCGAGAAAACGGCGCCGGAGAGGCCGCCAGCAGCAGCAGAATCAACTCGCGGCTCTTGAGCGCCTCACCGTCGGATCCCATCTCCGCTACTTCCACCATTGCCGCTACACCCGCCGCCTCAATCATAGTTGTGCTTGTATTCTCCCATTACCTTAAATCCGAAAATCAAAAGGGACAAACATGCACATCGGCGTTTGTAACGGTGCTGCCACCGACGAATCGTTTTTCTAATTTACATCCGGCCCGTCTGGAAGCGGGAAAATGGTGAGTATGGAGGTTGGGATGAGAATATCCGCAGTTATTTCCATACTCCTGTTCGGAGCGTCGGTTGGTATGCCACAGAGCCGTTCGTTTACCGGTGAAATCATGGACAGCCAATGTGCTGGCATGGGCTCACATGACAAAATGATGAAGGGCATGGATGCCAAGGACGCCAAAGACTGCAGCCAGAAGTGCGTCCGGATGGGAGGCAAGTATGTTCTCTTCGACCCTGCCACTAAGAGAACTTACGCCCTGGACGATCAGCAGAAGGCGGATCAATTTGCCGGGCAGAAGGTCAGCGTGAAAGGGACCTTTGACTCGGCGAGCAAGACCATTCATATTTCGAGCGTCGAGGCTCGATAACAGCCACTCTTGGTTAACTGGAACGCGACAGCGCGCGACACACGCCGCCCTGAATGGTGAGTTGCCGCGCGCTGACCCAAATCTGGGGAGGGCGCAAGTAGGCCCACGCGAGGATCGACCCTAGCGGCGCATTGAGTATGGTCAAGCGCACCGGTGTGTCGCCGATTCTCACCCGCTTCGCGGCCATGTGGACGAACGAGGGCCACCTTTAAGGATGCGGCGTCGAATTCCAGAGGCTTTTCGGCGACCTGCGCAAAGTCTCCGAACGCCGCGAGAACCGAGATGGGCCCACTGAACAGAATCGTTCGCACTCTACTCTCCGCTTCCGGAGCTAGACCTAGGTGTATCGATGTTGTTGACGCTGTCTGATACCAAACCGCGTAAGAGGATTGGATGGCCGATTGGCCCGGTTGCTCGCGGCCGCAATTCGGAGCGCAAGACGGCGCTACCGCCGAAGCGGACCTCGCGGGCTTGAGAGCGGCGCAGCTCCCCAAAGCTTACTTGCGCAGGAACGTGCCCTTCTGCAGCTCCTCGAAGGCCTGCCGCAATTCCTGCTGCGTGTTCATCACAATCGGTCCATACCAGGCGACCGGCTCCTGAAGCGGTCTGCCCGACACCAACAAGAATCGGATACCGTCCTCGCCGGCCTCGACCTCCACTTCGTCGCCGCGGTCGAACAAGATAAGCGAGCGGTTGTCGACCTTGGAAGGTGGAGCAGTATCGAGCCACTGAACGCTTTCAGTCGGCACCGTGAGCGGGCCGGACGCGTTGCAAAATCTCCCGCTCCCGCCGAACACATAGGCGAAGGCGTGCCGCGTGGTTTCGACGGGCAGTGTCTTTCTGAGGCGTGGGCCCACGGAAACATCCAGGTAGATCGGATCGGCCGCGATCCCATCCACCGGGCCGCGCTTTCCCCAGAAGGTTCCGCACACCACGCGGACATGCGTACCGTCATCGTCGGTGATCTCGGGAATGTCCGGCGACTTCACCTCCTGGTATCGCGGTGCGATCATCTTCAGATTCGAAGGCAAATTAGCCCATAATTGAAAGCCGTGCATCCGGCCCGTGTGGTCGCCTTTGGGCATTTCCTGATGGATAATGCCGCTGCCTGCCGTCATCCACTGGACGTCGCCGGCGCCAATCGTGCCACGGTTGCCCATGCTGTCGCCGTGGTCGACAGTTCCGGCGAGCACATAGGTAACGGTCTCGATTCCGCGGTGCGGATGCCAGGGGAAGCCCGCAAGGTAATCTTCGGGAACCTCATTGCGGAAATCGTCGAGCAGCAGGAACGGATCGAAGTCTTTGGTGTTTCCAAACCCGAAAGCGCGGCGCAGATGGACGCCCGCGCCTTCAATCGTAGGTTTCGACTGTATCAGCCGGTTTACCGGACGAAGAGACATCTTGCGCTGAGCTTACCACCACTCGAAGCGCAACGCTTCCAGTATTTCCGGCCAGTCTGTGATTTTGTTTTCGGACAATTTTGTTTTCGCACCGTTGCCGCTCGGTTTTAGGTGGGATAGAGTAGTTTGGAATCTGGACCAGCAGTGAAACCCACTCAAACGAACCGGACAACTAAACGGTTGGTGTGGATTGCAGCGGGCTTTACTGCTGTGCTCTTTGGCCAGCCGGACGCGCGGCCTCGCTTTGAGGTTGCCAGCGTAAAGCCTTCGGCGGCGGATGCTCGTCCGCGAGTGAGCTTTCCGCCGGGTCAAGCCGTAATGACGGGTGTTCGCATCAACGACGTGGTCCCGTTCATCTATGGGATCCAGCCGTTTCTCGTTTCGGGTGGACCGGGGTGGCTGGCCGCCGATCATTACGATATCGTCGGAAAATTTCCTGTCGTGGACGGTGCGCCTCCGGAGCGGTCCCAGACCCTTAAAGCATTACAGGTCCTGTTGGAAGATCGTTTTCAGTTAAAGGTGCACTGGGACGCAAGGGAGGTGCCGCTCTATCGCCTTACTGTGGCGAAAAGCGGGTTCAAACTGAAAAACGGCGATACGCTGCCGGAGAACACTGCTGGCGGGTTCACGAGCCGGACCGCGACGCGGCTTGTTCGGAGGAGCGTGCCCCTTTCGGACCTCACTTCGGCACTGGCAGGCATACTCGCCGAGCCTGTAGAGGAAGCGACTGGGCTCACCGGAAAATACTCCTTCGTCCTGAGTTGGGAGCGCGAGCCGGATAGTGCTGGTGCTGGAGATCAGAGCGGCATTGAAGGCGCCCTGCGCTCGCAACTCGGTCTAAACCTGGAGCGCGGCAGGGGTCAAGTCAAGACCCTGGTCATCGATTCTGCCGCGCGCCCTGCGGCGAACTAGCTACTGTGTTACCAGATGTGGGGCAGGCTTTTAGCCTGCTGCGGGCTTCAGCCCGCCAAATGCTCGACCGGCGATACTGTGGCTCGGACTCGGCGAGCCCGGCTCGGACCGGGTTCTGAAGAAAGTTTTCGATGCGCCCGAACTCCTGCTGGCGGCAAACGAGATGATCGTAGCTCGGTGCGGGGCGCCCTCCCGCCGGCGGTTGAGCGCAAAAAATAAATCGATCTTCTGACTGTCAAGATCTAAGACAATCGGTTCAACTCTATGAGGTTTATTGCATTTGTGACAATTCTCCTGGGGGTGTGCGCCATGGGAAGCACGCAAACGCCACAAGCGGAAGGGAGCCCAACGTTGTTCGTCGACGTGCGGGTATTCGATGGCAAGAGCGGCACGCTCTCCGTTCCTTCGAATGTGTTAGTCCAAGGCAACGTCATCAAACGCATCTCTGCCTCGCCGATCGATACCAGCAAAATCGCGAACGTCAGGTTCGTGAACGGGGGCGGGCGCGTGTTGATGCCGGGCCTGATCGACGCGCACTGGCATGCTTTCATGGCATCGGTTCCGCAGGCGCTGCTGATGACGGCCGACCAGTCGTATCTCAACTTATTGGCAGCCCGTCAGGCGGAGGCGACCCTGATGCGGGGGTTCACCACGGTGCGGGACATGGGCGGTCCGGTGTTCGGGCTCAAGCGCGCCATTGATGAAGGAGTGATGGTGGGACCGCGAATCTATCCTTCCGGCGCCTTCATTTCGCAGACTTCGGGACATGGAGACTACCGCTTTCCGTTTGAGGTGCCGCGGACTCTGGCTGGTCCGCTGAGTCATTCGGAGATGGCGGGAGTATCGGCAATTGCCGACAGCCCCGATGAGGTGCGGCTGCGCACGAGGGAGCAGTTGAGACGCGGCGCGAGCCAGATTAAGCTGATGGTCGGAGGAGGCGTAGCGTCGCCGTACAATCCGATCGAATCGACGCAGTACACGGAGCCGGAAATTCACGCCGCAGTAGAGGCAGCCGACAACTGGGGGACCTACGTAACCGTGCATGCATACATCTCGCGGGCGATTCAGCAGGCGGTGGCCGCGGGTGTGAAATGTATCGAGCATGGTCACTTGATCGACGAGATCACCGCGCGGCTGCTGGCGGAGAAGGGCATCTGGTGGAGCTTGCAGCCCTTTCTGAATGACCAGGACGCGTCGCCGCTCGAGAATCCGGTATCGCAGCAAAAAGCATTGCAGGTGTTCGCCGGGACAGATAACGCGTACAGGCTGGCAAAGAAATACAAGGTCAAAACAGCTTTTGGCACGGATATTCTGTTTGATGCCAGGCTCACCGGACGGCAAGGAGCCCAGCTCGCCAAGATGGTCCGCTGGTACACGCCGGCCGAAGCGCTCAAAATGGCCACTGGAGATAACGGTCAACTGCTGGAGTTATCCGGGCTAATGAATCCCTATCCCGGGAAGCTGGGAGTGATTGAGGAAGGAGCACTGGCAGACTTAGTGTTGGTGGACGGCAATCCGCTGGAGAACTTAAAGCTTGTTGAGGATCCGGATAAGAATTTTGTGGTGATCATGAAGGACGGAAGGATCTATAAGGACTCCCCTGGATCGTCGGGCTCGGGGACATCGACCGCAAGCAGGCAAGGCGGCAACCACTGACCCTTATGTACCTCAGAACATCCGCCCGGCAGCGGCTGACTTGAGCCAACACCGGGAACCACCCTGCTGGCCATTCCGTTGAGCCCGGTTACCTGCAATCGCGTAAGCGCTTTGAAACCGTTTATCCGGTAGAACACCCGGCCCTGGTGCTAGCTCCCCTTGCCGGATTTCGTGAATTTCGCCCGACCGATTCGCGCTGGGCCTTGCGGGCTTTCAGCCTTCGATTCGATGTGCATGATTCGGGAGCGCAACGCGTATCTTCCGCCTAATATTAGCAGCAACCTTTAGCGGCCCGTTCTGGCTCCTGACGCCCCTCCGGTGCGGATAAAGGGCGAAGCCCTTGGATTGAATTATCATAGACTCCAGACAGCGTCGGCGAAGACGTGTGGCCAGGCGGCGCTGACACGGTCGAGCGATCATCAGGATCCAATGCAACACTCCCAAAACGCCACCTTGACTCGCCAGGTCTGTTGCCTTCTGCTGCTCTGCTTTGCTTTGCGCGCGCAATCGGCGGCGCCGGCAGCGACGGCGGATGACGTCAAGTACTTTCGTTTTCTGCTAATGAATCTTGCCGGCGTGAATTACAGCCCGGACACAGTGGCGGCGTATCGAAATTACCTCGGGGTTGAGCACGGCCTGGACGATCAAGAGATGTCCGCGATCGATAGCGGCGTAACGTCGCTCCATACGCTCTCACAGCAGATTGAACAGTCTTCCGCACAGATCCGTACTGGAAAGACGGTGCTCTCGCCCGCGGATCTGGCTGCCCTCCAATCGCTCTTCGCCCAAAGAGAGGGCTTAATAACTCTCCTGGCCAATCAACTTCTGAATATTGTCAGGCCGCAGGTTGCATCCAGCTTCAGGATAGCCGGTCGCCTTGTGGCGGCTGCGATACAGCATACTCCGGCGCCATCGTCCTCCGCCTCCCCGCCGGCTCCGCTCACTTCGTTGGCCGCCCTTCAGGATTGCGCGAGTGCTGAAGGCGCCGGTGACTGCCTGTTAGCACCCGGAGCCTATACGGTCCCTTTCATAGACAGCAGCGGCCGCCAGCAGCCGACGCTCCAAATCGGCCGCTCGGGCTTCACCATCTCGGGAATGGGTGACGCGTCCGAGACCGTCATTCAACGGAGTGCGTCGGATGTCAGCTCCTTGATGGTTGCGGCCGATAGCACAATCACCGGGGTAACAATTACCAACCTGACGTTTGACGGCAATCGCTACGGTTTCGGTGGTGTGCTCAATTGTCTGCCGGCGAACGCGCCGATATATGAATTGGATCTGAGTTATGGCGGAAACTTTACCGTACAATACGTAGACTTCGTCAATGCGCCCGGCTACGCGCTTCAGGTCGCTGGGACCTCTACGGTTTCCTACTCACACTTTGGATGGGGCGCTGCAATGGAATCGGCGCAGCAGACTGCGACCAGATCGACCGCGGTGTGGATCTCGGGTAACCATGGAGGAGCCTACTTCAACAACATCGGCTTTGCAGGAACCGCGGGAATCAACCTCGCGGGTGATAGTCTCATTGCGTATGGCAATCTCCTTCTAAATAACCGGTACGAGATGCCGGATGGCCAGGGTGGGCAGATTTATCTTGTCCCAGGCAGCCTGAACGCTTCGGTGGCCGCGAATGTAATCGACGGCAATTACTGGGAGACTAATCCAGGCACTGCTCTGGCCACTGGATGCCAGGCCTCCCAAACATCAGGAACGCAGCAGCCGTACGGCGTGGAGGCCTACGGATTCGGCCACAGTTTCTACAACAACGAAGTCGTGCAGCATACCGGGACGGGCATGGTGTTCGGTGGGGGCGCGCCGGCGGGAGAGATCACCGTTTCGAGTACAAACCCCTGGACCAGCCAGGACGTACCCAGATTTATCGAGTCGAACCTTGGAAACGGAATGTGGTTTCTTGGGACCCACTTCTTCGATTTCCCGTACCCGGTCCAGGGCGCCAAACTGGACGGCTTGCTGGTGCGGAAGAACGGTGCTTATGGAGTACTGCTAGATAGCGTCTCAAATTCAGGCGCGTATACCGGCTTCGCCAATGGTTCCTGCATGAGCGAGAATGCCTGGGGTAATGTGTACGCCCCAAACAATGGGCTGACCGACCCTTATCCGGCCAGTTATATCTCGAATAAGGCAGGACTGACCGCTTCGGAAGTCTCCGCGAGTAAGCCCTGTATTGACTCGGCCACCCAATCGAAGACCGCACGATGATAGCTGCCACCATCCCCCGTCCCCCGAGCCCTGAACCGCTAGCCCCCGCCCTCCTTTGCTCCTCTGCTCCCATTGCTCCCTCGTCTCCCCCGGCTTATCTCCCCCCTCCCGAATCATGCCTCTCCTCGATCCGCACCGCCCGCGTGGGGAAGGGAATCTCGATGCCCTCTTGCCGGAAACGCCGCAGAATCCGTCTCCTCAACTCCTGCCGCACGTTGAACTGCTGCGAAAACTCGCTCACCTGGAAGTTGACGCTAAACCCTAGCGAGAAATCTCCGAACCCCGGGTCGAACGAAACCGATGGCACCGGGTCCGCCAGCATTCCAGGCACCTCGGTGGAGGCACGCCGAGCCACGTCGAGCAGAACGCTCTCCACCCGGTCGGGATCGGTTGCATAGCTCACTCCCACCTGCACCGAGGTTCCCATTGTCTTCTGCGGCAGCGAGTAATTCGTGACATTCGCCTGCGCCAGCTTCGAGTTCGGCACGATGATCAGGTTGTTCGCCAGCGCGCGCAGCGTGGTGCTGCGCCACGTGATGTCGGTGACGTAGCCTTCCTCGCCGGTGTTGAGCTTGACGTAGTCGCCCATGCTGATCTGCCGCGCCACTGCCATGTAAAAACCCGCGAAAAGGTTCGAAAGCGTGTCCTGCAGCGCCAGAGCTACCGCCAGGCCGCCCACGCCCAAAGCCGTCAGGATCGGCGTGACTTTCACGTCCAGCATGCCGAGGATGATCAGGATTCCCAGAATCAGCACGGCAAGCTGCGCCAGCGTCTGCGTCAGCGTTGTCACCGGCAGGGCGCCCGGGATCTGCGCGCCGTAGTTCCTTACGATGTCTCCGGAAACGCGCATCAGCATCAGCGTGAACGAGGCGCCCCAGAGAATGATCAGGAGGTGCGGCGCCCACCTCTCTGTCACCGCGGCCGGCAGCGCCGACGACTGTATGGCGAGATGCAGCGCCAGGATGAGCGCCCACAATACCGTCGGCCCGTGCAGCGATTCCACAAGAATCTGCCCGGCGCGGCTCCCCGTTCGTGCCACCCACGCCCGCAAAGCCCGCAGAAAAAGAGCCCGCACGATATACCCGGCGAAAAATACGGCGGCAAAAACGATCGAAGGCTGCACCAACACTCGCAGATGGCGGACCAGCAGTGGCAGCTTTTCCATGACAATACGCTAGCAGCTTTGCATGACCGTCCAAAACGCCACAGATATCGGTCGTTATGGAACCGTACGAACCAGTCGAATGGTACTAACTTCAGTCGGTCTTGAGGTGCCGCGAGCAGGTCGCCGAAGATAAAGCTGTAAAGAAAAATGCGGCGCAAATCGTCCAGCTCAAAACGAGGCTCCGCCATCGTCGAAATGGCGCTGCTTTCCCCGTGGATTTTCTTCCTCTTCGTAGGCGCGCTCGACTGGGGCTTCTACGCCTATTCGCTGATCACTCTCGAAAATGCCACGCGCACAGCCGCGCTCTACGAATCCCAGCAGACTACAACCACCAGCGTGACTTCCTCTGGCGCCTGCACGATGGTGCTCTACGAAATGAGCACCCTGATCAACATGGGCAGCGTGACAAGCTGTAGTTCCAGCCCGCTCGTGGTCTCGGCGTCCACCGATACCGCTACCGACGGTGCCAATGAGGCCATCGTTTCGGCCACCTATACCACCCCGCAAATGATTCCGGTCCCGGGTGTGCTTTCCGGAAAATTCACCATCACCCGTACCGTGAAGATGAAGATGTGACCCATGAGACTCATGAGCAACCCCACAAGCGCCCGGCGCGGATCGGCCCTGGTGGAATTCGTCCTCGTCGGCATTGCAGCCGTCGCTCTGATGATTACGACGGCGCAGATGTCCATTGCCATGTGGAACTACCACACACTGGCCTACGCAGTACATGAGACGAACCGGTATATTGCCTCCCACGGCGAAGGCTGCGCGTTGGGCACCAACAATTGCACCATCACGGTGAGCCAGGTTGCGCAGAAACTGGCATCCAATGCCATAGGGCTGCTGCCAGCGAACTTGACCATGACCTTGACTCCGAACAGCGGGAGCAGCAACGCGGTTTCCTGCAATCCGGTGAGTGCTTGTTACAGCAACACCACCGGCGCCCAACGGTGGCCGCCCTATACGAATCTTGACAACCGCGCGACCCAGCCCCCTAACTCGCCAACCTACACTACCCTCCAGGCGTCATACTCTTACAACGCGGTTTTGATCGCCATGTGGTACAGCACCAGATCCAACTCGATCAGCACGCTCACGCTGACGTCTCAGTCGCAAATCCCCATGCTCTTCTGATCGGGAGAACTTCATGCGCATCCGACACATTCGACAAAGCGGTCAGACAGCAATTCTCTTCACCCTTGGCCTCACCACCATGTTTGGGATGGTCGGACTGGTGAGCGATGTGGGCTACGTGTACTACCGCAAGCAGGCCGCGCAAGCCGCAGCGCAGGCAGCGGCCTCGGCGGCGGTCAAAGCCGCCTACAACTCTTCCGGCGGAAACTTCACTTGCGGGCAGAACAACGTGCAATGTCATTCCGGTTATCCGCCCACCTATACCTGCCCGACCTCCGTCTCGGGCAGCGGCGCGAACAATCTGGAAGTGGGCTGCCTTTATGCGATGGCCAACGGATACAGCGGCTCGCAAGTGGCTTTTCAATCGGGCACAGGTAACGTGGAGGGTATTTACACAACCTACTGGGTAATTGCCCGGGTAAGTGAACACCTCCCGCTGCTATTCTCGTCCGTAATTGGCAGCACAGCCACCAACCTCACCGCGCGATCCGTTGCGGGTTACATCGTGAAGTCCTCCGGGGGATGCATCTATGTGTTGGACCAGACGGCGAACGCTTCTTCGTTGATCACGGACGGCAACGGCTTCATCCAGACGGGATGCGGTATCTGGGACAACACTCCTAGCGCCACGGCCGTGAACTTGAACGGCGCCAACACCTATATATGCGTGGGCACCTGGAACGACTCCACTTCAACCTGTACCGCAAGCACGACTTCCACCACCGAAATTAACGGTTCGGGCGGTCAGGGTTGGAATTGTGGCGGCAGTAGTGCCAATTGCATCCAGCCCACGCCAAGCGTGACGGGCGAGTCTTCCGGAGACCCTCTGGCTGGGCTGCCGGCGCCCTCGTACAATCCCAACAACTGCACATCGTCACCAAGCCTCAACGGCAACCAGTCATACGAACAGCCCAACCCGACGGGCACGATCGTCTTTTGTAACGCCAACGTGAAAGTTCAGGGCGGAACCCTGACTCTCGATGCGGGTACGTATGTCTTCACGGGTTGCAGCGGCGGGCAGGGCCTGAGCGCTTCGGGTCAAGGGAATATCACTGGCCATAACGTGACTCTTTACTTCACCGGCGATTGCGCGCCAAGCTTCACCGGGAATGGAAGTGTCAGTCTCATCGCCCCGACCAGCGGCACCTACAACGGTATCCTCATGTTTCAGGATTCGAGCGATACCACCACTGCTTACCTGACTGGCGGAGCCACCCAAATCCTGCAGGGCGTGGCGTACTTTCCCGGCGCTCTCCTGCATTACACCGGAGGCACCAGTTCCGCCAATGGTTGTGGGTCTCCCAACTGTAGTCAGGCTCTAAGCATCGTCGCGAAGGATCTGGAAATCAAGGGCGACTCGTACATCCAATCCGCTGGGAGCTCGCCATATCTGACTAGTTACTCTGGCGTCGCCATCATCGAGTAGCCGGCACTACTCCGACCGCAGTGCAGCCGCCGGATCGGTGTGTGCGGCCCGCCATGCCGCCGGCCCAGCGGCGGCCGCAGCGATCGTCGCCACCAGCAGCAGCACCGTTCCGAGCACTGCCGGATCCCAAGACTGCACGCCGTAGAGCACACGACGGATGCCCTCGGCCGCGGCGGCGTATCCCAGTATGCCCGCCGCCACGCCCACGCCGATCACCACGCCCGTAGTGACCGACACCAGGCGCGCAATCCGTGCGGGCTCCGCCCCCAGCGCCATGCGAACACCGATCTCGCGGCGGCGCGATTCCACCGCGTAGTCGAGCGCGCCATACAGACCGATGGCCGCCAGCAGCGCGGCGATGGCGCCAAACACCGCCGAAAGCCCCGCCAATAACCGTTCCTGCCAAAGCGAGTCCTCCACCTCCGCATACAGCGTACGAGCCTCGACGATCGGCAGTTCCGGGTCAAGCGAACGCAACAGCTTGCGCACAGGCTCGATCAGAGCCTCCGGGTGCTGGCCGGTGCGCAGGTGCAGAATGAAATCGTCGGCGAAGCCATCCACCGCCGCGTCGTAGACCGTGGGCGGGATCGGCTCACGCAACGACCGGTACTTGGCATCGGTCACGACACCGACGATTCGGTTCTCCGCCAGCGCAACGCCACCAGCGCCGGCGTAGCCGAATTGCCCGCCGAGAGCGTCCCGATCCGGAAAGAAGCGCCGGACAAATGCCTCGTTGACGATCACCGGGTGCGGCGTCGCCTTGCTGCGATCGAACCAGGTGAAATCGCGTCCGCGCAGAACCCGCATGCCCATGGCGGCGAAGTAGCCCGGCGTTACGAGGTTTAGGCTGCTGTTCAGAAATTCCGTTGGCGGAATGCGGCTCCCCGCTACTCCAAACGTGCTCTTCACGCCCGTGCCGCGCATTACCGCCCGCGCCGCGATTGCCGCGGCACGCACTCCAGGAATCGCGGCCGCCTGTTCCAGCAATTCGCGGCTCAAGGCCCGCGCCTGCTCCGGCCGGTAATTCTTGAGGCCGCAGTCGATGGTGAACGTCACCACGTGGTCGCGATCGAAGCCTGCGTCCATGGCTTGCATGGCCGTCAGGGTCTTCACCAGCAGCGCCGCGCCCATGAGAATTACGGTTGAAAGCGCGACCTGCGCGCTCACAAGGGCGTAGCGCGAAAACAGGCTGCGCGTGGTGGTCCTGTTGCCGCGCAGCACGCTGACGACGTCGGAGTGCGCCGCGCGCCAAGCAGGCGCCAGCGCGAACAGGACGGCCGTCACCAGCGTGATGCCGGTGGCGAATGCCAGCACACGACCGTCGATTCCGATACTGGTGGCTGGCGCCATAAGCACCGCCGCACGGTCGCGCATGGGCGGCAGCGCCCGCACCACTAAGGGCAGGCAGAGCCACGTGAGCGCCCCGCCCGCCGCGCCGCCCACAACGGCCAAAAGAAAACCCTCCACGAACAGTTGGCGCACGATGCGCGCCGCGCCAGCGCCCAGCGCCAGGCGGATGCCGATCTCCTGCGCGCGCGCCGCCGACCGCGCCAGCAGCAACCCCGCTACGTTCGCGCAGGCCATCGCCAGTAGCAGGGCCACCCCGGCCATCGAAACTATCAGGCCTCTGGAAAACTGGCCGCGCAGAATCGAGACGCCGTGCGCCACGGATTCGAGCCGCAGGTGCGACCTCCGCTCGGTGCTCGCCGAGACCCCGCCGGCCGACGGGTAGATGCGTTGTACTTCTGCTTCGTAGTCGGGCATCAGAGAGTCCATTTCGCGGGTGGCTTGCCCGATCGCCGCGCCGTCGCGCAGCCGGCCGAAGATCTGGCCCGTGAGCCGCTCGTTTCGCGCTGTGGACGCCGGCACGCGGATATCCGGGCTGCTCTCCACCGCCAATCCGTTGAACCCTTCTTGCGAAACGCCGACCACCGTATAGGCGCGGCTTCCCAGCGTAATGGATCGGCCGAGGATCGCGGCGTCCCGTCCGAAGCGGCGTTGCCAGAAGGCGTAGCCGAGGACCGCGTTCATGGCTGCGGTGCGCTCGTCATCCGCGGTCAGCACGCGGCCGATCGCGGCTCCCGCCCCGAGCGATGAGAAGAAATTCGCGGAAACCAGGTGTACGCGGACACGCTCGGTCGCAGTGCCATAGCGCAGTGGAAGATACGACTCACCCTGACAGACGACTTCCGACAAGGTCGCGGACTTCGCCGCCACGGTCTCGCAGAACCGGTATGGGAGGTCCCATGTGAGGAACTCGTTGGGATGGACCTCCACCAGACGCACCAGGTTCTCGGGATGCGAGACCGGGAGCGGCCGCAGCAGCAGCGCATTCACCACGCTGAAGATCACGGTATTGGAACTGATGCCGGCGGCCAGCAGCGCCACCGCCGCAATGGTAAATCCAGGGCTCTTCGCCAGCAGCCGTATGCCAAAGCTCAGGTTGCGGAGCAATTCAACCATACTCGTATTCTATGTTCGTGTACGGCAGACTGGCAGTCTGCGCGCCGGTTGGCAGCCGGCTGCGGACGGATCGCCAATCCGCCGCGGGTTTCCAACCCGCCCTATTTCGCGCTCAGGAGATTCGCGAACAGGCGGTATGCGCCCGGGACTCCGGCCGGTAATTGGCGGAACCAGGAATACGCCGTGAAGACGTAGACTCCCTTGCCGTAGCGTGTGAAAAGCTCGCCGCCCGTCAGGGGCTGTTCGCCTTTGTCGTGCGACGCCAGAACCGTCTGGTAGTGCGAATCCCACTCGCTGGCGAAGTACAAGCCGCGCTCCTGCACCCATCCCTCGAAATCGCGCGGACCGATCTCATTCGGCTTGTGCAGCAGCGGGCTGTCGGGATGCGGAAATGCCACCGGCGCGTCTTCTTCGGTCACGCGGTACTTCGACCCCGGCGGGACGGTGAACGGATACGGGCCGAGAATCAAAAACGGGTCCGGCGTCTGATACTGGACGATATACGTACCGCCGTTCTTCACATACTCCATCAGCCGCGGATGATTCGCACGCAGGTCGGATCGGACGTTGTAAGCGCGCACGCCTGCCACGATGGTGTCGAAGCGCGACAGGTCTCCCTGCGCGAGGTCGCCCGGCCCGAGCAGCGTGACGTCCACGCCAAGCTGCCGCAGCGCGTCCGGCATCTCGTCGCCCGCGCCCGCTACGTAACCGATGCGACGCGACGTTATCTGGATATCGGCGCGCACGAGCTTGATCTCGGCCGGTGGGAAGAGGGTTTGCAACGGAAAATGCGGATACGAGATCACGTGCATGCCGTTGGCGATGGAGCGTCCGCCGACCGTGGCGACGGCGCGCGCTGTGGCCACAATGCCGCCCGGTTGCACCGCGGCGGGCGGAGTGACCCGGAACGCCATCTCTTGCGCCTGGCCGGCCGCGCCGATCTGGAAGCTCTGCGCCGCAGGCTCCGCCTTCCATCCTCCGGGCAGCTCGAGTTTCAATTCGCCCGACGCTTTCGCGGTGTTCGCGGCCAAGGCCACATGGACGGTGCGCGCTTCCGCTTGCGGGAAGACCGATACCGTATCCGGCAGATTGACCGCCACCGCCGGCACGATCGCGAGGGGTCGCGTTCGCTCGCCCTGCGCGCGGTCCGCGTAGCGGTGGTGTACGGGCGCGGTGAGCTCAATCGACGGACCGCCAATCGAGAGCCGGACGCGCACGTGCGCTACCGGAGGTGTATCCGCAATACCGATCATCTTCGGGTCGTCTACCGTGTACAGATCGTGATCCGGCGGTTCCCTCAGCCAGTACGGCTGCGAATATGGCTGGTCCGCGCGAACGGGCTGCTTAAAGTCGATGGTTACCGGCTGGTTGTAAGGCAGGGGCCTTGGCTTTGCGGGAAGCTCAGCGTTCCACATGCCTTCGATGCGCGCACTCTCCAGCGTCACCGGGGCAGGGGAGCGGCTGACCAGCGTCGTCGTCACTTCGAGCGACGACCCCGGTATCGCGTCGGGTTCATGCGCCTGCGCTTCCAGCCAGATGCCCGCGCACTTGCCAATGGTTTCATCCAGCTCGGCGAGTTTGATCTTCGCCAGCGGATCGTTAACAGCAGCGATGAGCGGCCGCGCCTTCGCGAGAAGCGGAATGAGCTTTTCCGGGTGGGAAACGTCGAAGGAGGCGATGGCGGCGTCAAGGATCGGCTCAATCGCCGAGCCGCCGGGCAGCCGGTTCCAGCTCGTGTCGATTCCGTCGAAGACATCGTGCGACGCCGGCGGGCCTTCCAGCACTCCAAACGGCGTCAGCGAAGAGCCCGGATAGCGGATTGCACCGGTCCCCTGGCTGTGGTGCATGCTGCGGCTCAAGCTCGCCAGCTCTTCATACGAGTAGCCGAGCAGCGGATTGAACGTGCCGACATCGATCACGCCGGCGGGGGGCAGGGCAGACTTTGGCTGCGGCGGCGGCTGAATCGGCAGCGCGCTCGGAGGAAATCCGTAACCCGTGAAACCTTCCGGTCGAACCAGGCGCTTGGCATGCCAGGGCTCAACATATTTAAGCTGTTCCGGGAACCGCTTGGGGTCGCCGGCGGCTTCAAAACCTTCCTTGCCCAGGATCGCGGAAACCTGGTGCTGCCCGTGTCCATCGCTGGGCGTGCCGGTGAAGCACAGAATCACCACATCGGGCCGGTACCGCCGGATCACCCACACGATGTCGCCGAGGACGCGCTCCCGCCCCCAATTCTCCAACGTCTCTTCGGCGGTCTTGCTGAAGCCGAAATCGATTGCACGAGTGAAGAACTGCTCGGCGCCGTCGATCTTCCGGGCAGCCAGCATCTCCTGGGTGCGGATCACGCCCAACTGCGCGCCCTGTTCCGGCCCGATCAGATTCTGTCCGCCCTCGCCGCGCGTCAGCGAAAGATAAGCCGTACGCATGTGTCGTCCGCGGGCGAAATAGGCCAGAACGCCGGTGCGCTCGTCGTCCGGATGAGCGGCGATCATGAGGACGGTGCCGAGCTGGCCTACCTTATGGAGCGACTCCACCAGATCAGGCGCGCCGGAAAAGGGCTGCTGCTGAGCAGGGAGCAGCAGAAGAATGGCGATCAAGAGGAACAAGAGAGCGACGGCTCTGCGCATTGCAATCTATTTTACGAGCTTCTAGCTGCTAGCTGGTGTTCGCCGCTCGCTCACGCTGGCGGCTCCGCTAGGGGTGTGCATGCCCATTAGGGGGTGTTTTCCCATTCGGATTCCAGATGCGGGAGTATTCGCCGGAGGCGTAGAGCTCGAACTGAAACAGGCTGCGGCGGGTGCGTCGCTCGATTGTGCGTCAAGGTAGCTTTGGAACAGGGCGTCGCCGTAGCGATTCATGGCGGAGGCCTCCAAGAGAATTCCGGAGGCGGGAGCTCGCTATAAAGTATGTTCAGCCCGATCGCCCTCGCGAAGATCGAGCTGTAATCGGCGACGCCCAGCGCAGGGTTTTTTCCCTACGCCGGCAGGCGGGCTTTCCACCAGCATGCGCGCGAAGCTCAGTTCCGCCAGCGCCGGTTCTCCCTCTCCGGCTTTCGACCGACTCCATTCCATGCACTGCTTGGTCCAGCGGCAGACGTCACGGCCGAGGAGGAATAGATACGGACTCCCGAATAGCGCCCCGGCAGGACGCTGCCGCCACTCGTCCGGTTCGGTGCCGTCCATCAGGCCCGAGGGGATGAGCGCTGCTTTGGAATTTTCCAGCAGGTCTGAGGGGCTGACCCGCTCGTTGAAGGGATGCAGGATCAGGGGGTAATTCCGGAACTGCCGAACCTGAATTTATGGAAGTTTGCATAAAGTTTTCATAAGGACTTATCGGCGGCCCCGGGTCTGAACTTAAGACCAATAACGATTGCTAACCAAAGACAGTGTGGTCCTGCAACGTTTACCTAAGATAGACTCTAAAGTGTACAGGGATTCATCCATGGTTCGGTCGCTCGCTAAGCTGTTGTTGAAGGATGAGTTGGGTCAGGATTTGGCCGAGTATTGCCTGCTTACCGCGCTGTTGTTGCTCATCGGGTTAGGCATCTTTATACATCTTTCGGGTGGCATCCAAACCATCTGGGGAAATGCCAATACTACGTTGAGTACCTCGAACGGCGCACAGACCAGTCCCGTACAACCTAACACTCCTTAACTTTGTGGGGCGGTGTGGAGCCGCCCCACCTTATTTACTTCACCGCTAATCCCAGGAATCGCTGCGCGTTGCCGTAGCATATGCTTCGGATCATCGGCCCGACGAGTTCGTCGCTATCGGGAATTTCCCCAGTCTCGATGTCTTTGCCGATCAGGTCGCAGAGCGTACGCCGGAAGTATTCGTGCCGCGGGTACGACATGAACGACCGCGAATCCGTCAGCATACCTACGAAGCGCGACAGCAGGCCGCAGTTGGAGAGCGCGTTCATCTGCCAGGTCATGGCTTCCTTCTGATCGAGGAACCACCAGCCGCTGCCGAACTGGATCTTGCCCGCTACGGACCCGTCCTGGAAATTGCCGACCATGGTCGCCACCACGTAGTTGTCGGACGGGTTCAGGTTGTACAGCACCATTTTGGGAAGAGCCTTCTCCTGATCGAGTTGGTCCATATACGCGCCGATGGCGTCCGCCTGCGGCCAGTCGCCGATGGAATCGAACCCGGTGTCGGGCCCCAGTTCGCGGAACCGGCGCGTGCTGTTGTTGCGGCGCGCGCCCATGTGAACCTGCTTGGTCCAGCCTTTGGCGGCGTCCCATCGTCCGAATTCCAGCATGAGGAAGCCGCCGAACCTTGCCTGCTCCTCAGCCGTCGCTGCCTGGCCGGAGCGCGCGCGGTCGAAGATACTCGCCGCTTCCTGCTCGCTCGCGAACTCGCCGAACAGGCAGTTCATGCCGTGATCGGAGAGCCGCCCGCCCATCTCATGGAAGAAATCGTGCCGCTTGTTCAGGGCGCTCACGAAATCGGAGAACTTGCCGATGCTGGTATTGCTGGCCGCCTCCAGGCGCGCCACCCACGGATTGAATACCTCAGGGAGATGCACGTTCAGGGACTTGTCGGGGCGGAAGGTCGGGAAGACTTTCGTCTCCAGGCCGGATGCCGCGATTGCCTTGTGGCAGCTCAGGTCGTCCGTCGGATCGTCAGTGGTGCAGACCGCGCGCACGTTGAACCGCCGCAGGATGCCGTGCGCGCGCAGGTCCTCGCCCGCCAGTAATTCGTTGGCCCGCTCCCAGATCTTCGGTGCGCTGGTTTCGTCGAGCAGGTCCTCGATGCCGAAGTAGCGCTTCAACTCCAGATGTGTCCAGTGGTACAGTGGGTTGCGCAGCGTGTACGGCACCGTCCGCGCCCACGCCATAAACTTCTCGTACGGCGGAACGTTTCCCGTACAGTACTTCTCGTCGTTGCCGTTGGCCCGCATGGCGCGCCATTTGTAGTGGTCGCCCTCCAGCCAGATCTCGAAGAGGTTCGCGAATCGCCGGTTGGCCGATACGTCCTGGGGAGGCAGATGGCAGTGGTAATCGAGAATCGGCTGATCCTCGGCGTAGGTATGATAGAGCCGCTTCGCGGTCTTGGTTTGAAGAAGGAAATCGTCGTGAATGAATGGCATGGGTGGGACTCCAAACGGGCAGAATAACATCATTAGGCGTGAGCCATCAGCCGCCAGTCAACAGCTCAACTCGGCGCGCGAAAAGCTGTTGGCTGTCCGCTGTAAGCTGTTAGCTTATTCCCTATGCGCCGACGCCTTGAGCACTATTTCGAATTCCGCGCCCTCGACACCAGTTGGCGCACGGAGATTCTTGCAGGCGTCACTACGTTCATGACGATGGCGTATATCGTCTTCGTAAACCCAGCCATTCTCCATGAGGCCGGCATGCCGCTTGCCGCCGTCACGGCCGCAACGTGTATATCCGCCGCCATCGGCAGCTTCCTCATGGGCGGACTCGCCCGCTACCCCATCGCGCTCGCTCCCGGCATGGGACTGAACGCGTACTTCACGTACTCGGTGGTGAAGGGGATGGACGTGCCGTGGCAGACCGCTCTAGGCGCGGTGTTCATCTCGGGCGTCGCCTTCTTTATTCTGACCGTCCTCGGCGTGCGCCAGCTCATCATCTCCACCATTCCGTTCGAACTCTATGCCGCCGTCGCGGCCGGCGTCGGACTCTTCATTGCCCTCATCGGTTTTCGCAACTCCGGCATCATCTTGCCGAATCCCGCCACCACCGTCACGCTCGGCAATCTTCACGAACCCGCTACCGCGCTGGCGCTTTTCGGACTGGTGCTGATGGCCGGGCTGCTGGCATGGCGCGTGCGCGCCGCGATGCTGATCGGTATTCTCGCCACCACCGCGCTCGGCCTCGCGACCGGCATTGCCAAACGGACGCCGCAGACCTGGAGTCTGGCGGATCTTTCCGCCACTGCCGGCAAGCTCGACATCGGCGCCGCGTTTCGCATCGGCCTGCTCGAGATCGTCTTCGTCTTCCTGTTCATCGACTTGTTCGATAACATCGGGACGCTGGTCGCGGTGGGCAAGAAGGCGAATCTGTTCGACAAAACTCACCAGATCCCGCGCGTCAACCGTATCCTGCTGTCCGATGCCACGGCCACCATCGTCGGTTCGCTCACCGGCACGTCCACCGTGGTGAGCTATATCGAAAGCGCCGCCGGCGTGGCGGCCGGAGGACGCACCGGCGTTGCGGCGATTGTCACCGGTCTGCTTTTCCTAGCAGCACTTTTCGTTGCGCCTTTGGTGGGTGCGATCCCGGCGGCGGCCACTGCGCCCGCGCTTATCGTGGTGGGCAGCCTAATGATGACGGTCGTCGGCGAAATCGAGTGGCACGACCCCGAAGTCTCCATTCCCGCCTTCCTCACCATCATGACCATTCCGTTGACCTTCAGCATCGCAAACGGCCTCGCGTTCGGCTTCACCGCCTACACATTGATGAAGATCGTGCGCGGCAGATTCCGCGAGGTGAACTGGTTCGTGTACGTGCTGACGGCGCTGTTTATCGCGCGGTTCATTTACTTGTCGCGGGGATGAGCTGTTAACTACTAGCTACTAGCTGTTAGCTACTAGCTACTAGCTACTAGCTGTTAGCTACTAGCTGTTAGCTACTAGCTGTTAGCTACTAGCT
>Ga0126381_100000124_pt1 | contig 85630 bp, 74 predicted proteins | sample PanSoiMetPlot_28_FD_96465 | JGI IMG/M metagenome (GOLD analysis project Ga0126381, IMG submission 96465) | Tropical forest soil microbial communities from Panama - MetaG Plot_28 | ecosystem: Environmental > Terrestrial > Soil > Tropical forest > Bulk soil | place: Panama | collected 2016-02-17 | reverse complement strand
CGACGGTGAACGGCAAGACCGAATACTGGGGCAACAGCTACACCTACGACGCCTGGGGCAATCTGCTGGCGAAGAGCGTGACCAAGTGCTCGGCCGAGAATGCCGTTTTCACCATGAACGGCAAGAACCAGTTTCTCTATTACCCCTACGACGCTGCCGGGAACATGCTCAATGACGGCCTCTACTCTTACACCTTTGACCAGGAAAACCGCATCACCGGCGCGAATGGCTATGTCTACGACGGCGACGGCAACCGGGTGGAAAAGGTCTCACCGCCGCTGAATCCCCCACTGCGGCGAGGCCGAAGCGGATACATGTCTGGACATGGATAGCTGGCGGCAACACTGGTTGGTCGCAAGCTGGCGGGCGTTCCTCAGTACAGGAGAAACAGAATCCGATCTGGCGGCCCTTCGGCAATGCACGCATACGGGGCGACCGTTAGGCACAGAAGAGTTCGTCAAGAGCTTGGAGGAGAGTACCCATCGAAGGCTGGCGCCGCAGAAGGGTGGGCGTCCCGCAAAGCCAACGAAAGATGAACGACAAGAGGCGCTCAAGTTCAGTGCATCATGAGGAGAGTGGAACTTCCCGTCTGTCCCCGATTTTCCAGCGGAGAAACCTCCGGAATAGTTAGGTGGTAGGATTGAAGCAACTTGTTGAATAAACATGTTTACAAGCGGGGGCAACAAATTCCAAATGAACGCGCGCCCATTCATGGAGCATCCAAGCGGCGAATATACAAATGCTATTGATGCCATGGAAGCGGCGATAACCCTTCTTAGGAATTTGCCCGAATGGACACAGTGGATCACATTCTGCGCTCAGGGCGAAGGAGAGTCTCCGGATAGCATTCATAGCGCTGAAGTGCGCCTTTTATCTGACCTTTTAGAAGCTGGAGTTCCGATAAACATTGCGCAGATCACAGCGTTGGCCCATGTCAATCGACAAGCTCTTATGGAAGCAGGCCGCACCCGCTATTCCATTGCGGCGGCAACACCAAGAGAAGCAGCGCAAATCCTTGATGCCCTTTTCCGCCACCAACTTGGCGTACGTCCTTTCCCTGATGAGGGAGATGATTACGCAGTAGGGGCTGAATGGTAATGTTTCAGGCGGATGGCCCACCCTTCGGGTTTCTCTGTCCCTCAAAATATTGAGGGTGCCCCATTCCCTCGGCTTCGCTCGGGACAGGCTTTTTGCGGAGAGCGCGTCCTTGTTCTTTTATTGTCTCGTGTTCCCAAGACGCAGCGGGAGCAGATCCCTCACCTGCGCGTCAAGAGCGATCAAGAAGAAGGCGTGTCGCCCGCGCCGGTTCGGGATGACAGTGTCGTTTGGTGTGGCGGAAATTTAACCGGCGTCGGGTTCCAATGCAAAACGGGCGATGCTCAAGCATCGCCCGCAGGAAATCGCGCTTAGGCCGTCGCTGCAAACTGATGTAGCTCAGTCGAAGCAGCGAGTTGCTTTCTGTTGCTCACCCCGCCTTGGCCGTCACCAGTTCCGGCTCGGCCTGCTGTTTCTGGCCGGGCAGCGGCATAGCGCGGAGGACCAGGATCAGCGCCGCCGAAACCAAGGTGAGGCCGGCGGTCCAGTAAACCGGAACGTTCCAGCTGCCATACTTGGTGAAGAGCCACGCGGCGATACCGCCGCCGCCGATGGAAGCCACGCCCTTGGCGGTATAGAGGAAGCCGTAGTTGGAGGTGGCGTTGCTGGCGCCGAAGTAGTCGCCGATGATGGCCGGGAAGAGCGAGAACATGCTGCCCCAGGTGAAGTAGACGGCGATCATCATGGCGATGAACCAGCCGGCGGAGAGCTTGCCCAGGGTCAGCACGCCGATGAGAGACAGCGCCTGCAGCGTAAAGGGAATGACCATGGCCATCTCGCGGCCGACGAAATCGGAGAACATGCCCCAGAGGACGCGCCCTGCGCCGTTGGCCACGCGGCTCCAGGCCAGGGCGGCAACCACGGCCCAGGCGGCAATCTTCAGAGTGCGGCCAACCGGCGAGGCTTGCGCGGTGATCATGAGGCCGCCGACCGAGGTGAGCACGAACGCAACGTACAGCACCCAGAACTGCGGTGTGGCCAGCATCTGAGCGCTATTGAACTGCTGCTGATTGCGCCGGATGCGGGGAGAAACCACCTTCCTGGCAGTGGGAGAGACCTGAAAGTCCGGGCCGGGATTGTGCAGCACCTGAGCTGCAATGACGATGACCAGGCCCTGAGCGATTCCTGTGTAGAGGAAAGCCGTGGTGTATCCGGAGGAGGCAAGAATACGGGCAATGAGCGGGATGAACAAAGCCGAACCGGCGCCGAAGCCGGCGGTGATCAGGCCGGAAGCGGTGCCGCGCATATCGGGGAACCACTTGAGCGCCGTGGCGATAGAGCCGCTATAGATGAACGCAGCGCCCACGCCGGCCAGTCCGTAGAGGACATAAAACTGGGTCAGTCCCTGGGCATAGCCCATGCCGGTCCAGCCGATGCCGACAAGAATGCCTCCAGCGGTCAGAAAAAGGCGCGCGCCAAGACGGTCAATCAGCCAGCCCTCTACGGGCGTGATCCAGGTTTCCAGGAAAATGAACGTCGTAAAGGCGAACCCGAGGTCCTGGAGACGCCAGTGGTGTGCATCCTGCAGCGGGCGCACAAATAAGGTCCAGGCATATTGGAGGTTCGCGATCATTATCATGCTGACGACGGCGCTTCCGAATTGAATCCATCGTTTGCTCATGTTGTCCTCTCTCTTGAGACTCAGTTTTTATGCGCCGCCGCGCTACGACGCTCGGCCAGTAACTTGGTACATGCGTAAACACTGCGCGTATGCGGCATGGGCAGGCCGATTCTCTCGCCCACTTCCAGCACCGCGCCTACGATTGCTTCCAGTTCCAGCGGCCTTCCGGCTTCCAGGTCCTGAAGCATTGACGTTTTGTGCTCCCCGACCTTGGCCGCTCCTGCCATACGCTGCTCAATCGATACCTGCATTTTCACGCCCAGCTTGTCCGTGAGCGCTTCGGTTTCCTGCATGATGCTCTGAACCAGCGCCGTTGTCTCCGGATTGCTGAGCATCTGCGCCAGCGTTGCACCGGTCAGGGCACTGATGGGATTGAAGGCCACGTTGCCGAGGATCTTCACCCAGATTTCATTCCGCAGGTGCGACGTGACCGGCGCACGCAAACCGGCGGCAATCAACGCATCGGCAATCTTGCGAATGCGTTCTGTGCGCTGGCCATCGGGCTCACCCAGCGATATCCGGTTGCCTTCGTTGTGGCGCACTACGCCGGGCTCGCTGATCTCGGTGGAAAAGTAAATCAGTGAACCCACCACGCGCCGCGCTTCAATCGCCTGCGAAACCACGCCAGCGGGATCGACGCGCTCCAGCCGTGCTCCCGCCAGCGGACCGGCATCGCCCTGGAAGTACCACCACGGAATTCCGTTCTGCGTGCTGACTACGGTTGTTTCCGGTCCCAGCACCGGCGCAAGCTGTGCGGCCAGCGGCGGCAAACCGTGGGCCTTTACGCAGAGAAAAACCACGTCCATCGGGCCGGCGTCTTTCAGGTCGGCCACCAGGCGCGGATGCGCGACGAAGTCATCATCGGCGCTGATCACGCGCACGCCCTTTTCCTGCATGGCGCGAAGATGCGGTCCACGGGCGTGCAGGGTCACCTCGTATCCGGCGCGCGCCATCAGAGCGCCCATATATGCACCCACGGCCCCGGCCCCGACGATCAAAAACTTCACTGCTGCCCGCCTGAAAACGCTGCTGCTACCGCACGTCGCTGGATCTTGCCGGTCGCGGTGCGCGGGATCTTGTCCACGATCAGAACTTTCTTGGGGACCTTGAAGTCCGCCAGGTGCTTCTTGCAGTGCTCGATCAAAGCTGATTCCGGTGATGGTTCTTTCAGCACCACGGCAATGGCGACCTCTTCTCCCCAGGTGGGATGCGGCATGCCAAATGCAACGGCTTCAGCCACGCACGGATGTTTAAGCATGATCTCGTCGATCTCGAGCGGCGCAATCTTTTCCCCGCCGCGATTGATCAGCTCTTTAATGCGCGCGAGCAAATGAAGGTAGCCATCGCTGTCAATCATTCCCTGGTCGCCGGTGCGGAACCAGCCATTGGTAAACGATTTTGCGTTGGCTTCAGGATTGTTTTCGTATCCTTCTATTACATTCGGCCCCTGGATCACGACTTCACCCTGCGTGCCACTGGGCAGGAGTGTGCCTGCCTCATCCATGATGCCGACCTGGACTCCGGTTCCTGGTCCGACGGAGGCGGCTTTGCGCGCTCGCGGCGGCAGCGGGTTGGAACACATCTGGTGCGAGGCTTCGGTCATCCCGTATGCCTCAAGCACCGGGATCTCAAGTAATGTTTCCAGTTTTTCCTTGAGCACCGGTGACAGCGCCGAACTGCAGGAGCGCACAAAACGCAGCTTATCGATTCCTTCCGGCTTCTCGTTCAAACGCGCCACGGAGAGCTGGTGGATGGTCGGCACGCAGGAGTACCACGTCGCGCCGAAGTCGCGTACGGTCCGCCAGAAGCTCATGGGATTGAATTTGCTGGGCACCACCACGGTGCCGCCGGTGAGGAAGGTCGATAGCGTGGAAGCTACCAGGCCATGAATATGGAACAGCGGCATGACGCAGAGCGAGATGTCGCCGGACGTGAGCTGATAGGTCCTGGAGACGTTGCCGCAGGAAACGGCAATGTTCTTGTGCTTCAGCGGCACGCGCTTCGGCCGGCCGGTGCTGCCGCTGGTATGCAGAACCAGGGCCACATCGTCGCCGGTGGGCGGAGTGTAGGGGACGCCTTTGGGCGGATTCACGATGCTGACATTGCCGTTCGCATCCATATCAACGGCATAGACAGGGATCTTCAGGTGCGCGGCGGCGCGGCGTGCTTCTTCCGCTCCATCGGGTGGGGCGAGCAGCACTTTGGCCGAAGTATCTTCCAAGTAGAAAGCAAATTCATCGAAGCGATAAGCCGGGTTGAGCGGAGCAGCGGTTCCGACTTCGGCGCCGGCCAGAAAAGCCACAATGGTCGGCAGGCCGTTGGGAAGCACATTGGCTACGCGGTCGCCGCGGCCAATGCCCATGGCGGCAAGATGTTCCGCCATGGTTTTGACTTGCGTGCGCAGGGAGTCGTAGGTAACAGCAGTTCCGGTCTCAGGAATAATGACGGCTGTGGACGTACCTGGGGCTACGTTCAACAGCGAAGGAAGGTCATTCATAAGAGCTTGGCTCCGTTGACAAGTTGCCCCTTCGGGGCGAAAGCCGCGCGCCGGGGCTCCAAGGGGGTCGTGCCTTCGTTCAGCGTTTAGGGTCGCCAGTATATACCAGATAGAAGATGATGCAAGTAGGAGGGCTTTTGCCGTCCGGCTGGCCGAAATCAGCCGCACCGGATGGCTGAAAAGCACCGCTACCTCTATTGCCTTTGGCGCCTCCCGCTTCAAAATCCTTGCGATCCCAATCCCAGATCATCTTGAAGTATCAGAGGAATGAGTAGTTTCTCGGCCGATGGAAGACATTGACTTGGTAGAAGGTTGGGTTATTCCTGATTTTTGTCTTACCGGACGATTTTTTGACCTGCAGCTAAAACACTCTGTGTAAGCTCTACATTGGCACCAAAGTTGCTAACGTTTAATTGATTCGCACGGCTTGATTCGCACACATCGAGGCTGCCATGAACTTTCTGAAAGCATTCGCTGTGACCTTTCTAATCTTTTCCTCCCTGTCAGGGCAGACTTCGCGGGGCACAGTCCCTCACCCTGACCCCGGCGACTATTCGGCGCACGACGGCCAGGCGGGGGTTCAGATTGGCGCCTCATCCTTGTCACGGAAAGACATGAAAAAAAACTTTGCCATCGATTTGAACCAGTGCTGCGTGGTGGTGGAGGTGGGCTTGTATCCGTCACAGAAACAGCCTCTGACAATTGCGCTGGATGATTTTGTGTTGCGCGAAGCCGGCAAAGACACCGGCGTGAACCCGTTCCACGCGGACGTTCTCGCTGCCCGGCTGGAGCCTCACCAGCCGCACACCGATCCCGACCCCAGGGCGGGTGCCGAGACCGAATCAGTGGTTGGAATCCATCGCGGCACCGTTCCTGATCCCAATACCGGCGCACCTAGACCAGGCAGCAGTGTCTATGAGAGCCAAAAGATCAGCGTGGGTATTCCGGTTGGCGGCAGCACGCCGCAATCGCCCGAAGCCGCGGAAGCTGATCGCAAGATGATTGAAGCTGAATTGAAAGAGAGAATGCTGCCGGAAACCACTTCGCCGGAACCTGTAGCCGGATATCTTTATTTCCCGATATCTAAGAAGCCCAAAGGCGGCTATGAGCTGGTGTACACGTTAAACGGCAAAAAGATTGTTTTGCCATTGAAGTAGCTTGATTCATTCGTCTCTCCCTGCCTTACTTTTAATGCGGTCTGGTTCGTCACAAGCCAGGCCGCATTTTTTGCGTGTGTTTTGGGTTGACATCTTACCCAAACCGAGCGCATACTTCGGGTAAGATGTCTACCCAAGAAGAAAAGGAGCGGCTGCAGTTGCTGCAAGGCACGCTGGACCTGCTGATCCTGCGCACGCTGATCCTGGGAGCGCAGCACGGCCAGGGCATTGCCGCGGCGATCGAACTATCCTCGCAGGACGAACTGCTGGTGGAGCATGGCGCGCTGTATCCGGCGTTGCAGCGCCTGGAAGAGCGGGGCTGGGTTGCGGCGAAGTGGGGCACTTCGACCAACAACCGCAAGGCGCGCTTCTATGCGCTCACCGCCGCCGGGCGCAAGCAACTGGTGAAAGAGACCGAAAAATGGAAGCGCCTCTCCACCGCTATCGAACGAGTGCTGGAGCCGGGCGCACAGGAGAGCTAAGGTGTTCAGAGGCCGCCGCAAGCAACGCGATTTCAGGCAGGAGATCGAGGCCCACCTCGAACTGGAAATCGAGCGGCTGCGGGAGCGCGGGTTAAGCGCGGAAGAGGCGGCGGCCGAGGCACATCGCAAATTCGGCAACATGCTGCAGGCGGAAGAACGGTTCTATGCGTCGCAGCATTGGCTGTGGCTGGACCATCTCCGTCAGGACGTTCGCTTCGGCCTGCGCATGGCGCTGCGCAATCCAGGGTTTTCGGCAGTGGCGGTGCTCACGCTGGCGCTGGGAATTGGCGCGAACACGGCAATCTTCAGCCTGGTGAACGCCGTACTGTTGCGTCCGCTGCCGTTTGCCGATCCGGACCGGGTGTTCAGCATTTCCGAAAGACGGTCGAACAGCCACGAGGCGAACCTGCCGGTATCCGGACACGAATACATGGCCTGGAAACAGGAGGGGCATTCGTTCGCCGCACTGGCGCTCGATCATTTTGAGGCGCCAACTCTCACCGGCCGCGGCGATCCGGAGACAGTGCGCGCGTTGCGTGTTTCCGCGGACATGTTCCCTGTTATGGGGCTTGCGCCCGAACTCGGCCGCACCATCCTGCCGGGGGAGGACCGGGCAGGACAACGCATCGCCGTCATGAGTGATGCGTTCTGGCGCAGTCATTTTGCTGCCGATCACAAAATCCTCGGTCAGACGATCACGCTCGATGATCAGAACTACGAGATCATCGGCGTGATGCCGCCGATGCCGGATTCGCTCACGCCGGACGTATGGTTGCCGATCGATCTCAACGACGCGGTGCGAAGTGTGGGCCGTCACAATCTGAGCGTGTACGGAAGGCTCAAGCCTGGAGTTTCCATCGCGCAGGCCCAGGCTGACGTGGATGTGATCTCGAGCTCGCTGGAGCAGCGGCTTCCGAAAGACAACACCGGACACATGGCCGCGGTGATTCCGGCACGCGAAGACATTGCCGGCGATGTGCAGAAGGCGTTACTGGTTCTCATGGGAGCAGTGGGTTTTGTGCTGCTCATCGCCTGTCTCAATGTCGCCAGCCTGTTATTGAGCCGCGCGAACGGGCGCCGCCATGAGATAGCAATCCGCAAAGCTCTCGGCGCGAGCCAAGCGCGGCTGGTGCGACAACTGGTGACGGAGAGCATGCTGCTCGCCGGAGCGGGCGGAATTCTGGGGCTGGCGCTGGCCGTGTGGCTCGGACGATTGCTGCCCTATATTCATGGCATCAATATCCCGCTGGCGGAAACCATGGCAATAGACCGATCGGTGTTGGCAGTCACAACCATGATCAGCCTGTTCAGCGGGCTGGCAGCGGGAGTGGTTCCGGCACTCCGAGCTTCGCGCCGGCAAGCCGTACCGGAAATGAACGAGGCCAGGACGGTCTCAGCCGAGCCGGCAAGAAGGCGGCTGGGCTCGCTGGTGGTGGCTGCGCAGGTCGCCATGGCTCTGGTGCTGCTGGTGGGAGCCGGGCTGCTGATGAAGAGTTTCATTCGCCTGGTAAACGTTGACCGGGGATTCAAAACACAAAACATCCTGGTGGCCAACATTTCTCTGCCGGAACCGAAGTATCGTGATGCGCACGAAACGCGCAGATTCTTCCGTGAGCTTCTGGACCGGCTCGCCGCGCTGCCAGGTGTCAAATCGGTGGGCGGTACGTCCAATTTGCCGCTGCAACGCGGCGACAACTGGGTGGCGATCACCATCGAAGGCCGGCCTGAGCTGCCGCCCGGTCAGGGGATCTTTGCGCCCTTGCGCTCCGTTACTCCGGACTACTTTCGTACGCTGGGTATTCCGCTTCGAGCAGGCCGGTTCTTCAACTCCAATGATGCACGGCTAGCGCTGCCGCTGATCCGCTGGTTTCCGCAACAACCCTCACCGGCGAACCTGGACAAGCCGCAGCCGATTCCGGTTGCCCTCATCAGTGAAGCCATGGCGCGGCAATACTGGCCGAACGAAAACCCTCTCGGCCGGCGCTTCCGTGTGCTCTTCAGCCCTTGGATCACCGTTGTGGGTATCGTGGGCGACGTCAAGCACAGCGCGCTAGATGCTCCCATGAATCCGCATGTGTATCTTCTATATTCGCAGGAGCCGTTTGCGGACATGGGTCTTGCCATTCGCACAACAGGAGACCCCGCGGCGCTGGCCAACGCGGTGCGTGAACAGGTGCGCTCGCTGGATGCCGATCTGCCGGTTGCGATTACACAGATGGACAGGGTGCTGGCAGATTCCGTCGGCCGGCAGCGCTTTTACGTAGTGCTTGCCAGTGCGTTTGGTACGCTCGGCCTCGGTCTGGCGGTGGTCGGCATCTTTGCACTGGCCAGCTACTCGGTTTCGCAGCGCGTACGCGAGATCGGCATACGCGTGGCGCTGGGAGCGCAGCGCAGGAACATTCTGTGGATGATCATTGGGCCGGGCATGCTGCCAACCTTGGCCGGCGCGTTGATCGGCGCCGGAGGAGCTCTGGTGGTCACCCGCGTGATTAGAAGTTTTCTCTTCAAAGTCAGCCCGAAAGATCCCATGACTCTGGCTGCCGCCATTGTTCTCATCTTGATTGCATCGTTGCTGGCACTGTGGATTCCCACACGACGCGCGATGAACGTAGATCCGAACGTTGCGCTGCGATGTGAATAGCGCAAGCTCGTGACCGTACGGCGTAAACCCGAAAAAAATCGGTTGCAGCGTAAATTTTCCTAACAAAAACCGGAAAAGCCGGATATATTAGTTTGTGCTGGCGCACAACTCCGTCGACCGCGGCTTAATGGCGCGCGACTCAATCGAGTTGAATCTCGACGAACAGACCCGTCTCCCGGGAAAGCCTTCTCGTGTTCGCAATAGCAATCAACAATCAGCGATTAACTATCCGCCGGAGCAGACTAAGCGGGCACGGACAAGAGTGTCCGTGCCACAAGACGATTCCGAGCTGCTGATCAACCCGGACGATCTCGACCTGGAAGAGCTGGACAACGAAGAAGCTCAGTTCCTGCGCACCGACCGTCGCGTTCCGGTGCGGCGCAGCGCGATTCCGAGGAAAGCCGCGAACCAGCTCAAGTTGGTCGGCGGCATTGCGGCCGTTGTCATCACTGGCGGCGTACTCACCGCGTGGGCTTATGGCTATGGCATGCACGCGCCGCGTTTCCGGCTGGAATCGAGCGATGCGGTGGAGATCAACGGCGTGCACAATGCATCGCGCGCGCACGTGATGGAAGTGGCCGCTGCCGATATCGGGCGCAACATCTTCTTTATTCCCCTGGACGAACGGCAACGTCAATTGGAGCAGCTTCCCTGGGTGGAACAGGCCACCGTCATGCGTCTGCTGCCGAACCGGATCGCCGTCAATATAAAGGAGCGTACACCGGTAGCCTTTGCGCAGATCGGTTCGCGTATCAGCTTGATTGACGCCAACGGCGTGGTGATGGGTCTGCCCGCCGATCGCAAGATCAAGTATTCGTTTCCGGTAATTCGCGGGATCGCGGAGACTGAGCCGCTTTCTTCGCGCGCCGCTGCCATGAAGATCTACAACCGGCTGGTCAACGAGCTAAGCGCAGACCCTGCGGGCAGCGCCAATGCCGGAACCAATTACGTTCAACAGTTGAGCGAGGTAGATCTTTCCGATCCGGAAAACGTGAAGGTCACGGCCAACGATCCCGGGGGGACGATGGTGGTGCACCTGGGATCGGCCGATTTCCTGCCTCATTACAAGCTGTACGTAACCCACATTGCCGAGTGGCGGCAGCAGTTCCCCAACCTGCAGTCAGTGGACCTGCGCTATGAAGGACAGGTGGTGGTGAACCCTGACAAGCTTGCTGCGGCGTCACCGGTTAAACCCTCACCGCTGATGAACACTGATGACACTGACAAGAAGAAGTTTGTAACGCAAAACTCCTTACCGCGGACGAACGCGGATCGGAAAAAGCAGACAGGAAAGGCAGCAAGCAAACCGGTGAGTCATAAAACAGCAAAGCCGGCCACGAAGAAACCGCAGAGCACGCAGAGAGCGCAGAGATAGAAAGGCATTGCCAGAATTGCCACGATTGCCAAAATCGCCGAAATTGAACGGGCCATCGCCGGTAATTTGTGTTGGAACAGCAGAAAATTTTTCTGGTTTCAGCGGCCAGGTACCAAGTACTGATAACCAATTACTCGAAGTTGGCAAGGGACGCAATCATGGGCGGTAACGGGAAAAACGAAAGCAGTCTGATCACCGTGCTGGATACGGGAAGCGCGAAGACTGTGGCGCTGATCTGCGAGGCCACCGAGGCCGGCCTGCGCTATCGCGGACATGGAATGGCGGAGAGCCGCGGGTCACGCAAGGGAATCATTGTCGAACTGGATAAAGCGGTCCACAGCATTCATAAAGCTGTGGAAGAAGCGGAGAAGCTGGCCGGCGCCCAGGTCGGAAACGCGGTGATCTCGGTTGCCGGCTCGCATATTAAAGGAGTCACCAGCCGCGGCGGAGTCACCCTGGGCTCGCGGCCCAGGGACGTGGCGCGCGAGGATATTCGCGCCGCGGTGGAAAAGGCTCGCTCGGTCACGCTGCCTGAAGATCGCGAAGTGCTGCACCTGCTGCCGCAGGAATTCATCCTGGATGACCAGGCCGGCTTGCGCGATCCCGCGGGGATGGTGGGACGCCGGCTGGAAGTGAACCTGCACATGGTAACGGCTTCGCAAAGCGCCGCACAGAACGCGGTGACGGCGGCCAACCGGGCTGGACTGCACGTGGACAACGTTGTCTATGAGGCGTTGATGTCGGCCGATAGCACGCTGCGCGCGGATGAAAAAGAGCTGGGCGTGTGCCTGGCGGATATCGGCGCGGGATCGACCGACATGATCGTCTACTCGGACGGCATGGTGGCGCATACCGGCGTGGTGCCGGTGGGCGGCGACCACTTCACCAACGATATTGCCGTCGGTCTGCGCACGCCTCTGATCTCGGCCGAAAAACTCAAGAAAGTGTTCGGTCATACCATCAGCAGCAAAGTTGCCGAGGGCAACGAGATTGAAGTGCCGGCGGTAGGCGAACGGCCGTCAAGACTCATGCCACAGCGTTTTATGGCGGAGATTCTTGAGCCGCGCGCGACCGAGCTGTGCGAACTGATGCGGGATCACCTGAAGCAGGCCGGCGTGCTCGAGTTGTGCCCCGCGGGCGTGGTGCTTACCGGTGGTGGATCGCGCGTGGAGGGGTTGGCGGAGCTGTGCCAGAAGACGCTGGACCGTCCGATCCGGTTGGCGGCGCCGGAACCGCTCTCAGAGATGCCGCCGCAACTGGCAGAGCCGGAGTTTTCAACGGTGGTTGGGCTGGCGATGTATGCCCACCGCACCACCGTGGCCCGGATGAATCCGGAGCAGGGTTTTGGGCAGAAGTTAAGGGCATTGATCGCGCGGCTGGGAGCCTAGGCGGAATCGCACGGGATCGCACGAGATGGCCGTCATCGCCGTGATCGGGAAAACCAAAACCCACGGAGATGCGATGCGGAGAACAGAGGCGCAGAATCGAAAGCGCAAGAGCCAATGGCCAATAGCCAACGGCTGAGAACAGTTTGGGTTGGGAAGTGGGGGAATCGGCGGGTTCGCGAGCGGCGAGCGAACACGATATTTGACGTCGAGGCACATGTGTTTCGGCGCCGGCAGGTTTTGAATCGGAGCAGGAGTGTGATGTATGAGTGACGAAACGAAGAATGGTGAAGTGAGAATCCAATTCAACGAAGAACCAAAGAACAATGCCAAGATCAAGGTGATCGGCGTTGGCGGTGGCGGCGGCAACGCGGTAAACCGGATGATCTGCGCCGGGGTCGAAGGCGTGGAGTTTATTGTTGCGAACACCGATCTGCAGGCGCTGCAGATGTCGCGCGCGCCGGTAAAGATCCAGCTGGGCACCAAGCTCACCAACGGCCTGGGCGCAGGCGCCAATCCGGAAATCGGACGTCGTGGAGCGCTCGAAGATGCGGACAAGATCATTGAAGCCCTGGAAGGCGCGGACATGGTATTTGTCACCACCGGCCTGGGCGGCGGCACAGGCACGGGTGCTGCGCCGATCATTGCATCGCTGGCCAGCGAGATGGGCGCGCTTACCGTGGCGGTGGTAACCAAGCCGTTTGCTTTCGAAGGCCGGCGGCGCATGGCGCAGGCCGAACGCGGCCTGAATGAGTTGATCGACTCCATCGATACCACCATCGTCATTCCCAATGAAAAGCTGCTGGCGGTGGCGCAGAATGCCGGCTTCTTTGAGTCGTTCCGCATCGCGGATGACATTCTGCGGCAAGCGGTGCAGGGCATTTCCGACATCATCACGATTCCCGGCATTATCAACCGCGACTTTGCCGACGTGAAGACCATCATGGCCGGCATGGGGTACGCGGTAATGGGAACAGCCGTGGCCAAGGGCGAGCGTCGCGCGACAGACGCCGCGCAGGCGGCAATCTCGTCGCCGCTGCTGGAGTCCGGCGCCATCGACGGCGCGCGCGGCATCCTGATCAACGTAACCGGATCGTCTTCCCTCAAGCTGGCCGAGGTGAATGAAGCTTCGACCATCATTCAATCCGCAGCTCATGAGGATGCCAACATCATTTTTGGCGCGGTTTTGGACGAAAAATTGAAAGACGATTTGAAGATTACCGTTATAGCCACGGGCTTTAAGAACGATGCTCCGGCACGCAAAGATCGCGTCGTCACCTCGGCCCAGGCCGCGATCTCCAATGCCCGCACGGCGTCGGCTTACCAGGTACAACCGCAGGGCTCCCCGGACCGCATCGCTTTTGCGCGAGCTGCTGTTGAGCAGCGCGTGGTGAACGGGGGAACCATAGCTCACGCAGGCGCAAGCAGCCATACCGCTATGCCGGCTCGCGTTTCTGCTCCCGCTCGTGAAACTCCAAATCTTGCAACCGTGACCGAGTCCATCAAGAGCACCATCGAACCTGACGATCTCGACGTCCCGGCGTTTATTCGCAAACGCGGCGAGATCAACTGAATCCGATCCGCATCCCGGGTCACCGCTCAGCGGGGCCCGGCGCAATACAACCGCACTCAACCGCCGACATGACGCACCTTGGCGCTCCAAACTTCCACATTCCGGCCGCCGCCGGCCGCAGTTCGATCGACAAAGGTTGGCGGCCCGTGGCCGAAAAAATTAAAGTTTTTAATCTTGGATTAAGACAAAACCAACTGCAGGCACCTAGGGTTAATAGCATTAGGGGCGTATCCCCCACGGTCCCTGCCGAGATTTACGGGAAACACGCAGCCCAACTCCGCACCGGCTAGCGGCATCTTCTTTAGTACGGTCGGAGAAGCTGTAGTTTTTATTGAGAAGAAAGGTACTTACTTCGGAATTTGGTGAATTTGGCGTTGCCGCCGATAGTAATCTCCCTTACTATCGCAAATAAGTGGATTTTCGGCGCAAACTGCGTACTAAATCTGGCCAGCAGCCGCTAATCCAAGTGCAACAATAATTTTCCCCGGGTAGTAGGTGGTAGCGACCCTCATGACACTTCGGCTCAGGATCCTCTTCGTCGCACTTGTATCCTTTATTGTTTCAGCGGCGGTTTTTGCCGCCCCATCCAGCTCCAGCACCACCAAATCCAAGTCCGCCGGACACGTAACTGAAAGCGCGCGTGCCCAGAAACGCCTGGCCCGATTGCGCCATCACCGCGCTGTCCATCGCGCCAACGCCCGTGCGGCGGCAGCGAAAGCTACCAGCGCCAAGGCTACCAGCGCGAAAGCCACATCCGTCAGAGCCGTTGCTGCCCGCGCTACCACCCGAAGTGCGACCGTCAGGACTGTCGCGCTGCGCACGCGCTCTCGCCGCCATCGTTATGTTGAGCGCTTCACCGGCAATTCCTTCGCCGACGACACCGCCGAAGGCGACATCGTCGAAGGTGAGGACCCAATCGTTCGCCAGGCCGCAATCGACGCCCTGGGCAACATGAACGGAACCGTCGTCGCCATCGACCCCACTGACGGACGCATCCTCGCCATGGTCAACCAGAAGCTGGCCCTCAGCGGAGGCGCGCAACCCTGCTCCACCATCAAGGTCGCCGTAGCTCTGGCCGGTCTGAGCGAAAAAGTCATCACTCGCGAAGAGGAAATCGTTCTCGGCCGCCACTCGCAGGTAAACCTCACGGAAGCTCTGGCGCACTCCAACAACGCTTACTTTGAAGCCGTCGGACGCCGCCTCGGCTTTGCCAAGGTCAGCGAATACGCTCACCAGTTCGGGCTGGGTGAGCTTGCCGGATATAACATCCAGGGCGAACATCTCGGCGTTTTCCCCGAAGAGGAACTCGCAGCCAAACTTGGCGGCGTGGGCAAGATGTGCAGCTTCGGTGAAAGCATCTCCATGACGCCGTTGCAGCTCGGCGCGCTGGTCTCCGCCGTCGCCAACGGCGGCACGCTCTTCTATCTCCAGCACCCGGTTTCAGCCGACGACATCATCAACTTCCAGCCGCGCGTGAAGCGCCAGCTCGATATCGGCCCGCTCATTCCGGAGATTGCTGAAGGCATGATGGGCGCCGTGGAATACGGCACCGCCCGCAGCCTGCGCCTCAACTTCAGTGAAGAGCAGATCCTGGGCAAGACCGGCACCTGCTCCAAAGATGGCACCCGCTTCGGCTGGTTCGCCTCGTACGCGAAGACCGAGTACGGACACATCGTCACCGTAGTCTTCCTGCAGGGCGGCCGCCCGACCTATGGCCCCAAGGCAGCAGAGATCACCGGAAAGTTCTACCGCGCTCTCTACGACCACAACTTCTTCGCTGCCCGCGCTACGACAGTTAGCGGCTCGGCAGAAAAGCCGGGAGTGGGCGCGCAGCAGTAGGGTTCGGCCGTTAGCGACACACTTTCCGCAACTCCCGGCCGCGCAGACCTGCGGTTTCCCTTCGCGTGCGCGGATTCTATGAACACGTTCAACATTTTCCTTGACACCGCGTGACCGTTTCGAGATAATTGAACGCGTTCAATTAGAGGGCTAGCCGCATGGAACATCAAACCCTGGAACTGACCAAAAGCGCTTCCTCCGAGTCCCTCAACAAGCGCTGGCTGCTCATCACCAGCGTCGTCATTGGCGCTGCCTACGGGCTTTCGGTCCGCCTGCTCGCCGCTTTCCGCTGGGAAATACTTCAAGTCATGAGCGTCGGCTTCCTGTTTTTTATGCCGTTTGCTCTCGGCTGTATTGCCGTCTATATCGTCGAGATCAAGCAGCCGCAGAAGACTATCACTTGGATCTGGCTGCCGCTGCTGCCCATGCTCGCCGCCCTGGGCGGCACCGTGCTCACACTGCTTGAAGGCTGGATCTGCGTGGTGATGTTCCTGCCCATAGCCATTCCTCTGGCGATCGTGGGCGGAACTATCGGGGGCATCGCTGCGCGTTACGTCCGTTCGCGCCGGGCGCAAAGCCTCGCCATGGTCTGCATTGTGATGCTGCCGTTTCTCACCGGCCCCTGGGAGAAGCACGCCTTCTACGAATGGGAGACGCGCCAGGTGGAAAACATCGTCGATATCCAGGCTCCGCCGGAGTTGGTCTGGCGCAACATTGAACGCGTGCCGGCGATCCGCACGGAAGAGCTGCCGCGATCGTGGGCACATTCCATCGGCTTCCCTGACCCGATCGAAGCCACGCTCTCGCATGAAGGCGTGGGGGGCGTGCGCAACGCAACCTTCGCCAAGGACCTTTCTTTTCTTGAGACCGTGGATGTCTGGGAGTCCGATCATCGGCTGGGCTTTACCATCGCCGCCAACAACGTGCCACCCACCACGCTCGACGAGCATGTAAAGATCGGCGGCCAGTACTTTGACGTTCTGCGCGGCGAGTACCGTTTGGAACCCTTGCCCAACGGCGCAACGCGCCTGCATCTCTCCAGCCGTCATCGTCTGTCGACCGATTTCAACTGGTACGCGCACCTGTGGACCGATGCGGTGATGTCAGATCTGCAGAAGCGAATCCTCTACGTGATACAGCAGCGTTGCCAGGCCCAGGCTGCCGGAAAAAGGTGAGATTTTGCGGACATCTACGCTGATTGCGGCGCGCTGACTGCTGCCTGCTTCAGCTTGAGCCGCTCCAGCACCATCGGCCCGAGTTGTGAGACGCTGCCGGCGCCGAGCGTCAGCACCATGTCTCCGGGCTCCGCCAGCGCCGAGACCTGGCGCGCGGCTTCATCGAATGAACTCACATAGCGCACAGCCTGTTTACCGCCGGCGGCTTGAACCGCCTGCGCCACGCGCTCGCCGGTGATTCCGGGTATGGGCGCTTCGCTCGCCGCGTAGATATCGAGAATTAGAACAGTATCGGCGTCGCCGAAGGAGGCGCCAAACTGATCCAGCAGATCGCGCGTGCGGCTAAAACGATGCGGCTGGAAGATCACGTGAACGCGTTTGAATCCGCACTGCCGCGCGGCCGCCAGGGTCGCGCGGATCTCCGTGGGATGGTGACCGTAATCGTCGATCACGCTGATATCGGCAGCCCGCCCGCGCAATTGGAAACGCCGGTCGACCCCGCGAAAGTCTTCCAGCGCTTTACGTATCCGCTCCGCATCAATATCCAACCCCACTCCGACAGCCACCGCCGCCGTGGCGTTGAGGATGTTGTGATTGCCGGGCACGCGCAGGTGAAAATCGCCCAGCGTTTTGCCCCGATAATCAACGGAGAAATGCGCGTAGTGTTTGCCGTTCGCGCACTTGCCGTTCGCCGTATTCACACGAAAATCGGCGTCCGGGTGTAGGCCATAGGTGGTGGCGCGACGCGCCAGGCGGGGCAACATGTTGCGCAGCCGTTCGTCATCATGGCAGAGCACGGCCATGCCGTAAAAAGGTACCCGGTCGACGAAATCGAGAAACGCCTGCTCCACGTCCGCCATGTCGCGATAGCAATCCATGTGCTCGCGATCAATGTTGGTCACCACGGCAAGGATCGGCGACAGCTTCAGAAATGAGCGGTCGCTCTCGTCGGCCTCTGCCACCAGGTACTGTGACTTTCCCAAGCGCGCGTTGGAGCCCATGGCATCCACACGTCCGCCCACAACGACCGTAGGATCAAGCCCTCCCGCCGCCAGCACCGCGGCCACCATGCTGGTGGTGGTGGTCTTGCCATGCATGCCTGCGATCGCGACGCCGTATTTCAGGCGCATCAATTCCGCCAGCATCTCCGCGCGCTGGATCACCGGTATAAGCTGCGCGTGCGCAGCCACGATCTCCGGATTGTCGCGGCGAATCGCCGAGCTGGCCACTACCACCTCGGCGCCGGTTATATTTTCCGCGCGATGGCCTTCAAAGATGATGGCGCCTTTTTCGCTCAGGCGCTCGGTTACGCTGGAGGTTTTCAGATCCGAGCCGGAAACTTTGTAGCCCAGCGTCAGCAACACCTCGGCGATGCCGCTCATGCCGATGCCGCCGATGCCTACGAAATGTATCCTCTGTATTTTTGCAAACATGGTTCTTGTGTCGCTTCGCGACAAACCGCAATTGAACTTCGATTTCCCTTGAACATCTGCGCCTGCTGCAGCGGGCTTGCCTCATGTCTGGGCTCGCCCTCAATCATTGCATCTCGCCAATTTCAATTTCGGCGATTTTGGCAATCACGGCGATTTTGGCAATCCGCTGAGCTCTGCCACCATCCGCGCAACTCGTCCCGCGGCATCCTGGTGTGAAAACGTTCGGGCCTTTTCTGACATCTGCCGCAATCGTTCCGGATCGCCAAACAAGCCAATCAACTGCTGCGCCAGCTTTTCCGGCGTCAGCTCGGCCTGCGGCATCAGCACCGCCGCGCCTCCCTGGGCGATTGCCTCGGCATTGCGGCGTTGATGATCATCCGCGGCGCGCGGAAACGGCACAAAAATCGCCGGCTTTCCCGCCGCGGTGATTTCCGCCACCGTGCTCGCCCCGGAGCGGCATAACAGCACATCGGCGCGGGCGAACGCGGCCGGCATGTCATCGATAAACGCTGAAACTTCCGCCTTTATGCCAGCCTGAGCATACGCAGCTTGAACGTCATTATATTCGCGCTCACCGGTCTGATGGATCACATGTAGCGAGGGAATTTGTCGTAACACTTCCGGAGCAGCTGCCGTCATAGCCCGATTGATCGCCTGGGCGCCCTGGCTGCCGCCAAAGATCAGCAGCGTGGGAGGACGATTGCCTGCCGGCGGCGTAGCCACACTAAAAAACTCCGTCCGCACCGGCACGCCGACCACCTGGGCGTTATGAAAGTACTTTTGTGTCTGCTCAAAATGCACCGCCGCTGCAGAGACGCGATGCCCCACAATCCTGTTGGCGAAGCCGGGAACGTAATTCGGCTCAAACGCGAGCGTGGGAATATGCATGAGGACGGCTGCCGCCATGGCCGGGCCGGAGGCATATCCGCCCACGCCGACGACGACATCCGGTCCGAAAATCTTGATGATCTTCCGCGCATCCACTACCGCGCGCGGCAGGTCAAATATGGTCTTCATGCGCGTGATCAGGCTTACGTTCTTGAGCGCGCCCACTTTCACTCGCATCAGGCCAAAGCCGGCTTGGGGAACCAGCCGGTTTTCCATCCCGCGCGCCGTGCCTACAAACAACACCTCCGCCTGGTAGCGCGATTTCAGTTCACGCGCAATCGCCAGCGCCGGGATGACATGTCCACCGGTGCCTCCACCGGCAATGAGAACCCGCATGCGTTTGGTCAGCCTCTCGAGTGAATGTAGCAGATTGAAAAATCAGGACAAAATTCGAGGCCCAGCTCTGACGTGGCAAAACGCACCCAGCCCATTGTTACCTCAGTACCCGGATTTCCCGATTTCAGAACAAATCGCAAAAATGCCGCCACGGGCCGGCATTTATGCTATGTTTTTCATGGAAAAATCACTGGAATTTAATACCTTGGCCCTGACGACGAATCGGGCCGGAATTCCACGTAAGGGTATGCCATGATTTTCAAAGCCGCTGAAGACTTCAAGAAACGCACACTGGGCGCGCTGCCCACACTGGTAGAGAAAGTAGCCTACATCTGCTCGCTGCAGACGGGCAGCGGAGGCTATGTTCACTGGGGCTTTACCCGCGCGTTCGGTAACCGGCCCACGCAGGAGGCGATTTACGCCGCCCACATGGAGACCTCGGCGGAGCTGATCCAAGTCCCCATGCGTGAGATTTATGAGGAATATCAGGAGGCGGTCGCGCGGTCCGGATCGTCAGAGTTCCTCGATCCGAATTCCTTTGTGCTCAAAGCGCCGGTTAACGGCGACGCACTTCTTTCGGCTCACCTTCATCTACTTCAGCAATCTGTTGTTGCTCTGGCACAGCAGGAGCATACCACTCACCAAGTCGCATAGCCACGCCCACAACCTGTCCAATGACTTCGGCTTCCTGCGGGTGCTTGAGGATTCGCGGCGCCACCGGCGATAGCGGATGCGATTGCAGCACGATCTCGCCTCGCCGCACAGAACACCAGCAGCACACGTGACCTTCACGGGTCTCAACGAAATAGATCGGCCGTTCCAGTTCGGAGCGCCATTTCTTCTCTTCCACGCGGCAGCGGTCTTCATCCACCTGCACAAAAGAGCCCGGCAGCAGCAGCGGATACATGGTGAGATCTTCCATTCCTACATAGGCGTAAGTGTACTTCTGCTTGGACAGCTCCTGCAGGTATTGCATGGGCACGGTGCCCCAGTTTTCAATCATGCGGCCCAGATCAGTGGTATGCCGCAGGTCAAAACCGGGATCGAGCTTGATCGGAATCCGCACGGAACCGCGGTCTGCGGCAATTTCCAATCGATGTGTTTTGCTGGGGCTGCAGATGGCGAAATCCGCAGCCGTAAAACTCAGGTCCACACCGTATAGCTTGAGCAGTTCGGTGAAGTCCGCGCGATAGATGACGGAAAGAACATACAGGCGATAAATGCTGGGAATAACGCCCTTGGTTTCGATGTCGGAAAGGCGGCTGGGATTGATGATGAATTCTTCAATGCCGCGCGATTCAGCCAAAGAGGTGCTTGAGATCTCCACGTCCCTCAAGGTGAGACCCATTTGTTCGCGCAGCTCGCGCAACTTTTTTCCTGCAGACAACACGATGTTAACCCTTACGACCTAAATTCCCGTCAGCCCATTTCCGCTTGTCATCGCGTGGGATGCGCCCGATAGAGACAACAGGTTCTCCGATGTTCGCTGCAGTCGAGCCAATTTTCCAACCGGAAGCCAATAAGTGTAGCAGTGTTTAGCGCTTGACCTCTAGTCTAACCCTTATCCAGCAAAGTTGGGCAATTAACATTACACCGAAGATACCCAAGAATGAAACGCGCGTCCCAGCCCGGAAGTTCCGCCATAACGCTATTTTTTTGACCCGGTTAGCGGCAAGGCCTTGATTCGAAGCTGGATAGCAAGCACTGCCACGCCCGCCAAAATCGTCAGTTTCGGAATGGGGCCATCTGGGTTTCAATCTCCGATCTTTGCGCTGCGGTTAAGGGCAACAGGGGAAGTCGAGGGAGACCGCCATAATATCCGTTCAGATCCATGGCATACTTCACCGCGGGGATTCCCAGTTCTGACACAATGCGCTTCGTTGCAGTCGTCAATCCCGCCTGCTTCGACTGCGCTAAATCAATGTCATTGTCTCTCCAGGCAGCATGAATTTCAAAGCAAATAGTCGGCGCCGGCGCGGCGAAGGCCAGCACGCCGCCGCTCGCCCCTGCCTGCAGTGAATCGAGCAGCGTATGTGCAGCGCCCACTAAAACCTGGAAACCCACTTCTTTGCTGCGTGTCTTGATTTTTGGACGCTCGGCCACAGCCACATCGCTTCCACCGCTCAACTGGCTCACGCTGACTAACTGGCTGCTCTTCTCCTCGGCTGCCGGTGCCGCGAGCATGCGCGCGGTGACCGCCTGTTGAACTTCGGTTACAGTGGCTGTCCGCTGGATGTGCCGGGTCGAAGACACCATGGTCGCAACTTTCTCCACATTGCCACTCGATTCCTTGATGCCCATGATGTTCTGGTGCTCGGCCAGCGCGACAATCACTTCCAGGGGCAGGTCATACGCCGTAAACGGAGGCACCGTGTAGAGCAGCACTGGCAGCGGCGACCGGTCAGCCACCGCCCGGTAAAACGCCAGCAGCGCTTCCGGCTTCATCTGCGGACGATAAAAATGCGGCGTGCGCACGAGCGCGGCATCATAGTTCAGCTTGGCGGCATACTCGGTAAGCTTCAGCGTCTCGCTCACGGATTCAGCCCCGGTGCCGGCGATCAGCACCTTTTCCGGCGAAGCCACTTCGGCTGTCACGCGCAACACTTCGCGGCGCTCATCATCGCTCAGCATCACTGCCTCGCCGGTCGATCCCAGCACCACCATGCCGGCGATCGGTGTCCGCGAGTAGCGGTCGATGTTGTGTTCGATCTTCTTGTAGTAAACCGCGCCGTCAGGATAGAAGGGCGTGGTTACGGCCGGGAATATTCCTTGCAGGAGCATACGCTTATTCTAAATGCAGGGACAGAAACCGGAAGGAAAAGCATGCAAGCAAAGAAGCCCTGGCTCTTGTCCAGGGCTTGCTTCGCGTCAAGACCAGAACTAGATTGCAGCCGCCAAAGGAGCCGGTTTGTGCGTGAGATCGCCCAGGCGCGATACGCTGTCACGCAGCGACTGATACTTGGGGGCCAGCATTCCCGGGGTGAGCTGCAGCGAAGGCAGCGCATACTCCAGGGCCAGCTTGCTCATCGCCACCAGGCATTGCAGGCGGATCTGCGTCGCCAATTCCGTAACCTGGGCCGCTGCGCCGGCAACTTCAGGCGCGGGGTTCAGGCGCTCCGCTGCACCCATCCGCATGACCGCTGAAGCATTGGACGCGATGCGAGTAACATAACGCAACGTCACGCGAATGCGTTGGCGCTTCAGGTGGGAGAATTTTGACCGCGGCAATTTTCGCCGCAAAAACAGTTCGTCGTCCCTGTCCATCAAGGTCCGGAAAGCCGTGAGATCAACCGGGCGGACTCCGTGTCCGGCCTGTTTTCTGCGGCCGCGTACCGCCATGTAAAACAACACGACGGCGCACAACGCAAGCGCAATCACGATCACAGTAATCATCGACTTATCAGCTCCGTCACTGCCTGATTCCACTGCTCAAGCTGGGCCCGCTTGGGAACTTCACCGGTGGTGGCCACTCGTTCAGGTGCCAGCAGATAGCCCAGCCAGACCAACAAACTCACATCAAAGGCAAGTATCCTGACCACGTTCAGCACTGCCCACGCTGACATGCCTAGCTGCGACAGCAGCGTTACTGTAGTCAATTGAACCGCCACGAATAAACCTAAGCCAAGAGCAATTCCAAATTCGGCCTGCTTCCAATGCAGTCCAAATGCCGCAGAAGCACCGAACAGGAACATCAAAAGGCCGACTTCCACAACGCGCGTCGCCTCCTCCAAAACCAGAACGGTCTTGCTGAGGCTGGAAGCACCCGGTGACTGTACAAAGACCACCGCCAGTGCCAAACAAAACAAGACGACTACGGTCCATCGGAAGATCAGGCTTGCCAGCTTCAACAACGCTTTGTGCGTTGAAAACAGATGTCGAAACACTTCATAGACTACGCAAAAGCCCAGGACCATCGCGATGGCTTCCTGAATCCAATACCCATAAAAATAACTACGCGGATAAATCGCACGCCGCTGAAGAAAATAGAGCATCACGCTCATGGCGAAGCTAAATACGCCATAGCTGGTAAACAGCGGATGTTGTCTCCAGCTTTTTCTGGCCAGCAGCACTATAGCCAGTGTGCCCTGGAGAAACATTCCAGCAAACGATAAGAAGCTAATGAGCGGCTTTAACGCCATTTCAAACCCATTAGAGGATACTGCCCTAAAGGGCACTGAAACAACTAAATTCACTTTTTCCGCAAATCAAAACACGTTACCGACGGCACTGCGACCAGAGCTCAGCCAAGGCTTATCGGTGAAATGGCGGCACCGGGGCTTGCGGGGGACCCGGTGGAATCGGCCAAGGCTGGTCAAAACTGCTGGCAACTGCTGTACCGGTCGAAAGCAAAAGCGCCGCAAATGCTATGAAAGTCAAAATTCTTTTGGTCATTGATTTAACTTCCCCTGATGGATTCATATTGCTGTCCTTGCTAAACCCAAAGTTTCTTATCAGGACTCGTATCGACAACAAAAGATTAGCGTTAGTCTGGTTTTCCGGATTCGGAACAAAATTTTCCCAAAATGGGAAAATCAAGGAGGAGTGTCTTCTAATTGTGCCATTGAAACCGGCTCTCAATTCCTGCCCTTTTATCAGGGCTATTACGGAGGGTCAGGGCCCAGCGGATAGTGGGATGAAAGGAACTCTGGTTTGTTTTGTCTGTAAATATGTGTGAACTACTTCTTTCGCTCCACCACCTTGCCCGGTTTGCACATGCGATTAAAGTAACCACCGGCTAGCCGGCCCGACTCAACAGCGGACGCCGCGACTTTCAGCCTCAGAAACTGGCTTTGCCTGTTTTTCGCCCGAGTTCCAGTTTTCGCAAAGCCAGGCTCGATATGACAGCTATTGCACACTCCATCCCGGACGCGAGTTTTGTTCTGGAAACGGAAATTCGCTGGCCATAGCCGCTGGCTTCGCACCCCTTGCGGCTTTGGATCATATACATGATTTCCAGATAACTTCTATCTGTTTTCCCGCTGACCCGCCCGCGTTCGGCAGACACCGCCCTGCAACTCCGATACAATGGCGGTATTAGCTTGATTTGTCGGGGCGTAGCGCAGCCTGGTAGCGCACCTGCCTTGGGCGCAGGGGGTCGGAGGTTCAAATCCTCTCGCCCCGACCAACGAAATCGAGCAGCAGAAACTTCGGACTCCCAGGCTTCGTTCACCAGCGCCGCTCTCTCGGTGGGTTGCTGCCGGGGCAACCGCTCAGCAACTTTTCCGGTCTGTTAAAGACAGACTCGGGAAAAATGAAATCGGCGGAAACATCCATGGTTGCCAATGACCTTCAGTCTTTATGTGGCGGCCCCAGGCCGCAGAACGCAATTCGGGGCAAGATGAAGATCTGGACCAAAGTTCTGCTTTTTCTCGCCGCTACTTGTATCTGGGGACCAAAGAAGCAGGCTGAAGGACAGCTCCGCTGGCAATATCCTCCCAAGAAGGCAACGATACGGGTGCGGCTCGTTGCCGTCGCCTACGCCGACCACCCGCGCTCCTCGTTCTTCGCCAGCCAGGAAATTTTTGTCGCGGAGAGGGAAGTTAGCCATGACGAGTGGGGTTTCATCAAGCTCGTCTTCACCTTTCTTCCCTATCAGCCCCGGCTCTCCGAATCCGGCTTTGATTATTCCGTCGTCCACGAGGTCTCCGCGTGGAGACACGAGGACTGCGACCAGACCATCGAGCAGCTAACAGCGCGAAGCATGCCCGATCGGCATGAACCGTTGATCTATTCCCGCAACTTTCCCAGAAAGGACCTGGACCGCAAACGCATTCCTCTGCGTTGCTACGAAACCAACGCCGACGACTACATCAAGTCCAGCGTCGAACCGATCGCTCCGCCGCCTCAACCTGTCCTGAAAACGCGTCCGGGGTCTCCTCCAGAATCTTCAGATCACCGCTAGCGGCAATCAATCAATGGTGCTGGCAAGGACACCCACCTCACCCAACCTCATAGCGCAAGCGAACACTGCCGTCACTGTATTTTCGCGTCGAGAGCAAGCGCAGCTCGATATCCCGCCGGCGCGGCGCCACCAGCGGTATGCCCTTGCCGATAAACGTGGGGACCACGTGAATGTCGAACTCATCGATCTCGCCCGCGTCAAGGAATGAGGCGATCAGTTCTCCGCCGCCCATCATCCAGATATGTTTCCCCGGCTTTGCGCGCAGACGCCGCGTAAATGCCTTCACCGGCTCCGAGACAAACTCCACGCCCGCAATCGCCTTCTTCGGCGGCTTGCGCGAGAACACATAATTGGCGACCTTCTGATCAACCAGGCTGCTGGGTTTGAGACCCTTCTTTCGGGCATACTGCAAGAGCCAGTCGTAGGTTTTGCGTCCGAAAACGATGGTGTCGATGGTCCGGTAGAAGGCGCGCATGCCGTAGTCGCTTTTCTGCGGCCGGCGATTGAGCCATTCCACATCGCCGTCCGGACGGGCAATGTATCCGTCAGCGCTGGTCGCGATAGAAACGACGACTCTTCGCCGTGATCGCATAACCCCCACCTCACTCCGTTGACTCTGCGTGCCCTTGGGGATTCAAACTTAACACGAAGAGATGCGATCGGCGATTTTGTGTTTGCCTGGCGTGCCCTAAGCTCCCCGTCTTGACTTTTTCTTGTGCGGGTGTATCGTTTCGGGATTCGTGCCGAACCCAGGATCATTCCAATCTCTGTCCCGAGTATCGTCACTATTTCTGACATCGGGCTGGGTTAATTCTGGCTCGGATCCACAACTCCAATCGCTTTCACAGGAGGCATTCCGATGGCCGCATCACCTCTCCCTGTTCCCGAGTTAGAACTCACGACGGAAAAGAATGACGGCGCAACCGTTGTGCACGGCGCCGGCAAAATCACCGCAGCCAGTACTGACCTGCTGCAGACCACCGTCCGACGGCTCATCCCGGACAGCAAGCGCATCGTCCTTGACCTGACCGGGGTTGAGTACATTGACAGCTCCGGCCTGGGCGCGCTGGTCAGCGTGTACCTGGCTGCAGGCAGGGCCAATTGCGAACTGGAGCTCTCAAACCCCAAACAGCGCGTGCGCGATCTGCTGAAGATCACCAAACTGGCCTCAGTGTTTGAAGGACATGCCGGCGGCGGGCTCTGACGCGAGCGGGCAGGGTTTGAACCCATCCAAGATGTTTTGCAACGAATCCACTCCCAGGCGCACTACTGGCTGGATGCTCTGAATTTGAGGAACGGCGTGCGAGGCGAAGAATACGTTCGCATGCCGGCTCTCTTGAAGAAGCGCCCCTCAACTGAAGAGAGGAGTCCGGCCGGGCATTCACGGGCCCGGCTTCTGGCCGCCGCCTGGGGGCGATCCGCGTCACGAGAGGAGCGGAGACGCCTTCAGGTGGCAATACAAAAACAATTCTCAGCGCAATTTCATGCGGCGCAGGAGGTCTCCCGCCAGCCGGCGTGCAGCGAACACTCCTGAAGCCAAAAACGGCTTGGGATCATTCCAGTTCCACCAGGCATACGACTTCGCTCGCGCCACGTTGCCAAGAAATTTTCCGAATCCGATACCGCGGCGGTGGCGCGTCTCACGGTACCACCCGCGATAGTGGTGGTAGCTGACCCAGGTTGCTCCGTTGCGCTGACGTGAAGGGTTAAACGGAGCGATGATGACTTTTCCGGGCGGCCAGCCGGCCAGATCGGCGTAGGTCCGGTGCGCCAGGTTCTCACCGGCAGCGGCAAAGAACCCGTTGTACCAGGGCAGGCGGGTGTTCATCTCGATGAAATAGTAGCCGCCGTCTTTCTCGCGATACTTGAACTCGAGCGAGCCCAGGCCGCGATAGCCCAGCTCGCGCAGCAGCTTGAATGCTTCTGCCGCCATGGGTTCATTGCGCTCGGCCCGCCCATAACACATGCTGCCGAAGCCCGGCGGATACTGGCCCAGTTTGCGCACCGTGGAATACGCCGCGATCTCGCTCTTCTGGTTCACCAGGGCCGTGCACTGAAAGACCTGATCGTCAGCGCCTTCAATCAGCTCCTGCATGAGCGTGGCGCCTTTGATGCGCGGATACCTGGCGAAGAACGCTGCCGCTTCTTGCGCCGTCTGTGCGATGAGAACCTTCGCGGTCTCGACCGGAAAGCCAGCGGTGTAACGATGAATAGGCTTGACCAGGCAGGGATAGACAAAGTTTCTCGTCACCGCCTCCATGTCATCTTCCGGGCGTGTGATGTGCGTCTGCGGCACCCGCACTCCGGCGCGCCGGCAGAACTCGACCATGCGGCCCTTGTCGACGATGGTGTTGAACAGATCAGGCGGAACCCAGTGGAACAGGAATTTTTCCTTGAGCTTCTCCTGCTGATTGGAAAGGAAACGGGCAAACCAGTCAGAGGTGGCGAAGAGCACAGGCTTCTGTTGAAAGCGGGCGCCCCATTCAAGCATCAACCCGCACAGCACGTCTTCATTAGCCACGCTGTCACCGGCGTAAGCGCGCGGCTGGTTGGGATCGTCGGCAAACAGGAAGCACTCACGCACGTAGCTGGAAAACCGGAGCGGATCGCGCAGGGTATTGTTGAGGGCGTAAACCGGAACGCCGTAGCGGCCTACGCTGCGCGCGATGCCGTACGCGGAAACATCCAGGCCTTCGACAAAGACCGGCGAAATGGATTTGCGATCCATCGGCGCTTACGAGTCGCTTTCCTTATCGCTCCCCTGCGGCTTGGACTTCAATTCAATCGCAGCGCTTTCGTCTGCAACCTGGCCCAGCAGGCCACCGACCAGATCACGCACCGAGATGCGCAGCTCATATAACAGTTCACCGTACCAGTTCTTGCGAAAGATGAAGACGCGATAGCTGGTGCGTCGCGCCGAAGCCCACCGGCTCTCATCCCATGTGGCCGGCCCGACGAAATCAAACTCATGCAGACCGCGCTGCGGCGTCTCGCTCAGGATCTCATTCACCAGCAGCTGGCCAGGACCATATCGCCGGTAGTCTTCGTCGTATCCGGCTTTGGAAAGCAGATAGCGGCCGCGAAAGTTGAAACCAAAATGTCCAGCGATGGGTTTGCCGTTCAGCTCCAGAAAATCGAGCGAGAGGTAGCCTGCTTTCGCGGCGGACTGCGCGACCGAGTCGTAAAACCGGCGCGTGCCCGGATCGCACTTGATGGCTGTGCCTTCCTCGCCTTTCCAGCCCGAGCTTTCGAGATCGTAAAAACGCTCGAGCGCGGCCGCATCGGCCGTGCCGAAATGCTTCAGCGTCAGGGTCCCCTGCTCTTCGAGCTGGCGGCGCGAGCGGCGCAGGTGGGAGCGGAATTTCGGCCTCGTTTCCGCCATCCAGGGTGCCAGGTCTTTGTTTTTATCCTTGCCCGGCGCAGCAATCGGCAGATAGAGCGTTTGCGATGTGCGCTTCCTGGCCACCAGAAATCCATCGGCGCGCGCCAGGGCTGCCAGTTGATCGACACCGTTGCCTTCGAGAATGTTGGAAGCGTCAAAAACGTGCCAACCGGGCAGCTCCTTCATGGCCTTCCACAACGAGCGCAGCGTTTCCTTGCCTTCAGCACCCGGGCAACACGTTAATCCCACGCGAAAGCAATGCACGTTCGCCGGGATGGTGACGCCGGTTGCAGGCAGACCGCTCATCCAGCGCCGCTCACTCACCAGTGGGAGCACGCCGCGGAGACGGTCGCCCGTCCAGGCGGAGATCACGGTGACTTTCGCCTGCCGACCAAAAGCCTTGAGATAAGCAAGCATCCATTCCGGACGATAGAAGATCTCGCCGTCAGACGATTCTTCCGAGAGACGCTGCCAATCGGCGGACAACTCCTCAATCAACTCGGCGCCCCCGGTCTGTACGCGCACGGCAAGCTTCTCTACCGGAGTTTCTACCTCAGCAACTGCCTTCATGCGGATGCTCTCCATGGAATGTACCAGACCTGCCCGCTAAGCGCAGCCTTGTTAATGTCTTAGAAGAAACGGAGGTAACGGCGATGGCCCACAGCAGCGGAGCTTGCACGACTTTTTTTTGGGCAAGACCTTCTCGCTCATTATTATTTAGACGATTGTCAGGAGGATGTATGGCCGGCTCCATTCAGTTGTCACGCATCGCCGCCATCATGCTGGGCGTGCGCGACCTGCCTAAGGCGGTCGATTTCTACAAGGAAAAACTGGGGCTCACGCTCATCATGCAGGAACCGTCGCTGGCGCTGCTGCAATGCGGAACGGTAATGCTTGGCCTCAGCCGCGGCCATGTAAATATGGCGCCGCATGTGGCTGGAGCCACGGAGGTGGTGTTCGGCGTCGATAACGTGCGTGCCGCGCACAAGGCCCTTACCGATCGCGGCCTGGAGTTCATCAGCGAGCCGCGCCAGGCTACGCCGACCGAGTGGGTCGCACACTTCAAAGACGTGGATGGACACGTTCTCTCTATTTTTGGTCCGGAGGGGCCTGGCTAGCGATGAAGGAATTTGCGCCGCATATCGGGCCAGAATTCGTGCAGCAGGTTCATTCCGGCGTCGCGCATGAGATCAAAGGTGACGGTGTTGCTGATGGGGCGCATGCCCTGGCTTTGGCCGGGAACATAAAGATCGCTCAACGCGCGTGTTGCCGCGCCGCCCAGAATGCGCGAAGCATTGATGGTTTCGTTTCCCCTGTCATTTCGCGTGATGATGACCCGGCTCATCGAGTAAAGAGCGCGCTTAAAAAAAGGCAGGCTGGGATTGCGGTAGTAGCGCGGGTCCTGCTTCAGCAAGGCCGGAAAAAGGAATCTTTGAAAGAAGACGTCCGACTCGCTGGTGGCGAGGGCGACGCCGTAGTGCTGGCCCCAACCCATCATGCCGGTTTCGTACTCAGGATTCTGGCGGCCCTTCACGCGATCCGCAACCACGTCAATGCCGGCGTTGAGGAACGTGCTGGGCGAATAGGTGCTGTGCAGAAAGACGTCAAACTTCTGCCGTGCCGTTAAAGGCTGCCACTCGCCTAGCGCGGGATAAGGCTTGCCGTCAATCACGCGGTTCATCTGGGTCTTGATCAGCGCCTTCATCTGCTCCGGCTTCATCAGGGCCTTGATCTGCATCATGCGCGGGGTCGGCGCCTGCGGCGGAGCTCCTGCCAGGGAGAAGAGAGGGGGCGGGTCGCCGGCGAAAAGTTGCGGCGGCGTACCCTGCGCTGCGGCCACGCTACAAAACACCACGACAACCACACTAACTTTGAATAAAAGACGCATACCCTCGCCAGCTATAAAGGCAGGACTTGCAAACCTTACTTGCTTAGAACTAAGACATAGCCGGGGGAGTTGCCGAACTAAGAAAAAATTGCAGCTCTGCTTGGCTTTTCGCGTCATTCCCGCCGATTGAGCTCTCTTCATATAGCGGGCTAGGTACGGCAAAACCGGCAAGCGATCCGGAGCCGATCCCCGATCCCGCATTCATTTTTCGCTTGCGTTTACTGTACTATGTGTTATAGTACAGTAGTGATTCCGTTCCGAGTGCAATTCCGTCCCGGCTCTTCGCTCTACGAACAGGTGGTTTATGCCGCTAAGAAGGCGATCGTCTCCGGCGGGCTGCGTACAGGAGATGCTTTCCCCTCAGTGCGCGCGCTGAGCAAGGAACTCAAGATCAATCCCAACACGGCGCACAAGGTTGTCATGCATTTGGTGAATGAAGGCTTGCTGGAGACGCTGCCCGGTATCGGCACAGTAGTCGCCCGTCTGCCGGAATCGAGCCGGCAGGAGCGCACGGCCCTGCTCGGCAATGAGATTGAGCAGCTGGTGGTGGAAGCGCGAAAGCTCGGTATTGATCTGGACGAGATGATGGAGTCGATTGCAACGCATTGGAAGCGGCTGGAGCCGCAGGAGAGTGAGACAGGAGGTCGCAAGCGATGAGCAGCGCGGTCAAAACCGAGAAGCTGAGCAAGGCCTTTTGGACCGTGAAGGCCTTGCGCGAGATGAGCCTGGAAATCCCGCAGGGAGCGATCTACGCTCTGGTCGGGCCCAACGGCGCAGGCAAGACCACGGCGATCAAAGTCCTGATGAACATTTTTGCTCCCTCCGGCGGCCGCGCTGAGGTTCTGGGCGTGGATTCCAGCAAGCTGGCCGGCGGCTTCTTCACCCAGGTCGGCTACGTTTCGGAGAACCAGCAGATGCCCGAATGGATGCGCGTCGATCAGTTCTTTGACTATCTGCGACCTTTTTATCCCCAGTGGGATCGCGCACTGGAAAGCTCTCTGCGCGAGCAGATGGAGCTCCCAGGCGACCGCAAGCTGCGCCATCTTTCGCGCGGCATGAAGATGAAGGCGGCGCTCGCGAGTTCGCTGGCGTACCGGCCCAAGCTGATCGTCCTGGACGAGCCTTTCACCGGTCTGGACCCACTGGTGCGCGACCAGTTGATTGAGAGCCTGCTGGAGCGCGCCGCCGAAGCCACGATCCTGATTTCATCGCACGACCTGGCGGAGATTGAAAGCTTCAGCAGCCACGTCGGCTACCTGGAACAGGGACGGTTGAAATTTTCAGAAGAGATGTCGAGCCTGGCCAATCGCTTCCGTGAAGTTGTGGTCACGCTGGCACAGACACCGTCGGTTCCGGCCAGGACCCCGGAGACCTGGCTGCAGCCCGCCGCCGCGGGTGCGACCTTTCAATTCATCGACAGCCAGTTTGAGCCGGAGCGCACTGGCGCAGCAATCCGATCAACCTTCGGGCAGGTGCGCGATGTCACTTACACGCCCATGACCTTGCGCTCGATTTTTCTGGCCATGGCAAAAAGCAAGCGGGCTTCAGCTTAGAGAGCAAGGATCAAAACAATATGAAGCAGACAATTCATATTTTCACCAAAGACTTGCGGCGCTTTACGTGGGAGATTGCGTTGTCTCTGATTCTGCTGGCGCTGTACGGCTGGTGCCAGCCGGTGACCTGGAATCCCATTGACGCAATCTTCATGGCCCAAGCCAACTCCTGGCGTTATCTGGGAGCGAATGTCTGTGGGTTTCTGTTAATCCTGGCCTGGGCGGCGCTCTTGATACGCGTGATATCCGAAGACTCGCCCGCTGGAGACCGTCAATTCTGGATCACGCGTCCGTATCGCTGGCCGAGTCTGCTGGCGGCAAAATTCCTGTTCTTTATTGCTGTTGTCAATATTCCTTTGTTGATGCTCCAACTTGGTTTGCTGCAGGCGGCGGGGTTCCCGCCTTTTCATTACCTTGCCAGGCTAGTGGCGATGCAGCTGTTTCTGGGCGCGTGCTATCTGTGCGTTGCGGCTCTGGCGGCCGTGGCGCGAGGAGGGCGCCAGTTCGCGCGAGCCGCGATCGTGGTGCTGATCTTTTTTCTGATCGTCCTATGGCTTGGTGTGAGCACTAACCGGGCGGTGGGATTTGACCTTCATGTACACCCACTGGATTGGATTGAAGAAGCGGTGCTGATCGTGCTGCCGATGGTGGTGATTGTGCGGCAATATGCGCGGCGAAAAACCGCGCAGTCGCGCTGGATTCTGCTGGCCGGCGGATTGGTTTTGCTGCTCCTGACCGCGGCCCAACCGGCGAACACACTGAATGAAGCTGAGTATCCTTTGCTTGCTCCGGGCATGGAGCCCCGCCTGGAAGTATCTCTTGAGTCCCCGCTGAGACCGGCAACGGCCGCACTCGCAATTCGAAACGGAAAATCGCGGGGCAAGACCGTGCTGCTCAGGCTCCCATTGTCAGGCGCCGATATGCCGGCCGGCTACCTTGCACAGGTCAATGCCATCAGGATTACTCTGGAAGCGTCGGATGGAACTCGCTGGGATTCGGGCTGGAAGAACGCATACCACCTGTTCCCTGACGACCCGGACTTTCCTCATGATCCGGCACGGAAAGTCTGGCGCGGCCTCGACACTCCTCTCGAAATTAGCCGGAATTTCTTCGATCACGTCCAAGACACGGACGTAACAGTCCGCGTTGCGACGGCCGCGACGCTTTTCCGCGAGCACCAAGGCCCGGCACTCACGCCGGTCGACGGCCAGATTACGGTCCCTGACTTCGGCTATTGTGTCACCGAGCAGCGATCGTCAGAGCGGCTCCTGTGCCGCACAGCGCAGCGTGAGGTGCCTCTGATGACGTTCTCCCGTCGGCTGTTTAAGAGCTGCCCGCCTACAACTGAAGATCTTGCAGGCTTGGCCAGCGAGCGTGGTGCATGGATCGGCACCGGCTACCAGAACGGATTCGGTCTCAGCCCGGTGAGCACGGTCGAGTTTTATTTTGGCGATAGTGAGGGCAAAAGGCTGGTAGGCTGTCCCGGCACGCCCTTCACCCCTCATCGCGCCGAAGCAATACGGCAATTTCGTGTGGAAAACGATTTTACAGGCGTCAAGCTGGCCGACTACGTCATGCAATAGTGGTTGTCGATCGCTCGCGGCATCGAGATCGGCGGACTAGCGTGCGGCGACCGGCGTAGCCGCATTCACCGCGCGCAAGATCGCCTGCGCCGAGAGTTCGATGTCCCGCTCCGTCGTCGACCAGTTTGATACGGAGACACGCATCGCCACCATGTTGTGCCACGTGGTCCCGCCGAGCCAGCAGGTACCATCCTGTTGCACGTTCTGGATCACGGCGCGGGTGAAATCGTCCGAACCGTTGAAGCGGACCAGCACCTGGTTCAGAACCACATCATTCAATATCTCGACTCCGGGATGCGTGCGCAGGAGTTCCGCCATCTGCCGGGCGCGGGCGCAGCAGCGCTCGATCATGTCACGAACACCGCTGCGGCCCAGGTGTTTGAGAGCGGCATAAACGGTGAAGCCGCGTGCGCGGCGTGAGAATTCGGGCGTCCACTCAAATGGGTCGCGTTCTTTGTCCGACTGCACCAGGTATGCCGCGGTAACCGTCATGGCTGCGCGGTGCGCCTCCGGATGCGCGCAGATGATCAGGCCGCAATCGTAAGGAACGTTGAGCCATTTGTGGCCATCGGTGGCCCAGGAGTCGGCGCGATCAGCGCCGGCAACAAGATGTTTGAGCTGATCGCTCACGGCCGCCCAGAGACCGAAAGCGCCATCAATATGCAGCCATGCGCCGGCTTCGCGCGTGGCCGCGGCGACCTCCGTTAGCGGATCGAAAGCACCGGTATTCACGTTGCCGGCCTGAGCGCAGACGATCGTAGGACCAATGCAACTCTTAAGCGTCTTCAGCAGCTCCGCCCTGATCATTCTTCCCTGATCATCGGTGGCGACGTGTTGGATGGCGCGCGTGCCCAGCCCCAGCATGCGCAATGCCGTATGAATGGTGACGTGAGCTTCATCGCCCAGAATAATGTTGATTTTGGGCGAGCCGTTGAGGCCGTCGAGTTCCACGTCCCAGCCCGCCTGGCGCAAAACGTAGTGGCGCGCAGCAGCCAGGCCGGTGAAATTGGCCATGCCGCATCCGGTCACAAAGCCGACGCTGGCAGTGCGCGGCAGCCCAAGAAGCTCCAGCAGCCATGCAGCGGCCGCTTCTTCCACCACGGAAGCCGCGGGCGATGTGGCGTAGAGTCCGGAGTTCTGATCCCAGGCCGAGGTCAGCCAGTCAGCGGCGGTGGCGACAGGCAAGCTGCCGCCGATCACGAAGCCGAAATAGCGTGGCCCGGTTTGTGAGACCAGGCCGAGTTCCGCGGTGCGGGCGAGTTCGGCGATAACTTTTTCGGCGTCCTGGCCGTGCTCAGGCAGAGGAACTCCCGCGCCGAAGGCATGACGCAGCTGTTCCGGGGTGATACGCGGAAAAACCGGCGAGGAATCGCGGCGGTCATAGTAGCTCGCGGCGATATCGACAACCTGATCCAGCAGTTTCTGATGACTCATCCACAGCGCTCCGGAAGATTTTCAAAATGGTTGACCATGATTCGATTGTGAAAGTCGCTGGTTCGATGCAAACAAAGTCTATGCAACCAGGATTATCTGCTGGAGACGCTCCGGAGGATAATCGCCGTGATCGCCGACATCGCGCGTGATCGCCGTGATCTGGAAAACCAGGAGAGCAACTGACTAACGTACGAAAGGAGCACTAAGCTTCACAATCTATTTTGCAGCATCTACCTTGCGTAACATGCAAAGGCAAGAGTGCTTCACCCCCGGGACGCGCAACAGCGGCGCATTCTGGGGACCCCGGTGCCTCTGCCACACAAATCGGACCATTGCCCGGCTACAAGCCGCCTAGTGGGCCGTAAGCATTTTGCTATACTGCCGCCGCCATGAAATCCGCCATAAGACGAAAGCCCGCTTTGTTCGCTGTTGTCCTTTCTCTTTCACTTCTTTCTTTTTCGACTGCGAAAGCGCAGGCTCCGGCCGCACCACAGGCCACCATCGTGAAACCCGCGCGTATTCTCGACGTCAAGACCGGCAAATACTTTAATGGCCAGGCGGTGCTGGTCCGCGGGGAGGATATCGATGCGATTGGCACCTTGGCCGAGCTGCAGAAGCAGGCGCCCGAGGCAAAAGTGATCGATCTGGAAGGAGCGACGCTGCTGCCCGGGCTGATCGATTGCCACACGCATCTCCTCCAAAACTACGACCCGAAATATGGCGGCGATGATCCCAACATGGCGCTCACCGTTTCCGGCATGAGCCCAGCTTCGCGCGCTCTGCTGGGCGCCAAAATGGGCCGGGAGGACGTGGAAGCCGGCATCACGACGGTGCGCGACCTGGGCAACTCAGGCTGGAATGGCGATGTGGCGTTGCGCGACGCCATCCGCGCCGACTGGGTGTTGGGACCACGCATGGCCGTGAGCACGCGCGCGCTCGCCGCTGCCGGAGGACAGTTTGGCGGTTTGCAACCGGCCGCGCAATCGCTGGTGGCGCAGGAATACGTGGTGGTGGCGACTCCTGATGCGGCGCGAGAGGCGGTGCAGCAGGCATTCTATGACGGCGCTGATCTCATCAAGGTGATCGTGAATACCGGCCCGCGCGTGGTTGCGCCGGACACGATGAAAGCGATTGTCGATGAGGCGCACCGCGTGCATAAGAAGGTTGCGGCGCATGCCATCGGCGATGATGCAACGCGCATTGCCGCTGACGCCGGGGCTGATTCCATCGAGCACGGTTACACCATCCCCGACGATGTCCTGAAGACCATGGCGGCCAAGCACATCTACCTGGTCCCGACCGATTATCCCGCGGACTTCTACCTCATGTTCGGGACCAATGCTTCGGCGAATCCGGAAATACAGAAGAGGAGAGAGGCCGGCGCAAAACGATTTGCCCAGGGCAACCAGGACCGGCTGCGCCGCGCGGTGGCTGCCGGCGTTCCCATTGCCTTCGGCTCTGACGAATACTATGACGTCCCCGGCCTCTCGCGCGGACAGGCCAGCCTGAAACCCTTCGAGTCGTATGCGCTGTCGGGAATGACGCCGCTCGAGATCACCCAGGCGGCAACCCTCAACGGGGCCGATTTGATCGGCGCGAAGCATCTGGGCAGCATTGAGAAGACCAAAGCCGCCGACCTGATTGCCGTGAACGGCGATCCGCTCACGGACATTACGGTGCTGGAGAAAGTTCAGTTCGTGATGCTGCGCGGGCGAGTCGTGAGGAACGATTTGAAAAAATGATTTTGCCACAAAGTTGTTGACTTTCTCTATTGTTTCGCCTAGAATAACCTGCGTAAGACTGGGGAGCGGCGCCCAGCCGTAAGTCCGGAAACGGCCTGCAACTCGTCACAAGTCCGCGAGCTTTCTGCTCGCCTGCTGTGACAAATCCCGTAGAGTTGAAGTGTGTCTGGCCTTCGCCGGTAGCCTTTGGCAATTGGCATTGGCTTTCAAGCTGGCGCCATTCCGCATATGCGGAAAATCTTAGAGACGAAAAACGCACAGGCAGGAGTGCCTGTGCCACAAAAACAAAGAATGTCAGCCACCTAAACGGGTGGCTTTTTTGTTTTCGGCCCAATCAAGCGCACAAGCGGCGCGTGTTGGGATCCCTGGAGAAAGACATGTCTAAGAAAGAAGTCATCGCTGCCATCAAGAGGTGCTCGGAGGAACTCGGGCATTGTCCAAATCTTGGGGAGTTGCTGAAGAGGGCGCGGGTGAGCAGGAAGCAGATCCTCAAACTGTTTGGCAGTTATGCAGCGGCGGTGCAGGCATGCGGGATGACCCCGCCCAAAGAAAACCCGACACCGATGGAGGATTTGTTTGAAGATTGGGCGGCGATTGTGAGAAAGCTCAAGCGGCTGCCGACGATTTTTGAGTATGAGAAGGAGAGCGTGTACAGCTCAAGGCCGCTGATCGGGCGATGCAAGGGCTGGCGGCAGGTGCCGTCGTCGATGCTGGCGTATGCCGAGCGAGAAGGGCTGACGGACGAGTGGGAAGATGTTTTGGAGGTCGTGAAGGCGAGCCACGCGGGAGCGTGGGGCGAGAGGATGCCGGCGACGCGCGGGGGTGGGAAGCTTCTGCGGGATCGTCCGACGTTTGGGCCGCCGATGATGCAGTCGGGGATGGCGTGCGGGCCGGAAAACGAGAATGGTGTGCTGTTTCTGTTTGGCATGCTGGCGTGGAGACTGGGATTCGTGGTGAAGAAGATTCAATTGCCGTTTCCGGATTGCCTGGCGTTGCGCAGAGTCGACGAACAAACATGGCAGGAGGTGAGGATCGAGATTGAATACGAGAGCCGGAACTTTCTGCGGCATAACCACCCACCGAGAGGCTGCGATCTGATTGTGTGCTGGATACACAATTGGCCGGAGAGCCCGGTAGAGGTGGTGGAGTTGAGGGAGGTGGAGTGGGGCACACAGCGCTGACAAATGAGGTTAAATATGTTAACGATTCGAGTCAGTCTCATATGAGACCGACTCTAAGATCGAACTGATCACACCCCTCCGGTGCTAAACTGACGCAAAGATGACCCGGCGCTACTACAGTTCTAGAAAGACAACCGAGAGCCTCACCTTACAGGAACTCTACTGGAAGCTCCGCAATCTCTATCTCCTATATCGAGATAAAGACTATTTCAAGCAACGCGCTAACATAACAAAGAATGCTTTGCCCGATTCCATTCAGCATGAGGCGGCAATTGCTTTGAATTTTCAATTGTTCCCGCTGACGAGATGGGCAGAGTCAGACATTACGGATGATCACATTTTTGATGCTCTGGAATTTCTCTACGATCATGTTTCCAAACCCGGCGAATGGGGTTCAATCGCCGATCCAAGTGGATTCGAGCGTAACGACTACTTAGACTATGATGTTGATGCTGGCCGCGAAGAATTCAGGGAGAAGGCCAACATTTTTCTCGCTGACTATAAATCCGGTTACGAACTTACAAAAGATGGTCTGGTGCTGACTCGCGGGACAGCAGGTTTGCAAGAAATATTTAATGCCGAAATCGTTGCATATGATGAGGTGAATGTAGATAGCAAGGTTCGACGCGCCATCGAGAAGTGGAGAAACCGACATTTGTCTTGGTCGGAGAGAAAGGAAGCTATCCGGGAGCTTGCTGACGTCTTCGAATGGCTGAAGAAGACCAAAGCATTACAGAAAGTCCTTGATGGCAAAGACGAGTCGATCCTTTTTGATCTCGCAAATAACTTCGGGATTCGCCACCATGATCCGAAGCAGAAAACACACTATGACAGAGTGATTTGGTACGCTTGGATGTTTCATTTTTATTTGGCGACATACCATGCAGCTATCCGATTGCTGGTCAAGCATGAACAGGCTAGTAAGAGTTCTAAACCTTGAAACTTGTGCGCTACGCTTCGCTGCGCGCGGGCCTGCGGCAGCGAGGAATTCCTTTTTTTGTTTCGCTCACCCGCCGTTGAAAACGGCGGGCTATTATCAACCGTCCCTGCGGGACTGGCTGTCCGTTCGTCCGGATTGATCCTTTTTGGATGAGCATCTGGCAGCCGCAGCGGCTAAATCCGAGTCCTTTTTTAAGCGCTCCACGCACGGCTGAACGCCGTGCTCTTCTGCGGTCGGGCAAGCAGTTTTTACTGAGCAATGGTGTGGCACTTACGGCGCTGGATTCTTTGAACAGGCGACCCAGACCTGCCGGTCTGGGCTAACTCCTGCCGCGCCTACGGCGCTGAACCTTAGTGACGTTTGCTCTGCGTGACCGTGCTCCACTTTTAACAATCGGATCTTCCACGAGCGGTAAACTGCCCTTAGGGGAACTTCATGCTATCACCCGGGTTCTAACCCTTTCGTAACCCTGTTTAACCAGTGTATTCACCTGTTTGACTCGGGCACTTTGAGGTGTTACGGTCAAGAGTTAACTGATAGAGGCGGTTGGCTTTGCAATGATCAAACTAATTTCTCTTGCCATGACAAACTTGGTTTCTTTGGCGGCTCTAATAATCGGCGGGGAGATCTTCAACCTGATCCGGCAGACCGGGCCCGTAGCGCAGGCCGTCCTTGTGATTCTGCTATTTTTCAGCATCATGTCGTGGGCGGTGATTCTGACCAAATGGGGATCGCTGCGACGAGCACGCGTGCAGAGCGGACGCTTCCTGCGCGCGTTCCGGAAAGCGCAGCGGCTGCAGGATATTGCCGCGGTCGCCGACCAGTTCAAGCCCAGCCCGCTGGTGGCCGTGTTTGAGAACGCCTATGACGAGCTTCGCCGCCAGGGCGAGGGCAACATTCCCGCGGTGCAGCGCGCGGCGCAGATCGCAAGCTCTGAAGAGCTGACGCGCCTGGAGCGCAAGCTGCCGTGGCTGGCGACCACCGGCGCTGTGGCGCCGTTCATCGGATTGTTCGGCACCGTGTGGGGCATCATTGACGCATTCAATGGCCTGGGCACGGAAGGCGCGGCCACGCTGCGCGCGGTGGCGCCGGGAATTTCCGAAGCGCTGATCACCACGGCGTTCGGCCTGTTCGCCGCGATTCCGGCGGTGATCGCCTACAACCAGTTCACGCACCGGTTGCGCGAGTTCGGCGCGCGCATGGACGACTTCACCATGGAGATGCTGAACTTCATCGAACGCACCATCGGAGTGACGACGGGAGTGCGCTGATGGCATTCACGAACAAAAACGGGCGGACGGAGACGTCGCTTTCGGATATCAACATCACGCCGTTTGTCGACGTGGTGCTGGTGCTGCTGATCATCTTTATGGTGACCGCGCCGGTGCTGCAGTCAGGCATTGAAGTGTCTGTTCCCAAGACCAAGGTGGTCAAAGAGATTGCCGAAGAGCGGGTGCAGATCATCATCACCAAGAGCCAGGAAGTTTACATCGACAACGATCACGTACGGCTGGACCAGATTGGCGATGCGCTGCACAAGAAGTTTCGCGATCCGCGCGGCCAGTCAGTGTATGTGAAGGCCGACGAAAACGTGGCCTTTGGCGCGTTTGCCACGGTGATGAGCGCGGTGAAATCGGCCGGCATCACCAACGTGAGCATTGTGACGGAACCGATTCAGCAGGGGAAGAAGTAGAGTTTTGCCGCTGATTGACGCAGAGGGGCGCGGATCAGCGAGGCGTCGGTGGCCCGGCTTAGGCCGTGCCCGGATACTTTTCTCGTGGATTGCTGGGGCTAATCGCTGATTACTAATTGCTGATATGGCATATGTTCGGGCCAACATGTTTTATGAGCGCGAGCAGTGGAAGAAGCCGCTGCTCGTCTCCGTGGGCTTCCACGGCGCGCTGGCGCTTGGGATTTTTCTTTCCAGCCTTGTCATGAATTGGCGCAGCAACGCCAATGACTGGGGCATGAAGCCCGGCGATGCCATCACGGCGCAGCTGGTCAGCGCGTCGATTCCCATCCCACACGCCGAGCAGAGCAACAACATCGTCGCCACTGAGAACAAGGGCATGACGCAGACGATACCGCAGCCCAAGACGGAGACCGATGACGGCATCACGATCCCGGGCAAGGTTACTCCGCCGAAAAAGACTCCCAAGACGGTGACGGAGACGCGCGTACAGCCGCCGCCGCGTCCGATACCCACGCCAACGGAGACCGCAGTGCCTTATGGCGAAGGCGGTCCGGTGAGCGGGCCTTACGGCTCGGTGACCACCAGCTCTTACAAAGGCGGATTCAGTTTTCAGGATGCCGACTTCGGCAGCCTCTACGGCTGGTACGTGGATGCGGTGAAGCGGCGCGTGCAGCAGAACTGGCTGACGTATGAGATCGATCCACGCATCAAGGCGCCGCATCGCGCGTTTATCGAGTTCGATATTCAGCGTGACGGCTCACCAGCCAACGTGCACCTGGCGCAGTCGAGCGGGGTGCCGTCGCTCGATCAGTCGGCGATACGCGCGATTCAGCGCATCGACTCGTTTGGCAAGCTGCCTAAGGGCAATAGCGTGACGGTAGAGTTCTGGTTCGATTATCCCCCGAAATAGGCGAATTCATTACTTATGAAAAAACTTGGCGCTGGAAAAATGGTCTTCATCGTGAGCTGGAGCGTGCTGCTGCTGTGCGCGAGTTTGGTCGCGGCGGCGCAGGACAGAATCAAGATCGAACTGAACATGGGCCAGGAGCGGCCGCGGATTGCCGTGCCTGATTTCAAAACTTCCACGGGAGATCCGCAGTCGGCGCCTCTGAACCAGGTGTTCAATGAGACGCTGTGGAGCGATCTGGACAATGCCGGCATTTTTGACATGGTGGCCAAAAGCTTCTATCCGCCGCTGCAGCCGAGCCAGCCGGGCGAGTTGAACGCCAAGGCGTGGAGCGATCCGCCGCCGAATGCCGGAGTGCTTACCTTCGGCAACCTGGGCGTGAACAGCGGCAAGGTTGAGGTGCAAGGCTGGCTCTATGACGTCAAGAACGTAGGCGCGCCGCAGATCCTGGGCAAGCAATACAGAGAGGATGCCACCCCGGATAATGCGCGGCTGATCGCGCACCGCTTTGCCGACGAGATCATTGCGCGGCTGGGCGGCGGGATCAACGGGATTGCCGAAAGCCGGATCTATTTTGTGAGCACGCGCAGCGGCGCCAAGGAAATCTGGGCCATGGACTATGACGGCGCCAACCAGCAACAGATGACCAAGATGGGATCGGTGGCGCTCTCGCCGAGGATTTCGCCGGATGGCTCGCGGCTGGCGTTCAGCGGGCTGACGAAGGAATCGTGGCAAATCATGATGTTCTCCACCGACCTCGGAAGGACAGTGGCATTCCCGCGCTTCAGCGGCGACAATTTTTCTCCCGCTTGGTCGTCAGATGGAACTAAAATCGCTTTTTCATCCTCCATGCATAGCGGACTGTCAGAGATTTTTATCGCTGATTCGTCGGGCGCGAACGCGCGCCGCCTGAGCACCGGCAAGGGCGATGTCTCGCCCGTCTTCAATCCAAAGACCAATGGCCAGATTGCCTGGGTGAGCGGACGAACGGGACTGCCCCAGATCTACGTGATGGACGCGGACGGCAGTAACGTGCAGAAGATGACCGATCAGGGCTATGCTGTTTCACCTGCGTGGTCTCCCAACGGCCTGTTGCTGGCGTTTTCCTGGGTGCGAAATTATGGTCCTGGAGTTCTGGGTGGTCAGGATATATATTTGATGGATATCGCATCACGACAGATTGTTCAGCTATCCCATGATGGCGGGAGAAACGACTTTCCATCGTGGTCTCCGGACGGGCGGCATATTGTCTTTCAATCCAATCGCAGTGGCACAGAGCAGATCTGGAGCGTGCTGGCCGATGGCACGCACCTGCAGCAGCTCACGCGCCAGGGCCGGAACAGCCAACCCAACTGGAGTTTTAAGTAATTCATTTGTACCGGGCACGAATAAAAATTGTTTTACGTTTTGGAGGAGATGAGGTGAACTACAGCAAGAGACATTGGAGTCTAGTCCTGGGGGCGCTGGCTGCGGTGCTGTTGGTCAGCGGCTGTAAAAAGAAGGAGACGGCACCACCACCACCGCCGCCGGCGAAGGCGCCCACCGCCACGCTCACGGCCAACCCGCCGCAAATTCAGAGCGGACAATCCGCAACACTGACCTGGAGCACGGAAAACGCAACTGATGTCGCGCTGGACGGAAACAAAGTCGATCCCAGCGGATCGCAAACCGTTTCGCCGACCCAGACCACAACTTACCATCTGACCGCCAAGGGCGCGGGTGGAACGCAGGAAGCCACGGCGCAGGTAGCGGTTGCTGCTGCACCAACGCCAACGCCTACCCCGGCTCCTACCCCGGCCCCGATCACCGACGAGCAACTCTTTGCCCAAACCCTCACCGACGTTTACTTCGACTATGACAAAGCCGATCTGCGTCCGGATGGAGCACAGATGCTGGCCCGCGCGGCCCAGCAGGTCAAGCAGAAAGGCTGGAAGGTCCAGATTGAAGGCAATGCCGACGAGCGCGGTTCCACCGAGTACAACCTGGCTCTGGGCGAACGTCGCGCCGACGCTGCCAAGCAAGCCCTGATCCAGGGTGGTGTAAGCGCCGACTCAATCAAAACCATCAGCTACGGGAAAGAGAAGCCGCAGTGCACTGAATCCAACGAGGATTGCTGGCAGAAGAATCGCCGCGATCATTTCACCCTGTTACACTAGTCTCAGAAGCCGGGCGGGCTCTGCCCGTCCGGCTTGTCAACTTAGGTACATGCCTTAAGCTTTGGTTGGAAGTTCCCTTTTCTGGTGCAAACTGAAGGCAGCGCCTCCTCGTCATTTGAAAAAATAAAATTCCTGAGGATCAGCAGCTATTCTGCATCTAACGAGTCAATGCTTATGAAGAGACAAAGTCTTACCCTTCTGTTCGCCCTGCTCGTGTTTGCCTTGTGCGTCCATCAGAGCGCCCGCGCGGCTGACACCAAGTCGCAGCTCATTCAGATCCAGACGCAGCTCCAGTTGATGCAGGACAACATGGAGCGCATGCGCACCACCTTCGATGAGCGCATGGGCGTGATGAAAGACCTGCTCACCCAGCAGATCGATAACGTCAACAAGATGGGCACGACCGTCCAGAATCTGCAGAAGACGCTGGGCCAGCAGAGCACCGACAACGGCAGCAAGGTCGATCAGATTTCCGGGCAGGTGCAGGCGCTGCACGATGCCGTCGACGAACTGAAGGCGCGCCTTGCCAAGGTAAGCAAGCAGCTCGATGACATGCAGACAGCGCAGCAGAACATTCCTAACCAGCCGCTCGTGGGGCAGCCGGGCGCAGCCTCTGGACCGGGAGCCGCTGCTGCCGTTCCTTCAGCGCCTCCGGCAGACCAGCTTTATAACGATGGCCTGCGCGACTACAACGCCAACAAGAATGACCTGGCATCACAGGAATTCACTCAGTATCTGCAGGTGTATGGCAATACCGATCTCGCCGGCAACGCGCAGTTCTATCTGGGAGAAATTGCCTATCGCCAGCAGAACTTCAGCAGCGCCGTGCAGGCGTACAACAAAGTACTGGATCAATATCCGGGTGGAAACAAGACCGCCGCGGCGCAGTTGAAGAAAGGTTATGCGCTACTGGAACTCGGCCAGCGCGATGCAGGCGTGCAGGAACTGCGTAGCCTGATCAGCCGTTATCCAAAAAGCCCCGAAGCCCTGCAGGCCCGGGACCGTCTTACAAAATTGGGGGCTGCCGGCGCGGCCTCCAAGCCGCCTCGCCCTTCGCCCAGCCACCACTAAAGAAATCAGCCCTTCGTCTCTTTGACCTTCAGGTTCAACCCCAGCTTCCGCAGACAATACCTGATTTCCTGAGCCACTTCCGTCACGCGCATTCCATCCTGCACCATCAGTTTGCATGAGATCGCCGTGCGACTCTGCGTCTCCGGGCCCAGATCATAGTTCACGCGGCAATACTGGCACTCTTCATTCCAACAGAACTTGCCGTAGGAAACATCTTCAGGAGAAAGATACTGCAGCGCTCGCAAGAGCATGTTGCCTGCAGGGACTTCAAATTGCTTTTCTCCCAGCGTGATCTTTACCAGCTTGTCATATGGACGGTATAGCGGTCCCGGAGTGGACATGGATTGATTTTAAACGATCGCTTTTCGAAATCGAACAAGCGGGAGTTCGATTACGATAACGTCTGGAGGCCCCCGATTCGCCGAGTCGCAGGCGCTGAAACGAACAATGGGTCAGTTCAAAACTGACCCATCGTCCCTCGCATCGCACATTCCGCAGCGGAGAGAGATCCCGTTCCCCATGGATCGCCCACCCCACTCTATGCCACACTCGAATGAATCATAAGAGCGTGTTTATACAAAGGTAAACACGTGGGGACAGGAAAAGTTGCGCGGGGTCAAAGCTGACGTTTCGCGCCTACGGCGCTCCAATTCATCACTCAAGCCCATCCAGCCCTTCCGAGCTGGGCTACCCTTCTCTCGTGCTATGCGCTGGAGCAACGTAAAACAGGCTGCAGACAGATCCGGAATCCGAAGAGCCCGAGCGGGAGGTTATGCGCTCGGGCGGTAGGCAAATGCTCTTTCGTTTCGCGAAGGATCGCCGAAAAACTCACTACCTGAGCTCTTCCATGATCTGGTCCAGCGCCGTGCGTGAAGGACGCACCACTTCCTGGGGCAACCGGGCCAGCGGCTCACTGGTCAGATTCAACTGCTCGACAAAGCTGGGAGCCGTGGTGTTCACGTAAAAGACGCCGGTGAGCATCTCGCCTTTTTCGTGCGACTCGGCCAGCAGGCGCAGCGCCTCCACTCTGTTCGTGGCATCGTAATCGCGGTCGAGCTTGCGCAGCCGGAGCTGCGAACCGTCATGCATGCGCACGGTGGCGGTGGCGCCGGGATCGTAATCGACGTCGATATTTTCGAATGCCGGCACGAAGCCTACTTCCTGGATCGGCTCATCATGGTCTTTTGAGTATTTGTAGGACTTGGTCGAGCCCTCGTGATCGTTGAAGGTCACGCAGGGCGAGATCACATCCAGCATCACCGTTCCACGGTGGGCGATGGCCGCTTTCAGCAGGTTGAGCAGCTGCTTCTTGTCGCCGGAGAAGGAGCGGGCAACGAAAGTAGCGCCGAGCTGAATCGCCAGGGCACAGGTATCGATCGGCGGCAGATCATTGATCACGCCGGTCTTGAGCTTCGATCCGACATCGGCGGTGGCAGAGAACTGTCCCTTGGTCAGCCCGTAAACGCCGTTGTCTTCGATGATGTAGATCACGGGAAGATTGCGGCGCATCAGGTGCACGAATTGCCCAACGCCGATGGAAGCGGTATCGCCGTCGCCGGAGACGCCGATCAGCATCAGCTTCTGATTCGCCAGCGCAACGCCGGTCGCGATGGAGGGCATGCGTCCGTGCACGGAGTTGAACCCATGCGCCCGGTTCAGGAAATAAGCGGGCGTCTTGGAAGAGCAACCGATGCCGGAAAGCTTGGCCACATCCTCCGGCTGGATTCCCATCTCATACATGGCGTCGATAATGCGTTCGGTGATGGCGTTGTGGCCGCAGCCCGCGCATAGAGTGGTCTTGCTCCCGCGATAATCGAGCACGGTCAGCCCAATGTGATTGGTTTTGGGCGCGGGAGTTGGGGTGGACGTGGCGGACATTACCTGGCCTCCTGAGACTTGGTTTCCTGAGCAACGATCGCCTCGGAGACGGAGCGCGCGTCTATCGGCAGACCGTTGTAGTGGAGCACGCTGCGCAGCTTCGTAACCTGGCCGGCGGCGATATCGAGCTTCAACAGCTGGAACATCTGCGCGTCGCGGTTTTGCTCCACGACGTAAACGCGATCATGATTCTTGATGAATTCGTGCACGCTCCGGGTGAACGGATAGGCGCGCACGCGAAGATAGTCCATGGGCAGATTGTGTTCTTTGCGCAGCTGGTCGCATGCTTCCGTCAGCGCCCAGTGCGAGGTGCCGTAGGCGATGATGCCCGTTTTCGACGCGCCGCTGATCTCCTCCACCGGCGCGGGGACGTGCTGGCGCGCGGTCTCGAACTTACGCGCCAGCCGGTCCATATTGTTCACGTAGTCGTTGGGACGTTCGCTATAGAGACCTTTTTCGTTGTGGCCGCTGCCGCGCGTGAAATATGCTGCCGCCGGATGCTTGGTTCCCGGCAGCGTGCGATAGGGGATGCCGTCGCCATCCACATCTTTATAGCGGCCAAAGCCGCCGAGGCGCTTGAGCTCTTCCGCATCCAGCACCTTGCCGCGCGTGATCGGCTTCTCCGGATACTTGAACGGATGCGCCATCCAGTTGTTCATGCCCAGGTCGAGATCGGAGAGCACAAAGACCGGCGTCTGGAACTGCTCCGCCAGTTCAAAAGCATCGATCGCCATGCTGAAGCACTCTTCCACCGACGACGGCAGCAGCAGGATGTGCTTGGTGTCGCCGTGGGAGAGGAAGGCGCAGAACATCACGTCGCCCTGCATGGTGCGTGTGGGCAAACCGGTGGATGGACCAACGCGCTGGATATCGAAGAAGACGCCCGGCAGTTCCGCGTAGTAACCGAGCCCAACGAACTCCGCCATGAGCGAGATGCCGGGACCGGAAGTCGATGTCATGGAGCGCGCGCCCGTCCAGCCTGCACCCAGCACCATGCCGGCCGCGGCCAACTCATCTTCCGCTTGCACCACGGCGAAGGTGGCTTTGCCGTCCGGACCGATGCGATGCTCTTTCAAGTACTCGATCAGCGTCTCCACCAGCGAACTGGAAGGCGTGATGGGATACCAGGTCACGACCGTCACGCCGGCGAACATGCAACCCAGCGCCGCGGCGGCGTTGCCATCGACAATGATCTTGCCCTGGTTTTCATTCATGCGCTCCACCCAAAATGGATCCTGCTTGGTGAAGGTGGTCAGGGCGTAGTCATAGCCTGCGCGGATGGCGGCGGTGTTCAACTCGGCGGCTTTCTTCTTTTTGGCGAAGTGCTTTACCAGCGCCTTTTCTGACTCTTGGCGCTCGATGCCAAGCAGCGCGTCGACCACACCGACATAGATCATGTTTTTGACCAGCTTGCGCAGCTTGGCCTCAGGGCAGACCGGCGCTACCAGCTTGTCGAACGGAACAGGATAGAAGACGATGTCCTGGCGCAGGCCGGAGAGGTTCAGCGGCTCGTCATACACGCAGGCAGCGCCTGCCTGCAGCGACATTACGTCTTCCTGCGCCGTCTCCGGGTTCATGGCCACCAGAAAATCGATCTCTTTCTTACGCGCGATGTAGCCGTGCTTGCTGGCGCGGATGGTGTACCACGTGGGCAGGCCGGCGATGTTCGACGGGAACAGGTTCTTGCCGGAGACGGGAACGCCCATCTGAAAAATGCTGCGCAGCAGCACGGTGTTCGCCGACTGCGAGCCCGATCCGTTGACCGTGGCCACCTGAATGCTGAAATCGTTGATTTTACGGCCCGGTTGCTGTGTCTTAGCCGCTTTTTCCTGTACGCCTAGTTCGACTGTGGTCGCCATGAACCTTTCCTGTGCTGCTTTTTGTCGCCAAGCCCCTGCATGCAGAGCCTTTTCATGATGAAGGAACCTTTTATTATAGAACAGTGAGCTAAATCACTTCCCCCCGTGAGATGGGGCGGAGATCACCCCAGATGCGGTTGAGAGTGCCCGATTTTATCAGTACTTGAATGTTACTGAGACATTCCATTGGCTGGGAATCGATCAGGAGCCGGCGCTTCCTGCCCATGCCGGAATGGGCTCTCTACAGGTAAGCCATTCGCGCGGAATGCCCTCCATCCCGGAACACATCACGACGATTCCGCCCACAATCGCGCACGTCGTATCGCGATCACCAAGCCCACTGACGGTGGTCCACAGAGCGTCTTCATAGTTGCTGAGATGCCGGGCAGCACACCACAGGGCAAACGGGACCGTATCGGGCGCGGTTACAGCGGAGCCGTTCCCAAGCCGGGCCACAGCTTCTTCAACCGTAGAATCCGCAGGCAGTTCCATCGCGTGTTTGATTCCGAGGCGAACGTGACTCTCAGGCACATGTTGATAGACGTGCCGGAGCAACTCAGGGCCGTTGGCGCCGGGCCCTGAGTCTTTCATGCGCCAGGCCACGCCAGCAGCCAGCGCCACGGCGATGGCGCCTGCGATCGCTTCACGGTGAGTGTGGGTAGGAACGGAGGACAGCTGGGCCTGTTCCACGATTTTTTCCGGATCGTCGGCGAAGTACGCGCCGAGAGGAGCAACGCGCATGGCGGAGCCGTTCCCGTAGGAGCCCTCTCCTCCGAAGAGTGCGGCGGCTTCTTCACGCCACGATTGATTGCGCCGGATTGCCGGAAGCAACTTGTGCATGGCCGTACCGTAGCCACGTCCGGGATCGTACCGTCCGGCGAAACTTCGGGCCAGCGAATCCGGATTGATCTCGCGGTGCTCCGCCAGAGTTTCCAGGATGGAGAGCGCCATAACCGTGTCATCGGTAAAAAACCATGGCGGGGCGGGCACTGCACGCTGCTGGACCAAATTTGCAACCACGCCATCGGGAAGAAAGAAGCGCTCGCCGAAGGCATCACCGCAGCTCAGGCCCTCCAGGGACAGAGTCGCGCGGATCCAGCGTTGTGAGTGAAGATCGTGATCCACTTATCTCATTCGAAGCGTTTTCACACAATTGATTCCTGATAAATTGTATGCGTGAATATTATCCTGAATGCCGTGGAAGCGCGGGTGCTGGGCGCGCTGATTGAGAAAGACATTACGACCCCGGACTATTATCCGCTTTCCCTGAACGCTCTGGTCAACGCCTGCAACCAGAAAAACAATCGCGAGCCGGTTACAAACTATAACGAAGAGACCGTGCGCCTGGCGCTGCGCAATCTGAGCGACAAGCGACTGGCCGCAACGGCCGGCGGCATGGACAGCCGCGTCACCAAGTATGAGCACCACGTTCAGGAGGTGTTCAACTTCACCCGCCCGGAGACCGCGATCATCTGCGTGCTGCTGCTGCGCGGGCCGCAGACGCCCGGCGAGTTGCGTGGGCGCACCGAGCGCATGCATAAATTCGAACATCTGGACGACGTGCTCTCCGGCCTGCAGCAGCTCATGCGTCGCGAGCCTCCGCTAGCCAAAGCGCTGGGACGAAGACCGGGAACAAAGGAGATCCGCTATGCGCATCTGCTCTCCGGCGACGTTGAAGCCTGGGAACCGCCGGCAGAGGCGCATTCCGGCAGCGTTTCCGATGACAACGAGCGGGTCGCACATCTGGAAGACCAGGTCGCGGTCTTGCAGAAGGAAGTCGCGGAGCTGAAGCAGCAACTGGCGGAATTGAAAAGTGAACGTGGATAGCGCGGCAATGCGGCTGCACTCCGTGTGATGTGAGTTTAGGCGCGCCCGATTAACTGTGAGTTAAGCGTCCGTGAAGAATTCAGGAATCCAGGAACATGTACCAGCGAAGCTGGGAATCCAGGTTGGTACAGACGTCCCGCACTCAGGGCTGAAGGCGGCCCTATAAGGCCCTAATCCGTTGGAACTGAGGAAAGGACCTTATTCACTTCAAGGGCATTTCCACGAAGAATCTTTCAATCATTTCAAATAATTTCTCAGGGAAGGCGTTGCCCGCTTGACGGCGTGACGAGGCAGGGAGAATATCCACGAATGAAATCTGTTCTCGCATGCGTTGCGGTCGTGTTATTCGTGGTTTCCGGCTACGCCGCAGACGAGCGACCAGCGCCGGCCAGCGGCAAAACAACGACGGCCGACAACCGCGAGCAGCCTCCGGCGCCACTCCCGCCGGCTCCCATCGTTCCAGCGAATGCGGCATTCGCGGGCCCTGCGGCGCTGCCTGCCGCGCCCAGCGCGCTCATTACGGTCAAGAAGAACAAAGAAGCGCACAAGTTTTTTGATGTCAAGAATTCACTGGCCCTCAGCGCCGCTGCGGCTTCACTCACAGCCGACGCGCTCTCTACGCAAAAGGGGCTGGCACAGCCTGGTTTTTTTGAGATGAATCCCGTGGCGAGGCCGTTTGTACAGAGCCGGCCCGGCGCCGCCGTGTATACAGCAGGAAGCCTGGGACTGGTCGCGGCAGGCATGTACGTGGCTCATCGCACCAACCATCACAAGCTGGAACGGATCTTTCCTTTTGTTATTGCAGGCTGGGAAGGCGTTGTAAGCGCGCGCAACTACCACGTGATCGCAACCCGCCCCAAATAAGACAAACCAAACGCTTTAGAGAGCCGTCAGTCCGCCTTCGCAGCGCCATCGATGCGGAATTCCACGCGGACCGTGCTCTCTACCTCAACCGCTTCACCGCGTACCTCATACGGTTTGTAGGTCCACTGCAGGTTGAGGCATTCAGCACCAACGCCAAAGGAAATAGAGACGGCTGTCAAAAACGCCGTCTCTCAAGAAGATAACGCGCCTGGGGCGCCTTTTCCCTCGTTCTGGTCGCTGACTTAGGGGCGATGTGGCAATACATCCAGCGTACCGCCGGTTGTCGCCTTGATGGGTTCGGTCTCGCCAGCGGGAATGAAGTAGCAGTTGTAGTGGTAAAAGCCGCCAACTGTAAGCGTGCACTCTTTGCCGGCTTTCACCTCATCTGTTTCCTTGCCCTCGGGCGAAAGGAACACAATCTTGACCAGCTCTCCATTGGGATTCTCGAAGATCACAGGCATATCGAGATCCTTGTACACCTCATCCTGGCTGACGGTGACAGTGTAGACCTCCTTCGGGGGAGCAACGGTCTGGTCGATCGTCTTTTTATACGTAACTGAGATGTGTGTTGGTGGGGCGTGTGTGACCACGCCAACACCGTTGGGGACTACCTGGGTCGACATATGGCTTCAGCCTCCTTGTCTGGGTTGAGCCTTTCAATCATATAAGCGGCAATCGCAGCAAAAACCCGCCATGGCATAAAGAATGTTTTATTGGGCCCTTTTTTGCAGCAGAATTTGGGCAAATTCCGGATCCCGGCTTAAATCGACCAGATCAGGACGATGACTGATCTGATTCAAGGTTTGGGACGTGGCCATTTTGGCGGCGGCCAGGGCATTCTTCCGGTCGCCAAGAGCTTCATAGGTCTCCACGGCGCAAACAACTACCTGGTCATCCCTTGCTGGAGAGTTCAGCGCGGCAGCGATTTGCTGCCGGGCTTGGTCCTTAGACCCCAGACGGGCTTGAAAGTAAGCAACAAAACTGCGAGCCGAAGCGCTGGCTGTATTGTTTACCACGTGCGACATGGCTTGCGCCAGACCGCGCTGGTAGGAATTTCTGGCGCCGGCAAGATCGTGGGTGCGACGCTGGGAGTCTCCGAGATTTTGCCAATAAAGATACCTGTCTGAAGCCAGCGTCACGGCGCGCCGATAGTAGCCAATGGCTTGGTAGTCTTGTCCCTGGAAAGCGAGCATGGCCCCAAGATTATTCAGCGCCATCGCGCTCTCGCTCCGCTGCAGGGCGTCGCGGTAAATCTTCTCCGCATCAGCATACTTGAACTCCGCCGTGTAGACCGCGCCCAGGCTTCCGTACGCGTCGATCCGGTCTGGGGCTAAAGTGATGTCTTTCAGAAAGGGCCCTTCCGCTTCACTGTAGCGGCCGTGATAGTAGTAGAGACCTCCCAGGTACTCATAGGGTTTGTAGTTAGCAGGCTCGGCATCGATGCCGCGCTTGTAATCAGCGATGGCCTCGTTCAACATGCCCTGGGATTCCAGGGCGAAACCCAGGCCGAGCCAAGCATCGACGTTGCGGGGGGAAGTACTCTCCGCTCTCTGATAGTCTGCCACGGCCTTTCCATAGTTGCCCTGAATCTGATGCATCAAACCCGAGGTGAGCCGAACCCGGGTGGCATCGGCGTTCAAAGCCTCGGCTTTGGCGAGCCATGCCAGAGCCTCCTCCAGTGCATTTTGATTCCCGGTGGTTTGAAATTCGCGTACATGGGCTTCCGCTAATCCTGCCAGCGGAAGAGGTGAATGGGGATCCAACCGTGCCGCCTCCTGGAACGCCGGAATAGACGACGCATAATCATGGGGCTCACGCTCAAGAAACTCGCGGCCACGCTTGTAAGCCGGGGTGGCAGCGGAGTTGACCGTCTCCGGTTCTGTGGTGCGGGGAATATCCAGCCCCCATGCGGCTGTGCCTGTAAGCCCGGTGGATAGATCGGGCAGATCATTCGCGGCAAAATGGCCTGAGTAATCGCCATGCGGCAGATGCGCCATATTGTGTAGATCAATGATGGCGCCTTCGACCGACACACCGTCCGCATCAGGCTGAAGCTTGACCTGCAGAGCATAAGTCGCACCGAACGTTTTGGCCGCTTGCTCTGGAGTGGCAACGCCTCTGGCGGAAGCCTTCTCGGGAGGAATGACCGACACGGTGGCTCTCCCCGGTTGGATTTGCCGGATGCGCCTGGCTGTCTCCGCGAGGATGGACTGGCTTTGCTGAGCGAGATCGCCGGAAGCTTCCGGTGGCAAGATCACCAGGCTATAGGGCGCCGGGGTAAAAAGATGAAGATTGATGATTACGGAGGTGGCTACAGCGATCAAGGCCAGACATGCTGCCAAAACTGCCAGAGCTACCGGTCTGCGGTAAAGAGACTTGCGCTCCAGAGCCGCCAGCACGCTTTCCGCGGTATCTCGCTGATCAGGTTTTTCTTTCAGGCAGGGGAGGATGGCGGCGTCCCATCGCCGGGGCAGGTTCCTGATCAGTTTGCTGGGCGCCACCGGTTGAGGAAAAGCAACGTTGTCCTTGGTCAAGGCGGGAAATGGTTTGCAGCCGGTCACCATCTCATAAAGAATTACGCCGAGGGAAAAAATATCCGACGCCTGTGAAGCCTTGCCGCCGCGCCACAGCTCGGGCGCCATGTAGTTGGGCGTACCGCCTTCAAGTTCATCAGCAGTGCCCGCTTGGGTGGCCAGTCCAAAATCGGTGATGACGGCGCGCGTGCTTCCGTCTTTCTTGCGGCAAAGAATGATGTTGCCGGGTTTCAGATCACGGTGCATGACCTGGCTGCGATGGGCTTCAGCTACTCCGGAGCAAAGCTGGCGAGCGACAGACAAGGCGTCGGCCTCTTCAAACTTCCCGCTCTCCAGTCTGTGGGCAAGAGTTTCACCGTCGAGAAACTCCATGGTGAGAAAATCCAGCTCACCCAGCTCCGTATTTGTGGTGTGAATTTCGTTGACCAGGCAGATATTCTGGTGCCGGACTTCGCGCGCACGCTCCAGTTCCGGGGAGAGCAGCCGGTCAAATCCCGGCTTGGCGCATTTGATGGCAATGCGCTGTTTCCGCTTGTTGTCATAGGCTTCATAGACCACGCCCATGCCGCCATCGCCCACGCGGCGCAGGATCTCAAATCGTCCGGCGACGACTTGCCCGGGTTCAAAGATCTGCTCCAGGGCCTCGAGGTCAATGAATTCGATTAGGGGGCGGCGCAGAAAATCGCCCATGCGCTCTTCCCAGCTCACGATCTCCGAAACTTCGCGGTAAAGGTCAGGGTCACTATGGCATCTGCTTTGGAGAAAGCTGTCGCGGTCGCGAAGCGGCCGTTGCAGCGTTTCAGCGACAAGACCCATGACGCGCTCGTCGCGCTCTGCAGAATCCATCATCATAACGTGCTCAAACTTGACCTTCCTTCAAGCGTGAAAACAACCACTTTCGCCCATGGTGCCAATGGCGCTCCGCGGTGCGCAGCGATATCCGGAAATTCGCCGCAATTTCTTCCATCTCATAGCCGACAACACATTTTGCCGTAACAACCGCGCACGTCATATGCGATTCCTGCTCCAATTGTTCCAGGAGCTGCTGCACAGCCTGCCGTACTTCCATGCGAGTGCGTCCCGCCATGATGCCTTCGGGCAAATCTTCAAGCGACAAAAACTCCGCTTTGGGCTTCTTCCGGGCATGCTCAAACAAGATGTACCCCATCTTGACAGTACATATAGCGAAGAAATGACCCCGGTCCCGCCATTCCACCACACGATTTGCTTGCGCCAGGCGAATGAAACCCTCATTCACGAGATCTGTGCGCTGGAAGGTGTGCTTGCGGTTACGATTGCGGTTTTCGCGGGCAAGGCATCGGGCTGCAATTCTTTTCAGATCCGGCATCAGGCGGCGGAAGAGTTCCTGAGCCGCATCGGGATCGCCTGCATGCCACCGGCGCAGCCATTGCGTGATGTCGTCAGCGTTATCCGACACGCGAGCACACTCTAAAGTATTGAATTTAAGTCGGGCAATTATAAGTCCGGCAGTGTGAAAGGCAATGCCTGCCTATCCAGGCGTCGCGACGGAGTCATCTGCCAGGCTGCAAACCCTTTTCTCATCGCAAAGCTGTTCCCTTTTCGGCACCGGCGAAATTAAGTTCCACTTGCATGGCGGGAAACCGGCCCGGAGAGCGCTATCTCGAATGACAACAAACTTTTCTCCCGCCAGCAAAGCTGCTGTTTTGCCGTAAACATCCCGGCATACAGTGGCACTGGCAGGAACACAAGAGAGATAAGGACCTTTCCCGATGTCTTCAGCACCACAAGCATTCAACGCCGCATACATCGACGCGCTCAGGCAGGGAGATCCGGCAACCGAAGCACATTTCGTTGATCACTTCAGTCCCATTCTGCTCAGGAAACTGCGTCGCGGTCTGCGCACGCCGGACCTGGTAGAGGACCTGCGGCAGGAAACGTTCCTGCGGATCCTGACTGCGGTACGCTCCGGCCGGACCATCCGCAACCCGGAGAGGTTTGAGGTATACGTGCTGGGTGTGTGCAGCCACGTGCTGCATGAGAACTGGCGGGCACGGCGTCGCGAAGCCGGCTTACAGCCGCTGGATATCGAGGTGCCCGGCGATCTTCCCAGCGCTTATTCTTTGGTGCTGGCACAGGAAACAACGAACGGAGTGAGGCAGGTGCTCTCACGCCTGGATGAGAGCCAGCAAGGAATCCTGCATGCGTTATTGATGGATGAGCAGAATAAAGATGAAATCTGCCGGCGTTATGGAGTCAATCGGAACTACCTGCGCCTTCTCCTGTTCCGGGCAAAGAAGGACTTCAAGAAGCGGGCGGAGAAAAATATGCGCCGCCTGCCCGGGCGGCGCCTGCCGCAGGCGGACAAAAATCAGTGCGCTACGCCGGCCGCAGTGGGCACGCTGCTGGCCCGGCCACTGGCCTTGGCCGGTACCGCGGCTTGAGGGAACTCGAGTTTGGGTGCTTTCCTGACGGGCACCGCAGCTGAAGATCGGCAGGCAATCGCAGGTTATGCCATTTGCCGGATGAAACCGGATATCCTTCGCGCCAAGCCCGGCCGTAGCCCGGGCCTTTCACCGCGACGGGCGACCAGGTGGTAGGCTTGCAGCTGATCGTCGCGGAATGCAGGCACGCCGCCCCACAGATACAAACGAAAGATGCGATAGGTTCGTTCGCCCCAGCGCTGGATGATCTCCTCGCGATGCAGGTCAAGCCGTCGTGACCAGTTGAGCATGGTGAGTTCGTAGTCGTGTGATTCTTCCTTGACCTCAAGGATGCTGAAGCCGTGAAAGAGGGCTTCCTGAACTACGTCCTGCAGGCACATGCAACAGTGGGCGCCCTCCCAGACGTAGCGTCGCGCAAACTGCGAGAGGGAGTGTTTCTCTTTGGCCGCAGAGGCATCAAGGTACATCAGGCCGCCAGGCTTCAGGCAGCTCCACGCGCGCTCGAAGACCTTGCGATATTCGGGCATATGTTCCATCACACCATAGGTGACGATAGCGTCAAACGGCTGGGAAGGCCGGTAGGTAAAAAAATCTTCGAGCAGGATGGTGGCATCAAGGTTCTTGCGCCGGATCAGATCATTGACGTAGTCGACAGAATTCTGGAACGTTGTAATGGCGGTGATATTCACGCCGCGCTGTGCGAAGTATTCCACCGTCCCGCCCCAGCCTGCCCCGATCTCGAGTAGGCGCATGCCGGGACGCAAGTCGAGCGCCTGAAACGTCAGATCAAGCTTGTACTTTGCCGCCTGCTCCAGGGACTGCTCGTCATGTTCGAAAACACAATGTGAATAGAAGCGGGCATAGGAATCAAGGAAAAGCAGATAGAAATCATTGCCGATGTTGTAGTGGCGCTCGACCACGCGCTTGTGTCGGCGAAGCACGGGCGTAAGAAACAGGTCGCGTACGAAGCGCATGCGCGACGAGAGGCGCAGACGATCCTCGAGCAGCTTGCGCACGTCGAGGATTGCGATCATGTCGCCGTCGAGATCGAGATCGCCGTTGATGTAGGCTTCGCCGAGAGAGAGTTCGTCGACCGGCCGCCGCAGCAGTTGTTTGCTGTGCACAGTGATACGAAAACGCGGAACGCCTTCACCGGTGGCGACGATCCTGCCATCGGGCAGCTTGATTTCGCCGGGAATGCCGATTCCCTGGAAGAGCTGCTCAAACCAGCTGGGCGGGGATGGACGCGCAGGCAGAGCCTGCAGTTTGGTCTCTGGAGTGGACTGGGGCCATGGCTTTGGCTGGGTGCGCATGGTTTCTTTCTCCCGGAATTCCGGCATTCTCACTAACTAGGATGATTCAACTGCGCGGAGAGGTCGCAAAAAAACGCAATGGGTCGGCCAATCCCTGCCATTCTAAACCGGGACAGCAAATGAAAACGAAGTCTTTTCGCGAAAAACGCGCGCTCGCCTTACGGACATCGGGATGACGATCTTATGTTGACGATCCTAGCGTTTACGGCCGGCCGGATGGCGCGGGGCCAGGCGCAAGAATCTCCGGTTCCAGAGTTCGCACCTGGTTGCGGGTGACAAAGAACACCGCGGTGGTCCAGGTGGGAAAGAGGTCGAGGCCGGGAACCATCTCCGCCGCGAAGGTAGGCAGAAAAGCCCAGTGCCAGCCGAGAATCTTGATGAGCAGCGCGCCCGTGACCAGATCGAGCGCGGTGTCAGCGGGGGAGATCCCGCCCAGGCCAAACAGCGGCATGCCGACAATCTGAATCGCGTCAGCCACGATGGCGATAAACCAGGCTTTGCGATGCTCGCGCGAGGTGATGTTCTTGAGGAAATCAAACTTCAACATATGGGCCCCTCTGGAATAAGGATACGCGAAAGAACAGCTGCTTTGCATTCAGTATTTGGTACTTAGTACTTAGTATTTAGCGCGTGGGGTCACTACAATGCCGCCAACCAGCGGCGGAACACCTGGGAAAGGGCTGTCAAGCGTGGTTTGGGAGCTAGCGATGACGCGCCTCGGATTAATGGTTCCCGTCGCGTTAAAAATATTGGTGAAAAAACGCTTCAGCCTGCTGCCGGTTGAGACGCGGCCTGCGGTCCAAGGGGCAGGTGAACATGGATGGTGGTTCCAGACATCGGCCGGGATTGAATCGCAAAGGTTCCGTTGACGAGGCGGACCCGCTCCTGCATGCTGGTAAGGCCCAGGCCTCTTTCCCGCCTGGCTGCTTCGATGTCGAACCCCCGGCCTGAGTCATGCACGGTGAGAAGAACCTCATTTGCCTGCTCCGCCAGCTGCACTTCGACTCGTTTCACCCCGCTGTGCTTAATGCAGTTGTGGAAGGCTTCCTGGAGAACGCGAAGGAGGCACAGCCCAACATCAAACGGCAGAACCGTACGGACTTCAGCCTTGAAGTCGACTTCTATTCTGTGCCGTTCGGCGAATTCCCGGCACCAGCTCCTTATACCCGCGAAAACTCCCAGGTACTCGAGCTTGGAAGAGTGCAACTCATGCGAGAGCCCCTGCACATCGTTGGAAATCTCAACCGTCTGCTTTTGCAATTCCCGCATGCGGCTTTCGAGATCTGAAGGGTCCTCGCGAAGTTGCTCGAGTTCCAGCGACAGCATGGTGAGCCGCTGGCCGATGTCATCGTGAAGCTCTCTTCCGATCCGGGCGCGTTCCCGCTCCTCGGCTTCCATCAACTTTCGGCTCATCTCAGAAAGAGCTTCTTCCATCTTCTTGCGGCGGGTAATATCCTCGGCAAAAATCAGAATGCCGCCGGGATTTCCGTCGTGGTCCAGCCAAGGACGAACCTCCCAGCTGGCCCACCGGAGGCTGCCTTGCGACTCCCAACGGTCTTCGGCGTCCCGAACCGTTTCTCCCGCAAGCGCGCGCCGGTGCACTTCTTTCCAGCGGTCGGGCATATCGGGGAAGATTTCGTAGTGCGAACGCCCAATGACCTGAGAGCTGTCCGAACCCAGGTAATCGGCGCACCAGCGATCGCTCACCTGGAGATAGCGCATTTCGCGATCCAACATGGCCACGCCCGCAGGCACGTTTTTGACAAAGATCTTCAGCAGTTCCTCGCGCGTCCTGAGCTCCGCGGTCTGGTTTTCCAAGGCGCGATTCGTCTCGAGGAGAATCGCTTCCGCTTGCTTGCGCTCCGTGACGTCGACATTGACGCCAATGACTCGTGAAGGCGCGCCGGCCGCATCCATCAGCGTCTGCCAGCGTCCCGCGATCCAATGAACACTACCGTCAGGCCAGACCACGCGCCATTCTGCCTTTGCCGGCTGGCCCGACCTCCACGACGACTCGAACAGCTCCTGGAGCGGTGGAAGGTCATCGGGGTGAATCAGCTTTTCGAAAGCTGCATGGGTTCCACCAAAGGTGCCAGGCGACAAGCCGTACATCGCCTCAAGCTCAGGCGTCCAGGTGTTCACGTCGGCGCGAATATTCAATTCAAACGTTCCTATGCGAGCAGCATGCTGGGCCAATCGCAGGCGTTCCTCGCTGGCGCGCAACGCCTCCTCCGCCAGTTTCTGATCGGTGACATCGGCTACCATGCCGATCACCCGAAGCATTCTGCCCTGGTCATTGAACAAGGCGCGTGCGCCGCTCCTCAGCCAAACCGGATCATTGCCGGGCACCAGCACCCGGTAGGTAAGGATGCCAGTTGGATTTTCCGGCGTGAGTTCGGCGATTGCAGCACTAAATTTTGAGCGATCGTCGGGATGAATTCTTTCCATGAACTGCTGATGGCCAAAGCGCAGCGGCTCGGTAAGACCGAGGATTTTGACGTGTTCCGGGGATCGCACCACGCGATCGGCAATGACGTCCCACTCATAGGAGTACATCTTTCCCGCCTCGGCTGCCAGGTGAAACCGTTGCTCGCTCTCGCGCAGCACGTTCTCCGCTCTTTTGCGTTTCGTGACGTCACGCGCAATTTTCGAAAAACCAACTATCCTGCCGGTTGAATCTTTAACCGGAGAAATGGTGAGGGATACATCGACTCTTCCCCCTGCTTTGGTGAGTCGAATCGTCTCAAAATGCTCGATGCGCCCGCCTGCCTTCAGCAGGGTAAGAATCCGGTTCTCTTCATCGCGCAGTTCGCGCGGAATGAGGATCATAATCGGCTGTCCAACGGCTTCCGCCGCCGTGTACCCGAACAAGCGCTCCGCACCGGCGTTCCAGCTGGTGATGATCCCGTCAGGATTCTTGGAAATGATGGCGTCTTCCGACGATTCAACGATTGCCGCGTGCCTGAATCGCGCCTCTTCCGCCGCCTTCTTCTCGGTGATGTCCTCAACCATGGCGACAATCAACGGAGGTGTGCTCTTCAACAGGGAAACGCTCAGGTATCCCCAGATCAAGGAGCCGTCGCGGCGAAAATAACGCTTTTCCAGCTGATAGTGTTCGATCGCGCCGGCCCGCAGCTGCTGAAAAAGAACCCAGTCCTTTTTCGCATCTTCAGGAGGAGACAAATCAACCCAGTGTTTGTTCGAAAGTTCTTCTGCGTGGTAGCCGAGCATGGAGCAAAAGGCGGGATTGACAAAGAGAGGCTGCCCGTCCAAATTGTCTACCGCGATTCCGATGGGACTGGCGCTGAAAACATCGCGAAAAAGCTGTGTATCGGGTACAGCCATTTGCACAAGAGGTATAGCACTGTTAACGCGGCAGGGCAATCCTGGACTTTCCCGAGGGGCATTTCTTAACAAAGGGCTCACGCGCGGACCGAGGCGGTTTCGTCCTTGGGGCTGACAGAAAGCAAACTGGGAGTCAGCGTTCAGCCCAAACCGGCGGATGAGCCTAGCTCCTTGCTGAGTTCAAGCACTTCAATATTGTCAGGACATTCCGGCCAGTTATGCTTCCAGCAGATTAAAAGGTCGCAGCCACGACGCGGGTGGCGATGCTTTACGTAGCTGCGGCTCTCAAATTCAAATTCGATATGGATGCGCTGCCAGTGGCCGCGGGAGACTTCGCGGATGACCTCGCCGTCAGGGAAGCCGGTTTGCAGGTGCTGGACGATGAATCCGAGTTTTCGGGCGAGCGTGCCGAAGAGAAAGATGACGCCGGATTCGTTGGTGGGGGCATGCGCCATTTCCGGCAGCAGCAACGGAGGACCGTAGATGGGGCGGTCGGACAGAATGGGGCCTTTGCGCACGCGCGGCTTGAGACGCGGACCGGCGGTCTTGCGGTCGCAAGCGGCTTTGGCGGCGATCATCACCAGCACGTCTGACCATTGCGCTTCGATCCCGTTTCGACGCACAAAGCGGCGGAAGGCTTCAGGGATGCGCGTCCAGTGGCGATAACGTGTGTGAAAGGGCATGTTGCTGAAGCGGCCGGTGCTTTCGTATTCATGGACGCTGGGAATCTTGCCGACCTTGCGCGCGACGGCGGCCCAGTCAAGCAGGAGCGTGGATTCCTCCTGGCCAAACCCGGGACCTGAGGCCTGCAGTCCGGCGGCCTCGAGGGCTTTGCGCAGGCTGCCGAAGCGTTTGTACAAAACCTGTTCGGAGACGCGGGCCATAAGGCGGAGGTCGCGCAGGCTGGGATTGTGTTTGAGCTTTTTGGCGCAGGCGCGGATGGCTTGGAGGATTTTCTCTTTGGTCATTTGTCTTTCTCGCAATAAAAAAGCCACCCGGATGGGTGGCGGAATTGGGGGAGATTGCCAGAATTGCCAACATTGCCAAACATTGGTAATTGGCTAAGGCTCGATGGTTTTAGATTTTGGGTTTTTCGATTCCGGCGATCACGCGCGATGACGGCGATCCCGGCGATTGCTTAGGGACACACTTCAGGCTTGAGTAAGGTTGGCTGGCAGGCGAGGTGTGAGTCGCGGACCAGACAAAAGTTGCAGGCCTTTGAGCGAGACGCCGGCGCCGCTCCCGGCGGAAATACAACAGAAGTGTAGCAAAGAGAGGGCGAAAGGGCAAGGATGAGGGAGGTATGCATCAAATAGAACTACTCATAAACGTATAAGCTCATCTCTGACGAGGATGTGGGCGGGAAATGGCAGAGAGCCAAGGTGGAAGCGAATGAACCTGAATGTGGAAACCGGCCTGCACGATGCCTTCAAAGCCTCTACTGCCGCACAGGGCAAGAAGATGACGGATGTTCTGATTGAATTCATTCGGGACTACGTGCAAAAACATCCTCCGCAATCACCGAAGAGAGCGCCGAAGGAATAAAGTGCCGCCCCTCCGGGGCTTGATCACTTAACTAAGCCTACCCACCCTTCCCGGCTTCTCCCGCTTCGCGGGATCGCCTTCAGGGTGGGCTAACCTCTCGTCGCGCCTACGGCGCTGGAGCGTGGCAGGGGATGCTTTCCCGACAGCACTATCAGCCATCAGCGAAAGGCTCAGAGCAAATCAGCGGTTGGTTCCTGGTTAGACCTCAAGCGGACACTCTATGCCGCCCTTGCAGGGCTTGCAACTCCGCAAAAAGCAACCCACCACTCACTTGGTGGGCTCAATAATTCCGCCCCGCGGGCTGACCGAAAAACTTTGGCTACTTGTTTTTGCGTTCGTCGCTGGCGACGACGCCGTCTTTGATATGGATAATGCGCCAGGCGTGCTCGGCGATGTCGGCTTCATGGGTGACCAGCACAATGGTATTGCCTTTGCGATGGAGGTCTTCCATCCGCTTCATGATTTCATTGCTGGTCTGCGAATCAAGGTTGCCGGTCGGCTCATCGGCCAGGATAAGCGAGGGATTGTTGACCAGCTCGTCGCGCCTACGGCGCTGGAGTATCGCAAGGAATGCTCTTTCGTCGACGTTGAGGCTGAGATGGGAGTCAACAGCGGCTAAAGCCGGGCCCTATGCGGGCTTGCGATGGCACGAGTGAACTCGTGCCCTGACACTTGTCTCAATGTAGAAAAAGATGATCAGCGGGTAAGGTCTTTTTCTATGTTCTTGCGTTGGGCTATTTGTTTTTCCGTTCGTCGCTGGCGACGACGCCGTCCTTGATGTGGATAATGCGCCAGGCGTGCTCGGCGATGTCGGCTTCATGGGTGACCAGCACGATGGTATTGCCTTTGCGATGGAGGTCTTCCATCAGCTTCATGATTTCATTGCCGGTCTGTGAATCAAGGTTGCCGGTCGGCTCGTCGGCCAGGATCAGCGAAGGATTGTTGACCAGGGCGCGGGCAATGGCGACGCGCTGGCGCTGTCCGCCGGAGAGCTCGTTGGGCTTGTGGTTCATGCGTTCGCCCAGATCGACGGCCTCAAGCGCCTTTTTGGCGCGCTCAATGCGCTCCTCGGACGAAGTGCCGCTATAGATCAGAGGCAGCTCCACGTTGTGGAGTGCGGTAGCGCGGGCCAGCAGATTGAAGGTCTGAAAGACGAAGCCGATTTCCTTGTTGCGAATGCGGGCCAGCTCGTCATCATCGAGCTCGCTCACCAGGTTGCTGTTGAGCCAGTATTTGCCCGAGGTCGGCGTATCGAGACAGCCGATGAGGTTCATGAGCGTGGACTTGCCTGAGCCCGAAGGGCCCATGATGGCCACATACTCACCGCGATTGATCGTCAGGTTGATGCCGCGAAGCGCGTGCACCTGCTCCGCCCCCATATGGTAGGTCTTCCACAACTCCTGGGTGCAGATGATGCAGTCGGGCCGCAGCGAGCTCGGCTTAATCTGAATATCGGCGACCTGTGTAGCCATTCTTCTCTCCTGGTCCTCTGCCAAACCAACCCCCACCTGCTGTTAGACGTCAAAAACGCGCCCGGGTTTACGATTCGCCGGTTTTATTGGCCATGGAATTATCGATTTTTACGCCAGCGCCGTTGCGGATGGTCTTGAGCACCTTGTAGCTGCCGGTGATGATCACATCGCCGTCACTGAGGCCGCTCTTGACCTGGATTTCAGTGGTGCCGGTAAGGCCGGTTTCAACCTTGTGGAACTCAGCCTTGTTGTTCTTTATGACAAAGACGCCCTGCACATCGTTGTTTTCCTTCTTGGCCGAAGGCGGAGCCGGCGCGGCCTTGTCAGCAACCTTGGTTTTCTTCGCCTTGTTCTGTTCCGCGTCCAGGTCATTCTTATCGCGCACGGTAAGGGCCTGGATGGGAATGGACAGCACATTCTGCGCAGTGCCGGTAGTGATCTTGGCCGTGGAGGAAAGCCCGGGCCGCAGATTCTTGGGCGGATCGTTCAGGGTGACCACAACCTTGAAATCCTTGGCTTCCTGGGTACCGCCGGTGCTGGTCGAGGTGGAGACACCGGTGGAGCGAATGATGGCGTTGTCGCCGATCTCGGTCACCTTGCCTTTGAAGGTCTGATTGGGGATGGCGTCGATCGTGACTTCGGCGTCCTGGCCGAGAGCCACGTTAACGATGTCGGTTTCATCCACCTGTATTTCCGCGGTAATGATCGACATGTCGGCTACGGTCATCAGGGTGCTGCCGGGAGAATTCTGGATTCCCATCACCACGGTCTCGCCTTCATGCACAGGAAGATTGGTCACCGTACCATTGAACGGCGCAGTGTAGGTTGTCTTGCTCAAAATATCATCCACGCGGGTGAGCGAGGCTTTCGCCTGGCCAATGCGGCCCACGGCGGAGTCGACCTGTGCTTTGCTCTGGGCGACGCGGGCTACATCCTGGGCATGGACGGCGTCGGCAACTTCGTAAGCGGCTTTCTTGGTGTCGTAATCGGCCTTGGCGATGAGCTGATCTTTGAAAAGACCCTGAGCACGCTCGTAGTCGAGCTTGGTGCGGGCGAGATCGGCAGCGCTGCTCTTCATCTGGGCTTCGGCAGTGTTCAGCGCGGCGCGAGCGGCAACAGCATCCGTCTGCGCGCTGTCGAGGGTAGCGCGGGTCATCTGAACGTCGGCGGCGGACTGCACATTTTCCAACTGCGCCAGCACCTGGCCTCTTTTTACGGTATCGCCTTCCTTGACGAACAAATGAGTGATCCGGCCCATGGCGTTGGCGCCGACGTTGACGATGGTCTTAGGCTTGATCTGGCCTGAGGCTGTGACCGTGGAGGCAATATCCTGCTTGATCACCTTGCCGGTTTGCACGGTAACGGCGCTCTTTTGGCTCTGATTGACGGTGAAACCGACAATCGCACCCAGTAAAAGAATGACTCCTACGATGAGGGCAATTTTCTTTGCATTCATGGAATTACCTTCCGGCGCACATGGGCCGTCCGTACACACCTTATATACGCCAGCAGGGCCGGGAAAGTTCCTCGATCGGCAATGGACTTAGAGCTCTTACTGTGACTGGTATGTACCTCGACCGATTATAACGAGAAGTGGTTTCCTCATGCCACATCTATTGTGTCAGACGGAAAATAGTTGCATTCGATTAACAAAAAAGTGAGTTAAATGAAGATTTTAAAGGAAAATAAAAGGCGAGAACGGTCGCTCCGCTCCTTGCTTCCAGCAGCACAAAGACTTAAAATTCTAAATACCTGTACTCTCTGAAGGAGGTACTCTGGTGTCGTACCATTATTCCCGCTTTCATTACTATTTTTTGCTGGCAGTTTTAGTTGTTTCTGGGTGTTTTCTAGTTCAGGCACAGGAAGCAGATCAGGCCAAGAATAATAAGGATCAGACGTCGGCGGCGAGCCAGAACTCGACGGCGGCGAAACCTGCGACCCAGAGTCAGCAGGACGCTCAGGATCCGCTAAAGCGTCCGCGCCAAACCGACAATAAAGCCGCAACCATCGAAAAACTGGGCGGCGTCTACAAGAAGTGGCTGGAAGAGGACGTCCGCTGGATCATCACCGATGAAGAGCTTTCCGCCTTCAAGAAACTGACCACCAACGCCGAAAGAGACCAGTTCATTGAGGCCTTCTGGCAACGTCGCGATCCCACCCCGGATACGGCAGAAAACGAATACAAAGAAGAACACTACCGGCGCATCGCTTACGCCAATGAGCACTATGCTGCCGGCATTCCGGGCTGGAAAACCGACCGCGGAAGAATCTACATAATGTATGGTCCACCCACCTCGATTGAATCCCATCCCATGGGCGGTCCGTATCAGCGTCCCGCGGAAGAAGGCGGCGGAGAAACCACCACTTTCCCCTTTGAAGTCTGGCGCTATCGCTATCTTGAAGGCATCGGACAGGAAATCGAGATCGAATTTGTTGACGACTGCCAATGCGGCGCCTATGAAATGACGATCGATCGGTCGAAGAAGGATGCTCTTCTGCACGTTCCCAACGCCGGCCTCACCGATATGGAATCGATGGGCCTGGCCAACAAGGCTGACCGCTTCAAAGGCGGCCTTGAGTCCCTCGGTCAGGGCTTTTTCAATCAGAACAATGAGAGCAAGCAGTTTGACCGCATGGACACCTTCGCCAAGCTGAACCGTGCGCCTGACATCAAGTTCCGCGACCTGCAAAACGAAATCGTTACCCACCGTATCCGCACCAACATGTTGCCGTTCGACGTGCGGGTTGATTTCGTCAAACTCACCTCTGACACCGTGCTGGTTCCGGTCACGTTGCAGGTTCCATTGCGTGGCCTGATGTTTTCGAACAAAGATGGCGTACAGCGCGCAGTTATCAACGTTTACGGCCAGCTGACCAAGCTGAACGGCCAGATCGTCCAAACCTTCGAAGACACTCTGCACAAGGATATCCCGGCGGAGTTGCTGGAACGGGAACTCAACAATTCATCGCTCTACTGGAAGGCTCTGCCCATGCGGCCCGGCCTCTATCGGCTTGACGTGGTCGTGAAAGACGTCAACGGCGACAAGAGCGGGGTTTTCAGCAAGAGCTACACCGTCCCCGATTTTAGCGACGATAAACTGGCTTCTTCCACTCTGATTCTGGCTGACCGCATGGAACCGGTTCCATCGCGCGAGGTCGGCACCGGAAGTTTCGTCATCGGCACCAACAAGGTGGTTCCCAAGGTCCAGCCTTCTGACGGAAAGCCAGCGGCTTTCAACAAGAAAGAAAAGGACAAAATCAGTTTCTGGCTGCAGGTGTACAATCTCGTCCTGGACCAGAAAACCAACAAACCCTCGGCCACAGTCGAATATCAGATAGTTAATACCGCCACGAACCAGCATGTGCTAGACTTCACGGAAACAACGGCGCAGATGGGGAACATAGGCGAGCAGGTAACCCTGGCTAAAACTCTGCCGCTCAGCCAGCTCGATCCCGGGGTTTACCAGGTGACCATTAAGGTGAACGATCAGATTTCCAAACAGACGATTTCACCTACGGCCAAGTTCGTGGTTCAACAATAGTCAGCAGTGGGGCTCCACTTTCATTGAGGTGGTGGATATGACCCGCAAACTCGGATGTTTATTGGTGGTCCTGATGGCGTGGGCGTCCGCCCACGCAGCCAATGCCGGCGCTATTGCAGGATACGTCAAGGACTCTTCGGGTTCCCCGCAGCTTGGCGCGGTAGTGGAGATTTTTGTCTCCGCCACCAAAGTGGGTACCACTGTCTTCACCGATTCTCACGGCTATTATTCCGCCAACAATCTGCCCGCCGGGATCTACCAGGTAAAAGTCACTGCGGCATCTTTCCTGCCTTCATTGCGGGAAAATGTGATGCTGCGCTCCGGTGCGCACCTCATCGTCAATCTAACCCTGAGTACCCTGAACGATGCCCTGAAGCTGATTCCGCCACGCCGCAGCGACAATGACGAACCTGATGACTGGCACTGGACCCTGCGCTCGGCAGGCAATCGCCCCGTTCTACGCGTTCTGGAAAAAGACAAAGACAGCGATGACGCGGATTCCATGATCGTGGTCTCGCATATTGGCTCTGAGCATGGCGAAAGCCGCCCGGTGAAAGCCAGCGTGGCCTTCATTGCCGGCGCAGAAGCCGGCGGTTTCGGCGGCACCGGTGACGTCACCACGGCCTTCGCGCTCGAAAAATCGCTCTTCTCTTCCGGAACGCTCTCCTTCAACGGCAACATTGGCGCACTGGCCGGCGATCCCACCGGCGTTCTGCGCGCTTCGTATGCGCATGATTTTGGCGACAACTCGCGGCCGACGTTCACCGTCACCTACCGCCACTTTGCTGCGCCCGGCACTGCCGTCCAGAACTCGCCGTATTCCGCCATTGAGATGAGTTCGGCGGACAGCATGACCATTGCCGGCATCGTCGATGTAAATTACGGCGCCGATCTCCAGTCCATGGAGTTTGCCAACCGCGTCACGGCGGTCCGGCCGCACGGCTCGGCGGATGTGCATCTCTCGCCTGACCTGCTGGTGGAATACCGCTACGCGACCTCGGAGCCGGATACACGCCTCGCCAAGGGCTTTGATTCTGCCCCGGCCGATCTGAGCGAATCCGGTCCGCGCATGTCCCTGATGAATGGCGATCCTGAGGTTGAGCGCGCAGCGCATCATGAAATCTCGGTATCGCGCCGCATGGGCAATACCAAGGTGCAGGTGGCCGGCTTCCTGGATCACGTTCACAACCTGGTGCTCACAGGCGCGGGCGATCCCACCAGCTACTCTGACGATGTTCTGCCTGACGTTTACTCGGGAACGTTCTCTTACGGCTACGCTCCGGGCGTAAGCTCAGCCGGCGCGCGAGTGGTGGTGCAGCGCAAGATCAGCGATGAGCTTACGGCTACTGTCGACTATTCGACTGGCCAGGTAGTATCAGCCTCCGATTCACCCACCAACTGGCAGGCGCTGCCTCAGTCGCTCTCCAACACGCGGGAACACTCCGTCGGCGGCAAGCTTTACGGTTACGTCCCATCTTCCGGCACGCGCTGGATCGCTTCCTATAAATGGACCAGCGGCAACGCCCTTTCCAGCGTTGACGCGTTCAACGCTTCGCCCGGCCAGATGGATCCCTACTTGAGCATCTTCATCCGCCAGCCTCTTCCCTGCGCCTCCTTCATCCCGGCCAAGATGGACGCCCTGCTCGACATCCGCAACCTGCTTGCCCAGGGCTACATGCCGGTGATGGGCCAGGACGGCCGCACCGTCTACATGGTTCAGTCAGCGCGCTCTCTCAGAGGCGGATTGGCGTTTACGTTCTAGCAAAATCCGTAACAGAGCGAGAGATTCCTATTCTGTATTTCCCCTTAATCATTTGGCCTTTCTCAGACTCGTCATCCCGAACCCCGTGTACGAGCGCGTGCTTGCACCAGCGCGCGAGTAGGCGTGAGGGACCTCGTGCTTTGGAACTTCTCATTTAGCATTGCTGACCGCAAGTAGCCAGCATCAGGGCTAGGCGTGGGGCCGCTCGGGGTAATGGTCGTTCTTAGCCAGGAAAAACGCATTCGTCCCAATTTGGAACTTGACTCCATTTCCCTTCCAATAATTCTCTTCTCAGCCTTTACAACGCCTGCGGCCAATCGCTAGCATTAAATCGATTTACCAGCAGCCGGACCCGTGGCTTCTCCAACCTCTGCCTGGCCCTTTTTGCCGGCCAGCCCCTGTTTCACTCCACCGCACGAAAGGAGTCCCGCGATGAAGTCTCGAATGGCTGTCCTCCGCAAACTTTGCTGCCCGGTCCTGGCTTTGCTTCTTCTCAGCGCCGCAGCTAGCGCCACGCCTCTGCAAATTTACGGCGCCTGGCACTGCGGAAATGATGCCTGCACCTGGGGCACCGTCCGCAACATGACCGATTTTGACACCAACAACCACTGGATGATCGACCGCGGCGACGGTGTACCGTCCGTGAACCTGGTTGTGCTGTCATTTGTGAATCCCTTGAAGCTGCTCAATCAGACGAATGACGCCCAGACCGTGAACGGCGTGCCCATCGGCATGAACGCGCAGATCGTCAGCTACTTCACCAGCCACAATGTGCGCGTCATGCTGGCCATCGGCGGAATCACCTTCGTCAATGACTGGGACACCGCACTCTCCACCAATCCCACGCAGCTGGGATTGAATGCCGCGGCGCTGGCGACAAGCCTGGGCGTGGGGATCGAGATCGACTACGAGCAAAACACCACTCCCAATCTGGCCGGCCTGCAGGCGTTCATCAGCGCCTATCGCTCACAACTGCCTTACGATGCCACCGGCGCGAATCCCGCGGCGCGCTTGACTATCGACGTGGGCGCGGGCGATCGCTTCCTGATTGACCTGGACCGCCAGGCCACCAGCGCTTGGCTCACCACCACCAACCCGGTGCTCGACTATGCCAACGCCCTGGTGCCGAACCGCCAGCCCACCAACGCCGCTTCCGCCGAAGGCAACTGGCAGGAGCACATCGACGGTAAATCGAACTTCGCTCCACCCATCCCGCCGCTGGCGCCGGCCAAATTTACCGGCAGCCTGTTCATCACCAGCGGGCACAATCCGATTCCGGAGTGCACCACTTTCAGCGCATCGCTCGAAGATTCCACGGGAAGTTATGTCCAAACCGTCGCGCCCAACGGCGCCGGCGTTACCTCCGGCATGCTGGGTTATATGTTCTGGGCGGCAGAGTGTCCGTCAACCAGGAACGCCTGCACCACTCCGCCGAACACTTGCCAGGGAGGCGTAGGAGCCGGGGCAAGGGCTTACACCATTCCACTGCCCATGCCTCCGCTGCGACAGCAGTAAGCGCCCTGAGCCATGGCTCGATTGCTCCCATCCTTCTCGCAATCTCTACCGGGAGGGATGGGACCAATGTTGGTCTTCCGTTGACGCGCGATCACCGTTCACATGGCTGAAACTTCTTCCACAATCCTGGCCAGCGCATGCCTCACGCTCTCGGCTGTGCGCACCTTGAATACATGCACCGTCAGCGGCTTGAGCATTTTGCGCACGTTGCCGACGGCGCCGTCGGCGTAGGTCGTGTCCAGGAGCTCAAACTGCAGGTAATAGACCACGCATTTTTCTTCCGAACCCGCGGGCAGGCGCGGCAGATCGCGGAAGGAATAAAAATCCATTGGGCTCCCGATAATCACAAAAACATGCAGCGGATCGGCTGAAGCGGCGTTGAGCCGTCGCAGCAGTTCATCCTGCAAAAAAGCGGGGCTCTCGCGCCGCTGTGCCAGCAACTTGATGTCGACGGTCGCCGTATCGGCTTCCGGCGCCAGCACGCTGCGCGCCCGCGGCCAATCCAGCTCTTTGACATCGTCCTGCTCGAATGTGACTTCCCTCCGGTGCAGATCGAGCATGGCCACGTTCAGCGATCCCCGCTCCACGCTCACCTGGCTCAATGCCTTCAGCAGCGGCAGGGCCACTTCCAGGTAACGCTCATAGAACGAGGTCGAACCGCGGAAAAGATTGGACACCGTCACATCCGCCAGCACGTCCAGTTGCAGCGGGCGTTGCGTCGCCAGCGGAAGATTCAGCCGCGTAGGAATGTCCGGGCGAAACATCTCATCGGGCCCTTTTAGTGTTGACGACAGGAATTCGACCGTCGGCAGTTCCCGCCAGATCCCGGGCATCGGATCATTCTTTGGCGGCCCGACGTGCAACTTGCGTTGGGCCAGGTTGTGCTCTCCCGTGTCGCCCACAGCCAGTGCGAGTGTGATTGTGTAATCGCCCGGCAGCATGTAGGTATCCCAGAAAACGTCGATCTCGCCCCGCTTGACCGCCGGCTCCATCTCGCTCATGCGGAACAATTCGTAATTGCGAAATGGCTGTCCCGCAGCAGACATGATCTCTACCAGCACCAGCATGCGTTGGTCCGGCGGACGCTTCACCAGTTCGCGCCGCAGCATCTGCACTTCAACGTGTACGCTCATCCGCTGGTGCAGCGAGAGGCCGTTCTGTTGAATCAGCACCTTCCACGGCAACGCCGTAGCCGGCCCCTGCTTCACCCATTGGTCGAAGGGGACTTCGGCAAACATCTTCTCCGGAGGAGTGTCATCACCGCGAAGCTTCGCGCCCGGAAGCAGAAACGCCAACAAGGAAAGGATGACGAGGCGTTGCCGGATCAATGAGCGCATGGGAAATACCCGACGCAAGCTAACATCATAGATTGAGCAAAAGCGCGGCGCCAACTCGGAGCCGGGCCCCATTCGCGCCCGTGTTTTGGCGTGAATGGGCAGTCTACATGTTTTTTACTTCATTCAATATCTTGGCCAGGGCATAACGCACGCTCTCGGCCGATCTCACCTTGAACACGTGCACCGGCAGCGGAGCCAGCATCTTGCGCACGTTGCCCACAGCGCCATTGGCATACGTGGTGTTCAGCAGCTCAAACTGCAGGTAGTAAACCACGCACTTTTCTTCAGAACCCGGTGGCAGATGAGGCAGGTTGCGAAAGGAATAGAAATCCATCGGGCTTCCGATGATCACAAAAACGTGGGCCGGATCGTCGCCGCGCGGCTGGTCGGCAGGCGCTGCCGTGAGCCGCCGCAACAGTTCGTCCTGGAGAAACGCCGGGCTCTCGCGCCGTTTTTCCAGCTCCTTGATGTCGATCGTCGACGGGCCGGTTTCGGGAGCCAGGGCACTGCGTGCTTTCGGCCAGTCCAGCGCCTTGACATCGTCCTGCTCGAAGGTGACAGCGCGCTTGCGCAAATCGAGCATGGCTACGTCCAGCGATCCCCGTTCCACCGTCACCTGGCTCAGCGATTTCAGCAACGGAAGCGCCACCGCCAAATAGCGGTTGTAGAACGCCGTGGAGCCGCGGAAGAGGTCTGAAGCGGTCACGTCAGCCAGCACCTCCAGCCGCACGTCTCGCCGCGATTGGAGGGGCAGGTGCAGTCTTCCCGTGGCATCGGGGTGAAAAAAGACATCCGGCTCCCGCAAGCCCGTAGTGAGAAACTCCACGGTCGGCAGGCCTTCCCATGATCCTGGCAGCAGATCGTTCTTTAACGGCTCCACGCGCATCGGAGCCTGCATCAGGCTGTGCCGGCCCTTCACCGTTTCCACCACCGCCAGCGTTACCTGGTACTCACCGGGCACGACAAAAAGATTCCAGTAGACATCCAGCCGGGTTTTGTTGAAATGCGGCAGCTCTTTGAGCGTGGTGATCTGATATTCACGAAACTTCCGGCCGGCCGCGTCGCTCACCTGCACCAGCACGGCCAGGCGGTCACCGGCGGGAAATTTAAGGAGGTCACGTCCCTCCAGTTCCACATCAATACGCGCGCGCAGACGCTGGTATACCGTCAGGCCCAGCGGCGTGATTCGCACCTTCCAGGGAATCTCCGTGACCGCTCCCTGCTGCACCCACCGGTCAAAAGGCACGGCCGCAAAAACCTTGTCCGGAGAAGCCTCTTCCTGCCCGCGAAGACGCGCCGAGACAAGCAAGAACATCGCGAGCAAAAGCACGGATGAAATGTATCGCCGCTCAGCAGACATAGAAGTTCACGTGACAAAGAACCACATCATAGGTTGATGCAATGCTGGACACAAGCATTAGCTTGCGTCCGACGGACAGACTTTACCTTTCTTGGGATCGCTTTACTCTTCTTGATTCCCGAGCGCAAATATGGGGGTTTTCAGCGTTCGTCCCGCCACACGTACAGATGATCGGCATCGGCCGCGGTGGAGATCGGCGCTTTGCGTTTTTTGCTTTCCCGGCTCAGCGCGGCACGCACGTTCTCTTTGGTATCGCCCAGCAGGCGAATCGGCACCTTCACCGCGTCCCCGGGGGACAGATTGACCACGTCTTGCAGGATGGCTTCCACGATCTTGCGGTGCTTGCCGTTGCGGCTCTGAGGAACGTCAATCTGGTGCATGGACTCAAAAGTCGGCTTGAAAGCTGGAGATTTTTTCTTGGCCGGCATTGGCGCTCCTTTCCTAAACGTATAGTAAACGTAACGTCGCGAATACTATCATTAGCTAAAATAAGATTGCAAGATGATAAATTTGGTTGCTTTTCAATAACTTAGCGTTGATTCGCGGGGTGCGGCGTGACTTTATGCTGCTCAGCCGAAATCAGCGGTGTTAAAGATTTTCCCCGTATCCTTGCCGCGCCATAGGCTTGAAACCGGCGGGAATAATGATGACGAAACAAAAAAACCATTTTGAGGTTGTCCGGCAAGCGGACATTGCGCCGCTGATTCACAGCTCAGACCGTCGCCGGATTCTCTCTATAACCTTTGATCCCAGCCTGGCTCGCACGCGGGAAATGCTTTTCAACGGCGCCGGCTTTGACGTTTCTACCTTTCGCGACCTGAACGAAGCCATTGCCGCCTGCCAGCACATTTCCTTTGATCTGGTTGTGCTTGGCCACAGCATTCCTCTTGAGGAACGAAGAAGGCTGGTGAAACAAGTGCATGCGCTTTGCGCGGCGCCGGTTTTGGCCATGCTGCGCCATGGCGAAGCCCGGCTCCCCGAAGCAGATTACTTTTTTGACTCTTCGGAAAACCCGGCGCGGCTTTTGGAAACAGTCATCAATATTCTTGGCCCGAAGCGGGGAAACAGGTGAGCGGAGCTTCGTTCGAAGGAGTAGACTTTTTCCATGCCCAAGAAGCACAAGGGCGATGAGCGGCGTGATATGAAGGACCTTTGGATTGCCCCACGTTACAGCCTGAAAACTTCGAAAGGTGAGCGTACCCACGAGCCCCGCCCCGGCAGCGTTCCCGACAGCTCGCGCTTCCTGGAACTGGCCGATATCGCCCTGGGCCTCAGAAAGCCAGCTCCGCACAAGAAAAAGCTGGGGCAGCCGCCCGCCGCGCACGAAATGCGGAAGACCGAGCCTTATTCCAATAAATAGCCCGTCCTCCTGGACGGGGCTGGTGGCGAACTGCTGGCATTCCATTCATAAAATTGCACCCGGTTTGCCCGATAGGCCGTCTAACAGCGAAAATGGTCGCCATGCGCTCAAAGCTCATCCGGCAGTTCTTTGCCTGTTCCTGCATGATTTTGTTTCTTGCCGCCAGCCTGCAATCGGATACCCGGCCGTTGCCGGAGGACCTCGGCGCTGTACACCTGGCCCAGCTTCTGACCAGGCTCAAGACCACCGCGCGCCTGATGCAGGTCACCGCCCATCCTGACGACGAGGATGGCGGCATGCTCACACTGGAATCGCGTGGCCGTGGTGTGGACGTTACGCTCTTTACCTTCACCCGCGGCGAGGGCGGCCAGAACAAGTTCGGCACGGAGAGCTCGGACGAGCTCGGCATTCTGCGTACGCTCGAACTCCTGGAAGCCGACAAATATTACGGCGTCGAGCAGCGCTTCAGCCGCGTCACCGACTTCGGTTTTTCCAAGACAGCGGAAGAGACCTTCAACAAGTGGCACGGTCATGACGTTGCGCTGGGTGATCTCGTCCGCGCGATTCGCGCCTTCCGTCCTGACGTGCTGATCGCGCGTTTCAGCGGCACCCCGCGCGACGGCCACGGTCACCATCAGGCATCTGCTCTTCTCACTATTGAAGCATTCCGCGCCGCCGCCGATCCCAACAAATTTCCCGAGCAGATCAAGGAAGGCCTTCTGCCCTGGCAGGCGAAGAAGCTTTACGTCGGCAATCCGCCGCGCATGTTCCAGGGCGGCAACGTAGCCGATGAAGACTACACCGTAAAGCTCAATATCGGCGAATACTCACCGCTCCTGGGCATGTCATACACACAGTTTGCACTGGAAGGATTGGCCCACCAGACGTCGCAAGGCACCGGCGGCATTCGCGTGCCTCCGGGGCCGCGCTACACCTATTACAAGCTGGCCGATTCGGCTCCGAACAAGCCAACCGGCGCGCACGAGCAGGATTTTTTTGACGGGATAGATACTTCACTCGTTGGGCTTGCCGCGCGCCTGGGTGCGGAAGAATCAAAAGTTCCCTTTTTACGGCCAGCACTGGTGTCGTTACAAAAGAGGGTTGAAGAGGCCACAAAACTGTTCTCGCTTGAGAATCCAGGAGCTTCGGCCCCGCCGTTGGTGGCTGGCGTAGAAGAGAGTTATCTACTACGCAAGAAAGTGGAGAATTCGCAGCTTTCTCCTGCGGCAAAAAGCGACCTGCTGACCTCGATTAGAGCAAAGCAATTGCAATTGGAGGAGGCAGCCAATGAAGCGCTAGGAATTTTTTTTGAACTCACTGTCGATCCTCCAGGTCCGCCACCGGCTCCTTCCTACTTCCCCCGCATGGAGCAGACCATGAGTCTGGCTGTACCGGGACAAACTTTTACGGTTACCGCGCGCATCTATAATCGTGGCAGAACTCCCATCAATCCGATTCAAATTGGCTTTATCACGGCCGGTGACATAGGAGACATCAGAATAGAGGACGTTCCAGAGACGAGACACAAGATCGATGAGTCTCCCCTACGTCCCGGAGAGATGCGCGCTGAACAATACCGGATTATCGTGTCTCCGAACGCGAAATATACGCAACCCTACTTTAGCCGTGGCAACCCTGAAATCGAGACCATCTACACGATCGGCGATCCCGAGTCGCTGACGGAACCCTGGTCCCCATATCCGCTACGCGTAACTTTTGGCTATGCAATCGACAGTCATGTCGGCGTGTACAACTGGATCGAATACGCCGTCGCCAAAATCAAATTCATCGATCCCACGCTCGGCCAGTCCGAACGTCCGCTCATGATCGGCCCGCCGATCTCAGTTCTGCTCACCTCGCCCGTTGTCGTTGCGCCGGTTGGCCGGCCATCTCCCGCCGATATCGGCGTGAGCGTGCGCAGCAACGTGCAGACGCCGGTTCATGCCAAATTGCGATTGGAAACACCGCCGGGCTGGAAGGTCGAACCGGCAGAAATCGCCGTCGACCTCGATCACGATGGCGACCTGAACAACTACAACTTTCAGGTCACGCCGGAGAACCTGCACGAAGGCACTTACAAGGTCACCGCGAAAGCCGAGTACAACGGCAAGCAGTACGCCGAAGGATTCAAGATCATCACCCGGCCCGATCTCGACTCTTACCCCGCCTATCGTCCTGCCACGGAGAACGTTCAGGCCGTCGACGTGAAGCTGCCGCCGCAACTGCGCATCGGATACCTGATGGGCGCAGGCGATGAGATTCCCTCGGTCCTTGAAAGCGTCGGCCTCAACGTCAACCTGATTACGCCGCAGGAACTCGCTGCTGGCAACCTGAGCCGCTACGGCACGATCATTGTCGGCATTCGCGCCTATGACACGCGGACCGACATCCGCGAGCACAACCGCCGTCTGCTCGACTACGTGAACAACGGCGGTACGCTGATCGTCCAATACAACCAGTCGATCGGCCTGTTCAATGAAGGCCATTACACGCCCTATCCGGCCACGGCGGCCAATCTGCGCGTGACCGTGGAAGAAGCGCCGGTGGAAATTCTGGCCCCGGAAGAGCAGGTCTTCAACTGGCCCAACAAGATCACGCCAAAAGATTTTGACGGCTGGGTGCAGGAGCGTGGCCTTTATTTCATGGGGCAATGGGACCCGCAGTTCAAACCGCTGCTGGCCTCGAACGATCCCGGTGAGCCGTCGCAAAAAGGCGGCCTGCTTCTGGCTCACTACGGCAAAGGCATATACATTTATTCGGCCTACGGATTTTCCCGGCAGCTGCCAGCAGGAGTGCCCGGAGCGATTCGTCTGTTCGTGAACCTGCTGAGTGCGGGACATCAATGAGTCTGTCACCGCCAACATCAGGCCAACCCCCGGCTCTCGCTCGCGAGGTCGGCCTGCGCGAAGCCACCGCGCTCAACATGATCGATATGATCGGCGTGGGGCCGTTCATCACCATTCCGCTGATCATTCATGCCATGCGCGGCCCGCAAGCCATGCTGGGCTGGGTGCTGGGCGCAGTGCTGGCCATGTGTGACGGGCTGGTGTGGGCGGAGCTTGGCGCCTCGATGCCTCAGGCCGGCGGCTCATACCAGTATTTGAAAGAAAGTTACGGCGCGCAGAAGCTGGGACGGCTGATGTCGTTTCTTTTTGTCTGGCAGTTGATCTTCAGCGCGCCGCTCTCCATCGCCTCCGGCTGCCTCGGCATTGCCCGCTACGCCGAGTACGTCTGGCCGGGTCTGGGTCATGTGATTGCCGATCACACCGTCTCTCTCGGCATTCCACACCTGGGCGCTCTTGAGTTCCGGCTGTTCATCAATGGGGACACGTTTGTCGCCATGGGCAGCTGCCTGCTGGCGCTCTTGTTGCTCTACCGCCGGATCTCCATGGTCGGCCGGCTGGCACGCTATCTCTCCGTTGGTGTGCTGGGCGCGATTCTCCTGGTGATCGCGGCCGGACTCAGCCACTTCAGCGCCGCCCGTGCTTTCAGCTTTCCTCCCGGCGCATTCGAGTTTTCCGGCGGCTTCTTCCTCGGCCTCGGCTCGGCCATGCTGCTGGCCACATACGACTACTGGGGCTACTACAACGTCGGTTTCCTGGGTGCGGAGATCCGCCAGCCAGAACGCAACCTTCCCCGGGCCATTCTTTTCTCCATTGTGATTGTCGGCGTGCTGTACCTGGTGATGAACACCAGCATTCTCGGCGTGATGCCGTGGCAGGAGCTTGATCAGATCGGTGCGCACGAGTCGCGCTATTACATTGCCTCCACCATGTTGCAGCGCACCTTCGGAAACTGGGCGGCGCTGTTCGGGACCTTTCTGATCATGTGGACGGCGTTCGCCTCAGTCTTTTCTTTGATGCTTGGCTATTCGCGCGTTCCCTACGCCGCCGCCCAGGACAACAACTTCTTTCGCGCGTACGCCAAATTGCATCCGCGGCATCACTTCCCGAGTCGATCTTTGCTGACTTTGGCCCTGGTGACCACCTTCTTCTGCATGTTTCGCTTGCAGGACGTGCTGGCTGCCCTGGTGGTGATCCGCATCATGGTTCAATTTCTCATGCAGGTCATCGGACTGCTGCTGTTGCGCGCTCGCCGTCCTGACTTCCCTCGTCCCTTCCGCATGTATCTTTATCCGATTCCAGCCGTTCTGGCGGCACTGGGATTCATTTACATTCTTTTCACACGGCCGAGCCTGAAAGAAATTCGCTTTGGCACAGTTATTGCCTTGCTCGGCGTGATAATTTTTTTAGTTCGCTCCTGGCGGCGCAAGGAGTGGCCATTTTCCCGCCAGCCCGCTCACGATACCGCCCGGGAGGCAGTCCAATGATTTGTCATGTCCGCAGTCAACCCGCCGAGGCCTGCTAGCCCCATGGAAGATCCGGGCCAGGTACAAGTTGCTCCGGTTTATCACTCGGCGCTCTCGCCGCTGCGCGAGCCGCTCTTCCGCAGCCTGTGGATTGCGGCCGTCATTTCTTACACCGGGAGCTGGATGCAGTCGGTGGCCACCGGATGGCTGATGACCTCGCTCACCAGCTCTCCCATGTGGGTGGCGCTGGTGCAGATGGCAGTGAGCTTGCCTGTGCTGCTGATTGCCTTGCCCGCGGGAGCGCTGGCCGATATCGTCGATCGCCGCAAGTTCCTTCTCTTTACCCAAAGCATCATGGTGGCCGCGGCGGGCATTCTGGGGATCATGACCCTCACCCACACCGTGAACCCGCAGATCCTGCTGGTGTTTACTTTTCTGCTGGGCGTCGGCGCGGTGATGAACGATCCTGCATGGCAGGCGCTTACGCCTGATCTTGTTCCGCCGGCGAAGCTTCCGGCGGCTGTGGCGCTCAATTCCGCCGGCTTCAACATCGCTCGTGCAGTTGGTCCCGCAATCGGGGGACTGGTGATCGCCTCCTGCCAGGGGACCTTCACCGGATCGGGGCGCGCATTCCTGATCAACGCCGTTTCCTTTTTCGGCGTAATCATGTTTCTCTATCGCTGGCGGCCGGCCACTGAGCGCCAGAACGGCGGCACCAAATTTACTGACGCCATCACTATTGGTCTGCGTTACGCCAGGCAGGAACCGCGTATCCGCTGCATCCTGATTCGTACATTGGTGTTCTCTCTTTTTGCCAGCGCCTTCTGGGCGCTCTTGCCGCTGATCGCCCGCAAGTTCGGTCCGGAAGGTTTTGGAGCTATGCTGGCGTTTTTCGGCGTCGGCGCTCTGGCCGGAGCAGGAGTGCTGGCTCTTGCCCGCAGGCGCGTCTCGCCGGACGCAATCATCGCCGGCGCCACCCTGGTCTTCGCCATTGCCCTGATCGGGCTGGTGCGGGCCACTACGCTGTTTGCAGCCTCAACTTTCTCGGCTGCAGCGGGCCTGGCATGGATTGGCACCTTGGCCACGCTCAACACTTCAGCCCAGACAGCAGCCCCCTCGTGGGTTCGTGCCCGAGTGATCTCCATGTACGTGCTCGTTCTTCAGGGTGGATTGGCTTTGGGCAGCTTCGGCTGGGGCGTTGTGGCGGAGAATGCAGGCGTGCCATTCACTCTTACCGTGGCTGCTGCGGCTCTTGCTGCCGGATTGCTGCTGGCGCCGTTCTATCGCCTTGAACCTGCCGCGCTTCAGGTTCAGTAGGAGCAAGGAGACGTAAAGAAATGAATCTCGCCCGCACCTCTAGGCTGTTTGGTTTGTCTGCTCTCATGGCACTCCTTTTGGCGGCTCTGCCGGCTCACGCTCAAACGAAATCATCACCGCTTGCCGTTGCCATCGACCAGGAGATCACGAATGCTGAAAACTCTTTCATCGCAGCTGCGGAAGCCATGCCGGAGGATAAGTTCGGCGCCACGCCGGAATCGTTGAACATCACCGGCAGCGAATTCAAGGGCGTTCGAACGTTCTCGGCGCAGGTCAGGCACGTAGCGGCGGATAACTTTGCTATCTGGGCGCCGCTTACCGGCAAGCCGGAGCCGGCAGGAATCAACGCACCCGGCGGGCCGCCGGAGATGAAAGCTCGGAGTGAGGTTCTTAAGTTCATCAAAGACTCATTTGCTTACAGCCACGAGGCGGTCAAAAACCTGACGAACGAAAACGCTCTTGAGCTCGTGGAATTTCGCGGCAACAAGGTAACGCGAATCTCCCTGGTCATCCTGGCGCTCACTCATATCAACGATCACTATGGACAAATCGTGGAATACCTTCGCATGAACGGCATTGTCCCTCCGGCCAGCCGTCCCAAGAAAGCCTGACGAGCGGCTGTCTTGATATAGTTACAACCGCAAGTGGAGAGCGATAAAGGAGAGCCATGAACCAACTGAGAACATTCTGTCTGTGCGCCGTTCTGTCTGTTGCTCCGGGCGCGATGGCCCAGACCGCCGCCAAACCGGCGCCAACGCCTGCTCCGGCGCCCAGCATCGGCGGCGTGATCGATCGCGAGATCAGCAGCCTGGAGAGAGAATTTGTGAGCGCGGCGGAGGCCATGCCCGATGACAAGTTCAACTTCGCTCCCGGCAGCCTCAACATCAACGGCAGCGAATACAAGGGCGTGAAGACGTTTGCCGAAGAAGTGCGACACGTTGCCGCTACCAATTTCCTGCTGTGGGCTCCCGTCACCGGCGAGAAGCCGCCCATCGAATCCAGCGAAGATAACGGCCCGCCGCAGCTCAAGACCAAGGCGGAGATTATCAAGTATCTGAAAGATTCTTTCGCTTTCGGGCATAAAGCCGCTCGATCGCTGACCTCGGAAAGCGCGGCGCTGGCGCTGATCCCCAATCCCTTCGGCCAGGGACAGACCACCAAGCTTTTCGTTACCAGCTTTGCCGTAGGCCACGCGTTTGATCACTACGGACAGATGGTGGAATACCTGCGCATGAACGGCATTATTCCGCCGGCCAGCCGGGGCAACCAGTAACCATTTCGCCGCGGAGAGCACGGAGACATGAAGCTCCGTGTTTTTTGTATCGGCTCAGAGAATTGGGGAACTTTGGCAACATCGGCCACGTAACAATGATTGCCTTGGTCGTGCCGCGGCCGAGCAGTGGCCGCACACCCGATGCGCGTGGTATCTTTTTCGGTCGCCTTAATACGAAATTCAGGAGGGTTTCACAATGAAACATCTGAGAGTGTTGTGCCTGCTCGCGGTGTTGGCCTTTGCTGCGGGCGCATTTGCCCAGGGCGCAGCCAAGCCCGCGACGCCGGCGCCCACGCCCGCCGCGCAGGCGCAGCCTACGCCACCGCCAATAACATCGCTTTCGGCCCTCGCCGACCGCCAGGTGAGCCAATATGAGAAGAATGTTCTTGATGTGGCGGAAGCCATGCCGGAAGACAAGTACAACTTCACTCCGGCCTCGCTGAACATTCCCGGCGCAGCCTACAAAGACGTGCGGACGTTTGCCACATTGCTGAAGCACACCGGCGCCGCCAATTTCTTCTTCTGGAGCAGGGTGACCGGAGAAAAGCTACCCGAGAATATCAAGGGTTCCAATGGCCCCGAGGAGCTCAAGACCAAAGCCGAGATCATCCAATTCCTGAAGGACTCGTTCGCAGTCGGACATCGCGCCGCCAAGACCATTACCCCGGAAAACGCGATGGACCAACTGCCATCGTTCCGCGGCAATCAGCCAAGGTTGATGATCGTCTCCGGAGCGGTCATTCACGCTGCCGATGAATACGGGCAGATGGTGGAATACCTGCGCATGAACGGCATTGTGCCGCCGGCCAGCCGCGGCAGCATGTAGCATCCAACCACAGAGAACACAGGGGAACACAGAGAAATAATCTGCTTCTTTGTCCTTCCAATCCTCCGTGATCCTCAGTGTCCTCTGTGGTGAACTTCTCTTAAAATCTCTTCCGGCTCCGGCCGCTTTCTCCAGTCTGCATCCACTTTCATCCAGGAAACCGTTCCGTCGGGCTGCACAATGTAGGTCGCCGCCAGCGGCAGTTCCCAGCTCTGGTCGCCGTTATAGCCCGGCAGCCTGGTAAAGATGCCTTCGTACATCGCCTGCAACTCGGTCGATACGCGATAGACCAGCCCACAAGCCCGGGCCACGTGGTTGCCCTGATCGCTAAGCACGGGAAAGCGCAGCTTGTGCATGTCCCGCGTCATGTACGTGTGCTTCTGCGTCTGCGGCGAGATAGCCACGAGCGACGCGCCGGCGGCGGTAATCTCTTTGTGTATCTCCTGCAGCGCTGCCAGTTGGGTGTTGCAGTAGGCGCACCAGCGTCCGCGATAGAAGACGATCGCCAACGGGCCGCTGCGCAGAATCTCTTCTGAACGCCACATCATGCCGTCGCCATCGGGCAACTCGAAGGCTGGTGCTCCGCCACCTACCCCTTGAGCACAATCAGACACGTGAGAGCGGACCAATTCTTCGGCCGCACGGTCGATAATCACCAGCTGCCCGGCAGGAACGAGCGAGCGGAGTTTCGCGGTGAGATCGTCGAGTTGTTGAGCTAAAGACATTGTGTCTGAATCCCCAATCCCGCAGCAGCGGGTGAGGAGCCCTATAGCCGCGAGGCTCTAGAGGTGCTGCTTCAAGGCGTGTATTTTCACAACCTTTAAATGCTTTTCGATGGTAGGGATCCCTCCCTTCGGTCGGGATGTTAGAAACGACCCGGCAGTTTCATCCCTGCCAGCTTTCGGCCGAAGCTGGCCTTGCCCATGTCTTTGAACATCTTCCGCATCTGCGCGTACTGGCGCAGCAGCTGATTCACTTCCTGCACGCTCGTTCCCGAGCCGCGGGCAATGCGCTTGCGCCGGCTGCCGTTGATCAGTTCATGATGATTGCGCTCTTTGGGCGTCATGGAGTTGATGATGGCCTCCACGCGCGAAAGCTGGCTCTCGTCCACGTTATCGGCTGCCTTCTGCATGTTGGCAAACGGCCCGATGCTCGGCAGCATCTTGATGATGCTCTGCATGGAACCCAGCTTCTTCACCTGGCGCAGCTGGTCGCGAAAATCCTCCAGCGAGAAGCCTTCGCCGCCCAGCGCTTTCTGCGCGAACTCCTGCGCTTTCTTCTGGTCGACCGTCTCCTGCGCCTTTTCGATCAGCGTCATCACGTCGCCCATGCCCAGAATGCGCCCGACAATGCGATCCGGATGGAACGGCTCCAGCGCGTCATACTTTTCGCCCACGCCGATGAACTTGATGGGCTGGCCCGTGACCTGGCGAATGGAGAGGGCTGCGCCGCCGCGGGCATCGCCATCCATCTTGGTCAGCACCACGCCGGTGATGGAAAGTTTGTTGTGGAACTCTTCCGCGGAGCGCACCGCGTCCTGGCCGGTCATGGCGTCAGCCACGAATAGAATTTCCTGCGGGTTCAGGATCTTTTTGAGCGACTGCATCTCCGCCATCAGTTCGTCATCAATGTGCAGGCGGCCTGCGGTATCGACGATCAGGAAATTGCAGCCGCTGTTGGTCGCTTCTTTGCGCGCTTCTTTGGCCAGCCGCTCGACCGTGGGCGTGTCCGCGTGTTCGACCTTGCCTTCGTAGAGATGGGCCTTGATCGCGTCGGCAACAACCTTCAACTGCTGCCGCGCCGCCGGACGATAGACGTCGACCGATACTAGCATGGGCCGGTGCCCGCCCTTCTTGAGCCATTGCGCGAGCTTGCCCGACGTGGTCGTTTTGCCCGAACCCTGCAATCCCGCCATCAACACCACTGACGGCGGCTGCGAAGCAAACTTCAGCTTGGCCGTATCTTTGCCGAGGATTTCCACCAGCTCGTCATGAACGACCTTCACCACCTGCTGCGCCGGCGAAAGCGCGGTCATCACTTCCTTGCCCACGGCCTTTTCCGCAACACGGTCAATAAAAGTCTTCACGACCTTGAAATTGACGTCCGCTTCCAGCAGCGCCATGCGTATCTCTTTGAGCGCTTCCTGGATGTTTTCCTCGGTGAGCGTGCCCTGTCCGCGGAGATTTTTGAACGCCCGTTGCAGTTTTTCCTGAAGATTCTCAAACATAGATAAAGTGAATTCGCCTTGGTGAGGCTGCCTGGAACGCCCGCAAGAAATTAGATGTGAGCGGGCGTTGTTTCAATTGTACCAGTCATACGGGGAGCTTATTGTGCCGCCCCCTACGGGGCTGATAGGGTTCCGAAGAAAATTCCGCAGCCCGAAGGGCGGGACAATGCAAGCCCGGCCCGGAAGGACCGGGTAGAGGACGCCGTTATTTACAAGCCCCGGAGGGGCGGCACGCTTTTCTCATGCCGCTCCACGAGGATTTGGTATTCGTCGACAAAACTCATCTTTCTGTGATGCATTTCCTGATTTCGAATATATTCTTCAACGACTCGCAGATTGGAGGAACTCACGCTGAATGCTCCATAGCCTTCCTGCCAGCCGAAACGAGTGCCATTTTCTCCCATCCAGCGAGATGAGTTGGCTTTAATCACCGATACCGCTTTGGCCAACGGTAAAATCGGCGGCACCCTTACCAAAGCGTGTATATGGTCTGGCATTCCACCAATAATGAATGGCACGATCTCATGGTTTTGGCAAATTCCAACAATGTAAGCCCAGAGTTTTGGCTGAAGTTCTTGCGATATCAGGTTGTTACGCTCTTTGGTTCCAAAAACAATGTGAAGATAATTGTGGGTTGAGGTATGGGCCATTGTGCCGCCCCTCCGGGGCTCCAATCTTACACTCAGCCTACCCGGCCCTTCCGGGCCGGGCTTGCGCTGTAACGCCCTTCGGGCTGGGAAAACTTCGTAGGATTCTTATCTCACTTCCCGGCCCTTCCGGGCCGGGCTTGCGCTGTAACGCCCTTCGGGCTGG
>Ga0126381_100000122_pt1 | contig 86535 bp, 82 predicted proteins | sample PanSoiMetPlot_28_FD_96465 | JGI IMG/M metagenome (GOLD analysis project Ga0126381, IMG submission 96465) | Tropical forest soil microbial communities from Panama - MetaG Plot_28 | ecosystem: Environmental > Terrestrial > Soil > Tropical forest > Bulk soil | place: Panama | collected 2016-02-17 | reverse complement strand
AGGCAGGCTGTCGGCGGATTCCTGCAGATGCAGCCGCGCCGCATCGAGCGCACCGAGCGCCATCTCGGTTCGGGTGAGGTTTTGCAGAAAATATGCCAAGTGCTGCTTGGTTCCCATGCCACGCTGCAGCGGCACGAGCTCGCTCTGCAGTCGGTAGGCATGGTGATACAACCCGAGGTCGGTGTAGTTATTCGCGAGATTGCCGAGCGCCACGCCGCGACGCTCAACATAGCCTGCTGCCTCGAACGCGTGCTTCGCATGCTGGAGAGAGGTCAGCGACGCGCCGAGATCCGTGTTGGTCTGCTCCAGGATCACGAGCGCGTTGCCGATGCCGTACTGATCGCCTGCCCGTTTGGCCGATTCCAGCGCCTGGCGCCCGGCGCGGCGCGATTCCTTGGCGCGACCAAGGACTCGGCACGCAAACGCCACCAACCAGTAGGCGCGGCCCTCGCGCAACAAATCTCCGGCCGCTCGAAATATGTCGATTGCCTCGCGCGCGGTTCGCATACCGATCTTGTGGTTCCCGGTGCGACACTGCGCTTCGCTCAAGCAAAGAAGACTTTCGCCAAGCAACCCTCTCTGCCGCGATTGCCGTGCAGCCTTCGCACCTGCGGCGGCGATTTCCAGAGCCACGGTCAGGTTGCCCCGCCGCATGTTCACGATGGCCTTGCGGTTAAGCGCGCGAGCCTTCAATGCAGCCGACCTCTCGCGGATCGCCAGCTCCAGCATGGCATCCGCGTCTTGCGCGGCGCGCTCGAGTTGCCCCCGAGCGATAAGGGATTCGGCGCGCAGATCGAGCAAGTCCATTTGCACCGCTGGCAGCGTCTTGCCGCTGCCGTCGCCGAGCGCCTGCGTGCACAGGGCGATCGCATCCTCATGCTGGCCGATCCACGCAAGGTCGCGAATCCTCGCGACGACATCTGCCTCGAGTTGCGCCGGCTCCTGCGTCGCACCTCGCTTGGTCGGTCTGCGAGTCGGTCTACGTGCCGCCGACCTGCGGGCGGCCGTTTCAACAATGGCCATTGCGGCTCCTTGACTGGCGGGCGTCGTTCGCCGAACGCCGCCCGCCCACCTGTCGCTCAAATCTTACAGTGCCCAGTCGCGATCCGGTCTGGCAGTGGGAGAGGCGATACGAATCGCCTTGCGCCGCCCCGATTCACCGCGAAGAACCGAGACGTTGCGCCGCGGCACGCGGAAGCTCGCGGCCAGGAAAGCGATGAGTGCCTGGTTTGCCTTTCCGTCCACTGCTGGCGCGGCGAGGCGGATCTTGAGGCAGCCGTTGTGAACTCCGGCGATCTCGGTGCGTCCTGCTCCCGGCTGAGCGTGAATCTGCAGCGTGATCGAGCCGTCGGCGCTAACACTTCGCCACGCTGGTGCGTTCGGCGAATCAGCGGAAAACTTGGGCAACGCCCTGCTCCAGCCAGACGACGGGCAGCATCAGGATGAGCTGAGCGGCGACAATGGCGATCAAGGGTGAGATATCGAGCGTGCCGCCGATCGGCGGTATCACGCGGCGGATCGGGGCAAGTACCCGGAAAGTCATTGCATTCAGCACTCCCGCCAGCGGCCCGTCGGGCGCGACCCACGACAGTATGGCCTGCAGGAACACGGCAATGATCATGATCCACAATCCGGCTTTGATGAGCTCGACGATCGCCAGTGCGGCAAGCAGCCCGACGAGGCCGCCCGTGACTGCCGTGGTGGTAAGCAACGATAACGCAACAAGCCAGAGCAGTTGCGCAATCCAGGCGATGACGAGTGAGGCCCAGTCGTAACCTCCCCGGCCGGAAATCACCCGTCGCAGGGGCTTCACGGCCCAGTCTGTCAGAGCCATCACGGCCTGCCCCAGCGGATTGCGAAAAGGCGCGCGCAGCCATTGCATCATGAAACGCAGCAGCGCCGAGTACACGATGAAACCGAACACGGTGTTGAGCAGAAAGCGCAGCGCGTCGTTCCACATCGAGAAAACCTCTAGCGCTCGTTGCCGAAGAAATCGCCAAGCTCGCAGGCACGCGCAGCCGCCGCTCTGACCGCATCGACGATTGCTGCCTTGACGGTGGCGTTGTCGAGCGCCGCGATTGCGCGTTCGGTGGTGCCTCCCTTGGAAGTCACTTGCGCACGCAGAACCGCGGGCTCGGAATCGCTCTGCTCGGCGAGCCTGGTCGCGCCCGAAAAAGTCGCCAGCGCCAGGCGCCGCGCCTGCGTCGGCTCGAAACCGAGATCGCGCGCAGCCTGCTCCAGCGCTTCAATGAAATAGAACACATACGCCGGACCGCTGCCGGAGACTGCGGTGATCGAATCGAGGTCCTCCTCGCGTTCGCACCACAGGATGCCGCCCACCGCCTCCAATGCCGACGAAGCGCGGGTGCGGCCCTCCCCGTCCACCCCGGACATCGCATACAGTCCCGAGATGCCGGCGCCGATGAGCGCCGGCGTATTCGGCATGGCGCGCACCAGCCGCCGATAGCCGAGCAACCAGCGCGAGAGATCCGTCAGCCGGATGCCGGCTGCAATGGACAGCACCACCTGGCGCTTGAGCAGCGTGGCGAGCTCGCGGGCGACCAGCCGCACGTTCTGCGGCTTGACTGCCAGAACGATCAGTTCGGCATTGGCGACTGCGGCCGGCTCGATCTCGGTGAAGGTCGCCACACCGAAGCGCGCCGCGATGGTCGCGCGCGCATCGGCGTCGACGTCGACCACCGAAAACGCGTTCGAGGCTCCGCCTCGCGCGACCAAGCCGCCGATCAATGCACGTGCCATGTTGCCGCCGCCGATGAAGCAGATATTCATGTGTCGCGTACCTCAGACGGTTTCGGTCTCGGGCCGAACAGCGCGCTGCCGACCCGCACCAGCGTGGCTCCCTCGGCAATCGCCGCTTCGAGGTCCGCCGACATGCCCATCGATAGCGTGTCGAGCGCAAGACCCGCAGCGCGCGCTGCATCGTACAACTCGTGCAGGACGCCGAATTGCGCGCGTTGCTGCGCCGTGTCGGGGGTCTCCTCGGCGATGCCCATGAAGCCGCGCAGCGCGAGCCCGGGAAGTTGCGACACCTCCCGCGCCAGCTCGAGCGCGGCATCGGGCGCGACGCCGCTCTTGCGAGGCTCGGCACTGATTTTGACCTGTATGCAGACGTCGAGCGGACGCGCTGCGTTTCTCGCCGCGGACAGCCGCTCGGCGATGTCGAGCCTCGCGATGGTCTCGACCCAGCTGAAGGCTTCGCCTGCGAGGCGCGTTTTGTTGCGCTGGAGCGGCCCAATCAGGTGCCATTCGAGATCAGGCAGGTCGGCGAGCGCCCGCATTTTGGCGGCGGCTTCCTGCACATAGTTCTCGCCAAATGCCCGCTGCCCCAGCGCATAGGCCGCGCGCACCGCTTCGGGCGGAAAGCTCTTTGTCACCGCCAGCAGCCGAACTTCCGCCGGTTTCCGACCGGCGGCTCGGGCTGCCGCCGCGATGCGGGTATGTACGTCTTGCCATGCCTTCGCGTCTAGGCTCATAATCTAATGACGCCGGCATAGGGGACACTGCGGGTGTACGCCACAGGTTATCCTCGGGTTTCTGGGCCGGCATGGGCTCGTCGGACGAAAAAGCATCGCAGGCGACTGCGAAGCCTCGCGTCCCAGGGATTATAAATGGACATTGCCGAGTTGCTCGCCTTCGCGGTCAAGAACAAGGCCTCCGACCTACATTTGTCGGCTGGCCTGCCGCCGATGATTCGCGTCCATGGCGACATCCGCCGCATCAATCTGCCGCCGATGGAGCACGAGGACGTGCATGCCATGGTGTACGACATCATGAGCGATGCGCAGCGCAAAACCTACGAAGAGATGCTCGAATGCGACTTTTCATTCGGCATCCCCAATCTGGCGCGTTTTCGCGTCAACGCGTTCAACCAGGAGCGCGGGGCGGCGGTGGCCTTCCGGACGATTCCATCCAAGGTGCTGTCGCTGGAGGAGCTGGCCACGCCGCGCGTGTTCGCCGAGCTCACCACGCGTCCGCGTGGGTTGATCCTGGTCACCGGCCCGACCGGCTCCGGCAAGTCGACCACGCTCGCGGCGATGACCAACCACGTCAACGAGAACCAGTACGGGCATATCCTCACCATCGAGGACCCGATCGAGTTTCTGCACGATTCCAAGAAGTGCCTCATTAACCAGCGCGAGCTGGGGCCGCACACGCTCTCCTTCCCCAACGCGCTGCGCGCGGCGCTGCGCGAGGACCCTGACTACATCCTAGTGGGTGAGATGCGCGACCTGGAAACGATCCGCCTGGCGCTCACCGCAGCCGAGACGGGCCATCTGGTGTTTGCAACGCTGCACACCAGCTCCGCCGCCAAGACCGTCGACCGCATCATCGACGTGTTCCCGGCCGCGGAGAAGGACATGGTTCGGGCGATGCTTTCGGAATCGATCGTGGCGGTTATTTCGCAGACGCTGCTCAAGACCAAGGACCAGCAGGGGCGAATCGCCGCGTGGGAAATCATGATCGGCACGCCGGCGATACGCAACCTGATCCGCGAGAACAAGATTGCGCAGATGTATTCCGCGATTCAAACCAGCCAGGCAGTTGGCATGCAGACGCTCGATCAGTGCCTCACCGAGATGGTCCGCCGCAACCAGATCTCCAATGTCGAGGCGCGGTCGCGGGCGGTTAACAAGGATCTGTTCGGCGGCTAAAGCGCCGCGACGGCGCGGAACGAGACGGAGAAGCTCCCATGGAACGCGAAACCGCCACCAAATTCGTACACGAGCTTCTCGATCTGCTGGTCAAGCAGAACGGCTCGGACCTGTTCATTACCGCCGGATTCCCGCCTGCGATCAAGCTCGACGGCAAGATCACCCCGGTGTCGAAGACGCCGCTCTCGCCGCAGCACACCATCGAGATCGTGCGCAGCGTGATGAACGACAAGCAGGCGGCAGAGTTCGAGTCGAGCAAGGAGTGCAACTTCGCCATCAGCCCGCCGGGGATCGGCCGCTTCCGCTGCAACGCCTTCGTGCAGATGGGACGCGTCGGCATGGCGATGCGCACGATCAATACCAAGATTCCGACCTTCGACGAGCTCAACCTGCCGCCCGTGCTCAAGGACGTCTGCATGAGTAAGCGCGGCATCATGATGTTCATCGGCGCCACCGGCACGGGTAAGTCGACGTCGATGGCGGCGCTGCTCGGCTACCGCAACGAGAACAGCTACGGCCACATCATCACCATCGAGGACCCGATCGAGTTCGTGCACGAGCACAAGAACTGCATCATCACCCAGCGCGAGGTCGGGGTCGACACCGACAACTGGGGGATCGCGCTCAAGAACTCGCTGCGGCAGGCGCCCGATGTGATCCTCATCGGCGAAGTTCGGGACCGGGAGACGATGGACTACGCAGTCGCCTTCGCCGAGACCGGACACCTATGCCTGGCGACCCTGCACGCCAACAGCACCAACCAGGCGCTCGACCGGATCATCAACTTCTTCCCCGAGGAGAGGCGGCAGCAGCTGCTAATGGACCTCTCGCTCAACATCCGCGCCTTCGTAGCGCAGCGGCTGATCGTACGCCGCGACGGGCGCGGGCGGGTTCCCGCCGTCGAGATCATGCTCAACTCGCCGCTCATCTCCGACTTGATCTTCAAGGGCGACGTCTCGGGGATCAAGGAGATCATGAAAAAATCCCGCGAGCTGGGCATGCAGACCTTCGACCAGGCGCTGTTCGACCTCTACGAGGCTGACATGATCAGCTACGAGGACGCGCTGCGTAACGCCGACTCGCTCAACGACCTGCGTCTCGCGATCAAGCTGCATGGCAAGGAGGCGAAGGGGCGCAACCTCCTCGCCGGTGTCGGCAACATGGACCTGGTTCCCGACACCACCAACCCGATGGCAACGAACCGGTTCTAGTAGCGGCGCGAGAGCCCGGCGAGGGCCCCCGCGCGAAGCGTGGGGATCGACGGGGAATTGCGAGTCGACGCTGGCGGCCGACGCGCGACGGACACCTTCGAAAGAGGCCGCGGCGAGCAGCGAGAGGAGCCCCGCTGGGGCCGACGATCGCTGACGTCCCGAATCGCCCTACAATAGAGGCCATGGCCGGCCTCGACTCGAACACCCCCGTCCCCACCGAGATCAAGCTGCACCAAGCGTCGCGCGTGATGGAGATCAGCTTCGCCGACGGGCAGTCCTTCCGCTTGCCCTACGAATATCTGCGTGTCTATTCGCCCTCGGCGGAGGTGCGCGGCCATGGCCCGGGACAGGAAACGCTGCAGACCGGCAAGCGCGACGTGACCATCACGGACGTGGAAGCCGTCGGACACTACGCGATCCGGCCGAAATTCTCCGACGGACACGACACCGGCATCTATTCCTGGGACTACTTGTACGATCTCGGCGTTCGGCAGGATACGCTGTGGCAGCAATATCTCGGGCGTCTCGCCGGTGCCGGCGCGAGCCGCGACCCGGATCCCAATGCGCCCGCGCCCGCAGCGGCGCACGCCTGCGGCCACCGGCATTGATTGCGGCGCCGCGGTAGCCGAGACAGCGCTTTTAGCGCATGAGCGACAAAACACACTTCGGCTTCGAACAGGTCGCACCCGAAGAGAAGACGCGGCGGGTGAGGGGCGTGTTCGAGTCTGTGGCAGGCAAGTACGACCTGATGAACGATCTCATGTCGGTTGGGCTGCACCGCGCATGGAAGCGCTTCACCGTCGAAACGAGCAGGGTGCGGGCTGGTGACCGGGTGCTCGACATTGCCGGCGGCACCGCGGATCTGACGCGGTTATTCGCCGATCGCGTTGGGTCCACGGGAAGTGTCGTGCTGACCGATGTCAATTCCGCCATGCTTACCGCCGGGCGCGACCGGATGATCGACGAGGGAAGGCTCGTGCCCGCAGTGCAGTGCAACGCCGAAGCCCTGCCTTTTCCTGCGCGCTCTTTCGACTGCGTGTGCATCGGGTTCGGCCTGCGCAACGTGACGCACAAAGAGGTCGCGCTCGCCGAAATGCGCCGCGTGCTCAGACCCGGAGGCGTCGCGTTGATCCTCGAGTTCAGCCGGGTGTGGGAACCGCTGCAGGCTGCCTACGACTGGTACAGCTTCAGCGTTCTGCCGCGACTTGGACGGCTGGTCGCAGGGGACGAAGCGAGCTACCGCTACCTCGCCGAGTCGATTCGCGTGCATCCCGATCAGGCGGCGCTCAAAGCGATGATGGAAGAAGCAGGCTTTGAACGCGTCGAATGGTTCAACCTGTCCGCCGGCGTCGTCGCGCTGCATCGCGGCTACGCGATCTAAGGGATTCGGCCGTGGGTCCGGGCGCCTTTGTCATCAACCGTACGCTCGAGCGCGAGCGCTGGGCGCGTGACAAGCTCGCTGCGCACGCCGGACGCATCTTTCGCCTGAACGTCGGGCCGGCAAACGTCACGTGGGCTATCGACCAGGATGGCCGCGTGCGCGAAAGTTCCGACGCGCCTGAGCTGACACTGACGGTGTCTCCGCTGCGTCTTCCTGCACTGCTGGCGCAACCGGGGCGCTGGCATGAGCTGGTCGAAGCCGCGGGCGATCCGGCGCTGGCCACGACTCTCGAGGAGATCTCGCTCGCGGTGCCGATGCTCATCGAGCAGGCGTTCGCCCGGGCGCTGGGCCCGATCGCCGGCGCGTTCCTGGCCGATACCGGCCGGCGCATGCTGACGCTTCCAGATTATGCAGCGCAACGGTTCGGTGAGAGCGTTGCGCGCTACGCCGCTGACGAGGCCGAGCTCGCGGTTCGCGGCAGCGAGACGCGCGCCTTCACCGAGGATGTAACAGCGCTGGCTGCACGTGTCGATGCGCTGTCGGCTCGAATCGATGCTGCCGAAGCTTCAGCGCCGCAGCGCAAGCGCCGGCGTTGACCTTCTCCGCTAAGGGCGGCCGGTTAACGGCAGCGCGAAGACGTTAGGCGGTTCGCGGCTGTCCGCGAATGCGCGCCGGCACCTCACCCAGCACGGTGCATCGACGCACAACTCGGCTCTGAGTAGACGGATCGTACGCCGTCGCCCGATGCATCACGCAGCGATTGTCCCAAACCAGAAGCTCGCCGGCCTGCCAGTGATGCTCGTAGGTGAGGTCGGGATGAACGGCCATCGCGTTCAGTTGCTCGATCAACGCACGGCCCTCGTCGTAAGGCATGCCGACGATATATTCGGCGTGATCGCCGAGATAGATACAGTCACGGCCGGTTTCCGGATGCGTGCGCACCACTGGATGATCGGCCGGAGGCGTCGCCAGCCGCTGCGCATCAGTCATGGGATCCTCGCCGTGCCGTCGCGTCCGTGAAAAGTCCAGGTTGTGCACGGCGCGCAAATTGTCGATTCGAGCCTTCCACGACGCATCGAGTCTTTCGTAAGCCCCGTACATGTCGCAAAAATACGTATCGCCTCCGACTCCAGCCACCACCTCGCCGTAGATGATGGTCGCCTGTCCGGTGACCCGCCGCCAGGACCCGTCGGTGTGCCATGCGAGCGTGCCCCTGTCGGGATGCTTGCCGCTCGGCTTGCCATGCTCGTCGAGGTTGGATAAGCGATACAGCTCGGGGAAACCGTCCGCGTGATACTGGTTCATCACGTGAATCTGGACTTCGCCGAAGCGCCGTCCGAACGCAACCTGACGCGCCGGAGGCAGATCCAGCGGCCCGAACAGCAGCACCTGGTAACGCAGAAACGCCCGATAAATCGCGCCGAACAATTCGTCGTCGATATCGCTGCTCAGATCGACCGCGATCTTCGCGCCCAGCTTCGGTGTCAATGGATGGACTTCGAATGGCCAGTCTTGGGGCGATGCGGCTTTCGTGGTACTAAGGGCTTCCGAGACTTGCATGAGAGACTCACCCGTGACGAACAAAGGCGTCGATTCGCACTGCCACGTCTTCGATACTACGCTGTTTCCTTACGCGACGGATGCGGCGTACCAGCCTCCGCCTCATGAAGCGGGCAGCAAGGAGCAGCTTGCCGCGGTGCTCGACGCACATGGACTCTCGCACGCCTTGCTGGTCAACCCGACCAGCGGCTACGGCTACGAGAACCGGTGCATGATTGCCGCCATCGCGGCGTCGCGCGGCCGTTTCAAAGGCATCGCACGAGTTCGTCCCGACATCGACCAACGCGATCTGGCGCGACTGCGCGTCGGCGGTGTGATCGGCATCCGACTCGATCTCATCAGCGACGGCGTCGCTTTGCTGCGCCAGCCCGGCCTGTCACGGCTCCTCGCCCAAGTGCGCGAGATGCAATGGCTGGTGCAAGTCCAGTGCGAGCGGGATCAGTTGCACGAAGTGGCGAGCGCGCTGCGGGCGGCAAAGGTGCCGCTTCTGTTCGATCATTGCGGTCGACCCGATGCGGAAGCGGGCGTGAGCCAGCCCGGGTTCCAGGCACTGCTCGAATTCGGTCGCGAGGGACACTTTGTCAAGCTCTCGGGGCCGTTCCGCTTCTACAACGCCTTCGCGCCCAAGGCCGACACCGAGCCGTTCGTTCGTGCATTAATCGACGCATTCACGCCGCAACGGTGTGTCTGGGGATCCGACTGGCCATTTCTGCGCCTGCCCATGCGCATGGATTACGGCCCGGTGCTCGCCAATCTCCAGCGCTGGTTTCCCAACGAGAGCGACCGGCGACAGGTGCTCTGGGAAACGCCGGCGCGGCTATTCGGCTTCGATTGAGGTTCCGGTCTCCGTCCGGGAGTCTCACGCGCCGTCAAAGGTCGCGGGCTTCAAAGCGTCGAATTACGGGCAGATATAGCCAGCGCCACTCGGGTTTTTGAAACACCCGACCGATTCTGGGATCACCTGCTTCGGAAGCCACAACACGACCTTCGGGAAATAAATCGCAAATGCAATCGTACCGAAGAAGACCACATAGATCGGCAAGGCAGCGCGCAGCGCCTGCGAAAATCGAACGCCGACGAACTTGGACGCCATCAGTAGAACCAGGCCATAAGGGGGTGTGATCAATCCGAATGCGAGCGTGGCGATCAGCACCACGCCCATGTGTACGGGGTTGATGTCGCCGGCCGTGGTCAATGCGTTGACCAGCGGCATGAAGATGATGATGGTCGGAACGGGTTCGATGAAGTCGCCGATGATTGTGAAAAGCAACACCATCAGCAGCATGATCACATGAGGATCGTTTCCGGCAAGCTTAGTGATCCACTCGGCGATCATGATTGCACCTCGCAGGTATGCAAGCAGCCAGCCGAATGCATTGGCGGCACCGATGGTAATCAGCGGCAGCGAGAAGATCATGCCCGCGAGACAGAAATCGTAGGGAAGTAGCTTGAGATGGGGACGGTTGAGCGCGGGGATGACGACGGCAAGAATCCAGATAGCGGCGACGACGCCTGCCTCCGTCGGCGTGAACCAACCTGTCATGATCCCGCCAAGCAGAATGATCGGGATCATCAACGACAGAGAGGCGTCTTTGAAGGCGCGCGCCACGTCCCTGAAGGGCGCACGCGGACGCTGCATGCCGGTGGGCCCGAAGAAGTAGGAGTAGATCATCAGCCCGAACCCGATCATGAAGCCCGGAACGACGCCTGCCATAAAAAGGCCTGCGATAGAGACGTTGCCCACTGCTCCATAGACCACGGCGGTAATGCTGGGCGGCACGAGTGCCGCGATCGTGGATGCGGAGGCAATGATCGCAGCGATGAACGGCGGTGCGTAACCTTCTCGCTTCATGGGACCGCCGAGCGCGCGGCTGATTACTGCGACATCGGCAGTGGTCGAGCCCGACATCTCCGAGAAGAACATGCTGAAAACAGTCACGACCTGAGACAGCCCGCCGCGTATGTGGCCGACGAGCGCCAGCGAAAGATTGGTGATGCGACTCACTACGTTGGCCGAGCTCATCAGCTCGCCCACCAGAAGAAAGAACGGAATCGCCAGCAACGCCTCGCTGTCCATGCCATCGAAGATTTTTTGAACGATGGCGGGAAACGTGACGTCGGTGAACGCGGCGCCGATAAAAACGCCGGTCATCAGCGAGAACGCCACGGGGACGCCGAGATAGCCCAGCGCCAGGAAGATCACCGTCATCAGCGCCAGGATCCAAGGCGCGGTCACTGCGGTCTCCGCTCCGGGGGCGAGCCGATCGGCGGAGTCGTAGCTCCCGCTTCTTCCCGTGGCTCGGGATGGTCGAAGCCATTGCGGCAACCGTTAACGAGCTGCTCTATGGTGAACAGCGCGATCAGCACGCCGGCAATGGGGATGGCCGCATAGAGGGATGCGATCGGCGTCATCGACGGCATCCTAAAGCTCGTGAACCCGCGCAGGAAGTTGATATAGCCGAAATAGATGAGGCAGCACGCGACGCCGAGAACCACCAGCCGAATGACAATCTCGGCCACGAGACGCGGCGTGCCGTGCAGCGCTTCGGCGATGGCCGTTAGGTAGAGATGATCGTTGCGCCGCGTTGCCACCGAGGCGCCGACAAAAATGGCGTAAATAAAGAAGGTCTGGGTGACTTCCTGAAGCCAGAGCCACGGATGTCCGATTTCCCGCGTCACGATGTCGAAGGTCACCGTGGCCGAGAAGCCGAGCAGCAGCAGGCCGCAGAGGACCATCAGGATCATCTCCAGAGGATCCAACGCGCGCCATTTCAGATGGCGCTGCCGTTGGAGCAGCAGTTTCTCGGCGATCCGGGTCGGCACGGCGTCGGAACCGTTGGCGCGGTCAGCCGCCTATCCGGTGCGATGGAAAGCTTAGTTGACCGCGCCGATCAGGTCCTTGATTTTTACCGCGTGCGGACCCAGTTCCTTGGCGAGCTTATCGAGATAAGGCGCGGCGATCTTGGAGAATCCGGATTTGTCCACGGTTACGATCTTTACGCCTATCGCTTTCAGCTTGTCCGCCGATTGATGCTCTAGCTCGAACGACTTGGCGGGCTGAGTTCTTCCAACCTCATCCGCGGCGGCGGTAACCCATCGCTTCTGCTCGTCAGTGAGGCTCTTCCAGAGCTTGTCGCTGACCCAGATCAGATTGTTATTGGCCTCATGCTCCGTCATCGAAAGGACGGGTGCGACCTCGTAGTGCTTGTTGACAAGGTAGACATTCACGCCGTTCTCGGCAACGTCGACGACGCCTGTCTGCAGCGAGGTGTACACGTTCCCGAAGGGCATGTGCACCGTCTGCGCACCATACGCTGGAAACATGGTGTCCTCCGTCGGAGTTGCCTGCACGCGGACCTTCAAACCCTTCATGTCCTCGACCTTGTGGATCTCCTTCTTGCTGTACATGTTGCGCAGCCCGAGCGTGATCATCGCGAGCACGTGTCCGCCCTGCACGGTCTCTTCGATCATCTCCTTGACGGCCTGAACCACCTTGGGATCGGCGAGCGACTTCTTGAGATGATCTTCCGACCGGAACAGGAAATGCAATGACATCACGCCCGCCTGCGGCGAGAGCGTCGCGGCGTTCGCAGACGAGCTGATACAGAACTCGATGTCGCCCGCTTTCATGAGTTGCAGCACCGCGGGCTCCTGTCCGAGCTGGGCACCCGGATACTGGTCGATGATCATCGTGCCTTTGCTCAGCTCCTTGAGCTTGTCGGCAAAGATATCACCCGCTAGGCCGTAACCGGTGTTTTTCGGTTGATCGTACGCAAAGCGGAAATGACGCACCTCCTGAGTCCAAGCAGCCGCCGACCATCCGGCGGCCGTCAAACTCAAGGCAACCAGACAAACGAGCTTTGATGTGGCGCGCATGACATCCATCCTCCATGGTTTATTCTCTGAAGTACGCCGTCGCTGCGGGCAGGCAGTCGATTCCTCGATCACCGACCAGCCTCCTGCGACCAGCCGTCGCGAACGCTAACACGCATGGCAGGTCGCCGACAAATCTCGGCCGGATTCTTCGACAGAGTTAGCGGCTCTAGGAACCGAAGAGTGCGCTTGCCGCACCGGGATTGGCCGAGAAGTCGACCGTGTCGCCGTGGGCCGGAATCAACCACTTCGGCGGTGCGCGGCGGAACTCGTTGGCGAGCCAGCGCCGAAGCACCTTCTTGTCGGCGACCATGAACAGCGGCGCGATGTTGTTGAACTTGAGTCCGGGACCGCTGCCGCTTAAGGCGAACATGAGCCTGATGACCGGGTTCCTGGGAAGCGCGCGCAGATTCATGATGACGTCGGTCACATACCAGACCACGCCGCGTTCGGTGCTGACCCGAACCAGCACCTCACCCGTCTTGTAGTGCGGCATGTCGACCAGCTCGACGCGGGAACCGGTGATGGCCGATGCCTCCGAGAGCGGACGGATGCCGCTCAGCTTGGAATGTTTCTCGACGCGCGGGATCGATTGCGCCGGCGCGAAGATCGCGGCGTCGGGAAAGAGAACCTTCCATTCGGCTATGCCGAGATAGTGAAAGGCGTTGGACGCGACCAGCGCACGCACCGCGCCGTGGCGCGAGAGCTCATCGAAAGCGTCGCTCGAGACCTTGCAAGGAGGGCTGACGACCACAAGTCCTGCCTTGCCGCCCACGGCGAGCGCAGTCGCAGTGCCGGGACCGAACGAATACTCGCACGTCAGAATAGGCGTCCGAGCTTCGAAGACCTTCCAGCCGCCGCGTGTTGCTGGCATGCAGCTAAGCTACGCGAACTCCCCGGCACCAACAAGCTATTTAACGCTTGCGGTTCGCTGGCGAATCGCCGCCTCTTCGGGCGGAGGAACCGATCGAAAGTTCGCGAGCAGGAGCAGGTCGTAGACGATCTTGACGCTTCCCGCGATGACCAGTGGCCAGCCGAACGTGGAAAGTCCGAGCAGGTAGCCGGCAATGATTGGACTCACCGCCGATGCAAGGCTCCTCGGAACGGAGGTCACGCTCGCGGCGGCCGCACGTTCGCTTGGAACGACGACCGCCATTACGTACGAGCTTCGCGTCGGCACATCCATCTGAGAAAGCGCGCTGCGAAGCAGCAGGAGTGCCACGGCAACGCCAAGGTTGGGCGCGAGCGGCACCAGCAACAGCAGAACATTCGCCGGTAGATGAGTAAACACCATGGTGTTGACTAGGCCGATGCGTTTGGCGATGCGGGTAGCGAGCGGATACGAGAAGGCCGATAGCACGCTGGTCCAGAAGAAAATCGTACCGGCGACCGCGGTGGACAGCTCATACTTCTGGAACAGCCACAGCGCAAGCAGCGACTGAACGATGAAGCCGCCGCCGAAAGCGTCGAGGCTGAACAGCGCCGCCAGCTTGTAAACCATGCGTTTGGAGCGGCGCAAGGGCGCGGGCGGCGTTTCAGGCTCCGCTGCGATTGTCGGCGGCAGCGTGCGATAGATCATGCCCGACGCCACGCCGAGCAAGGCGTAGACCACGAACATCGCCTGATATGCGCCGCCGACGCTTACGTGGAAAACCGCCGCCAAAATCTCCGGCACGCCAGCAAACAGCGCGCCAAGCGCACCCAGCAGCGCGCCGACCAGACTGTACCGGGCGAAAGTTGCGGTGCGCTGCTCGTCTGCAACGGTGTGCGCGAGGATCGAGTGCTCAAGCGGAAGGAACACGCTCACGTCGCCGCTCGACGGGTTGAGCGTGCCTACGACGGCGACGATCAACAGAGGCCAGAAGCCGGTGATGGTGGCAAAGCCCAAACCGGTCAGGGCCATCAACGCCGCCGCGCCGAGCAGCAGAGCGCGCCGTTGAAAGGTGTGCGCACGCAAGCCCACCCACAAGGTAAGAATCCCCGATCCGAGCAAAGTCCCGGTGGCAATGACTCCAACTTGGAAAGGCGTGAGCCCCAGCGACAGCAGGTACACCGGCAGGAGCAGGCTGACGAAGCCGTCACCGAAGGCGCGCAGCCCTCGCGCCCACAGAAGCCGGCGCACATTGACGTTTTTCATTGGCCCACGGTCGCACCGTAGCTGAAATCGTCGAACACGGTCACGCTGTCCGCCTTGGTCCACACGCCGACCGCGCCCGCTCCGCTGATCCGATCATCATCGAGGTCGATGTAGCGCTTGCCGTCGAGCGCGACATGGATCCGCCTGCCAAGGAACTCGATGCGAAGCGTATGCCAGACGTTCCCCGCGACCGGCGCGTCGACGTACTTGATCGTATTGCGCCGGCCGTTCTGCGTGTAGTAGAGCGAGACGTTGTTTTCCAGCGCGTTGGCTCGAGCGACATAGTAGTTGTTGCCGTCCCTCCAGCGCCACACCACGCCGCCCGCCTGGTCTTGCTTCCCCGACAGCGGCTTGAACTTCACTTCGACGAACCCGTCAGTCAGCGCTACCTCGGGAAGCACACACCAGGGAAAGTCTCCCTGCCCGCCCTGCTTGAGCACATTCGGCTTCGAGGGTGCGCTCGCATCCGCTTCGACGGTCCAGCGCGCCGATCCGCGGCCGGTGACGCCGGCGCTCCATGCTTGAGGCAATGCGCCAACCGGGTCAGCGTCGAAATTGATAGTCTCAGACATGACCACTCCTCCGCTCAGAATCCACGCACATAGCGCAGACTGAATTTGGCAAATTCGCGTGTTCATGTTCTCCACTCGGCACTCGAAAGCCGACCATGAGCGAAGCAGGCTTTTCGCTGATGGCGTTGAGACGCCTCGGCGCATCGCGGTAGTTGTTTTCGTAATGGCTCTCGATCAAGCGTTTCGAGAGCTCGTTTAGTAGCCAGGGGCGGCAAAAAATCGGTGCAAGGTGATAGCGCATGACCAAACCTCCAATTCGAGACGGACAGAGGCGTCAGCGCCGCCCTGGACAGGGTGCGTATGACAAGAAACGAAAGCGGATTCAAGATGCCCACGCCCAGCGCGCAACGCTCCGGCAGGACTTGGACGGGGCACCGTCTTGGAGGGAAAGATCCCGGGGAGCCTGCTTTCTCCCCAAGAAAAGAATACGCCGGGGCGCGCTGGATTGCAACACGCTTGGTCTGCCGGCATGCACGCCACTGCGTGCTCTGCGCACCATGCCGCTCGACCGAAATGCGCCGGCCGCGGCCGCGGGATTCGAACTCGGTTCCGCGCGCCGGTCTAGCGCGAAGCGGGAAGGGTCTCGCCTGCGCTCGCGATCGAGCGCAGCTCGCGCTTGACCGCCTCGCCGAACTCCGCTTGATCGATCAGCGTGCGGATTCGTTCAGCCGCATCTACCGGATTCGCGGCTGCCGCAGACTCGTCGATGCGTTGAAGCGCCCGAACAAGCGAGTCTCTCAGTTCGAGCAAGTGGTTGAACTGCACGTCGCAACGCGGAATCGGCGTCGGATAGTCCCTGATTTCGTGGCACACCCGATCGCGTTCACTTTCCAGTTGCAGGCGAATCCGTTGCCAAACTTCGGTCACGGCATTCGGCGGCGCGTCCGGCGTCGCGGTAGTCATCCGTCGCATCCCTTATTCGATTGCGAGTCAATTTACTCCGCTCGAGTCGATGCAGTCAAAGTTTTCCCAGCGCAGTCCCGCCTCAGGGAATCCTGTGCGTGCCTCCGGAGACGGCGAGAAAGACTTCACGCAGGAACATCGCCAGCGCTGCAATGACGGCGCACATCGACAAGATGAACAGCACCGCCACCGCCCTCGACAAATCGGTCGCTATCAAGGCACCGACGAATCCGCCGGCGACCACGAGACAAACAAAAAGTGCACCCATTCCCGCGGAAAGCATCGCAAAGTAGATGAGACGGATTCGTCGCGACAGCACGCGCCACTCCCTCCGCATCTCCTGCTCCTCTTCGGTCCAGTTGGCAGCATCCTTGCCGTGCAGCCGATCCTGGATGATACGTCTGCGATCGACGATGCGGCCGAGCCGGTTATTGAGCGCAGTGATCAGCGTCCCGATCGCCGTCAGCAAAAAGACCGGAGCGATCGCGAGCTGGATGACGTGGGTGATGTCGGAGACGTGGCTTTCCATGTCCGGGCCGGTCGCGCCGGCATTCTTCTATGCGGCAATCTACGCCAGGGCCTCGGCCGGTTCAATCCCGGACGCGCACGCCGCAGCACGAGCCGACCTGCCAGTTGAAGCCGGGCACCTTGCAAAACGTTTGTTTCATAGTGTAGAGTAGAGAATCATCTGTTTCTCTCTGCTCGCTTCCCCGATCCGCTCGGCTAACGCTCCCCATGCTCGATCCGGCCCAGGATTTCCACAGCCTGCTCGAACGCGTCAAGCATGACTACGCCAAAATGCCCACGCAGGCCCGTCGTGTCGCTCGCTGGCTGGTCGAGCGTCCCGACGACGTGGCACTCCTGTCTACCCGCGAGCAGGCGCGCGCGCTCGGAGTCGCCCCCGCGACGCTGACGCGTTTTGCCAAGCAATTTGGCTTTGCCGGCTACGACGCTTTGCGCGGCGTGTCGCAACGGCGGCTGCGCGCGCGCGCCGCCGCCTTCGCGCCGGAAGCGCGCCGTATGGTCGCACGGCGGAAAACGTCGGGCCCGCAGGCGCTGGCCGAAGGCGTGTTCAATTCGCTGGCGGCCAATCTTGAGATGCTCCGCGACGAAACCAAGCTTGCATCGCTGCAGAAGGCGGGTCGGTTGCTCGCGCGCGGGCGACGAATCTACGTGCTGGGAAACCGGTCGAGCTACCCGGTTGCTTATCACTTTTGCTATGTCGCGTCGTTTGGCGGCGCGCCGGCCGTTCTCGTCGATGGCCCGGGCGGCATCGGTATCGATGTAATGCGCGGTGCCGGCGCTGGAGACGTCATGCTTGCCGTGAGCGTCGCGCCCTACACTCGTGCGACCGTCGAAGCGGCGGCACATGCTGCAGCTCGCCGTGTCGATGTCGTCGCGCTCACCGACAGTCCATTGTCTCCGCTAGCGGCGCGTGCGCGCGAGTTGCTCACCGTTTCGACCGACACGCCATCGTTCTTCCATTCCATGAGCGCCGCCTTCTCTCTCGCCGAGACGCTGGCGGCACTCGTTGTCGCCGATCGCGGCCCGAGGGCAATCGACGCGACGCGCCGAGCCGATCAGGAACTGCGATCGCTGTACGCCTACATCGACGCCCGCCGAAACGGGCGCGCAAGCTTGAGGAAGCAAAAGCTATGAACGACATCAACCGCGCCGGCGATACGCATGTCCTGCATCGATCATTGAGAGAACGTTATCCCACGGCGGTGCGCGGCGACGGCGTTTATCTTATCGACAAAGAACGCCGACGCTATCTCGATGCGAGCAGCGGCGCGGCAGTGTCGTGTCTGGGTCACAACCATCCGGCGGTTCTGGCAGCGATGCGCGCACAGCTCGACACGCTGGAATACGCGCACACGAGCTTCTTCACCACCGAAGCGGCTGAGGCGCTCGCCGACGACCTTATCGCCCACGCACCCGGCAAGATGTCGCATGTCTACTTCGTGTCAGGCGGTTCGGAAGGTATCGAGGCCGCGCTCAAACTGGCACGCCAGCATTTCGTCGAGCGCGGACAGCCGCAGCGACGTCACTTCATTGCGCGCTGGCAGAGCTATCACGGCAATACGCTGGGCGCGTTGGCGATCGGCGGCAACGCGTGGCGGCGCGGCATGTTCGCACCGATTCTCGCCCCAAGCCATCATATTTCTCCGTGCTACGCATACCGCGGGCAAAAGGCGGATGAAACGCCCGAAGCCTATAGCAGGCGGGTGGCGGACGAGCTCGAGGCCAAGGTCGAGGAACTGGGCGCCGAGAACGTGATCGCCTTTGTCGCGGAAACCGTGGTTGGCGCCACGCTGGGCGCGGTGGAGCCGGCGCCAGGTTACTTCAAGCGCATCCGCGAGATCTGCGACCGTCACGGGATCCTGCTCATTCTCGACGAAGTCATGTGCGGCATGGGTCGTTGTGGCACGTTGCACGCGGTGGAAGCCGAAGGCGTTGCGCCCGACCTGATGGTCCTGGCAAAGGGCTTGGGCGGTGGCTACGCGCCAATCGGAGCGGTGCTGGCATCCGCCGCGGTGATGGAAGCATTCAACCGAGGCAGCGGCGCTTTCATGCACGGACACACTTACATGGGACACCCCCTCGCCTGCGCGGCGGCGCTGGCGGTGCAGCGCACGCTGCACGAGCAACACCTGCTAGCGAACGTGCGCGCGAAGGGGGCGGCGCTCAAGTCGAATCTCGCCGCGCGTCTCGGCGATCACCCGCATGTTGGAGACATTCGCGGGCGAGGCCTCTTCTGCGGCGTCGAGCTTGTTTCCGATCGCTCGACCAAGGCGCCATTCGATCCAACGGTTCGACTCTATTCGCGTATCAAACACGAGGCCATGCAGCGCGGCCTTCTGGTCTATCCGATGGGGGGCACCGTCGATGGTCGCAGCGGCGATCACGTGCTAATTGCGCCACCCTTTATCGTTGAAGACCGGCACGTAGCAGAAATTGCCGACAAGCTGGGTGCGGCGATCGATGCCGCGCTGGAGCAAGTGCCGGCGGAGCCGGCATAAACCATTCGATTTTTCAGCAGTCGTTTCCGTTGCGCCGCAGAACCACTTTCGACAAGGAGGCATCATGAATTTCCGTTCGTTGCTCTGGATGGCGGCATTCGCCGTTGCGATCCCAGCGGCTGCTCAGGAGACCGGGACGCTCAAGAAAATCCGCGACACCGGAGAGATTGTCCTCGGCGTACGCGATGCCTCGATTCCCTTTTCGTACGCGGACGAGAGCGGACAGTCCATCGGCTACTCGGTCGACCTGTGCATGCGCGTCGTCGATCATCTGAAGCAAGTCTTGAAGATGCCCGCACTCAAGGTGCGTCAACAGCTCGTCACTTCAGCCAATCGGGTGCCTCTGGTCACCAACGGCACGGTCGATCTCGAGTGCGGTTCTACAGTCAACAATCTCGAGCGGCAGAAGACCGTCGCTTTCAGCGTGACGACGTTCATCGTCAATACCAAGTTCATCGCCAAGAACTCGAGCGGCGCGCAGAAGCTAGTCGATCTCAAGGGCAAGACGGTTTCGGTCACCGGCGGTACCAACACCATGCAAAAGATCACCGCCCTCAACAAGCAGATGAATCTCGACCTGTCGATCATCAACGGCAAGGATCACGCCGAGTCGTTCCTCCTGCTCACCAACGACCGGGTTGCGGCATTCTCCGAGGACGACATCCTGCTCGCCGGGCTTGCGGCGACTTCGCAGACACCAAACGCCTTTCATCTGATCTCGATCGAAGGGATGCTCGCCGATCCGTACGCGCTGATGATGCGTCGCGACGACCCGCAGTTCAAGGCGGCGGTTGATACGGCGCTTCGCGACGTGTTCGCGTCGGGAGATATCCAGCGCATCTACGACAAGTGGTTCCTGCGCCCAATTCCACCTCGCAACGTCGTGCTGAACTTCCCCATGGGTGATCAGCTCAAGCGGGCGATCGCCAAGCCGACAGACTCCGGGGATCCGCAGGACTACAAATAGGCTGTCATCGACTGCCGGTGCAACGCGAGTTCGGCGAATCGCGTGCGCACCGCTAGCAGTCTATCGCTTGTCTGCTGGGCCGATCGCTTACAATCGCGCCCATGCGCTGGTTACGGCTGCTGATCATTCTGTGGGTCGCGCTTAAGTACGGCCTCGACGAGTTTCTGCTCGGCCACGAGCGCATCCGATGGCTGCGTCCCGCGGCGCGGGTGGCGACCTTCTGGCGCAACCTGTCGACCGCGCGCGCGGCACGACTGCGTCTTGCGCTGGAGGACTTGGGGCCGATATTCGTCAAGTTCGGCCAGGTGCTCTCAACCCGTCGCGATCTTCTGCCGATGGATATCGCGGACGAACTGGCCAAGCTGCAAGATCGCGTGCCGCCGTTCCCCAGCGAGCAGGTGTTCGCAACATTGCATCGCGCCTACGGGAGAAGCGTCGATCAGGTCTTCAGGTCGTTCGATCGCGATCCGGTCGCGAGCGCCTCGGTAGCCCAGGTGCATCTCGCCGAGCTGCCGGATGGAACTCCGGTCGCCGTCAAAGTCCTGCGACCCAACATCGCCGTGACTATCGAGCACGACCTTGCGCTGATGCAAACCGGCGCGATGCTCGTGGAGAAGCTCTGGTCCGACGGCAAGCGGCTCAAGCCGCGCGAGGTCGTCGCGGAATTCGACAAAACCATCCACGACGAGCTCGATCTCGCGCGCGAGGCGGCCAACTGCTCGCAGCTCCGGCGCAACTTCCTGCACTCGCCCTTGCTGCTCGTCCCGGAGGTGTACTGGGACTGGTGCTCGAGCGAAGTGATGGTCATGCAGCGCATGACGGGGATCCCGATCAGCCATGTCGAACGCTTGAGGGACGAAGGCATCGACATTCCGCGGTTGGCGCGGGCCGGTGTGGAGATCTTTTTCACTCAGGTGTTCCGCGACGGCTATTTTCACGCCGACATGCACCCGGGCAACATCTTCGTCGCCACCGACCCCGCCAGCAAGGGCAAGTACATCGCGCTCGACTTCGGCATCATGGGCACGCTCTCCGAGCGCGACAAAGGCTACCTCGCACAGAACTTTCTGGCTTTTTTCCGCCGTGACTACCGTCGGGTCGCGACCGCGCACATCGAGTCGGGATGGGTGCCGCCGGGAACGCGTGTCGACGAACTCGAAAGCGAGGTGCGCGCCGTGTGCGAGCCGGTGTTCGACAGGCCGCTGAAAGATATCTCGCTGGGCAAGGTTCTTGTCCAGCTCTTCAAGGCCTCGCGCCGGTTCAACGTAGAAATCCAGCCGCAGCTCGTGCTGCTGCAAAAGACGCTGCTCAACGTCGAGGGCCTGGGGCGGCAGCTCGATCCCAATCTCGATCTGTGGGTCACCGCCAAGCCGTTCCTGGAGCGCTGGATGGCCGAGCAGATGGGCTGGCGCGGGCTGGAGCGCCGCTTGCGCGACGAGGTTCCCTTCCTGGTGACGGCGCTTCCGCTCCTTCCCCGCCTGCTTTATCAGAGGCTCGTTACCGTCCATGAAAGAGTGAGGACTGCAGAAGAGGATCTCGTAGCGACAAGGATAAGGCTTCGCCGCTGGCTGAAGCTCGTGGCGGTGCTGCTGGCAGTGTTGATCGTGCTCCTGCTGCTGCAGCCGCGCCTGCTCACGCGGTTGTTCGGTATTTCTGCAATAATGCCTCCTAGCGGGGTTCCGTCGGAAACGGCGCGCTAGAGAAGTGATGCGGTGGCGATTCGTGGTGTTGGCCGCGCTCGCGTGGTTCACGAGCGTGTCGGTGGCTGCGCCCGCGCCGGTTATCGTGCTCCCACTCACAGGCGCGATCGGTCCGGCTTCGGCCGACTACGTGACGCGTGGCCTTGCGCGCGCCGAAAGCGAAGGCGCGCAGCTTGTCGTGCTGGAGATCGACACTCCTGGCGGACTCGACACCGCCATGCGCGACATCATCAAAGCGATTCTCGCATCGCGCATCCCGGTGGCGGCCTTTGTAGCCCCGAGCGGCGCGCGCGCAGCCAGCGCCGGCACCTATATCCTCTATGCGAGCCATATCGCAGCCATGGCGCCGGGGACCAATTTGGGCGCCGCGACTCCGGTGCAGATCGGCATGCCGGGTCCTGGCCCGACACCGTCGGCCCCCGACAAGGAGAAGGAAAAGAACAAAGACAAGACCAAGTCGGACGACGACTCGCACGCCGACGCGATGACCAAGAAGCAGGTGCATGACGCCGCCGCATACATCCGCGGCTTTGCCCAGCTGCGCGGCCGCAACGGCGACTGGGCCGAGCGCGCGGTGCGCGAAGCGGTGAGCCTTTCTGCCGACGAGGCGCTGGCGCAGAAGGTGATCGACGTGGTCGCTCGCGATGTGCCCGACCTGCTCGCCAAGCTCGACGGCCGCAAGATCTCGACCGCCGGCGGCGAGCGGACGCTGGAGACGGCGAACGTGCTAGCGACGGTCATCGAGCCAGACTGGAAGAGCAAGTTTCTCGCCGTCATTACGAATCCGAGCGTCGCGTTGATCCTGATGATGCTGGGCGTCTACGGACTCTTCTTCGAGTTCTCCAGTCCGGGCATGGTGCTGCCCGGCGTGATGGGCGGCATCTGCCTCCTGCTCGGTCTGTTCGCCCTGCAGATGCTTCCAATCAACTACGCCGGCCTCGCGCTCATCCTTCTCGGGCTTACGTTCCTGATCGCGGAGGCGTTCCTGCCTGCGTACGGCTCGCTGGGCGTTGGCGGAATCATTGCGTTCGCGATCGGAGCCGTCATGTTGATCGACACCGATGTGCCTGGCTTCGGCGTTCCGATTTCGCTGATCGTGGTGCTCGCCATCATGACGGGATTGTTCGTCTTTTTCGTATCGGGCGTCGCGCTCAAGGCGCGCCGCCGACCGGTGGTGACCGGCAGCGAGGCGCTCATAGGTAGCGTGGGCGAGGTCCTCGACGAAGGAGGCGCGGAAGCCTGGGCGCGCATCCGCAGCGAGCAATGGCGCGTAAAGAGCACTGTGCCGCTCAGGCGCGGACAACGCGTGCGCGTCACCGCCCGACACGATCTGATGCTTACGGTAGTGCCCGTCGACGACGCGAAACTAGGAGGATAGAAGCATGGCTATCGGGCTGGGATTCGGCACCATCGTCATCATCGTTGCCTTGGTGATCCTCGCCTCGTTTCGGGTGATGCGCGAATACGAGCGCGCGGTCGTGTTCATGCTCGGCAGGTTCTGGAAGGTCAAGGGCCCAGGGCTGATGCTCCTTATCCCTGTCGTTCAGCAGATGGTGCGGGTGGACCTGCGCACGGTCGTGCTCGACGTGCCGCCTCAGGACGTCATCACCAAAGACAACGTCTCGGTCAAGGTGAACGCGGTGGTGTACTTCCGCGTGGTCGACCCTGCCAAGTCGGTGATCCAGGTGGCGAGATATCTGGAGGCGACCAGCCAGCTCGCACAGACCACATTGCGCGCGATCCTGGGCAGGCATGCGCTCGACGAGCTTCTAGCCGAACGCGAAAAGCTCAACCTTGCCATCCAACAGGTGCTCGACACTCAGACCGACGCCTGGGGCATCAAGGTCTCCACTGTCGAGATCAAGCAGGTGGATCTCAACGAATCCATGGTGCGAGCCATCGCGCGTCAGGCGGAAGCCGAGCGCGAACGGCGCGCCAAGGTGATTCACGCCGAAGGCGAGCTGCAGGCTTCGCAGACGCTGCTCGAGGCGGCGCAGATGCTTGCGCGACAGCCTCAGGCGATGCAGCTGCGCTACCTGCAGACGCTCGGCAACATCGCGAGCGACAAGAGCTCGACCATCGTGTTTCCAATTCCGGTCGACTTGTTCAACGCGCTGTCAACGACGAAGCCGGGCGACGCGAAGCCGGCGTAGTACGGCACGCGCACCAGGCTCGCTGCTTCTGGACTACCGCGCCTTGGCGCGCGTCCCGACTGTCGTCTCGTTCCACACGATCGCCACGTCGGGCTGCCGCTTGACCAGTTGCTCGAGCGCCCGTTTCTGAGCGCTTGAGTGCACACATCCCTGCAGCGTCACGAACTTGCGCGTGGTCGTGACCCAGATGCTCGTGTCGCGGAAGCGCGAATCGGTCCTGATCGCCGCGGTGACGCGCTCGTTGATTTCAGGATCGCGCTTGTACGCGCCTCCACACTCACACGTTCCGGCAAGGCAGCATGAGGTTCCGCGCTCGGCGCGCTCATGCGCCTGCGTTCGCATCTCCTGCTCGGTGAGATCGGGAGGTTTGCCTTCAGGGCACCCCGCGTACGCAGAAGTCGCCTGAATGAAGGGATCGAGCCGGTAAGTGCGGGACTCCTGCGCGATCCCCGTCGCGACAATGAGAAGGCCCAGAGTGACTGCAGCCATCGCCCGCAATCGCGGCGCCGCGCGATTTGCGGCACGGGTATGACAGCGAGTGCGAAACGGTTGCATTGGGGTTTGTCAGCGGCCGGCCGTCGATCGTATTTTGCTACAATCCGCGCTTCTTTCGACGTGCATCTACCTGGAGCGCAATGGCGCTGCTCGAGATCCAGAACGTCACCCGCCGCTTCGGCGATTTCACCGCAGTCGACAACGTCAGCATCGACATCGAGGCCGGCGAATTCTTCACCCTTTTGGGACCCTCGGGTTGCGGCAAGACCACGCTGCTGCGCATGATCGCGGGGTTCGATCTGCCTGACGGCGGCAGCATCCTGCTCAAGGGAGAAGATCTGGTCGACCGCCCTCCCGAGCGGCGGCCGATGCGCATGGTGTTCCAGAGCTACGCGCTGTTTCCGCACATGACGGTGGAGAGCAACGTCGCGTTTCCTCTGCAGATGGCCAAGGTACCTGCAGCGGACATTCCCGCCAAGGTAGAGGCGGCGCTCGAGGATGTGCGCCTGACCGGATTCGGCAAGCGTTATCCGCACGAGCTTTCCGGGGGGCAGAGGCAGCGGGTCGCCATCGGTCGGGCACTGGTGACGCACCCCAGCGTGCTGCTGCTCGACGAGCCGCTCGCTGCGCTGGACGCGAAGCTGCGCGAGGAAATGCAGATCGAGCTTATCAATCTGCAGAAGGAAGTCGGCATCACTTTCGTCTACGTCACCCACGACCAGACCGAGGCGCTGGCGCTTTCCCACCGCATCGCCGTAATGAACAAGGGACGTGTCGAGCAGCTCGACGAACCTTCGAAGATCTATGGCTTCCCGAAGACGCGCTTCGTGGCGGACTTCATCGGCCACATCAATCTGCTGTCGGGCTCGGTGAGCGAGCGCCGCGACAGCGTGGTAACCATCGCTGTCGATGGCCTGGGTCCGGTTCGCGTCACCACGGCATCCCAGCTCCCGGTTGGCCGCCCCGGAACCATCGCGCTTCGTCCGGAAAAAATCCGCATCGAGGCTACCGCTCCCGCCGATTCGCCGGACAACCATTACCGCGGCACCGTCTCCGAGCTTCTGTACATGGGCGACGTCACCGTATACAAGGTGGCGACGCCTGGCGGCACGCGCATCGAAGCGCTGCTTGCCAATTCGCAGAGCGGCCGCGCCAAGTTCTTCGAAGTAGGTGACGCCGTCGAAATGAGCTGGGCGGTGGACGCGGGTCACTTCATCGAGGAGTAGGCGTGGCTGCGCGCACGGCATCGCGATTGGGACGCTGGGTAGTCAGTGGGCCACCGCTGCTCTACTTGATCGTCTTTTTTGCGATCCCGTCGCTCATCATGGTGCTCGCGTCATTTCGCACCCCGGGCGACTTTGGCGGCCTTGCTCCGCTGATCGAAGAAGGCAAGCTCGACCTCAACCTGGACAGCTATGCCCGGTTCTTTTCCGAGTCGGTCTACGCGCAGATTTTTCTCAAGTCTTTCTGGTATGCGCTGGCGACGACACTGTTCTGTCTGCTACTCGCTTACCCGCTCGCTTCGCTCATCGCCAGAAGCTCGAAGCGCTACCGCGATCTCTTGCTGCTCCTGGTCATACTGCCGTTCTGGAGCAACTTTCTGATTCGCGTCTACGCCTGGATGATCATTTTGGGACCCAACGCTGCGCTGGCCAGGACGGTCAACGGCGTGCTGGCTTGGTTCGGTCACGAGCCGGTGCCGCTGCTTTTCAGCGCCTTCGCGGTGCTGGTGTGCCTGGTGTACGTGCATCTGCCGTTCATGGTGCTACCTCTTTATGCGAACCTTGAAAAGCACGATCAGGCGCTGCTCGACGCGGCGCAGGACCTTGGGGCCAACGCCTGGAAGCGTTTCTGGCGGATAACATTTCCGCTGTCGCTGCCGGGTGTCTACGCCGGCGCGGCGCTGGTGTTCATCCCGGCGTTCGGAATATTCGCCATTCCCGACATCCTTGGCGGCCCCGACAACAGCCTGATCGGCAATGTGATCAAGCAGCAGTTCCTGGAGACGCGCGACTGGCCCTTCGGCAGCGTGCTCTCCATCGTGCTGACGGTGACGGCGCTCGTCCTCGCAGGGCTTGCGGCATGGGTCGCCCGTCGCAACCTCGGGACGCCTTCCAGCGCGAAGGAGTCACGTGCGTAAGCGCCGCCTCGGACTATGGACAGCCGCACTGACGGGATACGCGTTCCTGTACGTGCCGCTGGTCATCGTCATCGCCTACTCTTTCAACAACTCGCGCTTGAACGCCGAGTGGGTGGGATTCACGCTGCAGTGGTACGACACGCTTTTTCACGATCAGGATATGCTTGTCGCCGCTGGCAACTCGCTCATGATCGCATTGTTGGCGAGCCTCGTTTCGACCGTGCTCGGGACCGCCGCCGGAGTCGCGATGTACCGCTATCCCAGCAAGCTGCTTTCGGTGCTGGTGCTGGCGCCGATTGCGATTCCCGAAATCCTGATGGGCGTCTCGCTGCTGATTTTCTTCGTGCTGCTCAACTTTACTCTGGGTCTGGTGTCGGTCGCCCTTGCTCACATCGCCTTTTGCATAGGTTTCGTCGCCATCGTCGTGAGGGCGCGGCTGGCCGGCATGGACGAGACGCTGACCGAAGCCGCCCGCGACTGTGGCGCTTCGCCATGGAAGACTTTCCGCTACATCACCTTGCCGCTGATCATGCCCGGCGTCATCGCCGGGGCGCTGATGGCGTTCACGCTGTCGATCGACGACTTCGTGATCACCTTTTTCACCGCCGGCGCCGGCACGGTGACTTTGCCGCTGCAGATCTATTCGATGATCAAGATCGCGGTGACGCCGGAAGTCAACGCCGTCTCCAGCCTGTTGATGCTGCTGACGCTCGCCCTTATCATCATCGCATCGAAGGTTTCGCCTTCACTGTTGCGCTCGGAATAGGAGCCTATCCTCATGACAAGAATACTTGCGCTGCTGGCGTCGCTGCTTGTAGCCACCACGGCCGTCGCCAAGGACGAGTTTCATCTCTACAACTGGAACAACTACATCGCACCCGAGACGATCAAACGCTTCGAAGAGTTCTGCAAGTGCGAAGTCGTACAGACCTACTACTCGGACAACGAAGAACTGCTCGCCAAGCTCGCGGCCGGCGCCAAGGGCTACGACATGCTCGTTCCCACCAGCAACGCCGTGCAGGCCCTGATCAAGGGCGGGCAGCTGAAGCCGCTCGACAAGTCGCAGCTTTCCAACCTCAAGAACATCAATCCGATCTATCTCGACACGCCTTTCGACCCGGGCAACAAGTATTCCGTGCCGTATGCCATGTCGACGACCATCATCGGTTACAACGATCAGAAGATAAAAGAACTGGGGTTGCCGACCGACACGTGGGCCGTGATCTTCGACCCGAAGTATCTGGAAAAGGTGAAAGGTCGCGTGACCGTTCTCGACAGCTCCAACGAGCTTTTCGCGGCAGCGCTCAAGTACTTGGGCTATTCCGCCAACGATGTCGATCCGAAGCACTGGGACGAAGCTGTCGCGCTCATCAAGAAGGCCAAGCCGTACTGGGCGGCATTCAACGCTTCGTCGTACATCAAGGAGCTCACCGTCGGCAACATCTGGCTGGTGCACGGATACTCGAACGACATCTTCCAGGCGAACCTGGACGCCAAGGCGGCCGGGCGTCCGTTTCAGATCCTGCAGGGTATGCCCAAGGAAGGTGCGGTGCTCGCGGTGGACAACATGGTCATCCACAAGGATGCGCCGAGGCCAGACCTCGCGCTCAAATTCATGAACTTCATGCTCGAGGGCAAGAACTCCTCCGAACTCACCAACCTGATCGGCTCGGGCAATCCGAACATGGACGCCGTCAAGTACATCAAGCCGGAGATCCTGAAGAACCCGGCGATCTTCCCGGACAAGGCGGTCGAGGCGAAGCTCGAGCAACTGAAGGAACTCACGGGGCCGCAGCGGCGATTGCGCAACAAGCTGTGGACCGAGATCAAGGCAGGCCGCTGAGATTGATCGATGCATTGACGTTGCGTCTGCTCACCGGCCAGCCGGCGGAGATGGCAGCGCTGCAATGCGTGCTGGAGGCCGCGCCGGCATACTTTCAACGCGTAACCGGCTTGCCGCCGGGACAGGCCGAGGCGCAAAGCACGTTCACTGCTTTGCCGCCTGGCAAGACCTACGACGACAAGTTCGTCTGGGGCCTGTACTCTGCCGAGGCGATGATCGGCTGCGCCGATGTCGTGCGCGGCTACCCCATACCTGCCAAGACCGTGATCGGCCTGCTGCTGCTTGCGGAGGAGTGGCAGCGACGCGGCTTGGGCCGCGCCTTCGCGATCCTGCTTGAGCAGGCGATCTCCTCCTGGCCTGAAGTATCGACGCTGCGCATCGGCGTGGTGAAGACCAATCCGGGCGCGCTCGCGTTCTGGCGCAAGCTTGGCTATCGCGAAACCGGAGAAGTGAAGCAAGGGCCACCTGAGTTCGTCTCCGACGTCCTCGTCCTCGAGAAGCCGCTAAGGCGTGCGGACACACCATGAGCGATTTGACCGTCAAGCCTCTGTCACCAGCGCTGGTCGACGATTTCCTGCGGTTTTTCGATCACGAGCGGGGGCCGGCGTTCGCCGAATATCCGCAGTGGGCCAAATGCTACTGCCACTACTACGAAGTCCCCCGCGTTATCGACTGGGCGTCGATGACCGCAGAGCAGAACCGTGTCGCGATGCGCTCTCGCATCGAGGTCGGCGAAGCGGAAGGCTTTCTGGCCTTCGACGGCGCCGACGTCGTGGGGTGGATGAATGCGCAGCCGCGTCACAAGCTGCCGCATTGCTTCGACCGGCTAGGCGTCAAGCCGACGCTGCTCCCCTGCGCCGAATCGCAAGCCGCGGTTGTCGTCTGTTTTGTGATCGCGCCCCAGCGGCGTTTGAGCGGAGTCGCTCGCACGCTTCTTCGAGCGGGGCTCGCTTCGCTCTCGGCGCGGGGCATCAAGCTGGTCGACGCATTTCCGTTCAAATCGGGTGAGAGCAAGCTAGCCGCCGACCACTACCACGGTCCCTTATCGCTCTTCCTCGCCGAAGGCTTCTCCGTTTTGCGCGAGGAAGAAGAGCTGACTGTCGTCCGCAAGCTGCTGTCATAGGAGCGCAAGCGCTCAAAGAACGCCATGGCGCAGCCCCCAGTTCGGCAACCGACGCTGCTGCCGCAATACTTCGCGGCGCTCTATGGGCTGATGATCATCTACGCGAGTCTCGAGCCTTTCACAGGCTGGATGGCACCTTCCTCCGGAACGCCGTTCTACCTCTTTGCGCCGTGGCCGTCGCGTTTTCCGCGTTCGGACATCGTCATCAACATCGTCGCCTACATTCCCTTCGGGTTCTTTGTGGGTCTCATCGGACGCGAGCGCTCTTTCGGAATTCGAGTCACTATTGGAACCGCGGCCGGCGCGTTGCTCTCTTTCGCCATGGAAACGGTGCAGATGTTTCTTCCGACGCGCGATGCGAGCACCATCGACTTCCTGACCAATACGGCCGGCTGCGCCCTCGGCGCGGTGGGTGCTGCGGCGCTCAATCACTCTCCGGGGCTGCGGGCGAGAATCAGTGCCTGGCGCGAACGCGTCTTCATTGCCGGGCGCAGCGGCGATCTGGGGCTTGCGCTGCTGTTCATCTGGTTGCTCGCGCAGGTGAATCCCGGCATTCCGCTTTTTGCGGCGACTTTCGATCCATCGCTGGAGCTGACGCGCGATCTTGCCGGCACGCTGCTGCAGGCGTCTCAGAGCGCCTTCAACGTCGTCGGAGTCGGACTCTTTCTTTCTATCTTGCTGCGACAGCGACGACTTCTAGGGGGAGCTGTGCTGCTATTGATCGGCGGTGCGTTGATACTCAAGGGCGGCGCGGCGAGCGTTCTCATGCGCCAGACGGTCTTGGAGAACTGGATCAAACCGGGCGTCACTGCTGGGGTTGCCGTCGGAGCGCTAGCGCTTCTGCTCGCGATCTGGCTTCCTCGACCCGCGCGCACGACGCTGTGCGCAGTGGCGCTGCTCTCCTCGCTGATCGCGCCTTTGCTCGCTCCCGACATGTGGCGTGCGCGTGCGCCGCTCGCGCTGTTCGATTGGCCATACGGGCATCTGCTCAACTTCAACGGCCTCACTCACGCTGTCCTGGTGATCTGGCCCGTGCTCGCCAGCGTCTACCTGTTGTGGCTTGCAGGCCAACCCGGATGGGGCCATACGGAGTCTCGCGTATAATTTACGTCCCGTTGTGTTGGAGCTCGTCCGACTTCTAGTCCGGATTCGAGACCGTTCTTTTGGGCTACTACAAGCGTCACGTTTTCTTCTGCTGCAATCAGCGCGATCCGCCCGAGAACTGCTGCAATAACCGCGGCGGCGGCGAGATGCAGGCGTACGCCAAGCAGCGCATCAAAGAGCTAGGGCTCTCGGGCAAAAGCAAGGTTCGCGTCAACAAGGCCGGTTGCATGGACCGGTGCGACGAAGGTCCGGTGGTGGTCGTCTACCCGGACGCCGTGTGGTACACCTACGTCGATCGTCACGATGTGGACGAGATCATCGATTCGCACGTCGTTCACGGCCGCGTGGTCGAAAGGCTTAAGATTTGAGCGTCCGGGGCGAGCAGCGAACGTTGATCGGCGGTCCGGTCGGCGAGCTGGAGATCGCGCTTAACGTTCCCGAGACCGCGCCGCGCTCCATCGCGCTGATCGCGCACCCGCATCCTCTGCAGGGCGGAACGCTCGATAACAAGGTCGTGCAGACGCTGGCCAAGACCTTCGTCGCGCTAGGCTACGTTGCGCTGCGTTTCAACTTTCGCGGCGCCGGCAGGAGCGAAGGGGCCTTCGACGAAGGCGTCGGCGAAACCGACGATGCACTGGCGGCACTCGCATTCGCGCGTCAACAATTCGCCGAGATCGCGGCGCGACCGCCGGTGCTGGCCGGATTTTCCTTCGGCTCCTATGTGCAGACGCGGGTCGCGCGAACGACTCAACCCGAGCGCATGGTGCTGGTCGGTCCCGCCGTGAAGCGGTTTGCAATCGACCATGTGCCTGACGACACCATCGTCATCCACGGCGAGGAGGACGACGTCGTGCCCCTGGGCGACGTGCTCACCTGGGCGCGACCGCAGCAGCTTCCCATCATCGTATTTCCGGGATGCGGCCATTTTTTCCATGGCCGGTTGCCGCAACTGCAACGCGTGGTCAGCGGCATGTGGCAGGGATGAACCTCTCCGACGGCGTGGTTCTCGCCGTCTCCGGATTGCGCAAGTCCTACGGCGACAACGAGGTCGTGCGCGGACTCGACTTCCAGATCAGGCGCGGCGAGTGCTTTGGCCTTCTCGGTCCGAATGGCGCAGGGAAAACAACGACGCTGCGCTGCTGCCTCGGGCTCATTGACCATAATGCCGGGACCATCACCCTCGTCGGCGAGCCGGTGCCCAAAGCCGCGCGCGAAGCGCGCATCCGCGTCGGCGTCGTGCCGCAGATGGACAATCTCGATCCGGATTTCACCGTGGTCGAGAACCTGCAGATCTACGGGCGTTACTTCAGGCTCCCCGACGCGATTCTCGAGCAACGCATTCCGCGTCTGCTCGACTTCGCCGGGCTCGCCGCCAAAGGCGGTTCGAGCATTCGCGCGCTCTCGGGAGGTATGAAGCGGCGGCTCATCCTAGCGCGAGCGCTCATCAACGACCCCGAGCTTCTGATCTTGGACGAGCCGACGACAGGACTCGACCCCCAGGCGCGGCATCTGATCTGGGATGGGTTGCGGCAGCTGCTCACCCAGGGAAAGACGATTCTGCTCACGACCCACTTCATGGACGAAGCCGAACGGCTCTGCTCGCGGCTCGCCGTGATCGATCACGGGCGAATGATCGCCTCCGATACGCCGCGTGCGCTGATTGCCACTCATGTCGAGCCCGAAGTGATCGAAGTCTACGGCGACGAAGCGCGGACATGGGCGTCAAGTCGCGCCCGCGCGCTCGCCGATCGCATGGAAATCGCCGGAGAAACCGCCTTTTGCTATGCTCGCGATGCAGGGCCGCTGTTGGCCGATCTCGCTCAAGCGCGCGGAGTGCGCTACCTGCATCGACCGGCCAATCTGGAAGACTTGTTTATCAAGCTCACCGGCCGCGAATTGCGCGACTGAAAAGCATCCCGGACCGCTCCGGGAAAGGGGAAAAAGTGAAGGGACTCTATCGGTCGTTGGGCTGGGTATGCCTGTGGCTGTGCTTGACGCAATCAAGCCTCACCGCAGCCGCTAGCTATGTGGTGGTTTCCACGATCGGCAGTCAGCTGACCATCGTAACGGCGCAGGAGCAAACGGGAACCAATCGCGACAGAACTTATGCTGAAGCGCGGCCAGTGAGCGATCCTATCCTTGACGCGACAGCACTTACGGCTGCCAAAGCCGCGATCCAAAAAGCCCGGCCCGGCAGTTCGGTCGCCACGTTGCGACTGAGCGACGCAAAACTTCTGGCAGATCAGGAGAAATGGTTTGGCCAAGCGAAGCTGGACGCTCCTGAGCTGGTGGAGTTGCTCAAAGCAGAGATCGGCGACGATCCGGCGACGCGCTTGATGATCATCGCCGCTCATCGCGCCGATATTCTGTTGAGGCTAGAGCACGGCTATGTGGGTTTTGGCAAGGCCGCGGGACTCGGCTTTTATATCGACTCGGTGGCGCGAGTGTCCCGATCCGACACCGGGCAAAAGGGCCAAGGAGTATTCGGCCCCTTTGCCAACTTCCGAATCGTCCTGGTCGATCCTCGATCCTTGGTTATCGAGAGCGAACAGGCCATTGCGGCAGGGACAGCGCGCTCCGCGACGCGTGCAGAAGATCGAGACCCCTGGAACGTTCTTTCGGGTCAAGAAAAGATACGCCTGTTGCAGGAGTTGCTTACCGCCGAGATCGCGCGAGCGGGACCGAAGCTGTTCGACCAGCAAAGCCGGTAGCGCCGGCGCGGCTTACAACTGCACTTGGGCGATCGCAGCTGCACCGCCTTAATACGCTGCAATCTATAGATCGAACATCCGCTGGGCGTTCTTCCCGCGCACTTTGTCGCGTGTGCTGTCCTTGAGCTCGCTGACGCGTTTGAGGCACCCCGGCATGTCGCCGATGGTGTGCGGATAGTCGGACCCATAAAGCACATTATCGGCGCCGAAAGTCTTCACGCACAGCGCAAGAACTTCGGGCGAGAACACCACCGCATCGGCGCAAATCTTCGGCAGATACTCCGACGGCCGCACCGAGATCCTTTCGCGACACGCCGGAATGTTGTCGAAGCATTGATCCATGCGGGAGATGAGATACGGCAGCGCTCCGCCGCCGTGCGCAGCGATGATCTTGAGGTTGCCATAGCGTTCGAAAAAACCGTCGTAGATCATGCGCGCGATCGCGAGCGAGGTATCGAAAGTGAAGCCGATCGACGCCGTGAGCTGAAACCGCGACATGTCCATCGAAGCGACGCCGGGCGGCGCGGTCGGATGCACGAGCACCGGCAGCGCCTTCGAGTCGATGGCGCGCCATACCGGCTCGAAGGCCGCGTCAATCAGGGGCTTTCCGTCGATGTTTGCGAGCACCATCACCCCCGATGCCCCTGCGGCGAGCGCGCGTTCGAGCTCAGTAGTTGCGAGCTCAGCGTACTGCCACGGAAGCGATGCAAACCAGCGGATGCGATCCGGATAGGCAGCACGAGCTGCGGCCATGTCGTCGTTCATAATGCGCGCGGCCTGCGTACTCACGTTCGCTCCGCCCCAGTAGCAATTGGGACAAGTGAGCGACACGATGCACACATCCACGCCATGTTCATCCATGGTCTTCAATCGCAGATCGTAGTCGAACATGGCGGGCACCGGTGTCATGAACGGCGCGCCCTCGAGGTGTATCGCGCGCAGTCCTCCGCGCACTGCTTCGACCGTATAGCGCGGCGCGCCATGTTGCTGCAGCAACTGGAACCACGCCTCGGTGAGGCAGTGGGTGTGAACGTCTACGACTGGACTCTTCAAGCTCAACTCTCCAATGGTTCAATCGACCTTGGCACCGGATTCCTTGATTGCCTTGGCCCATCGTGGCTGCTCGGCGGCGATGGTGGCGGCAAACTGCTCAGGAGTCTGCGGGGGAAACGGCTCCATTCCGAACTTGAACAATTGCTCCTTGAACTCCGGCGTGGCCTGGATCTTTTGGAGCTCTGACGAAAGCCTGAAAACGATCTCCTTCGGCGTGCCCGCGGGAGCGACGATGCCTTGCCATGCCTGCCAGTCGTAGCCCGGCACCGTGGCCGCGATCGGAGGCACATCGGAAAGCAGCGTCGTCGGCTTGGCGGCCGAAGTGCCGAGTGCAGTGACCTTTCCGGCGTTGATATTCGGCACCGCAATGGTGGCGTCGGCGAACATCACCTGAACCGAGCCCGCCAGAAGATCGGTGAGCGCTGCCGGCGTTCCCTTGTAAGGAACGTGCTGAATGTCCAGACCGTATTCAATCTTGAGCGCTTCCATGAACAGATGGTGAGGGCTGCCGCTGCCGACCGAGGCATAGTTGAATCTGCCGGGGTTTTTTCGGATCGCATCGATCATTTCGCGCACGTTCTTCGCGGGGAAACTCCGGTTGGCGATCAGGAAGAAGTTGACCGTACCTACCGGCGAGATCGGGGTGAAGTCCTTCACCGGATTGACGGGTGAAGACGGATACAACGCAGGGCTGATGCCAAGCGTCGTGCTTGTCGCCATCAGCAGCGTATAGCCGTCGGGAGGCTGCCGGGCGACAAACTCCGCTCCGACCAGCGTTCCCGCGCCGGGTTTGTTGTCGATGATCACGGGCTGTCCAAGCTGGGCGCCCAGTCGCTCGCCGATGCCGCGTGCTAGCAGATCGGTGAGCGCTCCCGGCGGGTACGGCACGATGAGCTTGATCGGGCGGTTGGGGTAAGGCGCCTCCGCTCGTGCCGGGGCCAGGCCGGCAAAGAGCGCTGCGCACAAGAGCGCGACGACCAGCCGAGGGCTGCACGAGACGTGGCGCGCCCAGGTCCACCACCGCTCTCCCACTGCGGCGCGTATCAGCACGATGAGTCTCACCATCGTGAAGCCGCTCTGTCTCGCCCTCATGGCAATCCTTCCTTGCAAGCGCACGCGAGAGAGAAATAGCGTCTTGAACGCGCAGCACTCGCCCGCAGTAAACGATACCCCATTCGAGGCTTCAGCGCAGCCGCGCGCTATACTTCCCGGCGGAAATTCGCGCTTGAGACGAAAATGATCGCCGCCTCGATTATCCGCACGCCCGAGCTGTCTTTGCGCTGGATTCCGGTCTGGCGCCGGAATTTGCTGGTGTGGCGCAAGCTCGCAATCGCCTCGGTACTGGCGAACATCGCCGATCCTCTGCTCTACATGCTTGCGCTAGGTTACGGCATCGGCAGCTTCGTTCCCGAAGTCGGGGGCATGAAGTACATCGCGTTCATCGGCACGGGGATGGTTTGCCAGAGCGCGATGTTCACCGCATCGTTTGAAGGCATGTACTCTGCGTTCTCGCGCATGCATGTGCAACGCACCTGGGACGCGATCATCAATGCGCCGCTCTCGCTCGACGACGTCGTGTTCGCCGAGTGGATATGGGCGGCGTCGAAGTCAGTCATGTCGGTGCTTGCGATTCTGATCGTGGTCATGCTGCTTGGGTTCGGTCACTCCTGGCTGGCGATCTGGGTGCTGCCGCTCGGCTTCGTCACCGGACTCACCTTTGCCGCCTTCGGGCTGGTCATGACCTCGCTCGCGCCTAGCTACGATTTCTTCACCTATTTCTTCACGCTGGTGCTCACGCCCATGCTGTTGCTCTCGGGTGTGTTTTTCCCGGTCGATCAGATGCCCGCGGCGCTGCGTGCGGTGGCCGCATTCCTGCCGCTTTCGCACGCGATCGACATCGCGCGGCCGCTGCTCGATGGCAGGGTACCGAAGGACGTGCCGCTCCATCTCGCGGTGCTCCTTGCCTACGCTGTGGCTGCGTATTATGTCGCGCTGGTGCTGACGCGGCGCCGGTTGCTGTCGTAGCGATGCTCTGGGTCAAATCGCTGCACATCATTTTCGTGGTGAGCTGGTTCGCCGGGTTGTTCTATCTGCCACGGCTGTTCGTTTATCACACCATGGCGAGCGACACTGTCGGCATCGAGCGGTTCAAGGTGATGGAGCGCAAGCTTTTCTACGGCATCATGACGCCGAGTGCTGTGATCGCCATCGCGTCGGGATTGTGGTTGTGGCTGGGCTACGGCATCACCGGAGGCTGGCTCTACGTCAAGCTCGTTCTTGTCGCGATCCTCATCATCCATCACGTGTGGCTCGGAAAACTTATGCTGGACTTCCGCAACGACCGCAACCGCCATAGCGACGTGTTCTACCGATGGTTGAACGAGATTCCAGCGCTTCCGGTGCTGGTGTTAGCGGTGCTTCTGGTTGTGCTCAAGCCGTTCTAGCGTGGAACGCTTTTTTGCGCCGTGCCCGCGCGGGCTGGAAGTCGCGTTGAGCGACGAGCTTGCCCAATTGAACGCTTCGGGCGTGCGCTCTACCGATGGCGGTGTCGCATTTGCCGGCGCGATCGAACTCGCTTATCACATCAATCTGGAAAGTCGTCTGGCGAGCCGCGTCCTTTGGGAGGTCGGGCGCGGCACATATCGCGACGAACGCGATATCTACCGCCTGGCGAGCGAGATCGACTGGCCGCAGCAGTTCCGAGCCGACCGTACGCTGCGGGTAGACGTAGCCGCGACGCGCTCTCCGCTCAAGAGCCTCGAGTTCGCAACGCTTCGCATCAAGGACGCCGTTTGCGACCGGCATCGCGCCGCCGGCGGCGCGCGGCCGAGCGTGAGCAAGGAACGACCTGACGTGCGAGTGCATGCCTATCTCAGCGCGGGCGAGATGATTTTCTACCTCGACACCTCGGGGGAGGCGTTGTTTAAGCGCGGCTACCGGCGCGAGGCTTCGGAAGCGCCGCTGCGGGAGAATCTCGCCGCCGGATTGCTGCGCATCGCGCGCTGGCAGCCCGGCACCCCGCTGCTCGATCCCTTGTGCGGCAGCGGGACGATCGCGATCGAAGCCGCGTTGATGGCGCTGGACATTGCGCCGGGCGCGCGGCGAACGTTCGGCTTTCAGAAACTCTCGTGGTACGACGGGCCCACCTGGCAACGAATCAAGCAGGCCGCGCAGCGCCGAGGCAAGCCGCCTGCGCCTGAAAACATTCACGCGAGCGACAACGAACCGGCGGCAATCTCCCGGTGCGAAGCGAATATCGCCGCTGCCGGCGTCGCCGGAGCCATCATCGTTCGACGAGAGGACATCCTCACGCGATCGGCGCCCGCGAACGCCGGTGTGATCGTCACCAATCCGCCTTATGGCGCTCGGCTTGCCGACAGCGCGGCGCTCGCCGCGTTTTACCCGCGATTGGGCGATGCGCTCAAGCAGCATTTCGCCGGCTGGTCGGCTTTTCTGATGAGCGGCGACGCCCGCTTACCTAAGCTCATCGGCCTGAAAGCGAGCCGGCGCACTCCTCTCTATAACGGAGCGCTCGAATGCCGGCTTTACGAATACCGATTAGTCAGCGGTCCGCTGCGCGCGCGGGTTGCGACAGTCCAGTGATAGAATTCAACCATTCGAGGTATCCGGAGGCCACGCCATGATGCTGCCCGCACGCCACTACGAATCGGAGCACACCAAGTTCATGCGCGAACTGCTCGCGCAGAAACCGGACCTCAGGGAACAACAGCGCGAAGCGCGAGCGATCTGGTGGGACAAGCACCCGACCGAACTCGCCGAGGAGCACGTCATGGATCAGGGGCGCATCCCGCAGTCGCCCTACGTCTACGACGCCGATTCGTAACTTCCACCGCGCAGTTGATTCCCGCCGCACCTATCCCGCGCGCCGTCGCGGCGCCGCCTCTCCGTAAATAAAGTAGTTGGCTGTACGTTCGAGGCTGGCAGACCATTGCAGCGCATCCAATCTACCGTTGAGGGCGTTCGGCTCCCAGAAGATCTTGACGATGCGAAACTCGCGTCCGTCGTTGAGCTTGCGCGTAACTACTCCGGCATGGCGGCCGGGCACAGGATGATCGCGGGCGGTCGACGACGGATCGAACGCCGAGTCGATCAAGTAAGCCGCGCCGCCTGGGGCGAGCGCGGAGGCGACGGTGTCCCAGAACGATGAGAACCGCTCTTCGGGCACATGCGACAGCCAGAAGCTGAAAAAGACGAGGTCGTAGCGTTGCCGCGGCTGCCATTCGAAGAGGTCGGCCTCGACATACTCGACATTATTCGCAGCCACCCGTACATGGTTGAGCGCAAGTACCTCGGGCGACGCGTCGATCGCCGTGAGCTGCCCAACCTTAGGCGCAAGCCTCCGCGTGAAAAGACCGGTTCCACAGGCGAGCTCCAGCGCAGTGCGTGCGCGTCTGTTGGTCAGCCACTGGTCGAAGGCGGTCTCCACGGCTGCGGTGTCGGCATGCCAGCGCGAGTTGAACTCCGCGCCCCGATCGTAACGGCCGCTGCGAAACCACCACTCGTCGTACTCGCCGGCTCGAGCGCGGTAGTAGTCGATCTGATCCTGCAGAATGTCATCGCTTGGCATCACACCGATCATAAGCCATGCTGTTCATCGCGGCTACGCGGTCGGGCAGCCTTGCTGCAAGCAAGGCGCCGCGTCGGGTGAACGATCCACGCTTGCATAAAGGCGAAGTGTCCCGCGCGAGGCGCCATGGAGAGCGAATCGATCGAACCAAAATCGGGAAGGACGCTGCCGCGGCTCATTGCCGAGCCGTGGTTTGTCGATCGAGTTGACATCTCCGGACCTCGAGCGGTCGTGTCCGGATGGTCGCTGCCGCCGGCGCCGTTGAACAGGCCGACGCAAGGCTGGTTCCAGATCAACGGCCTGCCCTTCGATACGACGAGTTATCCGCTTCCCCGTGCCGATGTCGGTCAAGTTCTGTGGCAACGTGAAGGCTCCGCGATGTCGGGGTTCGAATGCACGATCGCACAGCTCGCGCTCGTCTATCCCGATGGCGTTCTCGAAGTGAGCCGCGTCAGGCCCGACACTCCCGGTATCGAGCGGGGTCGCGATTCGTGGTTTGTGCCCGACCCGGCATTGCACGCTGATCTGCCCGACGATGATCAGCGTTTCCGTGTGATCGGCGACCGCGATGGGAGGGGTTTTCTCGTCTCCGGAGCAACCGACTATCACCGTCTCGATCGCGCGCTCAAAGCGGTTTGCGGCAGGCGCCTTCATGACTGCGGACGCGTCCTCGACTGGGGATCCGGATGCGGGCGCGTCGCGCGGCATTTTCCAGTCACGCATTCCGCTTCGCTCACCGGATGCGATATCGATCGCGATAACGTTCGATGGTGCAGCTTCCACCTGAAGGGCAACTTCATTTCGACAGAGGTGGCCCCGCCGTTGCCCTTCGACGACGCGAGCTTTGATGTGATCTACGGCGTATCCGTATTCACTCATCTGAGGGAAGCCATGCAATTCCGCTGGCTGGAGGAGCTCGCGCGGATCGCGGCGCCAGGTGCGACGCTGCTGATGAGCGTCCATGGCCGTACCGCCATCGACTTTGCGCGGCTACCGCAGCAGGAATACTGGAGAGCGTGCGACGATGTCAATCGCAGGGGCATCGTCGTCAGCGGAGACAATCCCCAGCTCGACGGTCATGCCGACCACGGCGGCGAGTACGTGAATACCTTCCATAGCTCGGCGTACATACACCGTGCGTGGAGCCGCCACTTCCGCGTGGAGCACATCCTGCCCGGGTATCTCCTGCATCAGGATCTGGTCATCCTGCGCAAGGCCTGAAGTCGACGCTGCCGCACAAGAGTCATGTCGGGGCCGATCGGATACGTCGACACGCCCGCTGCCGAAGCGGTCGCCGGCACTGCGATCCGGATCACCGGATGGGCGCTCGATACACAGCAAATCGATCGTGTCGAGGTGCGCATCGGGTCGCAGATTCACATCGCCCGCTATGGGTTACCTAGACCCGACGTCGCAGCGGTCAATCCCGAGTATCCCGACGCAGATGCCTGCGGTTTTGTCTTCGATGAGGACCTCGCTCCTTTGCGTCCAGAACGCCATCGGGTTGCCGTCGTCGCAGTAAGTCGTGGCGGCATCGAAAGCCTGCTGGCCAGCAAGAGCCTCATTCCACCCGAGGCGCTCAAAGCATGGCAGGAACTGCACGCGATGCGAGTCGCGCGCGACTCACCGCCGTTTTACATCCTGCCCGCGCTTTCGGGCGCGAGCCTCGGCGGAGCCGCAGGGCTCACCGACGCCTACGCGCCTTATCTCTCCCCGACCGTCCGCACGGGGATGCGGGTGCCGATTCTTTATCTTCGCACGACCCATGGGGCCGAGCGCGACTGGACTTTCGATCCGGACTGGGACGTCGACCGTTGCTCGAACGGCCGACGCATCGCCGAGGATTCACTGTCGTCGGTGATTGCGCACTCGATCCGGCACCGGTTGCCCGTGCTGTTCACGCTGAACGGTGGCGTATGGGCCGACGCGGCTGGCAGCGTGCCCCAGTGGGATGTTAACGACCATCTAGAAGAAGACGAGGCCAACTGCCAGTGGAACGAGCGCGACCGGGCGATGCCCGAGGACTCCCTCGCGCAGATACCCGGGTCTCCGCATATCGGACGATCGCTCACGTTCAACGTTTACGCCGAACGCAATCGCCACTACAAAAAGCGCAACCTGCAGGCGGCCGCAAGCGCCATTGTCGCGTTCGCACGCGCTCACCCACAGCTGTTCGTCGGCGTCATTCTCGATCCCGACACTTACCTCAATCCCTTCTTTAACGTAGACGTGCATCGGCAGTGGTACGACTACAACCCGGGGACGCTCCGTCAGTTCCGCCAATGGCTTGCTGGCAGAGGACCCTACGAGGGCAGGCCGTCGCCCGGCGTTCCCGACCTGTCGCGCTACAGGCGGGAGCCGCTGTCGCTTTCCGAAGCGGGCACGCTCGCCGGCGCATCCTTTCGTACATGGGACGAGGTCGAGCCACCTCGGACGTTTCCCGTCGAAGGGCGTCCATTCTGGGAAGATCCTTGGACGCGAGAGTGGGAAGTCTTCCGACGACACCTCGTTCAGTTGCATTACAGCGAACTTTCGCAGTGGGCCGCCGAGACCGGCATTTCCACGAGCAAAATTCATTCGGCACAGGGTTTTCTCGTGCGCATTCCTCCGGTCGCTCCGTTCGCCGTGCACATCGACAGCCCGAGCAAAGCTTACGACGCCGGCGGCCTGTCCATCGAGGGCGCCATCCCGAGCCACGGCCACCTCGGAGCGATCGTCTATGGAGCCGGCGCATTGAACGAAGTGCCGATGGAGGTGGGCTCCGAGAATCTGTTCGCCACATTTCATCGCATGGATCCGGGATGGGCCGTGGCGGAATTCAACACCGCCGACTTCCAGATTCCCGAGGGGGTGCCTGACTACGCGATGGCTTATCGAGCGCTGCGCGAGATGTTCAACTACGGCGCACGCTTTATCTCGCCGATGGCCTGGAACGGCTGCGATGGCCGTGATTGCGCTCACCCTGGTTACATTTCCTACACTGCCTGGCGCAACACGGCGCTGGAAGAGGCGATGCGCGACTTCGCACTGAGCCATGCTTTTCTGCCATTAGGCGCACGGCTGTGGACCTTCGGCTCGCCGCGCCACGCCGACTCGGATGGCTGGGTTGCAACAAACACCGCTCGCCTAGTCGCGGGAAACGGTTATCTCGACCTCGCCTGCGCCGGGGATTCGGCGATGCTCCTCTCGCCCTCGCCGCTGGCGCTTGCGCGCGAAGAGTCCGATCTGCTGGTGCTGGGTGTCGCCAGCGAGGCGATCGAGTTGCTCGGCGTCGAAGCGCGAACGCGCTCGGGCGTCTGGGTGTCCATCGCATCGCGCCGCGCCGCGCGCGAATGCGAGCGTACTTCCGCCGGGATCTCGGTGCCGCTCGACTGGCCGGCGGCGCTTGAATGCGCCGAACAGCTGCGGATTTCCTTCACACCGACTGCTGCAAAGCACGCGATACGCATTGCGCACATCGCGCTCTATCCTCAGGCCGCCCCGCCGTAGCAATCCTCGCGCGCCTCTAGCGCCGCAGCAGGATCGCGCCTTCGGTCGCCCATTCGCGCCGCAAGTCCTCCGACATTCCCGCATCGGTGGCATCGACGATATCCCACGCCCATGCGGGCAGCGCCGACGGCGGGAGTTGCACACCGAGCTTGAGATGCACCTCGGCCTGGTTGCGCAGCGGCGTCGTGCAGACGTTGAGCGGATAGACGATGACTTCGCTCCAACCCTGCTCGTCGCGAATGCGTTCGAAGTAGCTGCGGGTGAACATCCACTTGTCGTCGAGATCGCGAAACACCGGGTCGGACTTCGGGCGCTGCCGGACGCGGTAGTCGGCGACCATGCGGTCGAGGAAACGCATCGCTTCGCTCCCGCGCTCCGCCTCGGAGGCGCTCGCCAGGATGCGTTCGTAGGTGAGCTTCACGATCGCGTTGCCCGCTTCGAAGGGCTCGAAAAACATCGCCCAGCCACCCGCTTTGAGCGCCGTTCGGCACGAGGCGAGCACGCGCGCCGGGTCGAGGATGTGGTGCAGGATCGCAGCGCCGACCACCAGATCCGCAATGCCGGGACGATACACCGCGGCCGAAGCATCGAGGCAGATCAGCGCGACCCGTTGCAGTGTCGCCGGACTCTGGCGCATGAATTCGCGCAGAATCTTGAGGAGCTGCGGGCTGATGTCGACGGCAACGATCTTCGCGCGGCCGAAGCGCTCCGAGAGTGGAATCACCGAGTTTCCAGAGCCGGAGCCGATGTCGATGATCGTGTCGGGCTCCGGGCCGCTGTCGATCTTCGCAGCCTGTAGGGCGTTGCCGATCAGGAACCGCCAGTACGCGACATCGTGATAGCGGCGGTGATAATCGTCGGCATGATCAAGGAACTGCGCGGTCACTCCGACCTTGGCCGCGCCCAATGCGCTCCGTGGAGTACGGATGCCCGCGAATGTCGGATCGGTTTCGCCGAGGTCCAGCAGCGGTTCGGCAAAGACCTCGTCCACGTTCATGTGGGGGCTACGGAACCTCGGACAAACCGCACTAGTTACTTGTCATCCAACCGGATCTCGACATAGGCTCGATCGCGGGTCTGCCGCACCCAGTCCTGGAAAAGTTCATCGGCCTTACGTTGTCGGATCGCGAGTTGCGCCTCTGCGCGCTCGCGCTCGGCGGTCACGTCCTGCTTGCGCCGCTCGACAACCTGGATTAGATGCCAGCCGAAAGGCGAGCGTACCGGGGCGCTCGTCTGGCCGGGCGAGAGCTTGCTCATCGCCTCCTGGAATTCCGAAACAGTGTCGCCGGGGTTGATCCACCCCAGATCACCGCCCTTGGCCGCACTCGCATCTTCGGAATTGAGCTTGGCGAGCTCTTCGAATTTGGCGCCGGCATCGATCCGGTCCTTCAGCCGGTCGATCTTCGCTTTGGCATCGGATTCCGACATCAGCTCGTTGACCTTGATCAGGATGTGCCGGACGTGAGTCTGCTCGACGACGGTGGATTGATCGCGGCTGCGCTTGTCGAGCAGTTTGACGATGTGAAAGCCCGCGGCGCTGCGCAACACCGGCGATACATCGCCCGGCTTCATGACGCGCACTTGCTCGGCGAACACCGTCGGCAGCCGCGCGCCCGAACGCCAGCCCAGGTTGCCTCCGCGCAGCGCATCGGTCGCGTCGGAGAAACCCGCCGCCACCTGACCGAAGTCGCCCCCCGCGCGAATCGACTTGAGCGCTTCCTCGGCGCGCCGGCGCTTGGCCTCGATCTGGTCGGCGCTCGCCTGTTCCGGGACGATGACCAGAATGTGGGCGAGCTGGTACTCGGCATCCCCAGCATTCTGCAGCTTGAGGGTCGCCAGGTAATTCTCGACTTCGGCGTCGCTCACCGTAAGCCGGCTCTCGACTTCGCGCTCGCGCAGTCGCTGCACGATAAGCTCGTTTTTGACGTCGTCGCGATACCTGGCGTAGGAAATGTTCTCCTGAGCGAGCACCTTCCGAAAGTCGTCGGTGGAGAGCTTGTTGTCCTGCGCTATGCGCTGGATCGCTTTCTCGACCAAAGTGTCGTCGATCTTGACGCCCGTTTCCTTGGCATATTGCAGGATCGATTTTTCAGTGATCAGGCGCTCCAGAACCTGCTTCTCCAGCACCTCCGCCGGGGGTGGCTGCAGCTTCTGCTGTTTCATCTGCGAAAGCACGATGCGCGACGCGTCGTCGAGATCGTGCTGGGTGATCGCCTCGTCGTTCACGACAGCCACAACACGGTCGACGCTGAAGACGCGCGGCGTGGGGCGCACTGGTGTAAGTCCCTGTGACCAAGCCGCGCCTGTCGCGAGCGCAACGAATATTGCAAGGATGATACGTACTGCCACTTCTAGCCTCTTAGAATCTTGGAAAGAAATCGGCGGCACCCGCCGGTTCTCCGCCAGGCCGACGTGTCGGGTCGTTCGACGTCGTGTAACCAGCGACGTTACGCGTAAAAACGTCGACCGGATTCGTGCCGAGGCGAGCGAGCCCGTTCAGTTCGAGCTGGACGAAGACCGAGTTGCTGACCTGCTGGGTGTTGGTTTGGAGGCGCTGCGCCGCAATGCGGAACACCCAGCAGCCGCCATTGTACTCGAAGCCGATCACGCCCTCCAGCGTCTTGGCGTCGACCAGCGAATAGTTCCAGCGACCGATGACCGACCAGTTGTTGCTGAGCGGCCATTGGCCGGAGGCATCGATCTGTTTCAACTGCGAGACCTGCCCGCTGGAATTGATGTATTGAAAGATGTAGCGATAAAGCACGTTTAGCACCTGGCCGGGAGCCGGCTGATAGCGGCCGCCCAGATCGAGCTCCTGCGTCTGACGAGGGGTCGGCTGGTAGACGAGCAAGCCAGCCGCCGTCCATACGTCGGACAGGCGACTCTCTCCGAAAACGAGAATGTCGGAGCTGTTGGTCGTGCGCGGTGGTTCGTTGAGCGTCACTTGCTGGCTCTCGAAATAATATTGCTGCCCAATCCCGAATCGCATCCTCTCCGCACCGCTTTCCGGATCGAGAAATCGCGACTGCACCGCCAGCGTCATCTGATTCGCGTCGCCAATGCGGTCCCAGCCGAGGTAACGATTGGCGGTGAAAAGGTGCGAGTAGTTGAAGTCGTCCTGCGCGGTGTCGAAGATCGGGTAGTTGTTCTGGTTGTGGAAAGGTATGTTGACGTAGAACGCGCGCGGCTCGAGCGTCTGAATGAACTTCCTGCCGAACCATTCGGCGTCGCGTTCGAAAACAATGCCGCCGTCGAGTGTTGTGATCGGCAGCACGCGGTTGAAGCTCGCAGGAGGCGTTGCGGGGTTTTCCAGGTCGTAATACGTCGCATGGACCCCCGTCTGCGCAGTGAAAAACCACCAGCTTCCGTTCTTCGACCAGCTAACTGTCGGATAGATGAAAGATCGCGTGCCGGTGGGAGTCAGTGCGGGTTGTTGGAAGTTCACGAATTCTCCGCTGGCTGCGAAGTCGAATCCCTCCCACTCCACCGGCCGCATGGTGAACGCGAGTTGCGGCTGGCGGAAGTATGGCGGGGTGATGGGATTGTTGGGGTCCTGCAGTGTCTGGAACTTCTGCACCTGCGCCAGCACCGAAAACGGATCATGATTGTAGGCGACGCCTGCGAAGCGCGGCAGGTTCGTCTGCGAAGTCAGGGTCAGCCGGTCGGAGAGATCGGCAAAGTAGGTGTTGTCGGAAACCTTCTGCGCATTGATGAAACCGGAGAAGCCCGCGCCAAAGTCCTCATTGTGTTTCAATGCAAGGGCGTATCGATCGGTGTCGGTGACGCGATCGTGGGGAAGATATTCCGCGTCGGCCTCGCCGTTCGCCTGCTCAAACAGGTAACGGAACTGGCCCGCCGTCTGAATGCCGCGACGGCTCATCGATCGCGCCAGAATGGTTGCGTCGTAGTTTGGCGCCAAGTTCAGGTAATAGGGGATCGCGACTTCGAAGCCGCGCTGGTTGCTGGATCCGAGCACGGGAGTGAGAAACCCCGACTTGCGTTCGTTTGACAGCGGAAACGTCAAGTACGGCGAATACAGTATCGGCGTTCCTTTGAAGTAGACCGTCGTGTCATGCGCAACCCCGACCTGGCGCGACTTGTCGAGATCGACGTCGTTCGCCTGTAAATACCAATCTTCATTGGGGGCGACGCAGGTCGTGTAACGCACTTCCTTGAGCTGATCGTGATCGGGCCCCTGGAAAATGACCTGCTTGGCGTCGCCGCGCGAAGCGTTCTCCCCGATGTGGAACTCCGGCATGTCGAAGTATCCAGTCTCATCGCTGCGCTTGAATTTGACCTCGGGTCCGGTCACCCAGTCGATCCCCCGACGCAGCGTGACGTTGCCCTTGCCCCAGATCTCGTCGGTCGCGGTGTCGTAGCGCAGCCAATCCGCCAGCACCGTCTGCCGTCGCGTGCGCAGCTCGACCTTGCCCTCGGCCTCGATCCACTTCTGTCCCTCGCCTTCGAGTCGATCGGCGCGCAGGAAGATCGCATCGCGGTCCGTCGCAGGCGTGGGTTTCGGGGCTGCGGCCGCGGGTGGTTCGAGAAAAGGCGAAGGCTTCAGTCGAGGCGGCGTCTCGACTGCACCGCTCGCTGCCAGCTGGGCTCGGCCGTCGATGACCCACAAAAGCGTGAACGTGACCAAACTGGCGAGGCTCAAGCGGCGACGCATGCTTAGGCGTTGGCGAGCGCGGGGTTGGACTGCGGGCAAATGTTAAAATGCTGCATTCTACCCGCCCGATCCACTGACTCCAGCGCATGACTCGCGACTCCCGTTTGGACACGCTCAGCGCGTGGCTCGAGCGGGTTTTGCCGGCGCCACAAGTGTCGATTGTGCCGGCATCGGTGGACGCAAGCTTTCGCCGCTACTTCCGGCTGACGCTTTCGCGGGAGATCTCGCTGCCCGGTTCGGGACAACAGGCGACGACATTGATCGCGATGGATGCGCCGCCCGAGCGCGAAGACTGCAGGCCCTACGTCGCCGTCGCAAGACTGCTGACCGCCGCGGGCGTCCATGCACCCGAGGTGCTGGCCGAGAGCTTGGAGCAGGGATTCCTGCTGCTTTCCGACCTGGGAACCCGAACTTATCTTTCCGAGTTGAGCGAGGCAACGGCGCCTTCGCTTTATCGCGACGCGACCAGCGCGCTGTTGCGCTGGCAACTGGCCAGCCGCGTCGATGTGCTGCCGCCGTACGACGAGACGCTGCTTAGCCGCGAGCTCAATCTCTTCCCCGACTGGTACCTGGCCAAGCACCTCGGAATCACGCTCACTGACACGCAGCATGCGGTGCTGGCAGCCGCTTTCCGCAACATTCTGGACAACAATCTGGCGCAGCCGCGCGTCTATGTGCACCGCGACTACCACTCGCGCAATCTGATGGTATGCACGCCGAATCCGGGCGTTCTCGATTTCCAGGACGCGGTGTACGGGCCAATCACCTACGACCTCGTTTCGCTGCTGCGCGACGCGTACATCGAATGGGACGAGGAACGACAGCTCGACTGGAGCGTGCGTTACTGGGAGCGCGCGCGAGACGCCGGCTTGCCCGTAGCGGACGATTTTGCAGTGTTCTGGCGCGATTTCGAGTGGATGGGCGTGCAGCGCCAACTCAAAGTGCTCGGCATTTTTGCAAGGCTTTATCATCGCGACGGCAAGGACGGCTACCTGGCCGACCTGCCGCGGGTCATGGCTTATCTGCGTGCCGCCTGCGCCCGCTATCGTGAGCTTGCCGCCCTGGCAAGGCTCCTCGACCAGATCGAATCGCGGCAGCCGGTCATCGGATTCACATTCTAGGAAACCTGATGCCGCGTGCCATGATCCTTGCGGCCGGCTTGGGCGAACGCATGCGACCGCTCACCGAGACAAGGCCCAAGCCGCTTTTGCTAGTCGGCGGAAAACCGCTGATCGTCTGGCAGATCGAACGGCTCGTCGCCGCAGGATTCGATGACCTCGTGATCAATGTGTCGCATCTCGCCGCCGAGATCGAGACCGCGCTTGGCGATGGCAACCGCTACGGCGCGAGAATTCGCTATTCCCGCGAGCGGTTCCCGCTGGAGGTAGCCGGAGGTATCGCAACGGCATCGCCGCTCCTCGGTGACGGCGTAGTTCCGATCGTGAGTGCGGATGTCTATACCGATTACGACTACGCCACGCTGCGTCCACGTCTCGCGGTTATGGCCGCCACGTCGGCACCGCCACATCTGCACATGGTGATGGTGCCGAACCCCGACTACCACCCCCTCGGCGACTTTGTTCTCGCCGACGGACGTCTCGTCCTCGAAGGTGCTCAGCGCCTGACTTTTGGCAACGTCGCGCTGTATCGAACTGAGCTTTTCCGCGAGTTGCCACGAGGCGAGAAAGTCAGGATGCTCCCGCATTTTCAGAGTTGGATCCGCCGCGGGTGGGCAAGCGGCGAGCTGTACGCGGGCCCCTGGGCCAACATCGGAACGCCCACTGATCTCGATCGCCTCGACTCCATGCTGCGATCGGCGCTGCCCGCTCGATAGGCCGATAGCCTATATGAATAACAACGGTTGAGCTTTGATCATGAACACCGATGCCGAATCCTTGATGCGCAACCCACTCCTGGATTTTTCCGCGTTGCCACGCTTCGCCGAGATCTCGCCTTCCCACGTGGGCCCCGCCGTCGACGCGCTCATCGCCGAAGCACGTGCCACTGTCGACACTGTCACGGCGCCCTCGCAGGAGCTGTCGTGGGGAGCCTTCGTGGTCCCGATCACCAGCGCTCTCGATCGGCTCGATCGGGCTTGGGGGCAGGTTGCGCATGTCAACGCTGTCGTCAACACGCCGCCGCTTCGCGAGGCGTACCACGCGAACCTGCCGAAGATCACCGCCTTTTACACCGAACTCGCACAGGACGATCGGGTCTTCGAGCGATACCGTGCGCTTGCAGCATCGAGCGGCTTCGCGAGCCTCGAGCCAGCGCAGCGCCGCATGGTCGAGAATACCTTGCGCGACTTCCGGCTTTCCGGCGCGGAGCTTCCGGCCGACCGGAAGGAGCGCTTCAAGGCCGTCGAAGAAGAGCTGGCGATGTCGTCGTCGCGCTACGAAGACAACGTGCTCGATGCCACCAATGCATGGGCGTTGTATGTAGATCAAGCAACGCTCCGCGGCGTACCTGCCGACGTGGTTGCCGCCGCACGGGAGGCCGCCGGGCAGGATGGCAAGGCCGGGTTCAAGCTGTCGCTGCGCATGCCTTGCTATCTGCCGGTTATGCAGTACGCCGAGGATCGCGCTCTGCGAGAACAGCTCTATCGTGCCTACGGGCAGCGGGCGAGCGAGTTCGGCAAACCCGAGTGGGACAACGGCGCGCTGATCGACCGCATCCTGGAATTGCGCGCTGAAGTCGCAACGCTACTCGGCTACGAAAGCTTCGCCGAGGTGTCGTTGGTGGCGAAGATGGCCCGCACCCCGACAGAGGTTCTCATGTTCCTCCGCGATCTCGCCGCAAGGGCTAAACCCTACGCCGAGCGCGACATGGCGGAGCTACGCGACTTTGCCCGCGACGAGCTGGGCCTTGGCGAGCTCGCCGCATGGGACATTCCTTTTGCGTCGGAGAAACTCCGTCAGGCGCGATACAGCTTTTCCGACGAAGAGGTAAAGCAGTATTTCCCGGAGGATCGCGTCCTCGCCGGGTTGTTCGAGCTGGTCCACAAGCTATTCGCGGTGGTGATCAAGAGATCGCAGGCGAGCGCGTGGCACCCGACGGTGAGTTTCTACGACGTGATCGATGCTGAAGGCCGCATCGTCGGGCAGTTCTACCTGGACCTCTACGCTCGCGCCGGCAAGCGCGGCGGTGCATGGATGGACAACGCCATCAATCGGCGCCAGCACGGCCTGCAACGGCAGCATCCTGTTGCTTACCTGACTTGCAATTTTTCCGCGCCTATCGGAGACAAGCCTGCGCTGTTCAGCCACGACGAGGTGACTACGCTGTTTCACGAGTTCGGGCATGGGCTGAACCTGCTGCTCACCCGCATCGACGTTCCCGGCGTGTCCGGGCTCGAAGGCGTGGAGTGGGACGCAGTGGAGCTCGCCAGTCAATTCATGGAGAACTTCTGCTGGGAATGGGACGTTCTGGCCTCGATGACCGCGCACGCCGGCACCGGCGCACCATTGCCGCGGGCGCTATTCGACCGGATGCTCGCTGCCAGGAACTTTCAAAGCGGCATGCAGATGGTGCGGCAGCTCGAGTTCGCCCTGTTCGATATGCAGCTTCATCACCATTTCGATCGGTCGCGAACGACGCCTCAGGAGCTGGTCGACGCGGTCCGCCGCGAAGTCGCGGTGATACTACGGCCCGCCGACGATCGCAGCCTCACTCATTCCTTCAGCCACGTGTTCTCCGGCGGCTACGCGGCAGGGTATTACGGCTACAAGTGGGCCGAAGTGCTGTCGGCTGACGCCTATGACCTGTTCGAACAGCACGGAGTGCTTTCGCCTGCGGCCGGTGCCCGGTTCAGGGACGAAATACTGGCCCAGGGCGGCAGCAGGCCCGCTTTGGAGTCTTTTGTAGCCTTCCGTGGCCGGCCTCCCCAAATCGATGCCCTGTTGCGGCATAATGGTATGTCTGTGTCATAATGCCGGGACACAGAAGGAGCCTGCCATGGGTATCGCCGCTAGTCGACCCCAATTCGCGATAGGGCTCGTGCTGCTGCTTGGCTTGAGCGCAACCGCAGGGGCACAAACGCTGCAGGTCTACCGCTACATCGATGTCGACGGCCACGTTGTGTATTCCGATCGGCCGCCTCCGCCGACGGCCAAGGATGCGCAGGCGAAGAGGGTCGGCGCCAACAGCATCGAGACCAGCGCGTTGTCCTTCTCCACACAGCAGGCGCAGGAACGCTACCCAGTGACCCTCTACAGCTTCGGCTGCGGCGTCATCTGCGACACGGCACAAGGCGTACTGAACAAACGCGGTGTGCCGCATACCCTAGTCGATGTCGGCCAGAGCGACGGCGCCGACAAGCTGAAGAAGCTCACCGGCGGCTTGGACGCTCCGACCTTGCAGGTAGGCGATCAGTACGCGGTGGGCTTCAACGAGACCCGGTGGCAAGGCATGCTCACCGATGCTGGCTATCCCAAGACGCCGCCGCCGCGGACCACCCCGGTGGGCCGCACACCAGGACCGCCAGCGCCCGAGGCGTCTACCGCGACTCAAACCCAAACGGCTCAGCCGACCGTCGCGCCCAAGGGCGGCGGATATCCGCAATAGCGGCGCAGCACCCGTTGCCGGCCTTCCGACAACGCCAGAGGGCGTCTCCGCCGGACTCTTGCTTCGCGCGCGCCCCTTAGATAACCACGCTTAGCCGCGCCCCCTGCCGAGAGGCGGGATCGCCCTGCTGTACACTCTCGCGCGCTTGATGAGAGTCGCGCATGGTCTTCGCTTCCTCGATTTTTTTGTTCCTGTTTCTGCCCGCGGTGCTGGCAACGTATTTCGCGCTGCCGCGCCGCTGGGGCAACGCGACGCTCGTCGTGGCGAGCCTTGCCTTCTACATGTGGGGCGAAGGCGGCTACGTGACGATCGTGTTGGCGTCGATCGGCTTTAACTGGGAAGTGGGCCGCCGAGTGGCCGACGCGCAGAGCGGCCATGCACGCCGGCGCTGGCTGGCTCTCGGTATCGCGGGCAACCTTGTCCTGCTCGCGGTATTCAAGTACGCCAATTTCGCAATTGCCAACTTCGATACCGCTGCCAAGGCAATGCATTGGGGAACCGTCGCTCTGGCGGCAATCCCCCTGCCGCTGGGCATTTCCTTTTTCACTTTCCATTCGATCTCGTACTTAGTCGACATCTATCGGCGCAACGCCGAAGCCCAACGCCGCGTAGGCAGCTTCGCGCTTTACATCCTCCTGTTTCCGCAACTCATTGCCGGCCCCATCATCCGCTACAAGGACATCGCCGCGCAGATCACGCAGCGCAAAAGGCGCTTTGCCGACTTCGCCGAAGGCGTGCGTCGCTTTGTCCTCGGCCTGGGCAAGAAGGTGCTCATCGCCAATACGCTTGGCGGCGTGGCCGACCAGGGATTCGCGATTGCACCGAACGAGCTCAATACGCCGGTCGCGTGGCTCGCGCTCATTTGCTACGCGTTGCAGATCTATTTCGATTTCTCTGGTTACTCCGACATGGCGATCGGACTCATGCGCATGTTCGGCTTCCGCGTCCTCGAGAATTTCAACTATCCGTACATTTCGCAATCGATTCGTGAATTCTGGCGACGGTGGCACATCTCGCTCTCCACCTTCTTTCGCGACTATCTGTACATTCCGCTGGGCGGCAACCGGTGCGGCAGGATGCGCTCCTATGTCAATTTGGGGATCGTGTTTCTGCTCTGCGGTTTGTGGCACGGAGCCAACTGGACTTTTGTCCTATGGGGTACCTGGCATGGCGTGTTTCTGGTGCTCGAGCGGGCGGGACTCGACTCGCTGCTGGCGCGTGCCTGGCGGCCGCTGCGCCACGCCTACGCGCTCGCCGTCGTGGCCGGCGCGTGGGTGCTGTTCCGCTGCGAGTCGCTCGCGCATGCCGGTGCCTTTTTTTCCGCGCTGGCCGGAAACGGCGCCGCCACCGAAGTGAGGTACCCGCTGCAGATGTATCTCGATCCGCTCGTCGCGACAACGCTCGTGGTCGCGCTGATCGGATCGATGCCGATCGGGCGCGCTCTCGCATCGCTTGCGGACCGCAACGCGTTTGGACACCCCGCACTGCACGCCGGCTCCTTCGCAGCCGAATGGGGCTGGCTTGCCGGCGTTCTGCTCGGATCGTGCGCCTATCTCGCGGCGGGGACCTACAACCCATTCATCTACTTCCGATTCTAGGCATGCCGCTACCCGCCGCCAGCTACCTGCCTGATCGCCCGCGTCCAGCGTGGTTCGGCGTCGCCCTCTCAGTGCTGTTCGTCGCACTCATCCTGAGCGCCTTCGCAGGCATTTTTCGCACACCCCGCGTGCAATCGACGACGTTCGAGAAGCGCGAGGCCGCCGAATCGCCAGCGTTCCCGCGTACGCTCGGTGAGTTGCGAACCTATCCCGTGCAGTTGGAGCGCTTTCTGGACGATCGCTTCGGACTGCGCCAAGGCCTGGTCAGACTCGACCATTTCGCCAAGGCCATCGTATTCGGCGTGTCGCCGGTTACCAAGGTGCTCATCGGCAAGTCCGGCTGGCTTTATTTCAAGGGCGAGGACACCAAGGCGTTCGATCAGTGGTACCGAGGGATCGACGGTTTGAGCGCCGCGCAGGTCGCCGCGCTTCGCGAGGAATGGCTCAAGCGCAGCGAGTTCCTTGCCAGCCGCGGCATCCCGTTTCTGCTGGTCATCGTGCCCGAAAAATACTCCGTGTACCCGGAGTTCCTTCCCAGTTGGGCGGTCCCTGTCACGGCCGAGACTGCGCTCGATCACATCGTCAGCGATCTCAAGCGCTATCCGCAGCTCAATGTCATCGATCTACGCGGAGCCTTGCGCGCGGCCAAGGCCACGGAGCGCGTTTACTACCAAACTGATTCGCACTGGAACTATCTGGGAGCCATGATCGGATACGCCGAGCTGATGCGCGAAGCGATGCGACTCGTGCCGGGCCTCACCGTGGCGCCGGCTCAGCGTCCGCCCTATGCCGCCGGCGTCGACTACTACAGTGGCGATTTGAGCCAGATGCTGGGATTGCCCAAACAGTTGCGCGAAGAGGACATCGCGCCGCTCGGCAAGATTCTCGCCACACCGCAGACGCGCTGCGCCCAGCGCGACACGGCCGCGGAGACCGCGGGCATCGAAGTCTATGTCTACCGCTGTCCGAATGCTCCGCCGTTCACCGCGCTGGTGTATCGCGACTCGAACGCCATTCCGCTCATCCCGATGCTCGCCGAGAATTTCTCACGTTCGACGTTCGTTTCGTCGGCACAGCTCGACGCTGCTCTGGTCGAGCGGCTCAAGCCCGATATCGTCGTCGAGGAAATGGTCGAGCGCACCCTCACCTCAGCGGCTGCGCTGCCAATGAAACGCTAGCGACGCGAGAGCCTTGGAGGCTCGCAGCCGTCTACCGTTTGTCGGCGTCGAGCTTGAGCTCCTTGATCTTGCGCGTCAGAGTGTTGCGTCCCCAGCCCAGCCAATGCGCCGCTTCCATGCGGTGCCCGCCGGTGTGCGTCAGAGCGCGCATGATCAACGTGCGCTCGAACTCCTTTTCCAGCCGATCGCCGACAGCCTTCTCGCCGCGAGCAAGCGCCTGAGCGAGCTCGCGGTCGAGCACCTGCTGCCAGGTACTCTCATCGCCACGAGCGCTACCTGACGCAGCCCGAACTTCGGGAGGGAGATCGCCCACGTCGACTTTCTGGCCCGGCGCCATGACAGTGAGCCAGTGGCAGATGTTTTCCAGCTGGCGCACGTTGCCCGGAAACGCGAAGGTGGATAGCACCTTGAGCGCAGGCTCCGTGAGCTGCTTGGGTTCAACCGCGAGCTCGCGCGCGCTCTTTTGAAGAAACTGCCTCGCGAGCGGCGCGACGTCCTCTGCTCGCTCGCGCAACGTCGGAAGACGCAGCCGCACTACGTTGAGCCGGTGCATCAAGTCCTCGCGGAACAGACCCTGACGCACCCGCTCCTCGAGGTTCTGGTGGGTCGCTGCGATGATGCGCACATTCGCCTTGAGCGGTGCATGTCCTCCCACCCGGTAATACTCGCCATCGGCCAGGACCCGCAACAGCCGTACCTGCAGATCGGGCGGCATGTCTCCGATTTCATCGAGAAACAGCGTCCCTCCCTCGGCCTGCTCGAATCGTCCTCGGCGCGCACTTTGCGCTCCTGTGAAGGCGCCGCGCTCGTGACCGAAAAGCTCGGATTCGAGCAGGTCCTTGGGGATTGCCGCCGTATTGATCGCGACAAAAGGTCCCGCCGCGCGTGGACTGTGTCGATGCAGGGCGCGCGCGACCAGCTCCTTGCCGGTGCCGGATTCGCCTGTGATCAAGACCGTTGCATGCGATTGCGAAAGGCGGCCGATCGCCCTGAAAACTTCCTGCATCGCCGGCGCCTGGCCGAGTATCTCCGGGACTTCGTCGTCCGCAGACACGGGCGGCGGCGGCGCCGAGGCGTCGGCACTGGCTCGGCGAATCAGCGCGATGGCATCGTCGACGTCGAAGGGCTTCGCCAGGTATTCGAACGCGCCTCCCTGAAAGGCGGCGACGGCGCTGTCCAAGTCCGAGTACGCAGTCATGATGATCACCGGGATCCGCGGATGCCGCTCCTTGATCTTGTTGAGCAGCGCCAGCCCCGATTCGCCCGGCATGCGGATGTCTGAGACAAGCACCCGCGGAGGAGCGGTGTGCTGCAGCGCCTGGGTGACTTCGACGGCGGAGGCGAAGCTCTTGAAGGGAATCCCTTCGCGCGCGAGCGCCTTCTCCAGCACCCAGCGAATCGAACGATCGTCGTCGACAATCCACACCGCTTTCATTGTTGCGTCTCTCAGCATTTCCCGGTCGTCATACGCATGCATGCCATCGCTCGCAATCTACGCGTCACTGCGGTTGAACTCCAGCGGCAGAAGAATCGTGAATATCGTGCGCCCGTGAACGCTCGCGCAGTCGATCGTGCCGTTGTGCTGGGCGATGAACGTCTGGGCGATGGTGAGTCCAAGGCCGCTGCCGCCTTCGCGCCCTGAAACCAGAGGAAAAAAAATCTTGTCGCGGATCGCTTCCGGAACACCCGGACCGTTGTCCTCGATGGAGAGGGCGAGCGCCAGGCGGTAACGGCGCTTGGCCAGCGTCACACTCCGCGCGACGCGCGTGGTCAGCCGTATCGTCGGATTTCCGGAGAAGCCATTCAGCGCCTGCGCGGCGTTGCGCACGACGTTGAATATCGCCTGGGTCAACTGCTCCGGATCGGCGTCGAACTCGGGCAGGCTTATGTCGAAGTCGGAAACAATCGCGATGCGCGGGAATTCGGCATGCACCACATTGCCTACGCGAGCGAGAATCTCGTGGATGTTGGTACGCCGGTATTTGGGCAGCCGATGCGGTGTGAGCATGCGATCGACCAGTGTCTGCAGCCTGTCGGCTTCGCCGATGATTACCTGGGTGTATTCGATCAGCGGCGGACGGTCGAGCTCGCGCTCGAGCAGCTGCGCGGCGCCGCGAATGCCGCCCAACGGATTCTTGATTTCGTGGGCAAGCCCGCGAACCAGGTCCCGGGTGGCCTGTTGCTGCTCGAGCAGGCGTTCTTCGCGCGCGATCTTGAGCTGCTGATCAATGTGTCGAAATTCGAGAAGCAGCGCCGCACCGGGCGTATCGACGACCGAGACGGTGCATGACAGATGCAGCCGGGCCTTTCCCGCGATCGATAGCTCCATTTCCTGCTCGGTATACGAAGCGCCATTGGTCAGCGCCTTGTCGATCGCCTGGAACAGCGCGGGCGCGTCACCGAACAAATGCCGTGACGACTGACCCGCGAGCTGGCGCTTCGACAGCTCGAACAGATTTTCGGCCGCTGGATTGGCATAGCAGACATTCAGATCCGCGGAGAGGAGCAAAACCGCAGTCGCCAGAAGCTCAAGCCCGGGGTATTCGGCGGAATGCTTTTCGACGATGAACTGAAGCGGCTGACTGGCCATCGCGCGTCACCTGCAGGTGCAGCGATGAGTGTAGCAATATCCGCGCCCGAGCGCGGGGAGGAGGCTTAGCGCAACGCTGCGAGCTCTTTGCGCAGCGCTTCTATGTTCTTTTCGTGCAGGCTTACCGCCTGGCGCATGCGTGCAAGCCGATCGGCGTACTTCTGCGCGTCTGATTGCTCTTCCGGCAGTGGCTTGGGTGCCCCGTCGCCATAGGCAGCGCGCGCCTCGGCCAGCAATTTTTCCTCGGTGGCGAGCTCGTCGTTCAGCACGCGCCGCCGCAGGTCGTCGCGGCTCTTCTGCGTGTCGGTATCGACCTTGGGAAAACTCGCCGGGCTCGCCGCGGTCTTGCCGCCGGCCGAGCGCGATTCTTCGCCGACGCACGAGAGTTTCTTCCATCCCTTCTCCGGCGCGACGTTGGAATAGGCTACGTTGCCTGCGGCATCGATGTACTTGCAGATCTCCGCGTGCGCCGTCGACGCGAACACGAGTGGCGTGCACCAGCACATGGCGCGCACGCACCAGCGCACAGCAGACCGGAGCCCGGCGAAGATCATGGCGACCGCAGTGTATCAAAAACCTGCGGCTTCCAGCGGCGGGGCGCCGGCTGCCCGTCGCTGGAAGGCTCAAGCGACGATGCCTACAAGCTGTAGTACATCTCGAACTCGATGGGGTGCGTGGTCATCCGGAAGCGCGTGACCTCTTCCATCTTGAGCGCGGTGTAGGCATCGAGCATGTCCTTGGAGAACACGCCGCCGCGGATCAGGAACTCGTGATCCTTCTCGAGATTCTCCAGCGCTTCCTCGAGCGATGCGCAGGGATGCGGGACCTTTGCGGCGACCTCGGGCGGCAGATCGTAGAGGTTCTTGTCGATCGGATCGCCGGGATGAATCTTGTTCTGCACCCCGTCGAGACCTGCCATCAGCATCGCGGCAAAGGCAAGGTAGGGATTGCACGTTGGGTCAGGAAAACGAACTTCGACGCGGCGCGCCTTGGGATTACTGACATAAGGGATGCGGCACGCGGCGGAGCGGTTGCGCGCGGAATACGCCAGATTGATCGGCGCCTCGAAGCCGGGAACCAGCCGCTTGTACGAATTCGTTCCCGGATTGGTGATTGCGTTCAGCGCCTTGGCGTGTTTGATGACGCCGCCGATGTAATGCAGAGCGAATTCCGAAAGACCCGAGTAGCCGTTCCCGGCGAACAGATTCTGGCCGCCCTTCCACACCGACTGGTGCACGTGCATGCCGGACCCGTTGTCGCCGACAATCGGCTTGGGCATGAAGGTGGCCGTCTTCCCGTAGGAATGGGCGACCATGTGTACGGTGTACTTGAGGATCTGCATCCAGTCGGCGCGCTTGACCAGGCTGTTGAACTTGGTACCGATTTCGTTTTGTCCAGCCGCGGCGACCTCGTGATGGAATACCTCGACCTCCACGCCCTGTTCTTCCAGCGACAGCGCGATCGCATTACGGATATCTTGCAGCGTGTCGATCGGGGGGACTGGAAAGTAGCCGCCCTTGATGGGCGCGCGATGCGCCATGTTGCCGCCCTCGAACTCTTTTCCGCTCGACCAAGGCGCTTCTTCCGACTCGATCTTCACGTAGCAGCCCGACATGTCGACGTTCCAGGTGACCGAGTCGAAGATGAAGAACTCGGGCTCCGGACCGAAGTAGGCCGTGTCGCCGAGGCCGGTCGACTTTAGATACGCCTCGGCGCGCTTGGCGAGTGAGCGCGGGTCGCGGTCGTAGCCCTTGCCGTCGGCCGGCTCGATCACATCGCAAGTGATGTTGAGGGTCGTTTCGTCGGTGAACGGATCGATTCGCGCCGTATCGGGATCGGGCGCAAGCAGCATGTCCGACGCTTCGATGCTCTTCCAGCCGGCGATCGAGGAACCATCGAAGGCGTGACCGTTGTCGAACTTATCTTGGTTGAACACCTTGGCCGGCACCTGGACGTGCTGCTCCTTGCCGCGGGTGTCGGTAAAGCGCAAGTCGACGAACTTCACCTCCTTTTCCTTGATGGTTTTCAGTACATCGGCGGGTGCAGCCATGCGGTTCTCCTGTGCGAACGATCGATGATTCGAGAGGAATGGGGTCCAAAAGGCGAGGATTGCGGGCCAGCGAACGAAAAGCAGAAACTATGCCATAAAATGGAGCAGGACGACACAAGGCGGAAGCGGGCTTTTGCGGGCGTTCGATCCATCCCAGGCAAGCGGTATCGCACCAGAATGGGGCCCGGGACGGCCGTCCTGCCACGCGGTGGTGCAGCAAACCACTGCGTGGATGCCATGAATGCCCCTCGGCTCGCGGGAGAATCGGTCCAACGAAGCTTGATCACGCGAAGGAGCGCGATCTCAAAAGGTCTATACTGATTCGTCGCGATGCGCTTGGCCGAACGCGTGGAGCGCGACGGTTCGGCAGGTTTTGGATTGTTTGTCCGTTTGATAAAGCAGACTCTATGAGCGACACCACCAAGGCAATTCTTGATGCAGCGCACCAGCGGGCAACGCAGACCAGCTTGCCATACTTTGGTGCAGTGACTCCGACCGAGGCACATGCTCTGCTTTCGGCCAGATCCGACGCCAAGATGATCGACGTCCGAACCCATGCTGAATGGGATTATGTCGGGCGGGTTCCGGGGAGCTTTCTTATCGAATGGAACAGCTACCCCGACGGAGCTCGCAATCCACGGTTTCTGGACGAGTTAAGGCAGCATTGTGTCGACTTGAACGCCCCCGTCCTTTTCTTCTGCCGTAGCGGCCAGCGCTCGGATGGGGCCGCTCGCGTTGCCAAAGGCGCCGGCTACACCATGGCCTTCAACGTTCTCGAAGGCTTCGAGGGGGATAGAGATCAAGCAGGCCACCGCGGCACGCTCGGCGGATGGCGCAAGGCCGGACTACCCTGGGTTCAAGGGTAGAAGAGGTAAACCTGATAGCCGGCCTGCGAGGTAGCGCTGGCATCGATAAAGAGCCGGATCGCGAGCTCGCTGTTGGCAGCAAGGCCGCTCGCCGGGTCGGCGGCGCCGCTCAAGTATTCCTGTGGCGCGAAAGCGCGCCGGACGACGACGCGCTCCTGCGTGTCCGAGAGGGTGAGTTCCACGTAAGGATAGGCGAGGGAGAACGGAGCGCGATTCCTGATAGTCGAGGTGAGAATCAACAGCCCGCGATGAGCAGGATCGGCCTGCAGGTCGGAGGCTTCGATGGACAGGCCCGATATGTCCTGCAGCGGACGCACTTCGCACCGGGCTACACTGCATAGCTTGTTCAGCGCTGGCTTGGTCGCCGGCCAATGCGCTGCGATGGCGTCGCGGAAGTGGAACAGCGCCTGTGCTCCGAGCAGCAGCAGAAGTACGGGCAGCAATGTGGCGTAGACCCACGCAGGCAAGCTACGGCGCTGTTTTTTCTCCTGAAGTTCGAAGCGCGTCGCATAGGCGTGTTCGTTCCCCTCTGCTGCCTCAGCCGCTTCGGCGCCAGGCACGGAAGCTGGCTCGACTGGCGCCGCGACCTCAACGCGCGCAACGGGTTCATCCGGAACCGGTTGCAGCGCTTGTGCGCTGCGCAGCGTCACTGTCGGCGGGCCGAGCGCCGCCTCGTCGAATTCGAGTTCTTGATGTCGGGGCGCTAGCGATACGAGCTCGGCAACCCCATTGAAGACTGTCTGGCAATGACCGCAACGTACCTGGCCGGCACGCATTCCCAGCTGCTGGGCCGTGACGCGAAAAATCGTTCTACAGCCCGGACAGCGGGTGTATTTCTCTTCAGCCATGCTCATGCTTGCGGCTGCCGGCCAGCGCGACCCATCCTTCCTCTCTCGCCCAGACATCGATATTAAACCACCGGGCGTACGTGGAAACGAGCGCCTCGGCCTGAGTTTCCAGGATGCCACTCAAAACAATGTGGCCATCCATTGCAACGCGGCGTGCCAGTCTCGTCGCAAGCTGTCCAAGCGGGCCGGCAAGAATGTTCGCAACGACCACGTCGAACGCGCTTGAAGAAAGGCTCCGGGGATGCATGAACCTGGCCTTCACTCTGTTGCGCCTGGCGTTCTCGCGGCTGGTCCTCAACGCTTGGTCATCGACGTCGACTCCGACCACCGAACCTGCTCCGAGTCGCGCCGCCGCGATGGCGAGAATGCCGGAACCGCACCCGTAGTCGAGCATCGAGGCTCCTTGCTCGAGATTCGCATCCAGCCACTGCAAGCAAAGACGCGTCGATGGATGACTGCCCGTTCCGAAGGCAAGCCCGGGATCGATTTCAATGTTGAGGGCGGAAGCATCGACTGGCTCACGCCATGACGGCACGACCCACACGCGCTCGCTCGCGCGAATGGGCATGAACTGGTCCCTGGTTCGACGGACCCAGTCGTCCTCAGGAATCGTCTCGAGGTCGTGACTGCCTGCGATGCGCCCGATCGCCGCGCCGGCGCCCGTGAGCGCTGCGTCGATATCGGCACCCGCGGGGAAGAGAGCGGTGATCCGCGCGCGCTCCCATCTGCACAACGCCATCTCCGCTTGCGGATCGAGGGCGGTTTCAATCATGGTGTCGACGCGAGCATCGGCAACATCGACTGCGATGGCCCCGACGCCGAGCAGGGCATCGGCCCAATCCTCGGCGATGGCCCCGGCAGTATCGAAGCGTACCGCCACCAGCCCCATGCCGCGCTACGCCTTGCGTTTCGCCATCCGCTGCTCGAGATAGTGGATCGACGTGCCGCCGCGCAGAAACGAATCGTCGAGCAGCAAATCCTGGTGCAGCGGAATGTTGGTCTTGATGCCCTCGACAACCATTTCCGATAGCGCTATGCGCATGCGCGCGATCGCCTGGGCGCGATTATCGCCGTAGGCGATTACCTTGCCCACCATCGAATCGTAGTTCGGCGGGACAAAGTAGTTCTGGTAGACATGCGAATCGACGCGAATGCCGGGGCCGCCAGGTGCGTGGTACGACGTGATCCGCCCCGGAGAGGGTACGAATGTCTCAGGATCTTCGGCGTTGATGCGGCACTCGATGGCGTGGCCGCGCCTTGCGATTTCCCGCTGGCGGAACGCGAGCTTCTGTCCGGCCGCGACGCGGATCTGCTGGTGCACGATGTCGATCCCCGTGATGAGTTCCGTGACCGGATGCTCGACCTGAATACGCGTGTTCATTTCGATGAAATAAAACTGGTCCTCCTGGAACAGGAACTCGAAAGTTCCGGCGCCCCTGTATCCGATCTTGCGGCACGCCTCGGCGCAGCGCTCGCCGATGCGTTCGAGCAGCCGCAGCGGGATGCTTGGCGCGGGCGCCTCCTCGATGATCTTCTGGTGGCGTCGTTGCATCGAGCAGTCGCGCTCGAACAGATACACCGCGTTCTTGTGCTCGTCGGCAAGCACCTGTATCTCGACGTGGCGCGGGTCGTCGAGATATTTCTCCATGTACACGGTCTGATCGCCGAAGGCAGCGTTGGCTTCCGCCCGCGTAAGGCTCACTGCCGGAAGGAGCGCCGCCTCGGTATGTACCACCCGCATGCCGCGCCCCCCGCCGCCCGCCGCGGCCTTGATGATGACCGGGTACTTGATTGCCCGGGCTACCTTGACGATCTCCTTCGGGTCATCGGGGAGCGCTCCTTCTGACCCGGGAACGCAGGGCACCCCTGCCTTGGTCATGGCAACCTTGGCACTGACCTTGTCGCCCATCAATCGAATCGTTTCGGGCCGCGGGCCGATGAAGACGAAGCCGCTCTTCTCGACCTTTTCAGCAAAGTCCGCGTTCTCCGACAAGAACCCGTATCCCGGATGGATGGCCTGCGCGTCGGTCACCTCGGCAGCGCTGATGATGGCGGGGATGTTGAGGTAGCTCTGCGCCGAGGGTGCCGGTCCGATGCAAACCGATTCGTCGGAAAGGCGCACATACTTGGCGTCGGCGTCGACTTCGGAATGGACGACGACGGTTTTTATTCCAAGCTCCCGGCACGCGCGCTGGATGCGTAGCGCGATCTCGCCCCGGTTGGCGATCAGCACCTTGTCGAACAGTTGCCCGGCAGTCTTGGTTGCCACGTACGAGGATGGGGGCTGGCGCTGCGGTCAACTACGCGGGCAGCCTCGGCGGTTGGTCGAGTTTCAGCCGATGATGACCAGAGGCTGGCCGTACTCCACCGGCTGGCCGTTCTCTACGAGGACCGCCTTGATGATCCCAGCCTTGTCGGCTTCGATCTCGTTCATCAGCTTCATGGCCTCGATGATGCACAGCGTGTCGCCAACCTGCACGCTGTCGCCCACGTCGACAAATGGTTTCGAGCCCGGCGCTCCCGCACGATAAAAGGTCCCAACCATCGGCGATTTGACGGTGTGGCCCTCCGGCTCGGCGACGGTGGCGGCCGCAGGGGCCTCGATCACTGCTGGGGTCGGCACCGCGGTTAGCGGCTGAGCGTGCACCGGCGAGTGAACAAGGACGGGTTGCACAGCGCCGCTCGATGCGCGAGTGATCCGGACTCGCTCCTCTCCCTCAGAGATTTCGAGCTCGCCGATGCCAGAGCTTTCGAACAGCTCGATGAGCGACTTCAGTTTGCGGAGGTCCATGCTGGCGCTCGCCACTACGTCCGGAGCGCGAGCGGGGACATCGTCTTTCCGGTCATCGCGCCTCGCCCCGCCGAAATCTTGGAATATGTGGCCACTTTGCCGGAGATACGCGGAATTGTCTACTGATTCCCCTGCGTCCTGTTCGCGCCGGGTCTTGCGCAAGCGCGACCGCTCGAATTCGGTGGTCGATAGACGGGCGCGCCGGGCGGAGTTCTCCGGCGCCTATCGGCTAGGGCGTAATTGCAGCCAAATCAAAGCAATTGGCTGACAATAGCTCTAAGTTCGGAGGGCTTGAGCGGCCCCAAATGGGTCTGAGCGACGCGTCCGCGCCGATCAACAATAATGGTGAACGGTAGTGCAACCACTCGATTCCCGAGCGTTCTGGAGAGCTCGATTGCGCCGTAACCACCGATAAGGACGGGGTAGTTGACGCCAATCTCTTGGGCGAAGCGTTCGGCTTTGTCCGGTTCGTCGACGGCGATCCCTACGAACTGCAGACCGCGCGCACCCAGCTCGCCTTGTGCCTTCACGAACTCGGGCATCTCCTCGCGGCAGGGCGCGCACCAGGTCGCCCAGAAATTGACCACGAGGACCTTGCCCTTCCACTGGCTCAGGGCTTCCTGGTGGCCGGAGGCATCCGGCAGCGAAAGCGCAAGCAAGGTTGATGCGTCCCGAGTCGATTGGCCGCTGGACCAGAAATAGACCCCGGCCCCCGCAGCGAGTATGGCGGCCACGACTAGGAGGATCCATCGGGCCATTGCGTGATCCTTCTAATGCGGTTGATTCTGTTGAGAGCAAGCGCTTACTTCAATCCAGCCAGCTCTTGCGCTGTGCGCCGCCCGCGCTCGGTGCTGCGCTTGCCGCGGGAAGTGCAATCGTCACTCGTTGCACCTGGGGTGGATAGCAGATGCCGAGATCGGCGCAGCCTTGCGACTCGGCCACGATTACGACCTTCTGACCCACCGCCGCGTTTTTGAGGCTCAAGTTGACCATCAGGCCACCTCGATAGGTCTCGACCCGGCCGAAGAACTGATCTTCCTTGACCTTGCCTTCGGGCAGGGGCGGAACTCCCAAGCCCGCGGTAGCAGGCTCGACGCTGAAATGGATCTTGTCGCGGTACAGGTAGTAGCCGTCGGCGATGGCGAACCTTGCTTCGATGGTCTGAGGATTGAGCGCGCGGGCGGTGAAGCGAAAGGCCCGCTCCGGAGGCAACGGATCGATCTGGCCGAACACCGGAACCGCGATCGCCAACGCTAGGGCAGCGCAGCCCAGCCCGAGCAACATCCTAGCCCGATGAGGTTTCGGCCGCGATCCAGTCGAGATATTCGGGTAAACCATGGGTGATGGGGACAGCGACGATTTCAGGAAGTTCGTAAGGATGTCGCGATCGGATAGCCGTCTCTAGACGAGAGTACAAGCCGGCGCGAGTCTTGATCGCAACCGGCGTCTCGTCCGCAGTTTCGATTTCTCCCTTCCAGTGATAGAGTGAACGTACCGTCGCGCCGATGTGGATGCACGCGGCCAGGCGGGCAGCAAGAAGTTCGCGCGCGAGCGCTTCCGCTTGGGCCCGTTCCGGAAGAGTCGTCAGCACCAGCAACGGCGATTGCGCTGCGGCGCGCGGCAAGGAGCCTCCATGCGTTTTGTTGTGATGTTGATTGTACTGATTTTCCCCGTGCTCGATCTGCTTGCGACGATCCGGTTTGCGCGCTGGACCGGGATTCCCACGCTCGCTTGGCTTTTGGCGTCGGCCATCGCGGGATCGCTCTTGCTGCGCCACGAAATCGTCACGTTCCGTGTCAAGACGCTGGCGGCACTTCGCGGCGACGAGCCGCTGTTGCGCGGTTTGCTCGACAGCGGCCGCAAGGTCCTTGCCGCGCTGCTGTTGATCCTCCCCGGGATCGTCTCCGATCTGATCGCATTGACGCTGTTGTCGCTGCCGTTCAACTTGGGCTCTCCGCTCGCGACGCAGACCATAGGCAGCGGCCGCCGCACCATCGACAGCGATTACCGCCGCATCGACTAGGAGTCTTGCGGCTACGCGAGCGGGACCTAGCTCGCTGCTCGGGCCTGCGGCCTCCTTGTCTTGGATACGTGAAGAGCGGCATCTCGCGTCGGCGGCTGCTGCGACTCGCAATTCGCCGTCGATCCCCACTTCGCTACGCTCGTGGGGCCCCGCGCCAGGCACTCGCGCCGCTATCCCACAATCGTCTGCTGCGCTCGGCGCGCGCGCCAGTACGCCCATATCATCAACGTCACGCCGGCGATAATCATGGGCAACGACAGCCACTGGCCCATGGTCAGCCCGAGCGCAAGCAGCCCGAGGAAACTATCGGGCTCGCGGGTGAATTCGACGGCGAAGCGAAAAGTGCCGTAGCCGATCAAAAACGCGCCCGATACCGCGCCCAGTGGCCGCTTGCGGCGCGCGTAAATCCACAGGATCGCGAATAAGAGCAGTCCCTCGAGACCGAGTTCGTAGAGTTGAGATGGATGCCGCGGCTGAGCATCGACCTGCGGAAACACCATCGCCCACGGCACAGTGGTTGGCCTGCCCCAGAGTTCGCCGTTGATGAAATTGCCGAGCCGTCCCGCGGCGAGCCCGAGAGGAATCAGCGGCGCGACAAAATCGGTGACGTCCAGCCAGCGCTTGTGCCGATTGTGCGCGAACAGCGCGAGCGCGATCAGCACGCCGAGAAATCCGCCGTGGAAACTCATCCCGCCCTGCCACAGCGCCAGTATTTCCAGCGGGTGCGTGAAGTAGTACCCGGGTTTATAGAACAGAACATAACCGAGCCGCCCGCCCAGGATCACCCCGAAGACTCCATAGAAGAGCATGTCGTCGACCTCGCGCGGATGCCAACCCGTGAGAAGGTTTTGCCGCGCGCGATACTTGCCGAGCACCACGAAGAGCACGAACCCGATCAGGTACATCAGACCGTACCAGCGCACGGCCAGCGGGCCGAGCTGGAACGCGACCGGATCAAATTGCGGGTGAACCCATGTGTGCGGCATGACTTAAGCGATGCAGCAGATGCGCTTTGCTAGAATTCCATCGATTATACGAGAGGGACACCTCAATGCCGACCAACCGTCGCAGCAGGATCATCACGCAAGGCGTCGCGCGCTCGCCGAATCGCGCCATGCTGCGCGCCGTAGGGTTCGGGGACGATGACTTCGATAAACCGATCGTCGGCGTCGCCAACGGTCACTCGACGATGAATCCGTGCAACGCGGGCATTCAACCGCTGGTGGATCGCGTCATGGCGGCGCTGACTCAAGCCGGTGCCAAGCCCCAGGTGTTCGGCTTCCCCACCGTGACGGACGGCATCGGCATGGGCACCGAGGGAATGAAGTATTCGCTGGTATCGCGAGAAGTGATCGCCGACGCAATCGAAGTCGCAGTCATGGGACAGTGCATGGACGGTGTGCTGTGCGTAGGCGGCTGCGACAAGAACATGCCAGGCGCCATGATGGGAATGGCGCGCATGAACGTGCCGGGAATTTTTGTCTACGCGGGAACCATCAAGCCGGGCTTCTGGAAAGGCGAGAAGCTCACCATTGTGAGTCCGTTCGAGGCGGTCGGCGCGTTCACCGCGGGAAAGATGTCAAGAGAGGATTTCGACGGGATCGAGAAGAACGCGTGTCCGACGGTCGGCGCCTGCGGCGGACAGTACACGGCGAACACCATGTCGTCGTCGTTCGAGGCGCTGGGAATGAGCCTGCTCGGCAGCTCACAGCTTGCCTCGCCCGATCCGGAAAAAGCGGACAGCGCCGCGGCTTCGGCGCGGGTGCTCGCGGAGGCGGTAGCGCGCGATTTGAAGCCGCGCGACATCATCACCCGCGAGTCGATCGAGAATGCCGTCGCATTGGTCATGGCCACTGGCGGATCGACCAACGCCGTACTGCACTACCTGGCGATTGCGGCGGCAGCCGGCGTGGAGTGGAGCATCGACGATTTCGAGCGCGTGCGCCAGCGCGTACCCGTGGTGTGCGAGCTCAAGCCCTCGGGACGGTTCGTTGCGACCGATTTCCATGCCGCGGGCGGCGTGCCGCAAGTGCTCAAGATGCTGCTCGTGCATGGTTTGATCGATGGCGATTGCATGACGATCACCGGCAAGACGCTGGCCGAGGAACTCGAGGAAGTGCCCGAGACGCCACGAAATGATCAGCAAGTGATTCGCCCGTGGAGCAATCCGTTGTACCCGCAGGGACACCTCGCCATCCTTCGCGGAAATCTTGCGACCGAAGGTTGCGTCGCCAAGATCACGGGACTCAAATCGACGTCAATTACCGGTCCCGCGCGGGTGTTCGATTCCGAGTCCGAAGCGCTCGAGGCCATCATGGCCAAGAAGATCAGAGCAGGGGACGTGATGGTCATCCGCTACGAAGGCCCGAAGGGGGGCCCGGGGATGCGCGAGATGCTGGCGCCGACGTCGGCGCTGATCGGCCAAGGCCTGGGCGAGAGCGTCGGGCTCATCACCGACGGCCGCTTCTCCGGCGGGACCTGGGGCATGGTCGTCGGCCACGTTGCGCCCGAAGCTTACGTTGGCGGCACCATCGCCCTGGTCGCAGAAGGCGACAGCATCACTATCGACGCGCACAAACGCATCATCCAGGTCAATGTCGATGAAGCTGAGCTGGCTCGTCGGCGCAAAACCTGGAACCCGCCAAACCCGCGCTACACGCGCGGCGTGCTTGCCAAGTACATGCGACTCGTGTCGACTGCAAGCGCGGGCGCGATTACCGACGCGAGTTAGGAGTGACCGGCATCGACTGGTTCAAGGAGAGGATGACAGCGCTCAAGGTGTCAGCATGGCGTTGATCATCGTCGGCGTGCGCGGGCTGAACAAAGGTGTTCGCAGTCCTTGAACCGAGGACGCCACGGGTGGAGGCTCCGATGTCACAACTCAGAGATAGGTGGTCCCGGTTTGCAATCCTGCTCGCAATGCTCGGCATCGCCGCGTGCACAACGATCAACGCGCCGACCGGACCCGCTGTTGCCGCACCCACGCTCGTCGTCGGCGATCACTGGGTGTATAAGATCACCGATAATCTGCGCTTGGGGTTGGTGACCATGCTCGATGCCGAGGTGGTTGCTGTCACGGGCGGAGTGGCGACGATACGACTCGCCTACAACAACCAATACGGGGGCGAGACGTTGACCGAGGAAATCGATGCTGCAGGCGGCCTAGTCTTCGGGACACTGAAGAATGAACTCCCACGCCGCTTTCCGAAGCCAATCGAGATGTACCGCTTTCCGCTGCAGCGCGGCCTGACGTGGCGCCAAACCGTCGACACCATCAGTCCGGAGACGCAGCTTCCGGCCCAGATCCTCGTTTTCGGCACGGTCCAGGGACCGACAGTCGTCACCGCACCAGCAGGCACCTACGAATCGATGTACATCTACCGCATCATCCAGCTCGACGACGAGCAATTCTGGCGCACGCGTACGACACGCAACGATTCGGTCTGGTTTGTTGCGGAAGTGAAAGGGCCAGTACGCGAGCTACGCGACGCTCACTACATCTGGCGCGACGGCGGAGTGTCGCCCGTCGTACGGACCGAGAACACGACGCGCGAGCTAGTATCGTTCCAGGCGGGGAAACACTGAGCCTTCCCACTGACGCGCAGAAACCTTGAGCCGCGCCCTAGGTCGGTGCGAACTGAGTCGCTGCGAGACAGAAGACTAGCGTGACGACAACTCCAGCCGCTGCCAGATCGTCGTCGTCAGTGCGGCTTGGTTGAGGGTGTAGAAGTGCAGTCCAGGCGCCCCATGTGCCAGCAGGTCGGCGCACAGGTCCGCGACCACATCTAGCCCGAAAGCGCGAATCGACGCTGCGTCGTCTCCGAAGCTTTCCATTTTTCGTCGAATCCAGCGCGGGATCTCCGCTCCGCAGGCGTCGGAAAAGCGAGCGATCTTGGAAAAGCTCATGATGGGCATGATGCCGGGGACGATCGGCACGTGGACGCCCGCTGCCGCGGCCCGTTCAACAAAATGGTAGTAACTGTCGGCATTGAAAAAATACTGCGTGATCGCCGAGTCGGCACCTGCATCGATCTTGCGTTTGAAGTTGGCAAGATCAGCGTCGGGACTCGGTGCCTGCGGGTGATACTCGGGGTAGCACGCGACTTCGATGTGGAAGGCGTTCCCCGTCTCGGCGCGTATGAATTCGACCAGGTCGTTGGCGTAGCGGAATTCGCCGACGTCGGCGGTTCCTGACGGAAGGTCTCCACGCAGAGCGACCAGGTGTCCGATGCCGTGGGACCGGTAAGTGGCGAGCGTCTCGCGGATGCTGCGCCGGGTCGATCCGATGCACGAGATGTGCGGGGCCGCTCTTTGTCCAGACGCCTGGATATCGAGGACTGCCGCGAGCGTTCGATCGCGCGTCGAGCCGCCGGCGCCATAGGTGACTGAAAAGAACTTCGGTCCCAGCCGCGCCAACTGCTCTCGCGTGTCGACGAGCTTCTGTGCTCCCTCCGGCGTTGCCGGCGGAAAGAACTCGAAGCTGAAGACGCCCTCGCGATCAGTGCTCATCGCGAAACCATCAGAGTTCGCGCGCGCTGGCTCCGCGCAGCAGAATCGCCGAGAGCGCCCAGGAGATGATGCTGTATAGGATCGCCCCGCCGACGGCCGACCAGAATCCGGCGACGTGGAAACCCTGCACCCACGAGCCGACCGCCCAGAACAAGAGCCCGTTGATCACGAAAATGAACAGCCCAAGCGTGAGCAGCGTCGCCGGGAGCGTGAGCAGGATCAAGAGCGGCCGGATGAACGTGTTGATGAGTCCGAGCACCAGCGCGGCAATCAACGCGGCGGCGAAGGAGTCCACCTGTATCGACGACATTAGATACGGCAGAGCCAGCAGCGCCACCGTGTTGATGAGCCAGACGAGCAGCAGTCGCACGCGCGTTTTCTCGGCGAAAGATCAGTAGCGGTAGGTATCCGGCTTATACGGGCCTTCCCTCGCCACTCCAATGTAACGCGCCTGCTTGTCGGAGAGCTCGGTGAGCATCGCGCCGAGTTTCTTCAATTGCAGCCGGGCCACCTTCTCGTCGAGCTGCTTGGGCAGCACATAGACGCCGACCGGGTACTTTCCGGCCCCGCTTCGCGCATCGCCCCACAGCTCGATCTGCGCCATGACCTGGTTGGTGAACGAGCTCGACATGACGTAGCTGGGATGCCCGGTCGCACAGCCGAGGTTCACCAGCCGCCCTTCGGCGAGCAGGATGATACGCTTGCCGTCGGGGAAAATGATGTGATCGACCTGCGGCTTGATGTTCTCCCACCGGTACGCACGCAGCGCGGCGACGTCAATCTCGTTGTCGAAGTGTCCGATGTTGCACACGATGGCATTGTTCTTCATCCGTCGCATATGCTCGTGACCGATCACGTCGATGTTGCCGGTGGCGGTGACGAAGATGTCGGCCTTGTCGCAGGCGTAGTCCATGGTGACGACCTTGTAACCTTCCATGGACGCCTGTAATGCGCAGATCGGGTCGATCTCGGTGATCCAAACCTGGGCGGAGAGCGCCCGCAGCGCCTGCGCCGACCCTTTGCCTACGTCGCCATAGCCGTTCACCAGCGCGATCTTTCCCGCGATCATCACATCGGTGGCGCGCTTGATACCGTCGACCAGCGACTCGCGGCAGCCGTAGAGGTTGTCGAACTTGCTCTTGGTCACAGAGTCATTGACATTGATCGCAGGGAAACCGAGCCGGCCTTCACGGTGCATGGTGTAGAGCCGCTTGACGCCCGTGGTCGTCTCTTCGGTGACGCCTTTGATGCCGGCCTTGATGCGCGAATAGAAATGCGGGTCGCGGGCAAGGCGCTCGGCAATTGCTGCGAACAGGGCGAACTCCTCTTCGCTCGCCGGATGCGAGATGGCGGAGCGATCGACTTCGGCCAGCGCCCCCAGGTGCACCAGCAGCGTCGCATCGCCGCCGTCGTCGAGGATCATGTTAGGCGTCGACTTGCCGCCGTCCCACTCGAAGATGCGATGGGTGAATTCCCAATAGTCCTTGAGCGATTCGCCTTTGTAGGCAAAGACCGGCGTGCCGCCCGCCGCGATCGCGGCCGCGGCGTGATCCTGAGTCGAGTAGATGTTGCATGACGCCCAGCGCACTTCCGCGCCGAGCGCCTTGAGCGTCTCGATGAGGACAGCGGTCTGGATGGTCATGTGCAGCGACCCCGCGATACGCGCGCCACGCAGCGGCTGTTCGGGGGCGAACTCCTCGCGAATCGCCATCAGGCCGGGCATCTCGGTTTCGGCGATGGCGATTTCCTTGCGTCCCCACTCGGCGAGCGCAAGATCGGCGACACGAAAGTCGGTGAAGTTTCTAATGTCGGTAGCAGCGTTCATGGTCACTCCGTTTCGAGCGACGCGCCGCGTGGTGAAGGGAGTTTGCCCTCGTCACCCATGCGCGCGAGTCGCGGGTCAACGAGCGCCGTTGCAAAAGATACAGTCCCGAGCCTGGCGAACCGGCGGCTTAAGCAAGTGCCGCGGCCCGTTGCAACGCTCCTCAGGAGTGGAGTAGTTTAGCGCAAAAAGCCGCCGCTCGTGCACTCGTATGCATCCGGGGTGTCCAACCCGAGGCGGCCGCCCCGGCGTTTCAACGCATTGCGAATTACTGACCAGCCCCCTTCGCGGGGTCCTGTGCAGGATTCCATAACACCTGGTTACAAGTCGAACGGAAACCGGGGTTTGTAAACCGGGACAATGGCGTCCACCCGCTGTCTACGATACGAAGAAACAAAGCGATGACACCAGATTCCTCGCCGCGCCAGACGCAGCCGATTCAAGACTCGCCGGCACCCCCTGCGCGCCCGCAGTGGCGGCGCCGCCGGGTTCTGCTCGCCGTAGCCATCGCTATTGTTGCGATCATCGCCATCACCTGGTACGCCTGGCCAAAAACGGAACAGCCAGGAGCGGCGCGCGGCGACGCAGCGTCACGACCCTTGCCCGTGGTCGCCGCTGCAGCGCGAAAGGGCAGCATCGATGTTGCGATTAACGCCCTCGGCACCGTCACTCCGCGCAACAGCGTCACCGTGCGCAGCCGGGTCGACGGAGAGCTGGTGCGCGTCGCCTTCAGCGAAGGACAGATGGTCAAGTCCGGCGATCTCTTGGCCGAGATCGACCCCCGTCCCTTCGAAGTGATGCTCACGCAAGCGCTCGGTCAGCTGGCGAAGGACCAGGCGCTGCTCAAGAACGCGCAGGTCGACCTTGAACGCTACAAGACGCTTCTTGCCCAGGACTCGATTTCGCGCCAGCAGGTCGACACTCAGGAATCGCTGGTGCGTCAGTACGAAGCCGCCATAAAAAGCGACCAGGGTGCGGTCGATAACGCCAAGCTCCAACTCACCTACGCGCGTATTACCGCACCCATCGCCGGTCGCGTCGGATTGCGGCAGGTGGATCCCGGCAACATGATCCACGCCTCGGACACCAACGGCCTGGTCGTGATCACCCAGCTGCAGCCGATCACCGTGCTGTATCCCATACCCGAAGACAATCTGCCGCGAGTGATGAAGCGGATGCAATCAGGCGAGACGGTGCCCGTGGAGGCGTTCGATCGCGCGCAAAAAAACAAGCTTGGCGTCGGCAAGCTCGTCACCATCGACAACCAGATCGACACGACGACCGGGACGGTCAAGCTACGCGCCGAGTTTCCGAACACGGATCTAGCCTTGTTTCCCAATCAGTTTGTCAACGTGCGCATGGTGGTCGAGACATTGCCTGACGCTACGCTCGTTCCTTCCTCTGCGATTCAGCGCGGCGCCCCGGGAACGTTCGTCTACGTGGTCAAGAGCGACAACACGGTCAGCGTCGTTCCGGTCAAGCTGGGGCCCGTGCAAGGAGAAACAACGGCGATCGAATCGGGCGTCGCTCCTGGCGACAACGTCGTCGTCGACGGCGCGGACAAATTGCGTGAGGGCGCCAAGGTCGAATTGGTCACCGCCGAAGCGCGCGCAGCGGCGACCCAAGCCGCGCCGCGTGCAGGCAAGGGCAATGGCGACGGCTCGCGCCGCGGAGGCGGCGGTCAAGGCAAGAAGGGCGGTTGACCGTGCCAACGCCGCACAAATGGGAAGGTTGTCGCGGCCGCGATCGCCACGCCGCGACACAAACGGAACATCAGTGAATCCGTCTCGTCCATTCATCCTGCGGCCGGTCGCGACGTCGCTGCTTATGGTCGCGATACTGCTCGCCGGCGTAGTCGCCTATCGCGTGTTGCCGCTGTCTGCGCTGCCGGAAGTGGACTATCCGACCATCCAGGTCGTGACGCTATATCCAGGAGCGAGTCCCGACGTGATGACCTCATCGGTTACCGCGCCGCTCGAACGCCAGTTTGGCCAGATGCCGGGTCTGAACCAGATGTCGTCGACTTCTTCCGCTGGCGCATCGGTTATCACGCTGCAGTTCAGCCTGCAGTTGTCGCTGGATGTCGCGGAGCAGGAAGTTCAAGCGGCAATCAACGCGGCCAGCAACCTTCTGCCGACCGACCTCCCCACGCCTCCGATCTACAGCAAGGTCAACCCGGCCGATACGCCGGTTGTCATTCTGGCGCTGACATCGAAGACGTTGACGCTGCCCAAGCTCTACGACCTCGCCGACACGCGGTTGGCGACCAAGATCTCGCAGCTTCCCGGCGTGGGCTTAGTGAGCTTGTCGGGCGGCCAACGGCCGGCCGTGCGCGTGCAAGCCAACCCGACTGCGCTGGCCGCTTACGGTTTGTCGCTCGACGATGTCCGCACCGCAATCAGCAACGCCAACACCAATCAGGCGAAGGGCAGTTTCGACGGCCCGACCCGCGCATCAACCATCGACGCCAACGATCAGTTGAAGAGCGCAGACGAATACCGCAGCCTGATCATCGCGTACCGCAGTGGTGCGCCGATCCGGCTGTCCGACGTCGCCGACGTCGTGGATGGAGCGGAGAATTCCCGCCTGGCGGCATGGGCGAACGAGCAGCCGGCTGTCATCGTCAACATCCAGCGTCAGCCGGGCACCAACGTGATCGAGGTGGTCGATCGCGTGAAGCAACTCCTTCCGCAGCTTCAGGCGGCCCTTCCCAGCGCAGTCGACGTGACCATGCTTACCGACCGCACCGTAACCATCCGCGCCTCGGTGCACGACGTGCAGTTCGAGTTGTTTCTCGCGGTGGCGCTGGTGGTCATGGTGATCTTCCTGTTCCTGCGCAGCCTGTCGGCGACGATCATTCCCAGCGTCGCGGTGCCGCTGTCGCTGATCGGAACCTTCGGGGTGATGTACCTCGCCGGCTTCTCGATCAACAACCTGACCCTCATGGCGCTGACCATCGCCACCGGCTTCGTCGTCGACGACGCCATCGTCATGATCGAGAACATCGCCCGCTACATCGAGGCAGGCGACCCGCCCTTGGAAGCCGCGCTCAAAGGCTCGGAACAAATCGGCTTCACCATCATATCGCTGACTTTTTCGCTGATCGCTGTGCTTATCCCGCTTTTGTTCATGGGCGATGTCGTCGGGCGGCTCTTCCGCGAATTCGCCATCACTCTCGCGGTATCGATCCTCATCTCGGCGGTCGTTTCGCTGACGCTGACGCCGATGATGTGCGCCAAGCTCTTGCGACGCGTGCCGGAAGAGCAGCAGGGATGGTTCTATCACAAGAGCGGCGAGGTCTTCGAGCGAGTGATCGCTCGCTACGGAGAGATGCTCAATTGGGTTCTCGATCGCCAGGCCGCGACGCTGATCGTCGCCATCGCGACGCTCCTGCTCACCATCCTGCTGTACATCGTCATACCCAAGGGCTTCTTCCCGGTGCAGGACACCGGGGCGATCCAGGGTATCTCCGAAGCACCGGCGAGCATTTCGTTCGGCGCGATGGCCGAGCGGCAGCAAGCGCTGAGCCGTGTCATTCTGCAGGATCCGGCTGTGGAAAGCCTATCGTCATTCATCGGCGTCGACGGCACCAATGTCACGCTCAACAGCGGGCGGATGCTCATCAACCTGAAACCGCTTTCCAAGCGCGACGCGAGCGCGACGCAAGTGATACGCCGCCTGCAGACCAAGCTCGCCGACGTCGAAGGCATCACCCTGTACATGCAGCCGGTGCAGGACCTCACCATCGAAGATCGCGTGAGCCGTACGCAATACCAGTTCACCGTTGAGGACACCAATCCGGACGAGCTCTCGGCGCTGGTGCCGAAGCTGGTCGAGCGACTACGGCAATCTCCGGTGCTCGCGGATGTCGCGAGCGACTTGCAGGACAACGGATTGCAGGCCTACGTGGAGATCGATCGCGCCACCGCCAGCCGATTGGGCATCACGCCCGCGATCATCGACAATGCGCTCTACAACGCATTCGGCCAGCGGCTGGTTTCGACCATATTCACGCAGACCAATCAATATCGCGTTGTGCTTGAGGTGCAGCCCGGATTCCAGCTCGGTCCGGCGGCGCTGGAGAACATCTATGTGCCGGCGAATGTTCCTTCGGCGACGGCGCCTGCGGCCGGATCGACGCCTGGATTGGCTAGCGGCGCCGCCACTGCCACGACCGCCAGTCCGGTACCCAGCTCTGGCGGAACGACCCAACAGGTGCCGCTGTCGTCCATCGCGCGTGTGGTCGAGCGGTCTGCACCGCTGGTGGTCAATCACAACGGCCAATTTCCGGCGGCGACGATCTCATTCAATCTCGCGCCCGGAGCTTCGTTGGGCGACGCGGTCAAGGCGATCGAAGCGGCGCAGCGTGACCTGGCACTTCCTGCGAGTGCGCAGATCCGTTTTCAAGGCGCGGCGCTCGCCTTCCGCGCATCGCTTGCAAACGAGCTCTGGCTGATTCTCGCCGCCATCGTCACCATGTACATCGTGCTGGGCGTGCTCTACGAGAGCTACGTGCACCCGATAACAATCCTGTCGACGCTTCCGTCGGCCGGCGTGGGCGCACTGCTCGCGCTGATGATCGCGCGCCAAGATCTGGGGATCATCGCCATCATCGGCATCATCCTGCTCATCGGCATCGTCAAGAAGAACGCGATCATGATGATCGACTTCGCGCTCGATGCTGAGCGCAAGGAAGGCATGGCGCCACGCGACGCGATCTTTCAGGCATCGCTCCTGCGCTTCCGGCCGATCATGATGACGACCATGGCCGCACTCCTGGGCGCGTTGCCGCTGATGCTCGGCTGGGGCGTAGGCTCCGAGTTACGCCACCCTCTGGGTATCACCATGGTCGGCGGGCTGATCCTGTCGCAGATGCTGACGTTGTTCACCACGCCGGTGATCTACCTCGCATTCGACCGGCTGGCGCAGCGCGTGAAGGCGCGCCGCGCCGCGCGCAATGGCGCCACGGGCGCCGATGCTGCCGCAGAGTGAGCGGCCGATGAATCTCTCCGCACCCTTTATCGATCGCCCCGTCGCGACGACGCTGCTTAGCATCGGCTTTGCGCTTGCGGGTGCGGTCGCGTTCCGCTTGCTGCCGGTGTCGCCGCTGCCCCAGGTCGACTTTCCGACGATTTCGGTTCAAGCATCGCTGCCGGGAGCCAGCCCGGAGACGATGGCAGCGACGGTCGCGACGCCACTCGAGCGCTCGCTGGGACGGATCGCCGGCGTGAACGAGATGACTTCGTCGAGCGCTCTGGGCTCGACACGGATCACGCTGCAGTTCGATCTGGACCGCGACATCGACGGCGCCGCGCGCGACGTGCAGGCGGCGATCAACGCAGCGCGCAGCCTCCTGCCGTCCGGGCTTCCGAGTAATCCGACGTACAGAAAAGTGAATCCCGCCGACGCACCCATCATGATCCTGGGCCTTACCTCGGACACCATGACCCAGGGGCAGATGTACGACGCCGCATCGACGATTCTGGCGCAGAAGCTCTCGCAGCTTCCGGGTGTGGGACAGGTGACTGTGGGCGGCAGCTCGCTGCCCGCGGTGCGAGTAGAGCTTCAGCCGCAATCGCTCAACAAGTACGGCATCGGCCTCGAGACCGTGCGCACGGTGCTCGCCGCAACGAATGCCAATCGACCCAAAGGCGCGGTCGAGGACGGGGACCGCCACTGGCAGATCTACGCCAATGATCAAGCCAAGACCGCGGCCGAATACCTTCCGCTGCTCGTGGCGTATCGAGACGGCTCGGCAGTAAAACTAGCCGATCTCGCCACGGTGGTCGATTCGGTGCAGGACTTGCGCAACGCCGGCTCCGCCAACGGCAAGCCGTCGGTCTTGGTGATCATCTTCCGCCAGCCCAACGCCAACATCATCGAAACGGTCGACAGTGTGACGGCGTTGCTTCCGCAACTGCGCGCGTCGATTCCCAGCGCGATCGATCTTAAGGTGATGATGGAGCGAACCACGACCATTCGCGCTTCTCTGCGAGACGTCGAGCGCACGCTGATCCTGTCGGTCATCCTCGTTGTCCTGGTCGTGTTCCTGTTCTTGCGCAACGCCCGCGCAACGCTCATTCCCAGCGTTGCGGTTCCAGTGTCCCTGATCACCACCTTCGGAGCGATGTACCTGTTCGGTTTCAGCCTGAACAACCTCTCCCTGATGGCGCTCACCATCGCGACCGGGTTCGTGGTCGACGACGCGATCGTCGTACTGGAAAACACGTCGCGGCATATCGAGGCCGGCATGCAGCCGAAGGAAGCGGCGCTCCTTGGCGCGCGCGAAGTCGGCTTCACCGTTCTGTCGATGAGCCTGTCGCTGATCGCGGTGTTCATCCCGATTCTCTTGATGGGCGGCATCGTCGGCCGCTACTTTCGCGAGTTCGCCGTCACGCTGTCGGTGGCGATTCTTGTTTCACTGGTCTTGTCGCTCACGACGACTCCGATGATGTGCTCTCGACTGCTGAGGCCGCAGCGGCGCGAGCAGGGAAAGCAGCGTTGGCTGTTTGCTCGCAGCGAGAGGGCTTTCGCAGCAGTTCTGCATGGCTACGAGAGAAGCCTCGCCTGGGTGCTGCGTCACGGCGTGCTCACCATGCTCGTGCTTCTGGTCACCATCTGCCTCAACATTTATCTGTACATCGTCATTCCCAAGGGCTTCTTTCCAACCCAGGACACGGGACGGTTGATCGGCTTTATCCAGGCCGATCAGAGTATTTCCTTCCAGGCGATGCGGCAGAAGCTGGCGAGCTTCATCGACATCGTGCGCTCTGATCCCGCGGTTGATAACGTCGTCGGTTTTACCGGCGGACAGCAGCGCAACACCGGGCAGATGTTCGTCGCGCTGAAGCCTCTATCCGAACGCAAGGAAAGCGCGACTCAGGTCATCGCCCGACTGCGCGGCAAGCTCGCCAACGAGCCGGGGGCGAATCTGTTCCTGAATCCCGTGCAGGACATTCGCGTCGGCGGCAGGCAAGCCAACGCGACTTATCAGTTCACGCTTCAGGCGGACGACTTGAACGAGCTGCGCACCTGGGAGCCGAAGATTCGTGCCGCGCTGTCGAACTTGCCGGAGCTGGTAGACGTCAACACCGACACGCAGGACAAGGGGCTGCAGACCACGCTGGTCATCGACCGCGACACCGCGTCACGGCTCGGCGTGAGCCCGCAACTCATCGACGCGACGCTCAACGACGCCTTTGGCCAGCGCCAGGTGTCGACCATCTATGCTCCGCTCAACCAGTACCACGTCGTCATGGAAGTGGCTCCGGAATACTGGCAGTCGCCCGAAGCTCTCGACAACGTGTACGTCAGCACCTCGCACGGAGCCCAGGTGCCGTTGTCGGCATTTGCTCGCTACACGCCGACCAACACGCCGCTGGGCGTGAATCACCAGTCCCAGTTCGTCGCCTCGACCATTTCGTTCAACCTGGCCGACAAGGTTTCGCTGTCTCAGGCGACGCGTGCAGTCGACGCTGCGCTGGTGAGGATCGGCGTGCCCAACAGCATCCGCGGCAGCTTCCAGGGCACGGCGCGAGCGTTCCAGGATTCGCTCGCGAGCCAGCCCTGGCTCATACTCGCCGCGCTGATCGCCGTATATATCGTGCTCGGGATTCTCTACGAGAGCTACGTCCATCCGCTGACCATTCTTTCCACGCTGCCGTCGGCGGGAGTCGGTGCGTTATTGGCGCTACTGCTGTTCAAAACCGAGTTTTCGGTGATTGCTCTGATCGGTGTCATTCTGCTCATAGGCATTGTCAAGAAGAACGCGATCATGATGATCGATTTCGCCATCGCGGCGGAGCGCAGCCGCAACTTGAGTGCCCGCGACGCCATCTTCGAAGCGTGCAAGCTGCGCTTTCGGCCGATCATGATGACCACCTTCGCCGCACTGCTCGGCGCGATTCCTCTCGCCATCGGGTTCGGAGATGGCTCGGAGTTGCGCCGGCCGCTGGGGATATCGATCGTCGGTGGGTTGCTGCTCTCGCAGTTGCTTACGCTGTTCACCACGCCGGTGGTCTATCTGTATCTCGATCGCTTCAGCAACTGGTGGGCGCAAAGGTTCTCGCGGCGACAGCGCGCGAATCTCGCCGCACATGGCGCGGACTAGTCGAGCATGAAGCGTATGCGCATCGAACCGGCCAAAGCATGCGCAGTGGCGGTAACGCTCGCCGCGGTGTCGATGTCCGGCTGCATGATGGGTCCGAACTACTCCCGTCCTTCGGCCGAGGCTCCGCAAATGTATAAGGAGGCCGCCGGCTGGAAAGTGGCGCAGCCGCAGGACAACGTGCCGCGCGGTACATGGTGGTCGATATTCGGCGACGCGAAGCTCTACGAACTGGAAGCGCAAGTCGACATCAACAACCAGAACATCAAGGTCGCCGAAGCGAACGTGCGGCAGGCGCAGGCGCTGACCCAGATCGCACGCGCTTCGTTGTTCCCAATGGTGAACACGGACGCTTCTGCGACGCGGTCCAAACCTTCTACCGGCGGCAGCGCTGTGAACCGACCCGGCATCCAGAACACCTACAACGTCGCGCTAAATGCGAGCTGGGAAATCGATCTCTGGGGCGGAATCCGGCGCAACGTCGAATCTCGCGAGGCAGGCCAGCAAGCGAGCGTCGCAAATCTCGAGGTCGCAAGGTTGTCGGCGCAGGCCTTGCTCGCTCAGGACTACTGGCTGCTGCGCGTCGCGGACGCTGAGATCGCGCTACTCAACGATACGGTTGCTGCTTACGAAAAATCCTTGCAACTCACTCGCAATCAGTACGCGGTCGGCGTGGCTGGCCGTAGCGACGTCGCTCAGGCAGAAGCGCAGCTCAAGTCGACGCAGGCGCAGGCGCTCGACGCGAGCGTGCAGCGCGCGCAACTCGAGCATGCCATCGCCATGCTGATCGGCAAGCCTCCGGCCGAAGTGACCATCGCGGTCGAGTCGGTGAAGTGGACCTTCCCCGTTATTCCGACCGGCATGCCTTCTGAGCTGCTCGAACGCCGGCCTGATATTGCGGCGGCAGAGCGCAACGTCGCCGCGGCGAACGCGCAGATAGGTGTCGCCGAGGCTGCGTTCTTCCCATCGCTTACGCTTTCTGCGTTGGGCGGCTACCAGACGTCGAGCTTCGCTCATCTTTTCTCGTTGCCAACGCAGTATTGGTCCATCGGAGCAGCCGTGGCGCAGGCCATTTTCGACGCCGGACTGCGCAGCGGGCAAAAAGCGCAAGCGATTGCGACGTATGATCAGACCGTTGCTACCTATCGCCAGACCGTGCTAAACGGGTTCCAGGAAGTCGAGGACAACCTGGCTGCGCTGCGAATTCTGGAGCAAGAAGCGGGGGTTCAGGACGAAGCGGTCAAAGCCGCGCGCGAGTCGGTGACCATCGCGCTCAATCAGTACAAGGCCGGCACCGCCAATTACCTCGCGGTCGTCGTCCTCCAAGCTGCGTTGCTCAACAACGAACGCACGGCAATCGACATACTCGGACGGCGGCTGACCGCGAGTGTCGGTTTAGTCAAGGCGTTGGGCGGAGGGTGGAATGCATCCGAGCTCGCGCAGGCCTCACCTTGATCCGGATCGCGCTCGCTCATTCGTTCGGTAGTATTGCGTCTCCGAGACTTTGCTTCAGAAGTGCCGCCACCAGGCTCGACTCGCGCTTATAGAACCCTTCGGTGTGGAAGGTCTCGTCGAGCGCGAACAGCTCGTAGTCGAGATGATGGCAGAGCTCGTGAATCAGCGTGCGCAGGAATGTCTTGAACGCAACCACCTGCCTTTTCTGTGCCGTTCGCATCCACACGCTGATGCGCGGAGGCGAACCATCGTCGTTCGGTTCATACAGACCGTGCAATTCTCCCTCGCCGTCTGCCGGCCGCCTCGCCAGCACGCGCACTCGCACCTTGGGCACGTGATAGCCCAGGGTCAGCGCATCGATTAAGCTTTGGCAGGCGGTTTGCACGTCGGCACGGCGATCCTCATGGAGCGCCTCGGCTATCGCCGCGATCTGTGGGCTCAGCGCGAGGCCAGGCGGCAGGCCGAGCGTGTCGATCGCGTCGCTCTGACGATAAATGCGCTGCTGGCGTGGCGAGAGCTTTTCGTAGTAGGCGAAACGCATGGCGAGACTGCGAGTATGCAGTCTACCGATCCCGCGCCGGCTTGCAATGACCTCTAAAGCGTTGTTCGCCGATCAAACGCTGATGAGATGAACTTGAAACAACCTCTTCGACCAGCAGCGCTCGCTTTCGATGAGTCGGGAACACCGCGCTCGATCGAATTCGGCGACGTGTATCACTCGGCGTCCGGTCCAGGCCAAGCTCGCCACGTTTTCCTGCACGGCAGCGACCTGCCGACGCGATGGGCGGGTTCGCGCGTGTTTGTAATCGTCGAGCTGGGCTTTGGCCTCGGGCTCAACTTTCTCGCCACCTGGGACGCCTGGCGAAGCGATCCGCATCGGTGTGCCCGGCTGCATTTCGTGTCGGTGGAACGGCATCCTTGCGACGGCGGCGATCTTGCGACGGCTCATTTGCGCTATCCGGAGTTCTCTGCGCTGTCGGCGCTTCTAAGGTCGGCGTGGCCACTGCTGCTGCCCGGATGTCACCGCCTGCACTTCGATGAAGACAAAGTCACTCTGACGCTCGTCTTCGGCGATGTCGTCGAAGCCTTGCGCGGGCTTCGTCTGGGCGCCGACGCCTTTTATCTCGACGGATTTGCTCCCGATCGCAATCGCGAGATGTGGTCGATTGAGACGATGCGGGCGCTCTCCGGGCTGGCGCGGCCGGGAACGACGGTGGCGACATGGAGCGTGGCGGCTATCGTCAAGGAGTCGCTGACTGCAGCCGGGTTCGTTGTCGACAAACGCCCCGGCTTCGGCGCCAAGCGGGAAATGCTCGCAGGGCGTTTCGCGCCACGCTGGACCGTGCGCAGATTGCCTCCCCCCGTCCCGCAGTGGCCTGAGCGCAGCGCGATCGTCGTCGGGGCCGGCCTCGCAGGGGCCGCAGTAGCTTCACGACTCTCGGCGCGTGGGTGGCGCGTCGATCTAGTCGAGCGTCGCGCGGAAGCGGCAGCGGGTGCTTCGGCGCTGCGCGCGGGAGTGTTACAACCGCACGTCTCTCGAGACGACAGCGTGCTGTCGCGGCTGGTGCGGGCCGGATTCCTGTATTCGAATCGCGGCCGGCCAGCGGCGCTCCACGATACCTCGCGATGGCCCGTTCGCTGCGGCGTAGTGCAGCTCGCCGACGGACCGGAGAACGAAATGCGCGTGGCGGCGACCGCGGCAATGCTCGCGCTGCCTCATGCTTATGCCGAATACGTGCCGCGAGAAAACGCTTCCGCGATCGTCGGAGCCCGTGTGCCGGTCGGAGGCTGGTGGTTTCCGGAAGGCGGGTGGCTCAAGCCGGATGCGCTGGTGCGGGCGCAGCTCGCGACGGCCAGCGAGACCAGGGTGCTTCTCAGTCGCGAAGTCGCCGCGATCGATCGCGCTGGCGAACTCTGGCGAGCGAGTAACGGCAAGCACGTCATCGCCCAAGCGCCGGTGGTCGTGCTTGCCAATGCTTTCGAAGCTTTGCGCTTTTGCGATATCGGTGCGAGCGCGCTCCGCCTCGTTCGCGGACAGCAGACTTTTCTTCCGGCGCCGCCGTTCCGCGCTCCCCGCGTCGTTGTCGGCGGGGACGGATACATCCTGCCCGCGATCGACGGCATCGCCGTCGTTGGTGCTACGTACGACCTGGACAGCATGGATCCGGAGACAGACGCGAAGAGCCACGCCCTCAACTTGCAGCGGGCCGAGCATATGCTTCCCGGCAGCACCGTGGGTGTCGAAAGCTTGGGGCTCGCGGGCGGCGTCGGCTTCCGCAGCGTGGCTACCGATCGGCTTCCGCTGGCGGGGGCAATGATCGACATCGCGACGGCGCGCGCGCAGTCGACGAGACTGAGCGGAGCGCAGGCGCGCGATCTGCCGCGCATCCCCGGTCTCTACGCATCGTTTGGCTTTGCATCGCGCGGCCTCGCCTGGACGCTGCTCGCCGCCGAGTTGCTGGCGAGCGAGCTCGAAGGCGAGCCGCTGCCGCTGGAAGGCGAGCTCGTCGACGCGATCGATCCCAGGCGATTCGCGCTGCAACGTTTGCGCCGTGGAAGGCTTTGACACTTGCGCCGCACGACGCGCTACCATAGTCGCAAGTCGCTCCAGGAAAATTGACGTGGCTTCGCTGATCAGTGCCGTGCTCAAGCCCCACACCAAAGATTTGGGTGGATTCAAGGTGCAGAGACTGCTGCCTGCATTCCCGAACAAGATGGTGGGCCCTTTCATCTTTTTCGATCACTTCGGCCCGGTGACATTCGGCGCCGGGCAGGGCGCCGATGTCCGGCCGCATCCACACATTGGCCTGGCCACCGTGACTTATCTGTTCGAGGGTGCGCAGACGCACCGCGACAGCCTCGGCACGGTCCAGCGCATCGAACCCGGCGATGTGAACTGGATGACTGCGGGCAAGGGCATCGTGCATTCGGAGCGAACCGCCGCCGAGGAGCGCGTGGGCGGTCACAAGCTGCACGGTCTGCAGACATGGGTCGCGCTTCCACGAGCGCACGAGCAGGACGAGCCATCGTTCAGCCATCATGCGAAGCAAGCGCTTCCGCGCGTCGAGTTGCCCGGCGTCGCCATGCAGATTATTGCCGGCACCGCTTTCGGAAAGCGCGCTCCGACGCCTACGTACTCGCCGATTTTTTACGTGGCCGTGGAGCTGACCGAAGGAGCATCTCTGGATCTGCCTCCGGAGCATGAGGAGCGCGCCATCTATGTCATCGAGGGCGAGGTTCGCGTCGACGGCAAGCCCTTGGCGCTCCGGCATATGGCCGTGCTCGAACCCTGGACCACGGTACGCATCGAATCGGCGACCGCTTCGCGCCTTATGCTGCTGGGAGGAGCGAAAATGGATGGCGACCGGCTGATCTGGTGGAACTTTGTCGCGAGTTCCCGCGACCTTATCGACGCCGCTTCTGCGCGCTGGCGGTCCCAGGACTACCCGCCCGTGCCGGGCGAGACTGAGTTCATTCCGTTGCCCGAGAAATAAAAGCGCGCACTGCTCGCGCGCTCGCAAGGCGCTTCAAAAGACTAGGTTGTCGCTCGCGCCAGAGGGCGTTCTGGAGCTGCAACCGTGTCGCCGACACCCGCCGCGGCACGCAGGGCCGCCACTCTGTCGATCGCTTCCCAGCTGAATTCGGGCTCGTCGCGGCCGAAGTGTCCGTAAGCGGCGGTTTTGGTATAGATCGGCCGCAAGAGATCCAGCATCTGGATGATTCCCTTGGGACGCAGGTCGAAGTGCGCGTTGACGAGCTTGGCGATCTCGGCGTCGGGAATACGACCTGTCCCTTCGGTATAGACAGTGACGTTGATCGGTTGGGCGACGCCGATCGCGTACGAGAGCTGAACCTGGCACTGCCGCGCGATCCCGGCGGCGACAAGGTTCTTCGCCACGTAGCGCGCCGCATACGCCCCAGATCGATCCACTTTCGACGGATCTTTACCTGAGAATGCTCCGCCACCGTGCGGAGCGGCACCGCCGTAGGTGTCGACGATGATCTTCCGGCCGGTCAGCCCCGCGTCACCGTGGGGACCGCCGATTTCAAAACGGCCGGTCGGATTGACCAGATAGCGAGTGTTGACCAGCATTTCCGCCGGCAACACCGGCTTGATGATCTCCTCGATGACCGCTTCGGCAAGCTCCTTCTGCTTCTGGTTCATGTTGGGATGATGCTGGGTCGAGAGCACCACCGTGTGCACGCTCTTCGGCTGGCCGTCGACGTAGCGCACCGTGATCTGCGACTTGGCATCGGGCCGCAACCACGGAAGCCGCCCGTCGCGGCGCACTTCGCTCTGCCGCTGCACAAGCCGGTGAGCGTAGTAGATGGGGAACGGCATCAGCACTGGGGTTTCATCGCAGGCGTAACCGAACATCAACCCCTGATCGCCCGCTCCCTGGTTCATATACTCTTCCGAGGTGCGATCCACGCCGCGCGCGATATCCGGCGACTGACGCCCGTAGCAGACCAGGACCGCGCACCCTTCCGCGTCGAAGCGAAGCTCCGGATCGGTATAGCCGATGCGATGGATGGTGTCCCGCGCGACCCGCGCGTAGTCGTGCTTATGGCTGGTGGTGATCTCACCGGTCAGCACGACCAGGCCGGTCGATACCAGCGTTTCCGCCGCTACCCGGGCGTACGGGTCCAGCGTTAGAATTGCATCGAGGACCGCATCGGAGATCTGATCCGCCACCTTGTCGGGATGGCCCTCGGAGACCGATTCCGATGTGAATAGAAACTCGTTCATCGACTCCCTCGCTT
>Ga0126381_100000121_pt1 | contig 86974 bp, 83 predicted proteins | sample PanSoiMetPlot_28_FD_96465 | JGI IMG/M metagenome (GOLD analysis project Ga0126381, IMG submission 96465) | Tropical forest soil microbial communities from Panama - MetaG Plot_28 | ecosystem: Environmental > Terrestrial > Soil > Tropical forest > Bulk soil | place: Panama | collected 2016-02-17 | reverse complement strand
TCGACTATACGGCGATGCTATGGGCGCTCCTGCTGGGCTATCTTGCTTTCGGAGAGCTTCCAACGGCGCTGGTGCTGCTTGGCGCGCTGATCATCGTGGCAGCCGGGCTCTTCGTGATCTGGCGCGAGCGCCGGCTTGGCCCGCTGCGTGAGCGGCTTGCTCAAGGCACCGTTAAGCCAGCTCCCTGAAGAAGCCCGCACCCTGCGGCCATGGAAACGAACGTCAAAACGCCTTGAAGGTGATGATCGTGCGGGTGTCCTGGATGCCGGCGATGGTCTGCACCTTTTCGGTCACGAAGTGCCCGATATCGGTGTCGGTCTCGACGTAGAATTTGACCAGAAGATCGAAATCGCCCGCGGTCGAATAGATTTCCGACGCGATCTCGGAATCGGCGAGCTTGTTGGCCACCTCGTAGGATTTGCCGAGATGGCATTTGATCTGAACGAAGAAGGGAACCACCTGCGCCTCCAGCGCGCCATCTGCCGGAAGGCGCAATCCAGCAAAATCTTATCGGCGTGGCAAGGCGCCGTCCGCGGGCCGCCGTCCTCCGGCCCTCGCGTGCCGTTGACACGCGCTTGCGGGTGGCCGCGGGGCGGACTAGATAATCCAACGATCTCAAAAGGGTGACGGAAGACGGCCTGATGCGTGCCGACGTGCGGCTCTATGCTTTGATTGACCCCGAGCGGGCGTGCGGCCGCGACGTTGCCGAGCTTGCCGAGATGGTGGTGAGCGGCGGCGCCACCATGGTGCAGCTGCGCGACAAGCTTGGCGCCACCCGCGCCATGGTCGAGACCGCCCGCGCGATCCGGGTGCGGATCGCGCCGGTGCCGCTCATTGTCAACGATCGCGCCGATGTCGCATTCGCGGCCGCGGCCGATGGTGTCCATCTCGGGCAGGACGACCTTGCGGTCGAGGATGCGCGGCGGCTGCTCGGGCCGCAGGCGATCATAGGGCTCAGCATCAAGACGCTCGACCAGGCATTGCGGGCACCGATTCAGCATCTCGACTACGCCTGCATCGGGGGCGTGTTCGCCACCACCTCCAAGGACAATCCGGATCCGCCGATCGGGCTTGACGGCCTCAAGTCCATCCAGGCAGCGCTGCGCTCCCGCAGCACAGACCTCCCGATCGGCGCCATCGCCGGCATCGACGCCGGCAACGCGGGCGCAACGATCGCGGCCGGCGCCGATGGAATAGCGGTGATCTCTGCGCTCTCGGCAGCCGCCGATCCACAACGCGCGGCGCGGGAGCTTCATGCCATCGTCGAGGTGGCGCTGGCCAGGCGCAGGGCGGCATGACCCCGATCGCCGTCACCATCGCCGGCTCCGATTCCGGAGGCGGCGCGGGCATCGCCGGCGATCTCAAGACCTTTTCGGCGCTTGGGGTCTATGGCGCCTGCGTGGTCACGGCGCTGACCGCGCAGAACACGAATGGCGTCAGCGCGATTCACGATGTTCCCGCCGATTTCGTCGCGGCGCAGATCGACGCGGTCTTCTCCGACCTCGATGTGGGGGCGGTGAAGATCGGCATGCTCTCGCAAGGGGCCGTGATCCGGGCGGTCGCGGCAGGTCTCGACCTCTGGCGGCAGACCAAGGTCGTGCTGGATCCGGTGCTGGTCGCCTCATCGGGCCACCGGCTCATGGATCCGGCCGCACTCGATATCCTCAAGCAGGCGCTCATCCCGCGCGCGCTGGTGCTCACGCCGAACTTGCCGGAGGCAGCCGCGCTGCTTGGCGCTGCGCCAGCCGAGAACGAAGCGGCCATGTTGGCGCAGGCTCGCGGGCTCCTCGCGCTTGGCGCCAAGACGGTCGTGCTCAAGGGCGGACACGCGTCCGGAGCGGAAAGCGTCGATCTCCTCGTCGATCACAATGGCGCCGTGGCCTTGCCGTCGAGACGCATCGCATCCGGCAATACCCATGGGACCGGCTGCGCCCTCTCGGCGGCGATCGCGGCCGGCCTCGCCAAAGGCATAAGCGTGGAGGCCGCGGTGCGGGCCGCCAAGCAATATGTGCATGCCGCGATTTCCGCCGCCGACGCGCTCCACATCGGCTCAGGCTGCGGGCCGATCCACCATTTCCACTCGGTCTGGCCAAGGTCCGATTGACTGGAGCCTTCGCCTAGAACGCGCCCGGGAACGCTCCCCCGTCAATCACGATGTTCTGGCCGGTGATGTATCCGGCATGGGTCGAGCAGAGGAACGCGCACATCGCGCCAAGCTCGGAGGGATCGCCGATGCGCCTTGCCGGAATCGTGGCTACCCGCTCGGCCTTGGCCTGCTCCAGTTCGATGCCCTTGCGCTTGGCGGCGGCGGCGAGCGTCGATTGCAGCCGGTCTGTCCCGAACGCGCCAGGCAACAGGTTGTTGATGGTCACGTTCATCTCGGCGACTTGGCGCGCGACCCCCGCCACGAAAATGCTCAGGCCGCCGCGCGCCGCAGATGAGAGATCGAGTCCCGCCTGCGGCAGCTTCACGGCCGCCGAGGTGATGTTGACGATGCGGCCGAAGCGTCGGCGCATCATCGGCTCGATCGTCTTTTGCATCAGCTCGATCGCCACTACCATGTTGGCGATCACGCCGTCGATGATCTGCGCCCGATTGAGCTCGCGAAAATCGCGCAGCGGCGGTCCGGCATTGTTGTTGACCAGGATGTCCGGTTCCGGGCAGGCCGCCAGCAGCGCCGCCTGGCCCTCCGCGCTTGCAACATCGGCCCGCACCGGCGTGATTGTGGCGCCGGTCGCCTTGCGCAGTTCAGCGGCCGTAGCGTTAAGCGCCTCTTCACCACGTCCATTGATCACGACCTCGCAGCCGGCAGCGGCCAATGCATGCGCGCAGGCCCGTCCAAGCCCGCGGCTTGAGGCGCACACGATGGCCTTGCGCCCTGCTATCCCCAAATCCATCTGTGCAAATCCTTGATTTTGTTGGTTTTCAAGCGCGCTGCTGCGCCCGGTACCCAGGGCCGGTCGGGAACCTGACCCCGCTACCGCTCCGCCGACATTTTATGCTGGAATTTCAAGGCTGATGGAACCGTTTTTCGAAAGTTGGTGGATGTTGCTCATTGATCACAGACCTGGCCGCCGAAATGGGTTAGAGGGAGGTTCATCGAATAGCTAAAAAGGTGGGTCTCATGAAGAAACAACTTCTGGCTGGAGTGGCTTTGCTGGCCGCAATCCCAGTGTCGGCGATGGCAGCGGACTTGGGAAGGCCGGCCCCGGCGCCTGCGCCGGTTTATACGAAGGCGCCGCCGCCGATCGCTCAGTTCAATTGGAGCGGGTTCTACCTGGGCGGCAATCTTGGCGCTGCCTGGACTACAGGCAATGTGACTGACACCCTTACCGGGTTGAACTTCTCCAATACGAGCAATGCGACATTCGCCGGAGGCGGACAGGTCGGCTTCAACTACCAGATCAGCAGCCTCGTGCTGGGCATTGAAGGTGATTTCGACTGGCTTTCGAACAACAACAATAACAGCGTCGGGGTGGTGATTCCCGGTCCGGGATTGGGGCATACTTTCACCGCAAGCATCAACAACCGCTGGGTTACGACCTTGACAGGCCGGTTGGGATTCGCCTGGGACCGCGTTTTGCTGTACGGCAAGGGCGGTGCCGCCTGGGTTGGGAACAACGGCTTCACGGTCTCGGACGTGACTGCCGGCACGTCCGTAACGGTTTCGAACAGCTCGAATCGCACCGGATGGACGGCGGGCGGGGGACTTGAATGGGCGTTTGCGAACAATTGGACCGCCCGCGTCGAGTACGACTTTATCGGACTAAACAGCAACAACAACAACACGTTCACTGTGCCGTCCGGAGTCCTTGCGGGCGACGTTTTCACGGCAAATCGCAACATTTCGATGGTGACGGTCGGGCTCAACTATCTGTTCAACTGGGGCGGTCCGGTGACGGCCAGGTATTGATCCCGCATTTCCCAAGATCATCGACGGTTAAGAGCCCCGGGCCCAGCCCCGGGGCTTTTTCTTACGTCCTGATTGTCAGGGAGGTGGCGCGGCAGATCCATTCGTAAGCGATTGAATCCGCTGCAGCTTGTGCCCAGCGTCGGGGCCGCGCCGTCCCCCGGCGGGGAAGGCTCGAAATGTTCCCGGCTGTGGCGCAATGATCACACCTGCGGCGGGCAAAATGGGGTACAGCGAAAGGTCCAATACAAAAGCCGAAAAGGCGCGCGTTCGTAAGGGTGGGGGGTGTCATGAAGTACGAGCTTCTGGTTGGAGCTCTGCTCGCCGTAGTGTCAGGATCCGCGATGGCGGCGGATCTGCCGGTTCAGCCCGGGTCAGCGCCCGCGCCGGTGTATCCCAGGCCGGCGATCATGAGTGGCTACAATTGGAGCGGCCTCTATCTTGGCATCAATGGCGGCGGTGCTTGGGGCACGTCGCGTTTCGAATTTCCGGCGACCGCTACCACCACCGGGAACTTCAAGACATCAGGTGGCCTGGTCGGCGGCACCTTCGGTGCCAGCTGGCAGATGAGCGTCGTGGTCTTCGGCTTCGAAGGCGATTTCGACTGGGCCAGGATCAGGGGCTCGGCCACCTGTCCTGCGCCGGCCCTCGGCAGCAACTGCCAGGCAACCGACAGCTGGTTGGGTACCGGGCGCGCCCGCTTGGGTGTCGCCGTGCGCGACTGGCTTTTCTATGGCACTGCGGGCATTGCGTTCGGCGACGTGACAATGGCGGATGCGCCCGCGTTCGTCGGGCAAACCGTTACCCGGCTTGGCTGGGCGGCGGGTGGCGGCATCGAATACGGGTTCTCGCAGAGCGCGAGCGTCAAGGCTGAGTATCTGCACGTCGATCTCGGCACGGCCCAATGCCCGGGCGGAAGCTGCGCGGCTGGGGCGGCGGTGGCCAATGTGCTTTACACCGCCGACATCTTTCGCGCCGGTCTGAACTATCGCTTCGGTTTTGGCGGCCCCTTGGTGTCGCGCTACTGATCTCGCATCTGCCTGGATTCGCCAAGCCCAGGGCGAGCGCTCGGGGCTTTTCGTTGGTTGCAGCCGGGCCAAATCGGTTGGTTAACCGCGATCGGCGCGTGCGCACGTCTGTCATAGTGGCGACATGGAATTCGGCGATACGATTCTGGTCATGATGGCTTGGATTCGTCTGGGATGTTGACGCCGACCGGCATGCGACGGTTTCGCGCGCTGTTCATTTCCGACGTGCATTTGGGCGCCAAAGGCTGCCAAGCCGAACAGCTCCTCGATTTCCTGCGCTACCACGACGCCGACACGATCTACCTCGTCGGCGACATCGTTGACGGCTGGCAGCTCAAATCCGGATGGTATTGGCCGCAGGCGCACAACGACGTCGTGCAGAAGTTGCTGCGTCAGGCCCGCAAGGGCGCGCGAATCATCTACCTGCCCGGCAACCACGATGAGTTCCTGCGCGACTACTATGGAACCCATTTTGGTGGTGTCGAGGTGCAGGATTCTGCGATCCACGAAGGGGTCGACGGGCGTCGTTATCTTGTGATCCACGGCGACCATTTCGATCTCGTGGTCACGCAGGCGCGCTGGCTCGCTCTCCTGGGCGACAAGGCCTACGAATTCGCCATCACGACCAACCGGCTTTTCAACGCCCTGCGCCGCCGCCTGGGCTTTCCCTACTGGTCGTTGTCGCAATGGGCAAAGCTGAAGGTGAAAAACGCGGTAAACTTCATCGGCCAGTTCGAGAAGACCCTGGTGGCGGAAGCGCAGCGCCATTGCGCGGATGGGGTCATCTGCGGGCACATCCATCATGCCGCTATTCACGACGATTACGGCATCCGCTACGTCAACTGCGGCGACTGGGTGGAGAGCTGCACCGCGGTTGCAGAGCACCACGACGGCACGTTCGAGATCATCGATTGGGCCAACAGCTTCAGTGACGAGCCCGAGAAGGTCACGCCCCGCGCCGCGTGACCGACGGCTCAGAGGACGCCTGAATCAGCATCTCGTTCCCGCGCCACACGAAGGCGCTGCCCAGCCAGCCGCTGCACCAGAGCGCGGGCAGCAAAAGGTCGCGGACCATCCAGGCGAGCGGGGAGCGGATGCTCAGGTGCCAACCTGCCACCCATGCCAGGATGGCCTCACTGCCGTACCAGGCTGCGGCCAGCGCCGGGACGCCGGCGAGAGGCAAATCCGACTGGAATGCAATAAATGCCGCCGCCACGAGGGGCCAGACGGCGCCGGCCAAAATTTCCGGCACGAAAAAGAGCTTGAACGAATCGCGCCGCAGCCGTGCCCACCGCACCTGCCGGCGCCAGACGTCCTTGGTGCTCCGAAATCCGAGCGGCTGCTCGAAGGGCGCGTCAACCAAGCGCACGCGCAGCCCCGCACCGCGCACGACCTTGGTGGAGGCGGCATCCTCCGCAAGCTCGGAGGCCAAGGCGCGGATGCCGCCGACGTGCTCGAGAATGGCGCGGTTCCATAGCATGGTCTTGCCTTGCGCAAACCCGAACCCGACTGCATCGGCGGTATATTGAACGCGCGCCTGATACGTATTGAGAAACGCGCATTCGACCTCCGCCGCGAAGCCTTCAGGACGGCAGCCGACCGGCGGCGAGCACACGAGCCCGGTGTCGGGGCGCCAGGCCCCAAGCAGGCGCTGGATATAGTCGCGAGGCATGAAAACGTTGCTGTCGGCAAGCACGATCCAGTCGTGTGACGCCGCACGCCAGCCCTTCACGCAGTTGTTGAGCTTGGGGTTGTCGCTGATGACCTCGTTGCCGATAAGCAGCCGCGCCGGAACATCGGGGTGCTCCGAGATCAGACGCCTGACTGTCGGCACAGCCGGGTCCTGCGCGGACGCCACGCAAAAAATGATCTCGTAGCGTGGATAATCGAGATCGAAGGCCGATCCCAAGGTCGCTTCGACATGATTCTCCAAGCCGCATACGGGACGCACAAGGCTCACAGGGGGCGCATGGCGGTGTGCGGGCCGAAATACCGCCGGCGCCTTGCAGCGAATAATCGCGATGATGATGCTGGCGAGGTGAAGGGCGGTGGCGAGGATGCAAAACGTCGCGGCCGCCCAGATCGGAATCATCATGGGGCGAGCTATCTCACGCAAGCAATGACACCGATGTGACAGGAGAGGGCTCCCCGACAAGAGCAGGGCCGCCGCGGCTGCGGCGATCGGCACGCCTTGCACTCATGCTCGCGGCCGGGTGGGCGGCCCCGGCGCTCTTGCCGGCCCGCCCGCCCAGGAGCTACCGTCGGCGGCATGTTGCCGTCCCTCGACGCGCCGCTTCTGCCGACCGCTCAGGATGTCAATGCCGCAGCGCAAAGGTTGAGCGGGATAGCCTTGCGCACTCCGCTCATCACCTCGCCGGTGCTCGACGCCTTGACCGGTGCTCGCGTGTTTCTGAAGGCCGAAAGCCTGCAGCGCACCGGCTCGTTCAAGTTTCGGGGCGCCTACAACAAGCTTTCCTCAATCCCGCAGGAGAAGCGCGGCGGCGGCGTGGTCGCCTTTTCGTCGGGCAACCATGCGCAGGGGGTGGCCGCTGCGGCGCGCCTGTTGGGAATGCCGGCCGCCATCGTCATGCCGTCCGACGCGCCGCGCGGAAAGCGCATGCGCACGGCCTCGCTCGGCGCCGAGGTGCTCCTCTACGACCGCGTCAGCGAGGATCGCGAGGCGATCGCCCGCGGCATTGCGGCGTCGCGAAACGCGGTGCTGGTGCCGCCCTATGACGATCCGCAAGTGATCGCCGGGCAGGGCACGATCGGGATCGAAATCGTCGAAGATCTCGCGACGCTTGGCCTTGCGCCCGACATCATCGCGATCACGGCATCCGGCGGCGGGCTCACGGCAGGCATTGCGCTGGCCGTGAAGTCGCGGCTGCCCGATGTGCGCCTTTACACCGCCGAACCGGCGGGCTTCGACGATCACCTGCGTTCGTTCCTGAGCGGCCGGCGCGAGCAGAATGCATCGCTGACCGGCACGATTTGCGACGCCCTCATGGCGCGCACGCCGGGCGAGCTCACCTTTGCGATCAACCGTGCTCTGGTCGGCGAAGGCGTCGCGGCGACCGACCTGGAGGTGGCCGCGGCAGTCGCCTTTGCGTTCCATGAGCTCAAGCTCGTGGTCGAGCCAGGCGGCGCGGTGGCGCTTGGGGCGCTGCTGGCAAACAAGATCGATGTCAGGGGAAAGGTGGTGGTTGCGGTGCTGTCTGGGGGCAACATCGACGCGGAGCTGTTCCACCGGCTGGTGGCCTGATCACAGGCGCGACCTTTCTGGCCTTATGTGAACAGCGCGATTCGCTCGACCTCCGATAGCGCCTTGAGGAGAGCGAGCGGGTCGCTCGCAGCGGGCAGCGGCGCTCCCTGGCCTGCGGCCTGCGCCTGCAAGGCGGCAGGCGCCGGCACGGCTTGCATCTCCCCGTTTGGCTCCCTGGCTTTCCCGCCTTCGGGGCCGGCCAGAAGCGAAATCAAGGGCTGCGGCGGCAGTCGAAGAACTTCACTTGCCGGCGGACGTGCGAGGTTGGCGTCCGGCCAAGCCGACCATGGCGGCAGGTCTGCGTCATCGCGATCGACGTCGCTTTCGGTGCAGCTTTCCAGCATCGCATCGACACGACGCTCGAGGTACTGCAGGAAATCGCCGAGCTTGCGGACGCGCCGATCGGCCGGGTCGCGCAACGATGATGCGGACAGGATCGAGCCGGCAAGCTCCTCGAGCTGATCGCAGGTCGACGGATCGAAGCCATGCCCGCGCATGGCCCAGGTCACGTCCCGGATGCGCTCGGCGGTCGCGCAGATATCGTGGGAAGCGGCCCCCTCGCGCGTCGGCGGTGGGCAGTCAGCCGGCCCCGCGGACACCAACCCCGAAACAGCCGCAGGCTTGATCTCGGCGACCTCCGCCCGTGTGCGGGTGATCGCCCTGGCCATTTCGAGGAGGTCTGATCGGAAGCTTTGCCGGGTCTGGGAGCTTCTTTCGGCACGCACCACGCGCTCGATTCGCTTGATCGCCGTCAGCAGGAGTTCCGTGTCGGCGCTGCGGCTTCGGCGGGCATATTCCTGCAGGAACCAGCGTCCCCGCTCGGTATGCATGAGAACGGCGCAAATGGCGTCATACTCGTCCGGCGCGGGCAGCGCGGGCGAGGCGATCGATCGGGCAGAGGGTTCGTCCGACATGGCGCAGGCAAACCACCTGACGCTACGATCAACACGATCGGGCGCGAAGCGCAATCGGTTTGTCGGCTCGCAATCCCCAAACGCCGGCTCGGGGAGGCCCCTGGGGGTGCCCCAGGGGCCGTCGCGCCAGGCGCTTTTACTGGCAGGCCGGGTACATCGAGGTCAGCTGGCGGCCGCTCAGATACATCATGTGCGGCGTGAGCCCACCGCGCCGCGCGATCCAATTGCGTACCTGCTGCGGATAGACCGCCATCAGCAGCTGAGTCCCGTCCCGGCTCACCACCTGATGCCCGTAATCGTCAGGGCGCCAAGCGGCATGAAAGCCCAACCGTGCCCTGGGGGTCACGCACAGATGATCGCGCGGAATGACGCCCAGAATCATGGTGCAGGCGGAGAGGCAGGGGCCGTCGATAATGACACGTTCCCCGGAGCTCCTGAGGTTTGTCAGATTGTCCAGATAAGGCCCGATCTGGCCTCCGGGATCGGATGTGATTCGAATCGTTGCCGAGGCCGACGAGGTCGCCGCCGCCATCACGAGGATGGCGAATAAAGCAGTCCAGAGCCGCATGAAATCTCCCCTCACGTGCACAGAACCCAGCGATGGGTTTTCTTAACCGATTGATAGGGAATGGGGAAAGCCCTTTTAACATTAAATTTATAATCACAGGACCTTTTGGTTATTTCCCCCTACTTGGTTACCCCCACAGCGCTGGGATCGGGGGATGCATTGTGCTGCCCTCGTAACGAAGGCCATGGGGCCGGTCGCGCGCAAGCAGAAGCGGCCCATCGAGATCGACCACGCGAGCGCACTGGGCGACCAGCATCGCGGGTGCCATGGCGAGTGAGGTCGCGACCATGCAGCCGACCATGATTTCAAACCCCATGTTCTCGGCCTGTCCTGCCATCGCGAGCGCCTGCGTCAGGCCGCCGGTCTTGTCGAGCTTGATGTTGACGGCATCGTATTTGCCGACGAGTGCGGCGAGCGAGGCCTCCCCATGCAGGCTTTCATCGGCGCAAACCGGCACTGGCCGTTCGATCTTGGCTAAAACGCCGTCCTGGTCGGCCGGGAGCGGCTGCTCCACAAGGGTCACGCCCGCCTGCGCACAGGCGGCCAGGTTTTCCATCAGGCTTTCGGGCGCCCAGCCTTCGTTGGCGTCGACGATCAGGCGGCAGCGCGGCGCGGCGCGGCGCACGGCCGCAATGCGCTCCCGATCTCCATCGCCGCCGAGCTTGACCTTGAGGAGAGGGCGAGCGGCCGCCGCAGCGGCGGCCGCCGCCATTGCGTCGGGCGAAGCGAGTGAGATCGTGTAGGCGGTCGTCAGCGGTTGCAGCGGGGGGAGACCCGCAAGCTCGCGTGCGGAACGGCCGCTGCGCTTGGCAGCGAGGTCCCAGAACGCGCAATCAAGCGCGTTGCGGGCGGCGCCAGGCGGCATGGCGTTCTGCAGCCCTTGCCGGTCAAGTCCGCGGCCAACCTGCGGCGCCATGGCCGCGATGGCGGAGGCGACGCCTTCGACGGTCTCGCCGTAGCGCGCATAGGGCACGCCCTCGCCGCGTCCAAGGTGATCGCCCTCGCGCAGCTCGGCGACCACCACCACGGCCTCGGTCTTGGCGCCGCGGCTGATCGCAAACGCGCCGGCAATCGGCCAGCGCTCGATATGGACGGAGAGCGCGAGGGCCATGACTGAGGGCAGAGGACGGACGACAGATCAACGGTCTCCGTCGTCCGTCCTCCGCCGTCCCTCTAATCGAACCTTCCCGCCGCGTGCGCGAGCATCGTGTAGACCTTGCCGGTCTCCGAGGTGAGGTAGGTGCGCGCAACCAATTGCCCGCGGTCGTCCCGCGACACCTCGTCCAGCAGGCGTTCGAACTCCGCAATATATCGATCGACCGTCTGCATGAACTCGCGATCACCGCGATACTTTCGGCGGATCTCGTCGAAGGCGCGCTGGCCCTGCATGGTGTAGAGCTTGCGCGTGAACACATTGCGCTCGCCACGCTTGTAGCGGTCCCACAGCTCGGCGGCAGCGTCATGGTCGATCATGCGGGCGATGTCGACCGCAAGCGAATCCAGCGATTCGATCGTGTGGTGGGGCGGGCGATCGTCGCCCCGCGCCGCCTCAGGCAGGGCTTCGCGCGGAAGATCCGGCTCCTCGCGCGAGGCGCGGGTCAGGAGGTCGGACAGCCAGCCGCTGCGGTTGCCGCCCTGGCCCTGACCCTGGGCCGGGCTCAGCGAGGGCGCCTCGGCGCGGCGCGACGGCGCCAGGGGCGGCATCGTCGTGATGTCGGGGCGGCCGCGCGGCTGCGGCTCGGGCCGGCCCCCGCCGTTCGCCACCGCGGACTCTTCGCGCGGCATGCGGCGCGGGGTGGCGGCGGCGACGGGCTCCGGCCGCTTGGTGCTTGCCGGATCGACCGTATCAAGGCCGCGCCCGTGCCGGGCGACGATGCGGTTGAGCTCGGCCAGCGCCTCGATCTGATCGACGATGACGCGACGCATCTGGGCGGCGCTGTCGGCCGTCTCTTGCGGCAGCTCGAGGATGCCCTTGCGCAACTCGGCTCGCGTGGATTCGAGCTCGTGCTGCATCTCGGAGGTCATCCGCTTGAGGCCTTCGACCATCTCGGCGAAGCGCTGCGCCGCCTGGGTGAACATCGTGTGGGAGTCTCCGGTCGCGCGCTCGTAGAGCGCGCGCAGCGTATCCATGGTGCGCTTTCCCTCGTCCTCGGTGTTCACCCGGATGATCTCGAAATTCTCCGCGATGGCGCGTGCGCCCCCGGTCGTCGATTCGGCGATGATGCGGGCGATTTCGCGCGCCTGCTCAGTGGCCCGGTCAAGTGACTGATCGAGCAGGCCGGAAAACCGGGTCAGCCGCTGGTCGAGGTCGCCGGCCTTGCCGTCCAGTGTCTCGACCAGCGATTCCAAGAGGTCGCGGCGGTCGCCGATGGTGCCTTCGGCGCGCCTGTTGCTCTGATCGATCAGGGCCACCGCCTCGGCGAGCGAGCGGCCGTGGGTGTCGAACTGGCCTACGAGCTGGGACAGGTCGTTCACGGTCTTGGTGCTGATCGTCTCGAAGCTGTGGATGTGCCGCTCGACCTGGCTGTTGGCAACGCCGGTCTTCTGCGTCACGTCGTTCATGGCGGCAACGAATTCGGAGACCCGTGCCTGCAGGGTGCGCTCGATCTCTCCCATGTTCTCGTGCGCGCCGGTCAGCACCTCCTGCAGCAGGATATTGGCCTCGCGCAACCGCTCGAACAGGGCGGTGGTATCGGAACGCAGCGTGCCGTGGGTCTCCAGCATCTCGGAGACCGCCGCCGCCGCCGTCTGCTTGGAATGCTCCACCGCCGAGTGGGTCTGCTCCTGCAGGTCGCGCAGCGTGCGGGCGACCGTCGCCGAGGCGTTTCTCGACACTTCGAGCGAATTGGTCTGCAGCTCCTTGATCGCCGAATTGATCGCGGCGGTCGTGGCCGCGCTCGCCTCCTGCGCGGTCGCCTGCATCTGCTTGATCGACTGGCCGACCGTGGTCGCGCTGGACTGGTTGGCCTCCTGAGTGGTCGTCTGCATCTGCTTGATGGACTTGTTGACCGAAGCGGTCGCGACCTCGCTCGCCTCGTTGATGAGCCGGGCGATCTGCTCGCTGTTGTCCATCATGGTCTGGGTGAAGGTGAGCCCCTTCGCCTCGATCGCCTTGACGGCATGGTCGGTCAGGCGCGTGAGCTCGCTCGAGAACTCGGTGCTCTTGTTGCCGAGCGCGCTCAGCAGCACGCTCGATTTGTCGTCGAGAATGGTGGTCATCTCGGCGGCCCGCTGGCTGACCGCCGCGGCGATTTCGTCCGCCTTGCCGACGAAACTGCGCGCCACTTCGGCGCTCACGCCGAGCAGAGTACGCTCAACGTCGTTGGCGTTCTGTTTGAGGACGTTGCTCACGCCCGCCGACGCGCCGGTCAGCGTGCGCTCGACCTCGCTGGCGTTCTGCTTGAGCGTGCTGGTGATCCCCGTCGACACGCCCGTCAGGGTTCGCTCGGCGTCCTGGACGCTGGTGCGAATCGTCGTCGTCGTGTTGGTCGCGAGCTGGGCAAGCGCGCGCTCGGCCTCGCTGGAATTGGTCTTGATCGCGGCGTTGAGCTGGTCGAGCCGGGCGTTGATCACCGCGGTGCTCGAGGTCGCCAGGTTGCCGATCGAGGTCGTCGTCGAGGTCGTCAACGCGCCGATCGAGCGCTCGACTTCGGCCGCGTGGGTCTTGGCCGCCTGGCTCATGGTGTCGAGCCGGGTGGTGATCATCTCGGTGGTCGAGGCGGCGAGCTTCTCGATCGTGCGCTCGGCCTGGCTGGTGTTGGCTGTGATCGCATGCGTCATCTCAGCCATGCGCGTGCCGAGCAGGTCGGCGGTCGCCTTGCCGCGCGACTCGATCTCCTTGGTGACGACCTCGGCGCGACCCAGCAGCAGCTCCTCGAACCGGCTGATCCTGGCATCCATCGCATTGGCGACCTCGATCGCCCTGCTGCCGAGCGTGCGGTCGATATCGTCGATCTTGCTGCTGACCGTCTCGGTCAGCTTGGCGCCCCGCACGTTGATGACGTTGGTCACGTCGCTGATGCGCTGGTCGAGCGCCGCGACGACTTCCTTGCCGCCGTCCGCCATCGTCTTCGCGATATCCATGACGCGCGATGAGAGCGCCTCGTTAAGCGTCTGGGTGCGGCCGTCGAGCGCGTTGGTGAAGCGGGAGAACTGCTGATCGACCGCGCCGGTGACCTCGGAAACCTTGCTGCCGATGTCGGCGACCTTGGAGGAGAGCTGCTCGTTGATGAGCCGCGTGCGACCGTCGAGCGCATCGTGGAAACGGATGAACTGCTGGTCGAGGCTCGAGGTGATTTCGGTCGCCTTGGTGTTCACGCGGGTGTCGAAACTGTCCAGATAGTCGCGCATCGCGGTGACAACTTCCTGGGTGCGCTCGCCAAGCCGCTCGACCATCTCGCCGCCGTAGGTCTTGACCGTGCGGTCGAACTCGCCGAGGTGGCGGGTGATCAGGTTGCCCAGCGTGGTCGAATCGCGGGCGATGCGCTCGGCGAGTTCGGCACCGCCGTGGTTGAACATGTCCTCGAACGACTGCAGGCGCGCCGCCAGCATCTCGCGCACCGCGTCGCCGCGCTCGCCGATGACCTGGGCGATCGATTCGGCGCTGGCGCGGAACGTGTCGCTCACCTTGTTGCCGCGCTCCACGATCGCGTCGGTGATCCGCGCGCCGGTCTGCTCGAGCTTGCTGACCACGTCGCCGCCGCGCAGGCTCAGGTCGAGCACGAGCGAGTCGCCGGTGTTCTTGAGGGTGGTGTTGACCTCCTCGACTCGGGTGGTGATCGCGTCGGCGAGGTTGTTGCCGGTCTCCACGACGAGCTCGGTGAGCTGCTGCGTGCGGCCGGTCATCATGTCGAGAATGCCGACCGACTTCTGCGAGAAGCTCTCGGTCACCCGGTCGAGCCGCACAGACATCATGTGCTGGAGATTGGCGGCGATCTCGGTGAACTCGTCGCCGATGTGGTCGGTCTTGAAGTTGAGCGTCGCGGTCAGCCGGTCGCTCGCGGCCGCGATCGCGTCGGTGGTGGTGCCGCTTGCGGCCTCGAGCCGCTCCAGCAGGTCGCCGCCGCGCTCGCCGAGCGCCTCGATCATGGTGTCGCCGGCGTGCCCCAACGCGCGGGTAATGTGCTCGCCTTTCTCGGCCAGCGTATGAGTGATGCGCCGGGACGCCTCGTTGACCTGGTCGGCGACGAGCTGGCTGATCTGCGAGATGTCATTGCTGAGGTCGAGATGCACGCTGTTGATGGCGTCGCGGATCTGCTCGGCCTGGCCGACCAGCGTGTCGCGCTGGCCGCCGAGATCCTGCAGCAGCGCCCGGATGCGGACCTCGTTGTCGTTGTAGGCATGCTCGAGCGCAGAGACCTCATTGGCGACGAGCGTCTCGAGCTCGGCCGCGCGCGCAAGCGCCCGCTCGATGCCGTCGCCCATGGCGGCGACCTCGCGCCGGATCGCCTGGCCCACGGTCACGATCGACTCGCGCGCGACGGTTTCCGGCTCGGCAAGCCGCATGGCGACCTCGGCCATCGCCTGGGCGATGAGCCGCAGCTCCTGGGAGCGCCACGCCATGTAGGCAGTGATGAAGCTGAGGGCGACCCCTCCAAGGCCGATAACGGCAAAGACGATGAGGAGGGGCGCAGGGACTTCCTGAAAGTCCGGGAAGTAGTATTTGGCAAGGCCCAGACAGGCAATCACCCAGGCCACCGAGAAAACGCTGGCCCAGATGAAGGACGTCCGCGCCGGGCGGCGCTGAAGCGAGCGCAGGATCTGGCCGATCGATTCACGGTCGTCGTTAGCCGGCCGGCGCAGCGATTCAGTTTCCTCCGATCGCCGCGTGACGTCCTCGTACGGCTCCGTCTTGGGCCCTTTGCCAAGCCGCAGTCCGGGCCAAGCCCGCTCGCCGGCGGGGTCCTCCTGCATGGTCGCGGCGGGCCCGCTCATGGGCTGGCTCGATGGCTCCGCGTCCCGCACGTTGAGCGCATCTTGGATGGCCGACAGTGCCGCTTCCGTCGGATCCTTCATTTTCGGAGTATTCGCCATGTCGGTCGTCGCCTCGTTGTTACTCTGGACCATGCCCGCGGACCCGATGCTCACCGGGCCCGCGCCACGAGCGCGTCAGCTTGCGATCCCTCCGGATTTTTTCCCCTTCCGGACTTTCGTCGGGCAGCCGGCCTGAACGCGCCGACAAAGACATCCCCTGCCGCTCAACCATCCTATCGGCTTGGGGGTCCAAAGAAAACCGCTTGTTAAGCACTCTTTAATCATCGTTAACGAGAAAATCGCCTTGCCCAAGGCGAATGCAGGCTTGGTGGGCGAACGGAATCGCGCTGGCCAAGTCGCTGATTTGACTGCGACTTGCCGTCCGGAAACGATCGCGTCGCGGCGCGTCTGAGGACCCGAAACCTTGGTGCGCGAGTGACACAATGGCTTGGAAAGCGACCGCCAAGGACCTGTGGATTAAGGACCTGGATTAGGTCATCGTTAACCGCGCGGGCGGCAAACCGGGGAACGTGGCACCCCGGGTCGCATGCCTTTTACCGGGTGTTGCGGCTTGTTTGCCAGGGTTCCGCTCGAGGGGCCGCAGAGCCCTTGGGAGGCCACAACCATGAAACTTGCGGCTCACACGATACAGCTGGCCATGCCGTCCGCCCGGCTCGAGCCTGCGATCGATCTCGAGCACTTGGCGCGGATGACCTTGGGGGAGCCCGGCCTCGACCACGAGGTGCTGATCCTGTTCGAGCGCCAAGCCGGGATCTTGCTTGCGCGCATGCGGAATGCGCCGGCCCCGGTGGTTGCCGCATTCGCGCACACCCTCAAGGGTTCCGCCCGCGGCATCGGGGCGTGGCGGGTGGCCGAGGCGGCCGGCGCCGTCGAGACGCAGGCCGCCCAACCGGACGATCGTGCCGCCGCTGATGCCCTGGCCCGGCTTGCGGTCGCAGTGGAGGAGGCCAAGGCGCTGATCGCAGACATGGTGGACGCTCATTCGTAGCGGATTCTTCGGGGGGCGTTCGATCGCCACCGCGCTGGAAGCGGAAAAAACACCCCCGGATGGCGGCTCGCGCGTCTATTTCACCCTACGCTGCCGCCCACGGCAGCAACATGCTTCTCGCGTCGGGGCCATGCGGCGGGCGCTTCGCCGCACCGCGAAAGCGTGCTGGCATGTCCGCGCGCCAGCGGTTATAGGACGCGCGCCGCAAGCTGTGCGCGCTTTATCCACCGGAGCAGATGCCCAAGATCACCTATATCGAGACTGACGGTACCAGCCGCACGATCGACGCGGAAATCGGATCGACCGTCATGGAGACGGCGATCAAGCAGGGAATTCCTGGGATCGAGGCCGAATGCGGTGGGGCCTGCGCCTGCGCGACCTGCCATGTCTATGTCGATGAGGCTTGGCTTCCGGTTGTGGGCGGGCCTTCGCCCATGGAGGAGGACATGCTCGATTTCGGCTATGACATCCGGTCGAACTCGCGGCTGTCCTGCCAGATCAAGGTGACGGCGGAGATCGACGGCTTGATCGTCCGCACGCCGGAACGGCAGGCGTGACCGGGCAGGGATCAGTTATCAGGTATCGAGCATGCAAGAGCGAATAAACGAAACCATCAAGACCGACGCGCTCATCATCGGGGCAGGCCCGTGCGGCCTGTTCGCCGTCTTCGAGCTTGGGCTTCTGGACATCAAGGCGCACTTGGTCGACATCCTCGACAAGATCGGCGGCCAGTGTGCCGAGCTCTATCCCGAGAAGCCGATCTACGACATTCCGGGCGTCCCCTACACGACCGCACAGGGATTGGTCGATGCGCTGATGGCGCAGATCAAGCCGTTCGGGGCGCGCTTTCATCTGCAGGAGATGGTCGAGACGATCGAAAAGATCGGCGATCCGCTGTTTCGCGTGACCACCGATCAGGGCAAGCTGTTCGAGGCGAAGATCGTGGTGATCGCGGCCGGAGGAGGGTCCTTCCAGCCCAAGCGGCCACCGATCCCGGGGATCGAGGCCTATGAGGAAAAATCCGTCTTCTACGCGGTGCGCAAGATGGAGGCATTGCGCGGCAAGCGGATTCTGATCGTGGGCGGAGGGGATTCCGCGCTCGACTGGACCCTCAACCTTGCGCCGATCGCAAGCCATTTGACACTCCTGCACCGTCGCGATCAGTTCCGAGCTGCCCCCGACAGCGTCAACAAGATGATGGCGCTGGTCGGCGAGGGAAAGATCGATTTCGTGCTTGGCCAGGTCGCGGCGCTGGAAGGGGAGGGCGGCCAGATCGCCAAGGCAGTGGTCAAGCGCAACGACGGCTCCGATTTCCATATCGCCTGCGATGCCCTGCTGCCGTTCTTCGGCCTCACCATGAAGCTTGGCCCGGTCGCGAACTGGGGCATCGAGCTCAAGGACGGCGAGCTGATCCCGGTCGATACCGCCGCCTTCGAAAGCAGTGTGCAGGGGATTTTCGCGATCGGCGACATCAACTGGTATCCGGGCAAGCTCAAGCTGATCCTGTCCGGCTTCCACGAGGCCGCGCTGATGGCGCAGAAGGCGCACCGCTACGTCTATCCGGAGAAGCGGCTGGTGTTTCAGTACACGACTTCCTCATCGAGCCTGCAGAAGAAGCTTGGCGTGCGGGGCGAGGCTGCGGCTCCCGCCGCCGCTCCAGCGTCGGCGCGCTGAGGATGATCTAGAAAAGTGGATTCCAGTTTCCCCGCCTGCGCGAAGCCTTAGCACCGCCTGTCAGTTTGGCTTGATGTCATCGCGCTTTAGCGCGGCAGGTTATCGGGAAATCGGAGAGGGTGCCGGGGGCGTGCCTCCGATCGGCGGCAGCGGCTCGGAGCGCACCGGCGAATCGGGAGATTGGAGCCCGAGCGCCGCCCGCAGGGCAGGCAGTGCCGCATCCGCCATGGCGGCGTGGCCTTCGGCGGTCGGATGGATTGCGCCCCCGTAAACGGCCGACAGAATGCCCCAGGTCGCGTCATGAATGTTGGCCGGTTGCAGCAGGGCGGATAAGCCCTGCGGGTAGGTCATCGCGGTGAAGTAGCTGTCGTTTGGGGTTCTGATCCAGCGCGCGCGCGGGGAATAGGCGCGATACTCGCTCGCCGGCCGGCCGCAGGTCATCGGATCGGTCGCAGCAACGGTCGGATCGGTGCGGAAGCTGTTGCCCTTGGGCGAGAAGCAGGCGCGATCGAATTCCGGGTCCCCGTTCGAGCGCGCGCACATCCCGTGGCTTGCGAACGCCTGCTCGTGGGCGTCGACGAAGACCATCCGGTCGCTCGCCTCGCGGCAGGTCCCCGCCTCGCAAAGCGCCAGCGCCTTGATCTTCGGCAGGAACTGATTGCTCAGGAAATCTGAGACCTGCTGCATCCGGCCGGTATTGGCGGCGAACGCCGGGTGCACGTCGAAGCCGTCGCGTCCGCCCGAGCAAAGCGTATTCGCGGAAGCGAGTGCCGGGTTGCCGTAGGTCACGAACACGACGCGCGAAAGGTTGCCGCCCACCAGCGGCTTTAGCGCCGCGCGCAGCTTCGTGAAGTTAGCCGGCAGGTCACGATCGAGGATTTTCTGCGAATCCTCGATCGTGGCAAAGGTGCCACCGCGGTTGAGCAGGATGCGATCGGTGGTCGACTCGATGATGACGTTGGCGATCAGGCCTGAGAACAGAATGTCGTTCGCCCCGATCGTGAGAAGCACCAGGTCGAGCCCGCGGTCAGGGCGGCGTCGGCGGGCCGCCGCCAGGATGTTTTTGAGCTCGTCGATCTGGGCCGGCGCGCTTCCCGGGCAGGCCGCATTGGTGCCGGGGCTCGGACATTCGCTGATCCGCTGGCTGCCGAGAAAGCCTGCGTCGATCCTGGCGCCCGAGCATCCGAGCGGAATGAAGGTGACCGCGATGTGGCTGTTCTCGACCGCCAGACCAAGCGCGCTGCGCATCTGGTAGCTGTAGAGCGAGCGATGACAGGGGCCGCTTTCCCAGCGGGCGCTTTGCCGTGCCCAGGCTTCGGCAGCGGCGTCCTCGCGGCCGCCGAGGCTGCAGGTCTTGTTGCCGGTGAAGCCGTCGCGTCCGGGCCGGTAATACTCGCTGCGCACCGTGCCGAGAAAGCGCTGGAAGCAGAAGCCCTCGTCGGAAAGTCTCACCGGCCGGTCGGGATTGCCTTCGCCGGCCGCGATCGAATCGCCCAGCCCGGCGATCAGATAATCGCGCACCGCGATATCGGCGATGACGCGCTGAGCGGTCCCATCCGGCAGCAGGATGTCGACGCTCGCCGTCGTCGTGCGGTCGTAGGGGACCCGCAGCTTCACCTCCTCCTCGCACGGGGCCGTGACTTCCCGCGCAGCGGGGGTGCCTTCGTCGAAGCTCCAGGAGCAGCCTGTATTAGGTGGAACGTTGCCCGCCAGCACGACGCCGATGCGATGGTCGCGCGGCGCGAGATAATCCTCCTGCGTTCCGTCCCGGTCGCAGGTCTCCAGGAGCTTGCCGGCCCGATCGACGCACAGCCGCTCGACCGTGTCGCGCGCCCAGCCGCGGCCGTCGCTCTCGCGCTCGAGACGATCCTCGGCCGCCAACAGGCCATCGCCCTGGTCGGCCGCCACATGGCGCTGGAAGTCGGCCTCGCTGCGAAACAGCCGAAAACGGTTCTTCACCTCCCACTCGATGTGCGGGCCCGAAGTCCTGGACTGAGCGCGGGCGGGATGAGCTGACCACGCGGCAAGCACGAGTGCAGCCAGGCTGAAAATGAGGCACTTTCGCATGACGGTCACGCCGATCCCGACCGCTGACTAGCATCCTGGTTGCGGCGGAAATATGGGCCGCCGCGGGGGCCGGCGCGGGCGCGCCGGCGGGCGGGGCTGGATCTATACCGATGCGGCGGTGCTGAAGGTAGCGTCCTCGTAGCGGCCGTCGCCCATGCCGCTGTCGGCGAAAATGCCGTGGTCGGCGATCCATTTGAAGGTCTCCTCGTAGACCTCCTTGGTGTAGGGCTCGAACACCAGGCGCTCGCCCGGTCCCCACGAGCGGGTATCCATGAGCGAGTGATAGCGCACTGGAAACTCCTTCTTGTAGTAATGCGTATAGCGCTCCGGGCGCAGATCGATGTCGCGTTGCGCCCTTCGCAGGGCGTTGAAGAACTTGCGCAAATCTTCCGGATCCGGGCTGCCTGTGATCATGGTGGCGATCATGAAGGTGGTGTCGATGATCTTGCGGAACCCGAGCTGCTCGGCAAAGTAATAGGGCCCGCCGAACAGCGAGGAGGCCGGCGAATGCCCTTCGATCAAGAGCTCCATCCGCTTGAACAGCATCCCGTCGGCGAACGACAGGTTGATCCGCTCTCCCGGCAGGTAGGACTCGAGCGCCTGGATGGTCGCGTAGTGGCTGCCTGACTGGTATCCGACCGAGATCGGGACGCCATCGAGATCCTCGGGCTTCCTGATCGGCGAGTCGGTCGCCACGAAGATGCCGGCCGGAGAGACCGAGTAGACATCAGCGTAAAGTCGACCGCTGCCCTTCGAGGCCGCCACGCCGACGGTCCAGTGACAGGCGCAGCTCACATTGGCCTCGCGGCCGCGTTCGAAGGATTGATAGGCGCCGACCTTGTTGCCGCGGTCGTGGTGCGCGCCATCAGTCGATTGGATCAATTCCTGGAACACATAATCGAGGCCTTCGTCCTTGAAGTAGCCCTTCTCCTCGGCGACCCATTCCTGCAGCCGGAAGTGCGGCTCGACGATGAACTTCTGCGCGGACATGGCGGCCTCCTCTTTATCGCTTGGGTCCACGCGAGCTTAGCCTATCGTGCGCCATCTGTCGCGCCCGCGGGACCATCGCGCCCCAGCGCGTCAAGGATCAGGATGTCGTTGACGGCGCGGTTGGCCGGGGTCGGTACGCCCGCCCCTTCACCGAGCGCCATCACGGCGCCGCTGAGCCAACCGAGCTCGAGCCGCCGCCCGCGCTCGAGATCATGCTGCATCGAGGAGGTCATGTCGGGGGGAAGAGTGTCCGCGAAGGCGAGCTGCGACTGCGCATAAACCTCCGGCAGATCGACCCCGAGCGCGCGCCCCACCGCCACGGTCTCGCGCATGAGGTCGAACAGGAACGCCCGGCTGCGGGGATTGCCGCGGATCCGCCCGAGGGGCTTGCGCATGGTGCTGGTCGATCCCGACAATCCGACGAGGAAGACGAATTTCTCCCAGATCGCGCAACGAATATCGGTGCTGATCTCCGCGTTGATGCCGCCCCGCTGGCAGGCCGCAAGCAACGCCGCCGCCCGCTCCGAGGGCCGCCCGTCGTATTCTCCAAAGATCATCCGGTGAAACCTGCCGGTCTGCGTGATGACTCCGGGCCGCGACACGGTGGTCGCCATGTAAGCGACGCCGCCCATGATGGCGGTCTCGCCGACAAGCGGGCGCAGGATATCGTCTTTCTGCACGCCGTTCTGCAGCGAGATCACGGTGGTCTTCGGCGCGATCATCGGGGCAAGCGAACGCGCCGCGGACTCACTGTCCCAGAGCTTCACGCAGAACAGGACCACATCGACCGGCCCGACCGTCGCGGGATCGTCCGTGGCGTCGACCTTGGCGAGGGCCAGCGGCTCGGGACCCTCGATGGCGAGGCCGCGTTGACGCATCGCGGCAAGGTGCGCGCCGCGAGCGATGAACACGACCTCGGCTCCGCCCTTGGCGAGCTTGGCGCCAAAATACCCGCCCACTCCGCCCGATCCCATGATGGCGATGCGCATGCGATCCTCTCAGCCTCGAAGGTCGCTGCCTGCCGCCGTTATGCAGCGGGAGTCAAGTCAGCAGCCGATCAAGCAGGAGTCCGCGAGCGCCTATTCGGCCCCGGCAAGGTGCAAATACTGCAGGTCGAGAAAGCGGTCGGCCGGCGGGATCGGAGGCTTGAGGGTCCCGGCCTCGCTCATGAGGGCGATTACCTGCTCGAGGCCCTTTGGATCGATTTCGGCGTGCCTGGGAAGAACCCCACGCTCGGGATTGAAGTAGAGGTCGAGCGTTTGTCGGGCGATGAGGCCGGACGAGCCGGTGGTCGCGACGATCGTCTTGACCACCTCCTCGCGGTTCGCCGGGTTGCGGATGAACGCGAAGGAAGACGCCAGCGCCCGAACGTAGCGGGTGACGGCCTCCTTATGGGCGCTCGCCCATGAGCGGCGGACCGCGGTGACGGTATAGAGCAGCTCCGGCACCGCATCGTTCGAGATTCCGAGAAGCTGATAGCCTTGCGCAATCGCCGTCAGGTCCTGCGGCTGGCCGAGCACCACGGCGTCACAATCCCCGCGCCGCAGGCACGCCGAACGGGTGGGCGTTCCCTCGATGATCTTGACGCCGAAATCGCCGTGCTGCAGGCCGTTCAGCGCCAAAAGCTTGCGCATGGAGATCGCGATCGTGCCGGCCTCGTCGGCAAGGCCGACCACCTTTCCCCTGAGATCGGCAATGCGCTTGATCTCGGGCTTGGCCACCAGGCTGTAGATCGGATTGTCGAACTCTGCCGCGACAGCAACCGCATCGGAGCCAGCGAGCGCGGCGCGGATCAGGAACGGGGTGGCGACGTGGGTGAGGTCAACCTCGTCGTCATGCAGTGCCGCGATCATCTTGTCGGAGCCGCCCGGAATCGGAATGAGCACCTTGAGGTCAAGCCCGGCGCGGGCAAACAGGCCCTCGCGTTCGCCGATCGCGATCGGGAGCGAAAAGATGCTGTGCGCGGAGGAATAGGCCTGGCCGTAGCGCACGGTCAGGGGCTCAGCGCCCGCCGCATGCGCGAGCCCGGCGGCGAGCAGCGCCCCCAGGAAAATTGACATTGCCTTTCCGACGTTTGGCACGATGCCGGTACCCCACTTCAGGGATGGCTTCGTGTCGATGCCGCGTAAAGCCGCACCGGCTTGGCGCCGGGATGCCGCGAGCAGGCGCCGAAATGCATTCCGCGCCAGTCGCGGATCTGCGACCAGCGCGGAACGAATGAACGGGTTGGTTGGTGGCTTGCTGCGGGTCAGCCGCGTCGTTCGGCTTCCCAAGTGCCGGCGCAACCACCGCCGGTCCAGGAGCCGGCGCCCATGTTGCCGGAGAGCCTGCCTGAGCCGTTGGCGCTCTTGTCGCCGTAGGTGACCAGGACCTTCACGGCGCCGTTGCCGCCGACCTTGCCGGAGACGGTGATGAGGCTCGGTCCGTCGTTGACGAGCGCGCCGTTTGCGATGCGCACCGGATACCGGTAAGCGCGGTCGCAGGTTCCCTTTTCGGTGACGATGACCACGCTCCAGAGGCCGTCATAGCTTGGAGTTGCTGCGGCCGGAGCGGCGGCGCCAAGGGTTCCCGCGAGCGAGATTGCGATCAGCGCCAGGGCGGCGCGGCTGCCATTACGATTCCAATTCTTGGTCATGAGCCTCATCCTGTTTCCTGCCGGGTTGAGCCGGGCTGGGGTAACCGGACGGTAATGCTGAAAAATTGGTAAGCCCCGTCCCTGCACCCTTAGACGCGTTATGGGCGAAATAGGTTCAAAGACCGTTGAGATTGTCGGAAACCAAACGCCGCTTGCGCCACGCCAAGTTGCAGGCTTGCCGCTCGCGCCGATGCGTGTCCCCTAAGAGCCTGCCGCAATTGCGGTTTTGGCCCAAAGGCCAGCCGCCGGGCCGGCGCGGGAAGGCGAAGAATTGCCGGTCGGGGGCTCAGGGTGCTACGGCGGCAAATCCGTGATCAGCGGGGAGGCCAACATGCCGGCGGAGCGCTTCGATTTTCTCAATGGCGAAGGACAACGGCTCGCTGGCCTGATCGACGAGCCCGCTGGCAAGGTGCGCGCCTATGCGCTGTTTGCCCATTGTTTCACCTGCGGCAAGGATATCCACGCGGCAAGGCGCATCGCGGCCGCCCTGACCGGGCTCGGGATTGCCGTGCTGCGCTTCGATTTCACCGGGCTCGGCTCAAGCGAGGGTGAGTTTGCCAACACGACGTTCTCGTCCAATGTCGCCGACCTCGTTGCCGCGGCCGATCAGCTGCGCAAGACCAAGCGGGCGCCCGCGATCCTCGTCGGCCACAGTCTCGGCGGCGCCGCCGTTCTGGCAGCGGCTGCTGCGGTGCCGGAAGCGCGTGCAATCGTGACCATCGCGGCGCCATCCGATCCCGCCCATGTCGCGGGCCTGTTCAACGTCGCCTCCGCGCAAGCCGACCCCAAGGGCGAGATCGAAGCGACCATTGGGGGTCGCGCCTTCCGGGTGCGGCGCAGCTTTCTCGATGATGTTGCCGTGCAGAATCTCGGCGAGCGCATCGCCGCCTTGCGCAAGGCGCTCCTGATCTTCCATTCTCCGAGCGACGAGGTCGTCGGAATCGAGAATGCCAGCCGCATTTTTGCGGCGGCTAAGCATCCGAAGAGCTTCGTCTCGCTCGCCGGCGCCGATCATCTCCTGAGCCGGCAGCGCGACGCCGCCTATGTGGCGAGCGTCATCGCGGCCTGGGCCGAGCGCTACCTCGACCTCGCGCCGCCGGCGGCAGTTGTCGCGAGCGACGCCGGGACAGTGACGGTGCGGGAAACCCGTGAGGGCGGACTGCAGCAGGAAATCACGGTCGGCGCCCACCGGCTCCTTGCCGATGAGCCGGTCGACGCCGGTGGGCTCGACAGCGGGCCCAACCCGTACGATCTGCTCCTCGCGGCGCTCGGCGCCTGCACCGCGATGACGCTGCGGCTCTATGCGGAGCGCAAGGCCTTGCCGCTCGATCGTGTGACGGTACGGCTGCGCCACTCCAAGATTTACGCCGCCGACTGCGCGACCTGCGAGACCAAGGAGGGCAGGATCGACCGCATCGACCGGGCCATCATGCTCGAAGGGACGCTTGATGAGGCGCAACGCGCGCGGCTCATGGAGATCGCCGACAAATGCCCCGTGCACCGCACGCTGACCTCCGAGGTCGATATCCGCACCACTGTGCTCGCCGCTCCGTCCTGATGTCGCGTGCTTGGCATCGATCCGTGCGATCAAGTATTGTGGCCTCCAATCGGCTCCTCGGCGAGCGCCTGGCTTTGTCGGGCGGGAACCAGAGCGTGACGATCGGGAGGACAGCATGGGTGGCCGAAGCTTGGTCGGAGGGCTGTTAGGGGCCGCGGTCTGTGTCGCCGCCTTTGCGCCCCCTGTCGAGGCGCAGGACCTGTCCAAGGCCGATGCGGCGAGATACGACCCGGCCAAATATCCGGATTGGTCCGGCCCGATGCGCTGGGTCGCGACACCGGGGGGCAATCGTTATGATCCGATGAAGCCCGCCGGCCGCGGCCAGGAGGCTCCACTGACGGCGGAGTATCGCGCGAAGTTCGAGGCCGGCCTCAAGGATCAGAGCGAGGGCGGGCAGGGGGCCAACCAGACCTACTCATGCCTGCCGGGCGGCATGCCGCGCGACATGGCGGGGAACCAGGGGCTCGAACTCGTCGTCACCCCGAAGGTCACCCATGTCCTGTTTATCCAGACGGTGCCGCGCAGGATCTACACCGACGGACGCGATTGGCCTGAGAACGAGGACCCGTCCTACTATGGCTACTCGATCGGCCGCTGGAGCGAGTCCGATCAGGAGGGCCGCTTCAGCGTGCTCGAGGTCGAGACGCGAAATTTCATGGGGCCCCGCAGCTTCGACAATGCCGGCATCCCGTTGCACGTCGACAACCAGACCATCATCAAGGAGCGCATTTTCCGCGACCCTCAGAACCCCGAGATCATTCACGACGTCATGACGACGATCGACCATGCCTTGGCGCGGCCCTGGACGATCGACAAGACCTACCGGCTGCAGAAGAATCCCCACTGGGTGCAGAACATCTGCAGCGTCGGCAACATGCACGTGGTGATCGGTAAGGACGCCTATTTCCTGAGCGCCGACGGCCTCTTGATGCCCACCAAGAAGGGCCAGGAGCCTCCCGACCTGCGATATTTCAAGCAACCGCTGAGGTGAGCGGGGATTGATCGCTTGGCGATTTCGGGGAGGAGGACGGGAGGGGCTTGGCGCCCCTTCTTTTTCTGGGAGGGACCGATGGGGAGCGGCCTTGCGGCCGCCCCCCCTTGCACTTGGGGACCCGCAGCATCAATCGAGGACGGCTCTTACTGGCGGTTTTCCGACAAAATACATTTTCGTAAGGTTTGCCCACCTGCGGGTTCTTGCCGCGTTCAAGTAAGGTAGGTTTTGTGGCCGAGCGGCCCCTGCCGGGCATGTCAGGCAGTGAGGTTTTCCGATGCGTATGGTGATCGCGTTTTTCATTGCGCTTCTTGCCATCCCGATTGCTCAAGTCGCCGTCGATCTATGGAGCGATCGCACGGGGCCGCAGCTGTTCGGCGAGCACGCGGGCGCCGTGACGATCGCGGCCGGCAAGCATCATCGGGATCTTGAGTTCTTCACGGTCCCGCGGATCGAGCGCCATCCCAAGACGGGGTGAGCCGGGTTACTGATTTCCGGCGCCGCCCCCGCGGGCACCTGCGTTGTTACGCTGCGGGGTGAGTTCCGGCAGCAGCGGCGGTTGCGGCCCGATTACGGCTTCGAGCGCGTCGCGGGCGCACATTTCCTCGCCATAGGTTGCGGTGCGCTCGGCGGGGGGAATGCCGCCGACCCCGATGGCACCGATCAGCTGCCCGTTGACGATGATCGGCAGGCCGCCCTCCTGGGTGGTCAGCCCGTATCCGGCCATGTTCTGGTTGGTGAACGGGTCCTGGATGTTGCGGTTGGTCAGGACATGGGAGGGCGCGCGCGTGCGCAATGCTGTGCGTGCCTTCTGCTCGGTCGCATTGACCTGGATCCAGCCCTCGCCGTCCATGCGATGCTCGTGCACGACCAGACCATAGGGATCGAGAATGACGACCACGACCGCGCTGTTGTTCTTCCTGGCGATCGCCTCGCAGGCCTTCGCCAGTTTTTCCGCGGTGTCGGCATTGATGGAGACGTGGTCATGTTGCCGCTCGGCGGCCTTGCCGGAAATCACGAATTGCTGCGGGACCTGCCCGTCGCCGTCATAGGTCGAGGCCGCCCGCGCAGCCGTGAACGACAGCGCCGCCGTCGCGCTCAGCAGTACCAGAGACAATGTGCGAACCATTTGTTCCTCCCTTCGAGCTTGCGCCTTGATGCACCGCGCATCCCCGCAAGCTCAGCCCTCTCGGCGGCGCGCCGGCCAGACCTTCGCGGCGTGCGGAAAAGCACCGACCCTGCCGGCGTTGGGCCGGCAGGGTCGCGGTTCGAGCGTCGCATAGAGCGGCGCGAATTACGGCTCGAGCGAAGCCACGTAGGCGGAGATCGCCAGGACGTCGTCGCCGTTGAGCTTCTCGACCACGCCCTTCATCAAAGCGGCGTTGGGGCCGCCGCGGTCGCCGGTCTGGAAGTAGTAGATCTGGCGCGCGATGTTGCCAGGCGCACGGCCGGCGATGTTGGGAACATCGCCCAGCCCCTTCAAGCCGGCGCCGTGGCAGATCGCGCACGGGACGGTCTTTCCGCCGTCGCCCGTGGTGACCAGAGCTTGGCCTCTGGCGACGCTGCCCTTGGGCACATACGAGACGAAGCTTGCGTGCGGACTGCGCAGTTCGACCTGTTCCTGGTCCTCCGGCACCTCGATGATGCGCTTGCCGATCGGCTCGGTCGCGCCGGAGGGATGCTTCAGCCGCCGCGTTCCCTCGAAATAGGTCTTCGGCACGGTGTCGGCTTCGACCACCCGGGTCCAGCGCTTGGCCGGCAGGCCGGCGAAATACATGACCGCATCCTGCACTTGCGCTTCCGTCAGGTCCTTGGCGAAGCGGGTCATGGCGCCGGCGCCCGCCCCGCCGCGCACGCCGCTCTTGAAGTCGGCAAGCTCGCGGGTGAGATAGGCGGCCGTGGTGCCGGCGAGCCGCGAGTTCTCGGGATGGCCGAGACCATGCGGCAGGTGGCAGCCGATGCAGGCGCGCACCGTCGTTCCATTGCCGTGCGCAACGATCGCCGGCATCGGCGGATGCTCATCCGGGAACCAGTCCGGCGAGTCCATCTGCGAGTTGATCTCTTTGCGCGTATAGGTGCGGGTGCTGCCGGCCGCCTGCAGGGGCTTGCCGGTGTCGGGCTCGGCGGGAACCTTCTCGGCCTGATCGGGCGGCGGCGGATAGGCCCAATCCGGACGGTCGGCGGCGAGCGCTGCCGACGGCAAGATGGCAAGCAGCAAGATCGGAAGCAGTGTCTTCATGTGTTTTCTCCCCTGCGGTCGGCGGCGACATTCCGGCCTTGCTTGCCGGACCTGATGCCAGCTTTTGTTTTTGCGACGCACCATGCCGGGTCGGCTGGCGAGCGAGACTTGGCTAGGAATCATTATTTGCGCGCCCATGTCCAGAGGGGCTTGATGATTCCAGGTGGTCCTAAGATCAATCAATTTCCTGCCGAACTTCGGCGAAGATTCAGTCTTCGTGAGCGTGACCGCACCCGCGGGACTGGTCAGAAATCCGGCTTGTCCGCCTGCGGCATCGGATCGAGGTCCTGATGGAACGTGTCGCCGTTGTTCTCAGCGCAGACCACCTCCATCATGGGCGCGTGCTCGACCCGCCGATAGCGTTGGATCGCATTCCAGGGCGTCGTGAAGGCGCCGGGATCCTCCACACGGACGTTGACCTCCAGGGTCTTGCCCTCGTTGACCATGCGGAAGCGCTCGATGACGTGCAGCTGATCGGTGTGGGGCGTCAGATAATTGTCCACGAAGGTCCGCCTGGAGAGCCCGACGGTATCCACCACCAGCGTATCGGCCTCGTAATGGCCGACGGATTCGCCAAACCATGAAGGCGTGATCTCCGCGGAATGCGGCACGTCGAGATAGACGTGGCGCACCTGGTGATCCTGCATCCAGATCATCGCGACCTGTTTCGGGGTTTGGATAAAATAGACCGGCGTTGCCGGGAGCAACAGGAACGCGGGGACGCCCACCGGCCAGCACCGCTCCTTGGGAATCGACGCGACCTTGCCGGACTGCGCGCGCGCATTGGCCTTGCGCAGCTCTTCGCGCGTCCAGGGCTGCAGGATCGGGTTGCCGAGGTCGGCCACGCGGAACGTCGGGTGCGGGTTCCGGGGCATCTTGTAGAAGCTGATATAGGGATGCGCCGGATCCGATTGGACAGGCCCGGGTCCGCCCGCAGCAGGCGCAATGAACTCGTCGTCCTGCGCGAGCCAACCGGTCCCGTTGTCAGGGGCGAAATTGGGCGTGGCATCGGCGGCGAGCGCCGGCCGCAGCGCCGCCGCGCACGCGAAGGCAGCGAGCATGCCGCGAAGCGCGATGTGGCGAGGCTTGATTGTTATCAGCCCGGACACCTGACCTACTCCCGCGTATGTGCGAACGGGCAGGTCTGGCGCGCCTGCCGCCTCCCGCTACCGTGAGATGCCGCTGCGAAGCTCGGGCGCATCGGCTGCGACCGTTTCGAACGCTTTGCCGGCCTTGGCCTGCTCGACGCCGAACTGATAGAGCGCCTGCATGTAATCCGGGTCGAAAGCCCCGCGCGAGGGATGATCGAAGTCCGGATCGATCTGGGCGACGCTCACGGTGATGCCCTGCTTCTGTGCGGCCGCCAAGGTCAGCAGAAGCTCGACCCGCAGCCCCGCGCGCAGCGCCACCGCAATGGAACGGCCGAGCACGACCGTCGTGGTCGGCGGTGTCGTCAACTCGAACTGCGGCGAAAGCTTCGCATTGGCGATCACATAGATTTCCTTGGTGGGCAGGTGAACCGTGCCGGTTCCGGCCAGTACCGATTCGGGCGCGACGAAGAACGGCGCCGTGATCGTCCCGTCATTGTGCAGCTCGGACACTTGCTTGCCGTTCGATTGCGCCTGGATGGCAACCGGCGGGAAAATTCCCGGGATGCTGGCGGAGGCCAGCAGCACGTCGCGAAACAATTGCAGCGCCTTGTCGTCGCCGCGCTCGGCAATCACCCCCATGTTCCAGATCATGCGCCGCCCGGTATCGAGGTTGGTGGTGACCACGAGCAGCCGGCGGCCGCGCCGGTGCTCCGCGGCCACGTCGGCCAGAAGCTGCGGCGTCGCGTGCTTTTCGATCGTGCGCTTGAGCGGCCAGGAGTCCATCAGGCTCGTGGGCGTCGGACGGTCCTCGAAAATGTCTCCAGCCGTGATGGTGGTGAAGAGGTTGTGCAGTTCATCGTCATATTTCGCGCCAAGGAACGCGAAGGGAGCAAGCAGCGCGCCGATGCTGGCCCCGGTGACGACCGCGAACGGCGGCCGCTTGCCGCTCTGGCCGAGCCCGCTCAGGAGCCCCGCCGCGTAGGCGCCGTCCGAGCCGCCGCCCGACATCGCAAGCCAGGGACCCTCGGCGGTCGGCAATAACCGTGCGAATTCGTCGTCGGAATCGCCCCAGGCTCGCGCGTCCGGCAGGCCGAGAACGACGGCAGCCTCGTCGTCTTCCTGAGTGAAGGGCTGGCGCGCCGGCTTGGCCTCGGCGGAGGGACCGGCCTTGGGTTCAGTGGTTTTGCCCGGCGGCTTTTTCTTGGCCGGCTTCTCGACTTGCTTGACGTTTTGCGCCTGCGCCGCGTTTGGCCAGGGCGCAAGCGGCACGCGCGCGATCAGCAAGGCGCAGAGCGCCAAGCCTGCGACCGCGACGGAGCCGGATACCGTGTTGAATGCGCGCATCTTGTGACCCGGTCCTGTCCGGCTGTTCGGTAAAGGCGGCCGGTCAGGTTACAGATCGCCGGTTTAGGTCACGAGCACGATCTGTCAAGCGCCAAGCAGAACGGCGGCTACGACGGGCGCCGTTCCGCCTCCCAGACGCCCGCGCAGCTGCCGCTCATGCCTTGCCCCTTCCAGATTCCCGAGCCGCGGGTCTTGGTCAAACGCCCGGAGCCGTTCGCAAACTGGCTTCCGGCCTGCACCGTCACGCGGACCGCTCCGCTGGGGGAGACCTTCCCCTGCATTGTGACCATGCCGCCATCGTAGATGACCATGCCGTTGGCGATCTCCACGCCATAGCGATAAGCGCGATCGCAGGACCCCTCATTGGTCACGATGAGGACGCTCCAGGAGCCGTCATAAACGGTGCGCGCATGCACCGTGGCAATCGTGGCCGGAATGCAAGTGAGGGCTAAAGCAAGGGTCACGACTGGAGCGCGGAGCCGTTGGCTGATCATAGCTGCCTCATTTTTCACCTGAAGCCCGTCGCCGAGCGGGGCCGGGTGGCGCGGGAAGGGGGGAGGGCTCGGCGGGCTCGCATCAGATGGGCGAGACGTTCGCCCAGTTCAAGACGACTAATTGTGCTCGATATCGGCAAATCTGTCGAATACGATGGGGGGTGGGATCAACAGGATTTCCGCCGCACCAACCGGCGGTTGCCCCCTTCGTCGAAACCGTTGGGTGGAGTCCGCGATTCCCATAAGGCCTTCATTCCTTGGGAGAAAACACCATGAGACCGGCCAGTTTGAGCCTCGCCTGCGCGGCCGCGCTTGCCCTCGCCTTTTCCGCCCCCGCCTGCTTTGCACAGGCCGGCAAGTCCGGCATCGAGCGGCTATATGTCCTCGACTGCGGCCACGGCCATGCCCCCGACCAGTCCCGCTGGACGCCAGGCACCAACGTCGGCAAGCCGATCGACCTTGTCGACAACTGCTACCTGATCAAGCACACCCAGGGCTGGATGATGTGGGACACAGGCATCGCCGATTCGATCGCGGCCTTGCCCGACGGGCAACCCTCCGCCGATCCGCGCGGCATCCACTGGCGGCGTCCCAAGACGCTCGCCTCCCAACTCGCCGAGCTCAATGTCAAGCCCTCCGATATCAAATACGTCGCGGTCTCCCACACCCATGCCGACCATATCGGCAATATCGAAATGTTTCCGACCGCCATGCTGTTCGTGCAGAAGGAGGAATACGAGTGGCCGGGAGCCGGCAACACGCCGCGCTTCAAACCGGAGCATCCAGTCACCAAGCTCGAAGGCGACCGCGATGTGTTCGGCGACGGGAGCGTTACCATTATCCGCACGCTGGGGCACACGCCCGGCCATCAGTCCTTGCTGGTGCGGCTGCCGAAGACCGGCGCGCTGCTGCTCTCAGGCGATGCAGTCCACTCCACCGAGAACTGGGAGCATCGCTATGTGCCGGAGCAGAATACCAGCAAGGAGCAGACGCTCGCCTCCATGCAGCACATGGCCGACCTGATCGCCAAGGAAAAGGCGCAGCTGTGGATCAACCACGACGCGCCGCAGGGAAGCGGGGTCAGGCACTCGCCGGAATATTACGAGTGAGCTCGATAATGGGGCGCGCCGGAGTGTTGCGCGCGATCCTTGGCGCGCTCGTCCTTGGAGCAGGCATCGCCAGCGCGGGCGCGCAGGGTTATCCGGCGCGCCCGGTGCATATCATCGTGCCATTTCCGGCCGGCGGCACCGCCGACATCGTGCCGCGCGTCGTGGGCGACATGCTGTCGCGCAAATGGGGGCAGCCGGTCGTCATCGACAACCGCACCGGGGCCGGCGGCAATATCGGGGCCGAGCAGGCGTTCAAGGCTGAGCCCGACGGCTACACTCTGCTGTCGGCGCCGCCGCCGCCGCTCGTCATCAACCAGAACCTCTATCCCAAGCTCAATTTCGACCCGACGCTGTTCGTCCCGATTGTGGTGATGGTGCGCGTGCCCAATTCATTAGTCGTGACGCCGAAATTTCCAGCCCGCAGCGTCGCCGAGGTCATTGCCTATGCGCGCTCGCATCCCGGGCAGGTGACCTCGGCCACGCAGGGGAACGGCACGACCTCGCATCTCACCTCGGAAATGTTCCAGATGCTGGCCGGCGTGAAGCTCCAGCACGTTCCCTATCGGGGCTCGGCGCCTGCGCTCGCCGATCTCGTGGCCGGCAATGTCGACATCATGTTCGACAATCTCGGGGTTTCGCTTGCCCTGGTGAAGGGCGGCCAATTGCGGCTCCTCGCGGTCGCGACCGCGCAACGCATGGCTTCGCTCCCCGATGTGCCCACGATCGCCGAGTCGCTCCCGAGCTTCGAGTCGGCGGCGTGGTACGCGGTCGTTGCGCCCCCGAAGACTTCGCGCGAGATCGTGAGCAAGATCAACGCCGACATCAATGAGATCCTGCGGCGGCCCGAGATGCAGCCGCATCTCGTCGAATGGTCCGCCGAAGCGATCGGCGGAACGCCCGATGCCACTGCCGCCTACATGCGCGAGGAGGTCACACGCTGGGACAAGGTGATCAAGGCCGCCGGGGTGAAGCTCGAGTGAAGGTCTGCGAATGACAAACGCGTATCGGGTGGGCCTGCGACATTGCCACGAAATTGACAACGCGAGCCGTCTGCTGCTTCATCCGTCGTGGGCGTAGGTCGCATGAATGGCTGGTCCGCATGATGAAGCTTCAGCAAACCTTTGCGTGGGTCCTTCTTGCGCTCGGCAGCGCCATGGTCCCGGCGGCCGCCGATCCGATCGCGGACTTCTATTCCGGCAAGAGCGTTCAGCTCGCCATCGGTTATGCGCCCGGCGGGGGCTATGACCTCTATGCCCGCGCGCTGGCGCGCCACATGGGGCGCCACATTCCCGGCAATCCGACGATTGTGGTGCAGAACATGCCGGGGGCGGGCAGCATCAAGGCCGCCAATTATCTCTACAACATCGCCCCCAAGGACGGGACCGCCTTCGGCGGCTTCTCGCGCGGCGCCTTCCTCGACCCGCTGCTCGGCCGCACCGACGGCGTGCAATATGTGGCGGCGAAATACGGCTGGCTCGGCAGTATCTCGAACGAGGTCGGGGTCTGCGCCTTTCGGTCGGAAAGCGGCATCGCGACCTGGGCCGACATGCAGGCCAAGCCCTATGTCATCGGCAGCACCGGAGCGGGCGCCGACAGCGACGTGTTCCCGACCGTGCTGCGGCATTTGTTCCATCTCCCCATGAAGGTCGTCACCGGCTATCGCAGCGCCGCCGACGTGGTGCTCGCGGTGACCCGCAAGGAGGTCGACGGCCGCTGCGGCTGGTCCTGGTCGAGCATGATGGCCTGGAACAAGAGCATGTACCAATCGAAGGCCATCAACGTGGCGCTCCAGCTCGCGAGCGAAAGGCTTCCCGAGCTTGCCGATGTGCCCACGATTCTCGACGTCGCCCGCAACGCCGATGAGCGCGCGGCCCTCAAGCTGATCACCTCCCGCCAAACCATGGCGCGGCCCTATGTCGCGCCGCCGGGGATTCCGCCCGAACGGCTCAATGCGCTGCGCGCGGCCTTCGACGCGACCTTGACGGATCCGGAATTCCTGGCCGATGCGCAGCGGCAGGACTTGGAAGTGCGGCCGGTCTCCGGCCTCAAGGCCGACGAGCTCATCAAGGAGATTTATGCAAGCCCCCCCGCCGTGGTGAAGCTTGCGATCGACGTGATGAAGGAGACGAACTGAGTCGGTTCAGTTCCGCACCACCAGCACCGAGCACCTGGCGTAGCGCACGACGTGCCCGGCACTGGAGCCGAGAAAATAGGTGCGCACGGCCGGCCGCTGCGGCCGATGCGAGCTCATCACGATGAGGTCGGCTTTCATCTCGTTCGCCTCTTCGAGAATCTCCTGATAGATGCCGCCCTGGCGAACCACCGTCGATATGCGCTCCGGCTCGATCCCGGTCTCCTGCGCGACGATCGCAAGCGCTTCCTCCGCCGACTTGCGCTGCTGCGCCTCGAAATCCGGCGGCACGTATTCGGCCAGCATCACCGGCGTGAGCGGCATCACGTTGATCAAGCGAACGATGCCGCCCGATTGCCGTGCCATCAGCAGGGCGTTGGCAATCGCCGGCTTGGCAAGCTCCGCATCGGTCAAATCGACCGGCACCAGGATCTGCTTATACATGGCGGTCGCCTCACCGACTGCTGGCGCCCCTGCGCGCATCTTTGGCGGCTCGGCGCCCTCGCATGCATCATGCCACGTTTGCGGGCAGGCGCGAAGCGCCGAAGAAAGGCTCAGCCGGCTTAAGCTTTTGCGTCCTTGATGAAACGAGGGGTGACGAAGCGAGCGAGCTTTCCGCTGCGCAACGCAAGCTTGCGCCAGCCTTGCCCGGCAAAGTCGATCACCACGAGGCCGGCCGTGGGCAGCCCGTCATCGAGCTGGCGCACCTCGGGCGCGGCAAGGAGAAGCCGCGCGGTGTCGTAGAGGCTGGGATTGTGGCCGATCACGAGCAGCGCGGGGGCGGACCGGCCAAGCTCGCGGATCACCGCCAGGATGGCCTCCGGCCCGCTCTCGTACAGCCGGTCTTCGTAGGCGACGGGAGCGGCCGCAAACGCCTCCGCCATGCAGTCCCAAGTCTCGCGCGTGCGCTGCGCCGATGACACGAGCACTCGGCGCGGCTGCAGGTCATGGCGCACCATAAAGGCCGCGATCATGGCGGCGTCGCCTTGGCCACGCGCATTGAGCTTGCGATCGCGGTCGCGCAAGCCGGGCACGGCCTTCTCCGCCTTGGCATGGCGCAGCAGCATCAGTTGCATGGCGGCGGCATCGATTTCCCGGGGACGGCAGTCTAGCATGCGCCGCGCCGGATGCGAGTTGCCGGGATCGGCGCCGCTTGGATCAGGGGAAAAACGCGTGAATGGGCCGGTTCGATCCGATTACCCGCCGAGCTGGTACGCGGCGACCGCGGTCGCTTCCCCCGAGCGGCCACCACTCACCTCCGATCTCGATGTTGACGTCTGCGTGGTCGGCGCCGGCCTTGCGGGACTGACCACGGCGCGCGAGATCGCGCGGGGCGGCTGGTCGGTCGCGCTCCTGGAAGCGCGCCGGATCGCCTGGAACGCATCCGGGTTCAATTGCGGCTTCGTGCTGCCGGGCTATGCGGTCCCGATCGGAGCCATCATCGAGCGCGTGGGGCGCGAGCGTGCGAAGGAGCTCTGGGCGCTCTCGGAACAGGGCCTCGAATACGTCCGCACCACCATCGCGGACGCCGACCTGCCGGGCGTTCATCCCCGCGACGGCTGGCTCAGCGTGTCCAAGAGCGATGATGCCGAAGCTCTCATCGCAACCGTGGAATTGCTCAGTGATGAATTTGGCGCCGAGGTCGAGAGCTGGGCAGTGGACCGTGTGCGGCAGACGCTCCAGACCAACAGCTACTTCAACGCGGTTCATTTCCCACGCGCGTTCCATGTGCATCCGCTCAATTACGCGCTCGGGCTTGCGGCACTCGCCGAGGCTGCCGGCGTGCATGTTTTCGAGCACACGCCCGCGGTGGCGATCGATCCGCAGGGCGTGCGCAAGCGGATCGAGACGCCGAACGGCCGCGTGCGCGCTGCCCACGTGGTGCTCGCCGGAAACGTGCATATCGGCAGGCTCATGCGGCGCCTCGGCGGGACGCTGCTGCCGATCTGGACATATCTGGCCACGACCACCCCGCTCGGCGCAGCGCTCGGCGAGGCGATCGCGTTTGGCGGGGCCGTAAGCGACGGCGAACGCGCCGACAACCATTATCGCGTGGTTGACGGCGACCGCCTGCTGATTTCAGGACGGGCAACCGTGTGGCAATCCGATCCCCGGCGCTTTGCCGAGAGCCTGCGGGGAGACATCGCGGCGCTCTATCCACAGCTTGGACGGGTTGCGATCGAGCATCTGTGGTCAGGCGTGCTTGGCCGCACGGTCCATGGCATGCCGCAGATCGGTGAACTTTCGCCCGGCATCTGGCTTGCGAGCGGATTTGGCGGTCATGGGTTCAACACCACCGCCATGGCCGGGAATCTGATCGCGCGCGCCGTGGTCGAAGGCGACGATGCTTGGCGGCTGTTCCTGCCCTACGAGCTGATCTGGGCGGGCGGCGCGGCCGGTCGCGCGGCCGCGCAAATCGGAATCTGGTGGGGCCGCGCCACGAGCGAGGCCAAGGCACGACAGGCCCGCAGGCGCGAGGCCGAAGCGGCCCCCGAGCCGGCCCGCCTGCCTGCCGCCCGCACGGCCGAGACCCCGCCCGCGTCAGCCGCGCAGGGGCCGGACCGAGCTCGGCCCGCTCCAGACGATCCACCTCCGGCGGTCCCGCAGGACGTCTCCGCATAGAGGCCCTGCCTCGGCAGAAATTGCCGCGAGAGCGGCGAGACTTGCCCGGCGCATGCCCGGGAAGGCAGGCCGAAGCGGTTGATCTTCCTCAGAAAACCACTTGGCACGGGGATTGCGACAGGGATGCCGCGGACGCGGCATGCCGGCGGCTGCCGGCAACCTTGGAGATCACGTCATGGGTATCTTCGATTCTCTCACCACTGCTGTCGGCGGCCTGCAGGCGCAGGCATTCGCGCTGCAGAACATTTCCGGCAACATCGCAAACTCGCAGACGACAGGCTTCAAGGAAACCGATACCGCCTTCGATGCCCTGGTGGCGGCGGCAGCCCCGGGACAGCAGACCTCGGGAAGCGTGCTGGCGGAATCGGTCGCCACCAACACCGTCCAGGGTTCGATCCAGGCTTCCGCCGTTGCCACCAACATGGCCATCAACGGCAACGGCTATTTCGTGGTCGCCCAACCCGCCTCGTTCTCGGACAACGCGCCGGTGTTCAGTGGCGTCAACGACTATACCCGCCGCGGCGACTTTCAGGAGAATGCCGGCGGCTTTCTGGTCAACGGAGCCGGCTATTACCTGATGGGAATTCCGGTTTCCTCTACCACCGGGAACCCGATCGGCAGCGTGCCGCAGGTGCTTCAATTCAGCGGCAATTTCGTGCCCGCTCAAGCGACCAGCCAGATCCAATACACGGCCAACCTCGCCAGCGACCCGAAGACCGCCTCCAGCACCGCCAACGTGCCAGGCTCCAATCTGCTCAATCCGATCGGATTTACCGCCAATCCGCTGGCGGGCGCGGCTCCGGCTGCCAAGATCACCGGAACCGGCGCAACAATAACGCCCGATGCGGAGGCCATGGGTACCAGCACGGTCAACCTGACCGGTGTCCCGCCCACCTCCACGCCCCTGTCTTCGCTCGGCTTCACGACCGCGCCGGCGACCACTGTCACTGTGAGCGACGGAACCAACACGACCACCTACACGTACGCTTCCGGCGACACGGTTGCAAACCTCATCGGCGCGATCAACGGCGGCAGCGCGCTCGTGCATGCCGCGGTCAACGGCAGCCAGCTGGTGTTGACCGGCACCGATCCCAATTTTGCGGATTCCGTCACCGTGGGTGGAACCGGCGCCAGCAATATCGGATTTGGCGCGAGCAACAACACCTTCCAGCCCAACAACCTGCTGACGCAAAACGTCGTGTCGCCCGGCCAGACCTTGACGATCACGACCCAGACCACGACAACGAATCCGCCAGGTCCCGCCACCACCGACACCATCACCTTTGGCACCGCCGCGGGCGATGTCGCGTCGCTCACGCAGCTGAAGACCAAGCTCCAGTCCTTCACCAACGTCAGTGCGACCGTGAATCTCACCGACGGCAATGTCACGATGACGGCCGCCAATCCGACCGACCAGATCACCATTGGCGGCAATGCGTCCGCGTCGAAATTCGGGATTACGAATCTGCTGGCAGTGCCCGCCAACGGAACCGTGCTTGCCGACGACGTCCAGACCTTCACCGACGAATCCATCTCCGGAGGGTCGGTCACCGCGTACGATTCGACCGGCAACCCGGTGAACATCCAGCTGCGCTGGGCCAAGACCGACAGTGTCGCGACCGGAGGCACCGACACCTGGCAGCTGTTCTACCAGTCCAACTCGAATGCGACCGGGACGCAATCGGCCTGGCAGAACACCGGGCAGGTGTTCACGTTCAATTCGGCGGGACAGCTTCAGCCCGCGATCTCGAGCTTCACGCTGCCCAATCTCACCGTTAACGGCGATTCGCTCGGCAGCGTGCAGTTCACCCTTGGGTCGAACGGGCTGACGCAGTTCGCGGACACGAGCGGCACCGCGCAAGTGAATCAGTTTTCCCAGAACGGCTTCGCGGCCGGCCAGCTGCAGTCGATCACGGTGGACAGCGAGAACCGGGTGGTCGGCAGCTTCTCGAACGGACAGACCATCCCGCTGGCGCAGATCGCGCTGGCGAACTTCAACGGGCAGGACAGCCTGCAGGCCATCAACGGCGGCGCCTATCAGGCCACAGCCGATTCCGGGCCGCCGCTGTTCAACGCCACCGGCAAGATCGTCGGCAACTCGCTCGAAGCCTCCAATGTCGATATCGCCACCCAGTTCAGCCATCTGATCGTGGCGCAGCAGGCCTACTCGGCCAGCGCCAAGGTGATGACCACCGCCAATCAGATGATTCAGAGCCTGCTGACGGTCATTCAGTGAGGGCGGGGTCCGCCGCGGCGGCGGCTGACTTGCAGGAAGGGCCGCAAGCATGAGCCTGACCCAGGCCCTGACGACGGCGCTAGCGGGCCTCAATACGACGCAGGCGAGCCTCTCGATCGTCGCCGGCAACATCGCCAATGCCAACACGCCCGGCTATGTGGAGGAGAGCGCCAATCAGGTCGAGATCGCGTCCGCGGGCAATTCCGGGTCGAGCGTCGACATCGAGGGCGTCAACCGCAATCTCTCGAGCCTCCTGCAGAGCGAGCTTTGGACCGAAACCTCCGGCGGCTCCTATGCGGACGCCAAAGCGCAGCTCTATCAGCAGCTGCAGCAGGTCTACGGGACGCCCGGTTCGTCGGGCGCGTTCGATACCGCCTTCAACAATTTCACAGCGGCGCTGCAATCGCTGTCGACGAGCCCGGCCTCCTATTCGGCACAAACAGCTGTGCTGAGCGCCGCGCAGCAATTGACACAAAGCCTCCATTCCATGACCGGCGGCATTCAGGCGCTGCGCACCCAGGCCGAGAGCGGCATTGCGAGCGACGTCGAGCAGGCCAATCAGCTGCTGCAGCAGATTGCGCAGATCAATCGACAGTTGACCGCCAGCGTCACGCCCGATGCGACCGCTGCCACGCTTGCAGATCAGCGCGACCAGGCGATCTCGCAGCTCTCGCAGCTCATGAACATCAACGTCGTGAAGGGCAGCCAAAATCAGGTCACGGTGTTCACCAGCACCGGGCTGCAGCTCGTCGGGGCACGGGCTTCGCAGCTCACCTTCGACGACCGGGGCTCGCTCGCCGCGACCGCAGCGTGGAGCTCCGATCCTTCCAAGGACGGCGTGGGAACCATCAGCCTGGTCGCCCCCGACGGATCGAGCACCGATCTCATCGCCAACAGATCGATCCAGTCCGGCCAGATCGGGGCCTACCTGGAAATGCGCGACCAGATTCTGCCGCAGGCGCAGAGCCAGATCGACGAAGTCGCCGCCCAGATGGCGCAGGGTCTGTCGGACACGGCCACCAATGGGACCGCCGTGAACTCGGGCAGTCAGGCGGGCTTCAACATCGACGTCGGCGGACTGCTGCCGGGCAATTCTGTCACGGTCAACTATACCGACTCCTCCAACGCCCAGCACGCCGTGACCATCGTGCGGGTCGACGATCCGGCAGCCTTGCCGCTTCCCCCGACCGCGACGACCAACCCCAACGACCAGGTGGTGGGGGTGAGTTTCAGCGGCGGGATGGGGTCGGTGGTGGCGCAGCTCAATGCCGCCCTTGGAGCGAGCCTGCAGTTCTCCAATCCATCCGGCACCGTGCTGCAGGTTCTCAATTCGAGCATCCAGCACACCGTGGTGAATTCCGCGAGCGCGACCGCGACCGCGACGGCGCTCGCTTCCGGCAGCAGCCAGCTTCCGTTCTTCACAGATGGGACCGCGGCGATCAGCGGCGCGATCACGGCAGCGGGCTCGCAGGACGTCGGGCTCGCCGGCCGCATCACGGTCAACGGGGCGCTGCTTGCCGCGCCGGGCGCGCTGGTGGCCTATCAGACCTCGCCGGCGACCGCCGCTGGAGATCCGACGCGACCGAACTTCCTGCTCAACCAGCTGACCCAGGCGACCTACACCTTCTCGCCAGCGAGCGGAATCGGTACCGCGTCTGCGCCGTTCAGCGGATCGCTGAGAGACTTCATGAGCCAGATCGCCAGCCAGCAGAGCCAGGGCGCGAATGCCGCCAGCAACCTGCAGCAGGGCCAGGACGTGGTCGTGAGCGCCCTGCAGCAGCGCTTCAGCAGCCAGTCGGGCGTGAACATCGACACCGAGCTTACGAACCTCATCACCCTGCAGCACAGCTATGCGGCCAACGCGCGGGTGATGTCTACGCTCCAGGCGATGCTGGCGACGCTTTCGCAAATAGGTGCCTGATGGCCATCACCGGTATCGGATCGAGCATTGCGACGAGCCTGCAGGCGCAGCTCAACATGCAGGACCAGCTGGACGTCCTCAGCCGCCAGCTCGGGACCGGGCAAAAGGCCGCCGTCTATTCGGATCTCGGAACGCAGGCCGGCATCACGGTCGGCCTCGATGCGCAGCTCTCCGCCCTCAGCGGTTTCGACGACACGATCGCGACGGTCGGCACGACGCTCGGCATCGCGCAGGACACGCTGACGCAGATCGCCAATGTCGGAAACGCAGTTCAGCAGGCGGCCAATCAGCAGGCCGCGTTTGCGCTCGATCAAAATGGCCAGACCCAGATCCAGGCGAGCGCGGCAACGCAGCTCGATCAGGTCCTCGACCTGCTCAATACGCGGGCCGGCGACAACTATCTGTTTTCGGGAGCCGCGGTGAATTCCGCCTCGGTCGATACCACCGACCACATCCTCAATGGCAACGGCGCCCAGGCCGGCCTGAAGCAGGTCATTTCCGAGCGTGGCCAGGCGGATCTCGGCGCCGGCGGGCTTGGCCGGCTGGTGATCCCGGCGGCGCTGGGCTCGACAGTGTCGATCGGCGAGGATGTCGCGGGCTCTCCGTTCGGCTTCAAGCTCGCCGGGATCAGCTCGAGCATTGCCGGCTCGAGCGTGACTCAGCCCGCGGGCTCGCCCAAGATCATGTCGGTGACACTTGGCGCGAATCCGAACGACGGCGACACGGTCCAGTTCAGCCTGACCCTTCCGGACGGCACCAGCCAGACGATCACGCTGCAGGCGACCTCGGCGGCCAGCTCTGGGCCCGGCCAGTTCGCCATCGGCGCGACGCCGGCGGCGACCGCCGCCAACCTGCAGGCGGCATTAGCCACTGCGGTCGGCAGCCTTGCGCAGACCGCGCTGCCCGCCGCCTCGGCGATCGCCGCCGCCAACAATTTCTTCAATTCCAATCCTCCGCAGCGGGTCGCCGGTCCGCCCTTCAATACCGCGACCGCGCTGCAGAACGGCACCAGCGCCGATACCGTGTTCTGGTACACGGGCGAGTCGGGCGCGACGCCGGCGCGCCAGACCACGCTGGCGCAGATCGGCCCATCGATGACGATTGCCTATGGGATGCGCGCCAGCGAGCAGGGCATCGGCTCGATCGTCGCGAACATCGCAGCGCTTGCCGCCACGAGCTATTCGCCCGGCAATGCCAATGCGGCGGCGGCCTATGCGGCACTCACTCAGCGGGTCGCCGCCAACCTGGCCGGCCAGCCGGGCCAGCAGACCGTCAGCGACATCGAGGCCGATATCGCGAATGCGCAGGTGGCCGCCAACAACGCCCATACCGCCAATCAGCAGACCAAGACCACGCTGACCAACCTGATGCAGAGCATCGACGGGGTGTCCGCCGACCAGATCGGCGCACAGATTCTCACGCTGCAGAATAGTCTGCAGGCCTCGCTCTCCACCACGGCCCGGCTGTCGCAGCTTAGCCTGGTCAACTATCTCGGAACGGCGGGGTAGGATCGGACGTCAGATGTCAAAGGTCGGAGCTTGGCCACTGAAATCCGACATCCGGTATCTGGTCTTTGGCATCTGAGCTTATTTGCTTGCGCTCAGCACCTGGGTGATCTGGTTGAGCGGATAGCTCTGACCGCCGATGGTGAGATTGGGCGGCGTTTTGCTCACATCGACACCCGTGACCACGCCCTGGACTTGGGTTGTCACCGGAACCGACTGGTTGTTGGCGCCGACCGCGCTGATCGAGATCGTGTAGGGGCCGCTCGGCCACGCGGCTCCCTGCCGGTCGATGCCGTTCCAGCTGAAGGTCTGCGCGCCCGGCTGCACGGCTTGGCTGGTCGCATAGACGACCTGTCCGTTCGCGTTCGTGATGCTGATATTGGCGGTCGCGGGTTGGCTCACCGAGTAGTTCCAGTTCGCCTGGCCGTTCGCAAGCTGGGCGGTGTTGCCCGAGACCGCGACGGTGGCGCCCAGGAAGGTGAGCGCAGAGGCCGCCTGCTGCGTCTGCTGCAGCGAGATCATCGTGTTGAGCGACGTGTTGGTGTTGATCTGCTGCTCGACCGAGGCGAATTGCACCAGCTCCTGGGTGAACTGGTTGGGATCGAGCGGCGAGGTCGGATCCTGATGCTGCAGCTGGGTGGTCAGGAGCTGCAGGAATTCGTTGAAATTGCCGGCAAGCGACAGGTTTGCGGCGCTTCCGGCGGCCTGCCCGGTCGAGGAGGAGGTGGGGCTGGCCCCGGGGGTGGCGGGGGCAGCCGCAGGTGCGGTGAGCATGTCCAGACCTCGTTCGGCGCCGGGCGTGGCCGCCCCGGCTCGCAAGGCGCGCGCCGGCCGGCGTCGGCACTCGAAGCCTAGGATTTTATGGTTAACAATTCGTCACCGGGGGCGCCGCGGCGCCCAATGTCCCGGGTCGGCAGAGCCTTGGGGTTATGCGCCACGCAGGCCCGCTGCCAGCTCGCGATTGATGCTGATCAGAGGAACGAGGTGATCCGGCTTTGGGCGGGTCATCAGCGAGAACGTCTCCTTCATCACGAAGATGCCGAGGTTCGCGATGTTCTGCCGGACCGTCATCGGCAGCGGGTTGTCGTGCTCGAAAACCGAGTCGAGAAAGACCGTCCAGAGCCGACGATTGTAGAGGATCGCGTCGTCAAGGCCGTTCGGATTCTCGTTCCACCCGTCGTAGACGGATTGCAGCTTGGAGGCGGCCTTGAGCAGGAGCGATGCTTCCAATTCACGCGGGCCTGCTGTCTCCTTGGCGACGGCCGCGTAGGCTCTGTGGGCTTTGTGCATGAGCGAGCAGCTTTCCTTCGTAGGCGATCAGCTTCTTGACTTCTTTCAACGCTTTGTACAGGTCAGCTGTTAAGATTTGATTATTGATATTTTCAATCAGCGGCCACATGCTCGGCGCGGCCTGCGTGATCTCGCGAACCAGCTTGAAATAGAGCTCGTGATAGGTCGCCGGATCTCTTGACGTGTACATCAGCTGTACTGCGAGATAGATGCGCTTGGCCGGCGTGTCGGCGCGGCCCTCCGACATGATGTCCTTCTCGCGCAGAATCGGGGCGCTGCCTTCCACCAGGAGCCGCGTGCGCTGATCGTGGTTGGTGACCACGCAGTCGCCCAGCATCACGCGCTCGCCGGGCCTGAGCTCGATTTTCAGTCCCACCTGAGCCTCCTTGTGCCGGTTGTGCTGGCCCCTTGCATGCTTTCGGATAGCGGTTAATCGACCGTTAAAACGCAAGCGGCGGGGCCTGCGCCCCGCCGCCGCTCAACCCGGAAGGGGCGCCGATTACGGGAACAGCTTGAGCACGGCCTGCTGCGCCTGGTTCGCGATCGACAAAGCCGAGATCGACAATTGCTGACGGGTCTGCAGCGTGAGCAGGTTCGCGCTTTCCTGGTTCTGGTCGGCCAGCACCAGGTTGTCCGAGCCGGTCGTCAGCGTGTTGACCAGGTTCTTGGTGAAGTCCTGGCGGACCTGGATTGTCGCCACATTGGTGCCGAAGGTCTCCGACTGCGTCCGCACGGTTTGCAGGGCGGTGTTGATCGAGTCGATCGTGCTCTGGACGGAGGTATCCGATTGGAATGCGCCGCCGCCCGCAGTGCCTAGAGCCGTCAGGCCGAGGCCGGCCGAGTTGAACGTCACGCCTGCGATCGTCAGCGAGCTGGTATTGGTCTCGTTGAAGATCACCTTCAGATTGTTGCCATTGAGCAGATTGACGCCGTTGTAGGAGGAATCGCCGGCCAGCTGGTCGATCTGGAGGAGGAGATTGTTGTAGTTGGTGGTCAGCGTTGTACGGGTGGTGCCGGGCGTAGATGTCGCGGCGAAGTTGGTGGAGGCGTCCGCGGTGAGGCCGACGGCGGCGGTCGCGGTACTGGCGGTCACCGTGAAGCTGTAGGCCGGGTTGGCCTCCAGTTCCAGATGACCCGAGCTGTCGGTCGTGGCGGTGACCGCGCCGCTGGAGCCGAGGCCGGACGTCGAGTTGAAGTGCGAGATGATCGAGGCGGCGGTGTCGGTTGCCGCGACCGCAATCGTATAGCTCGCGCCACCCGTGACCGCCACGACAAGATTGCCTGCGGTGGTGGCGGTGGAAGAGCCGCTGAGCGTGCCGACATCGGTGGCGAGTGTGGGCTCGGTGGCCGATTGCGCCTGCTTGGCGATCGACAGCGCCTGCTGCAACAAGCTGGTGAGGGAGGTCAGGCCCTGGTTGGCGGCATTCAGCGTCTGGGTTGCCTGGCCGATCTGGTCGAGCAGGGCGCTCAGATCGCTGGCCCGGTTGCTCAGGCTTTGGGAGGTGAAGTAGGAGACCGGATTGTCGAACGCGGAATTGACTTTCTTGCCGGTCGCCAGGCGATTTTGGGTGGTATTCAGCAGATCAGCAGTCTGCTGAAGGGACAACAGATTCTGCCGCACCCCAGGGGACAGAGTGATTTCTGACATGGCGTACCTCTTTGGTTACTCCGCGCCGGCATGGGCGGATGCCGGCAGCGCCGACGAATGCGCGAGCCCGAAGCGAGCGGATCGACTTCCGAGAGAATGCCTTATTAACCTTAATGACGCGTAAATTGAGCAACGCCCGGCCGGCGCCATCCAATACCCGGCCGGCCAGGCGGCTCCCGCGCTCTGCGCCGAGCCCGCAAAAAGCAAACGGCGGGGCTTGCGCCCCGCCGTCGAGCTTGCGCCGTAGGTCGAGCGGTTACGGGAACAGCTTGAGCACCGCCTGCTGCGCCTGGTTCGAAATCGACAGGGCCGAAATCGACAGCTGCTGGCGGGTCTGCAGGGTGAGCAGGTTCGCGCTTTCCTGGTTCTGGTCGGCCAGCACCAGGTTGTCGGAGCCGGTCTGCAGCGTGTTGATCAGGTTCTTGGTGAAGTCCGAACGTGTCTGGATCGTCGCGGCGTTCGTGCCGAAGGTCTGCGCCTGCGTGCGGACCGAGGTGAGCGCGGTATTCAGCGCAGTGATCGTGTTGGTGATGGTGGTGTCCGACTGGAATGCGCCGCCGCCTGTGGTGGCGAGTTGCGACAGCCCCAGACCGGCGGAATTGAAGGTCACCCCGCTGATCGTCAGCGAGCTCGTGGACGTCTCGTTGAACACCACCTTGAGATTGTTGCCGTTGAGCAGGTTGACGCCGTTGTAGGAGGAGTCACCGGCCAGCTGGTCGATCTGGGTGAGCAGGCTGTTGAAGTTGGTGGTCAACGTGGTGCGCGAGGTATTCGCCGACGAGGTGGCGGAGAAGGCGGTGGAGGCGTCCGCGGTCAGGCCGACGGCGGCGGTCGTGTTACTGGCGGTTACCGAGAAGCTGAAAGCCGGATTGGCGTCCAATGCGAGATGGCCGGAGCTGTCGGTCGTGGCGGTGACCGCACCGGTTGAGCCGAGACCTGAAGTCGCGTTGAAATGCGAGATGATCGTCGCGGCGGTATCGGTCGCTGCGACCGCGACCGTATAGGTCGCTCCGCCTGTCACGGCCACGACCAGGTTGCCCGCGGTGGTGGCTGTGGCAGAGCCGCTCAGCGTGCCAACATCGGTACCAAGCGTGGGCTCGGCTGCCGACTGCGCCTGCTTGGCGGTCGAAAGCGCCTGCTGCAGCAGACTGGTGATGGAGGTGAGGCCCTGGTTGGCGGCGTTCAGCGTCTGGGTCGCCTGGCCGATCTGGTCGAGCAGGCCGCTCAGGTCGCTGGCGCGGTTGCTCAACGACTGCGAGGTGAAGTAGGAGCTCGGATTGTCGAACGCCGAATTGACCTTCTTGCCGGTCGCCAGCCGATTCTGGGTGGTGTTCAGCAGATCGGCGGTCTGCTGCAGCGACAGCAGGTTTTGCCGTACGCCCGCAGTCAACGTAATGTCAGACATAGTCGTACCTTTCTGGTTACGCGCTCTACTAGCTACGCGCCTTGCTGGCTTTGCACTTGCTGTACAAAGCGTACCGGCGAGTGCGAGTCCCGATCCCCGCGATCGGCTGCTGTTCCGATTAGGGCATTCTGTTTAAAGTCACGTAAAGTATCCGACTACGGCACCGTAGAAAGCGCCGCTCATGCCGTCACTTGGGCCGCGCTTCAAACAAATCTCTCGGCTTTGCGGCGGATTGCACGACAATTCCAAGCGATGACGTCTGCCTCGGCGCTTTTTGTAAACCGCTTGTTAAGCATGTTTGGACTTGACCGCTGGGTTGCTCTGTCCGGTTCCTGCGGAGCGCCACGTATTGGCCAGCGGGTCGGGCATTTATGAAAGGTTTAACCGAAGCGGTCCAAATTCGGGTGGCGAGATAATTTTCATGAGCCTCTCAGGAATTTCGTTTTGGCAGCAGGACCAGGCTTGGCGCACTAGCCGGCAGGCTCAGGATCAGCAGCTGAGCTTCACGGCTTCGCTCTCCTCCGTGATGATCTCGGCGCTCTCCAATCAAACGACGGGCCTGGCCAGCATTGCCAACCAGCAGGCCCTCAGTCGTGTCAAAGCACAGATCGCCGCCCTCCAGGGCAGCAGCAGCTCCACCGCTTCCTCCGGCGGATCGTCGAACTCGACACCGACCCCCAGCGGTCCCGTAAGCTCGGCCACAAATCTGTCGTCGAGCGTCACCGCGGCTGCGCTCCTGGCCGGACAGCTTCCCAGCGGCAGCCTGTTGAGCATCCTGGCTTGACCCCCTGAGGTGAGCATTTCGGCGGCGCACCGCGCGGCCACCATGCTGTGCGCGGTTTTTACCGACCATTAACCATGTTGGTGGAGTGATGCGCCAAGCTGCCGCTACTGCATTTCACCGCGAATAGGGCGTCGCTTCGGGCCGCGACATCGCTTCAGCCTCGAACGGGCGGGACGACGGAAGCTCCGGACCGATCGCGCTCCTACCTCACTGGGCCGGCCCTGATGGCGAAGCCACGACCAAAATCGCAGCCCTGGCGAACCGGCGGCGCGATCCAGGAGGCCTTGGGCCTGCACCGCGGCGGTCGCCTCGGTGAGGCGGAGCAAATCTATCAGGCGATCCTGCGGGCCGAGCCCCGCCACTTCGATGCCTTGCATCTCTATGGGGTTCTCAAGCACCAGCAGGGCCGTTCGCTCGAGGCGCTGCAGCTGGTCGGCAAAGCGCTTCGCGCCAACGCGTCTGCGTCAGACGCGCTGTCCAACTACGGCGTCATCCTGGACGAGCTCAAGCGCCACGAGGAGGCGCTGGCGAGCTTCGAGCGGGCATTGGCGATCAAGCCCAGCGACGCGAAGGCGCTCTACAACCGCGGCAACGCGCTCAAGGCGCTCGGGCGTCATGACGACGCGCTCGCCAGCTATTCCGATGCGCTCGCTTGCGCGCCCGGCCACGTCGATGCGCTGTTCAACCAGGGCAATACTCTGCTGCATCTGGCTCGTCGTCAGGAAGCGCTCGAATGTTTCGAGAAGCTGTTGGCGCTGGCGCCGCACCATTTGGGAGCGCTCCTGCAGTCCGGCAGCGCCCTTACCGGGCTTGGACGCCATGCGCCGGCGCTTGATGCCTACGATCGGGTGCTGGCGTTTGTCCCGCATCATGCCGAGGCGCTGAACAATCGCAGCGTCGCGCTGATCGAGCTCAAGCGCTACGACGCCGCCCTGTCCAGCAGCGAGGCGGCGCTCGCGGCAAGACCGGGCTATGTCGACGCTCTGTACAATCGAAGCAACGCGTTGCGGTTGCTGGGGCGCCTCGATGAGGCAGTCGCAGGTTACGACGCGGCGCATAAGGCGGCGTCCGGCCGCGCCGACATTCTCAACAACCGGGGCCTGGCCCTGGCCGAGCTCGGCCGGCGCGAGGAGGCGCTCGCGAGCTGGCAAGCCGTGCTGGCGCTCGACCCGCGTCATGCCGAGGCGCTTTGCAACAGCGGCAAGCACCTCGCCGAACTCGAGCGGTACCCGGAAGCGTTTGCGATCTATCAACGCGCGCTGGAGGTTGCGCCCGAGCGCGTGGAGATCCTTGACGGTTGCGGCATCGCTCTGGCCAAGTCGGGGCGCCCGCGGGAAGCGCTCGTAAGCTACGACGCGGCGCTCGCGCTTGATCCGAACGCGCTCGACGTCCTGAACAATCGCGGCAGCGCGCTGCTCGACCTGAAGGAATTCGACGGCGCCCTGGCGATGTTCGACCAGGTCTTGGCCATCGAGCCCCGACATGTCGGCGCCCTCAATAACCGAGGCAACGCGCTCTGGAAGCTCAAACGTCTCGACCAGGCATTGGAGACCTATGCCAAGGCGTTGGAGGTGGCTCCGGGCCAGCCGCAAGCACTGAGCAATCGGGGAGTCATCCTGGCCGAACGGGGACAGTATGATGCCGCGCTCGCCAGCTATGACCAAGCCATCGCGAGCGATCCAGGATTCACCGAGGCTCACATCAATCGAGCCAACGCGTTCTTTGCATTGACCAGGTGCGAGGAGGCGCTGGCGAGCTGCGATGACGCGCTGGCGCTGCGTCCCAGCCATCCGGAGGGCCGCTGGAACCGCAGCCTGGTTCTGCTGTCGCTCGGGCGCTTTGGCGAGGGCTGGCGCGAATATGAATGGCGCTGGGAGAAGGCGCTCGCGCACGAGCGGCGCGCCTTTCGGCAGCCGCTGTGGCTCAACCAGGAGTCCGTTGCGGGCCGCTGTATCCTTCTGCACGCCGAGCAAGGGTTGGGCGACACGCTCCAATTCGTTCGCTACGCTCCGCTGGTCGCGGGACTTGGCGCTCGGGTGATCCTCGAAGTGCAGCCGCTCCTGAAGACTCTCTTATCCGCGATGGATGGCTTGGCGGATGTCATCGCCCAGGGAGAGAAGCTGCCGAATTGCGACATGCACTGTCCCCTGATGAGCCTGCCGCTCGCCTTCGGAACGGAGCTGTCCTCCATTCCGGCGGATGTTCCTTACCTTCGCGCCTCGGCCGACCATCTATCGAAATGGCGGCGACGGCTGGGCGAGAGAAGGGCGCCGCGGATCGGCCTGGTCTGGGCGGGCAGCGCCGTGCACCACAACAACGCTCGCCGCTCGATTGCATTGAAGCAGTTTGCCTCGGTGCTATCCGTGCCGGGGATCGAGTTCGTCAGCTTGCAGAAGGAACTCAGCGCAGCCGATGCGGAGGCCCTGCGTCAACATGCGGACGTCCTGAGACTCGGAGAGGATATCCAGGACTTTGCCGACACCGCAGCGATCGTTTCGCTGCTCGATGCCGTGATTTCGGTGGACACCTCCATGGTGCATCTGGCGGGCGCGCTTGGGCGGCCGGTCTGGGCTCTCATTCCGTTTGCGCCCGATTTCCGCTGGATGCTCGATCGCGACGACAGTCCCTGGTACCCGACCGTCCGCCTGTTCCGGCAGCGGCAGCTCGACGATTGGGACGGCGTGCTCGAGCGCGTGCGCAAAGAGCTCGAGCATCTTTCGGCAACCCCAGGAATGGATTCATGAATGGGATCGCCCGTTGAGCTTCGCAAGCATCCCGGCTGCGGGCCTGACATCGGACAGGCCGTTGCCCTGCATCGGCAGGGGCGCGTGCGCGAAGCGGAGCAGGTCTATGCTTCGATCCTTGCCGAGAATCCCGGGCAGTTCGATGCGCTGCATCTGCTTGGGCTCGCCCGCCACCAGCAGGGCCATGCGGTCGAGGCGTTGCGCCTGATCGGCGCGGCGCTGCGGGCGCAGCCCGGTTCCGCCGACGCGCTTTCGAATTACGGGCTTGTGCTCGATGCTCTCAAGCAGCATGAGGAGGCGCTCGCAAGCTTCGACCGCGCCCTGGCGCTCGACAGCCGCCACGTCAATGCCCTCAACAACCGCGCCTTGACGCTCGCCAATCTCGGCCGGGCAGAGGAGGCCCTTGGCAGCTGGGACGAGGCCTTGGCGGCCCACCCCGATCATCTTCAGGCGCTGCACAATCGGGGCAACGCGCTGCACAGCCGCAAGCGCCACGAGGCGGCGCTCGCGGATTACGATCGGTTCCTTGCGGTCGGGGGAGACGACATCGATGTCCTGAACAACCGCGGCGGATCGCTGGCCGCGCTCGGCCGCCTCGCGCAGGCTGTTGAATCCTACGATCGCGCGATCGCGATCGACCCGCGGCGCCCGGAAATCCTGATCAACAAAGCGCATGTGCTCGCCGACTGCCATGAGTTCGACCGCGCGCTCTCGATCTTCGCGCAGGCCGCCGCGTTGGAGGGAAAGTGTGCGGAAGCGAGCTGGTCCGCCAGCCTGGTGCGCCTGCGCCTGGGCGACTTCGTGCGGGGCTGGCAGGAATACGAATGGCGCTGGCGGCAGGCGAGCTGGGCGCCGCAGCGGCGACAGTTCGCGGCCCCGCTGTGGCTCGGCCATGAGCCGCTTGCCGGTCGCACCATCCTGCTGCACGCCGAGCAGGGCTACGGCGACACGCTGCAGTTCGTGCGCTACGCGCGCGAGGTGGCGGCACTCGGCGCCACCGTCCTGCTCGAGGTCCAGCCGCCGCTCAAGCCGCTGCTCGCCGATCTAACCGGCGTCGCGCAAATCTTCGCGCGCGGCGAGCCGCTGCCCTGGTTTGAGTGGCACTGTCCGCTCATGAGCCTGCCGCTGGCGTTTGGCACCTCGCTCGAGACGATCCCATGCGGGATCCCGTATCTGAAGGCGCCCGAGAGCCGGTTGCGTCACTGGCGCGGGCGCCTGGGCCCACCAAGGTCGCTGCGGGTCGGCATTGCCTGGGGGGGCAGCCCGGCGCACAAGAACGATCACAACCGTTCGATCGGCCTTGCGCGTCTAGGCGCGCTTCTTTCCACGCCCGCCGTCGAGTTCGTCAGCATTCAGCGCGAGCTAAGCGGGCCTGAATCAGCGGCCCTGTCCGGCAACCGCAATGTGCTCCACGTCGGAGCGGAGCTGCGCGATTTTGCCGACACCGCGGCGGTGATCTCTCTCATGGATCTGGTCGTTTCGGTGGACACGTCCGTGGCGCATCTCGCCGGAGCGCTGGGGAGACCGGTCTGGGTGCTGCTGCCGTTCACGCCGGACTTCCGCTGGCTCCTCGAGCGCGAGGACAGCCCCTGGTACCCGACCGCGCGCCTCTTTCGGCAACCACGGCACGGCGACTGGGAGAGCGTGCTGGAACGCGTGCGCGATGAGCTGGAGCTTCTGGCGGCAAGACGCCCCGCCACGGCGGCATCTCACTTCTGACGGAAGGCGTCCGTGATCGCGTTCATGCGATCGGTAATGGGGTTTTTCCTGGTCGCCAGGATCGCGAGTCGGCAGTCGACCGTGCCAAAATCCCATTGCCTGCCCGTCATATTGTCGAACGATCGTTGCCGGCAGGTATCTTGATTCATCGAGGTGACGAAAATCGATCCAGCCCGTGCGGCTTCAAGCGATGGCCCTCCTTGCCCAGCGACGGGGGAGAACGGGTTGTGCTCCATCACCCAGTCGGGCGCCGCGAGGTAGGCGATCGCGAAACAGGCGGCGATCAGGCCGAAGCCGGTCATGCCGCCGCGCCAGCTGCGGCCGTCCTTCCGCCGGCCCCTTCGGGCGCGCGCAATCCTGGTCACGTTTGCCGGGCGCATCCGCCGGGCAACCGATCGCCTCTGCGGGGCTTCACGAGCAGGGGACACCATAAGCGATTATGGCTAGATACGAAGTGCTGCGACTCCATGGATGGATCCGGTCGAGCGAGATTAAAGTTTTTTAACATTTTGAATTGATCGACCGACGCATCTGCCGCATCGACCGCAATGGCGGCTCCGGCCTTGCCGTCTAGCCTCATCAAACCTCTCGCTCGCACGGCGCCCGGCGGTGCCCGCGGAGGCGGCTCGTCTTAAGCGAGCATTAACCATTTTATTTCACAGCAAAGAGCTGCTCGGGAAGCGGTCGATCGCACCCCTGCAGCCTGCTCGCGCGCCTCGGCGACAGCGCAAACCCCACGACCAGGACGGTCCAGATGCCCAAAGAAGGCCCCTTCAATTCCTGCCTGATTTGCGCCTCACCAGACACGCAAATTCTCACTTCCAATCAATCGTTCGGAATCAATCTGTTCCGCTGCAATGCCTGCGGCTTCGTGCAATCGGAATTCGTGTCGGATCGCGCGCTGGAATACTACTACGCCCACTTTTACCGCAGGCGGCTCAACGATTGCGAGCTGGCCGGACACCGCCTTAAGGGAAAGGCGCAGGCGAACGGGCAGATCGCCTACTTGCTCGAGCAGCAGCCGCATCTGAAGGTAGAGACCGCGCTCGACTATGGCACCGCCGAGGGGTCCTTGGCGCACGAATTGCGGGCGATTGCCGATAAGGTCTTCGCCACCGAGATGGACCCGCAATTCGTCGAATTGCTGAAGGCTGATCCGCTCATCAATCTCGTCGACCACCAGGACCTTGCCGCCGGAGGGTTCGATTCGTTCTTCGATCTGATCTGTATCTCGCACGTGCTGGAGCACCTGACCGATCCTTACATCGTGATGGACCTCTTCGCCCGGCTGATGAAGCCGGGAGGGCTGCTGCTGGTCGATATTCCCAACGAAGTCCGGATGCTTGCGCATGGCTTCCAGGCCAAGGGGCATCTGCTCTATTTCACGAAGGAGGCGTTCGCCAAATTCGTCGAGACACAGGGCGCGTTCGATCTCCTCGAAATCCGCACCTGCAATCGAGAAGTCGATTTCTTCATCGCCAGCCGATTCAGCGCGCCCGAGGAATATTCGATTCCGCTCGCCAAGGACGGCACCACCATCCGCGCTGTGCTGCGCAGCCGCGAGGGTGCGGTGGGGAGAAGCCGGCGCGGTCATGCCTTCGACGAGGCGGCGCTGCTGAACGAATACAGTGCTCGCCTCCTGCTGTTTTATCAGCTCCTGGCGGTGTCACAGGCGAAGGTGGCTGAGCTCGAGCGGGAGCTGCAGCGCGCCAGGAGCTCTCCAGGGGGCGGCGCCGTCGGGACAAGCGTAGCCGCGTGATCGGTGAAGACTGAGCCTGCCGCCGGCAAGCGAATGCTGTGGCGGACATCCAGGCGCGCGGCCAAGAGCGGGCTTGGCGCGAACGGGGTGAGAAAGTGCTGGTCGACTTCGTCGTCGTCGGATCGGGATTGACCGGAGCCGTGGTCGCTCGGGCTCTGGTGGAGGCCGGCCGCTCGGTGCTGGTGGTGGAGCGGCGGCACCATCTGGGCGGCAATGTCCATGACCACAGCCATGAAAGCGGGATCAGGATCCACACATATGGCCCGCACTATTTTCGCACCAACAGCGAAAGGCTATGGCGGTTCGTGAACCGCTTCGCGCGCTTCCGGCCCTTCGAGGCGGTGCTGAAATCCTATGTCGACGGGCGCTACGAGAACTGGCCGATCGCCGCAAGCTATGTTCGACGCACGGTCGGTGGCGGCTGGCGCCCGCAGCCTGAAGCAGAAGCGCGGACCTTCGAGGAAGCCTCGTTGGCGATGATGCCGCGGCAGGTCTACGAGAAGTTCGTCAAGGGTTACACCGAGAAGCAGTGGGGCGTGCCGGCGTCCGCGCTTTCCGCAAGCCTGGCCAAGCGGTTCGACGTGAGATCGGACGATGAGCCTCGGCTCATGCGTCACCGCTATCAAGGCGTGCCGGAGCATGGGTACGCGGCGTTCATGCAGGAGCTGCTGAAGGGAATTCCGGTCGTCATCAATTGCGATTACCTGCGGCATCGCACCGAACTGCCTGCCCGGGAGATGGTGATCTATACTGGCCCCATCGACGAATATTTCGGCTTTTGCTTCGGCAAGCTGAAATATCGCGGGCAACGGCGGGAGCACGAATATCTGCCCGACACGGACTGGGCGCAGCCCTGCGTGCAGGTCAACAATCCCGATCCGGCCAATGGGCCGCACATTCGCACGATCGAATGGAAGCACACCATGGCGGCCGAGCACGCCGAGCGGATCCGCGGCACGGTCCTGACGCACGAGATCACCGTGACCCCGGCCGATGCCAACGACTACGAGTATCCATTTCCGGACGACGCCAACAGCCTGCTCTATGGAATCTACGCCCAGCGGGCGCGAGCCATCCCGGGCCTGCTCGTCTGCGGCCGGTTGGGCGAATACCGATATTACGACATGGACCAGGCGATTGCGCGGGCACAGGTTCTTGCCGAGCGCATCCTTGCCGGCCGCGCCGGCGAGGACGCTGATGCGGCGGCCGCCGGTGCGGGCAGCGCCACGGTAAATCGCCACCGGCAAATCGCGTAGGATCAGGCCGCTGCGGTGGGGGCTTGCGGGCCGGTCACGTAGGGCAGCGCCGTGATTCGCAGCTGCGGCCGTTCCATTCGCAGCTGATAAAGATACAGCGTGAAAATCCTTTCCGAGATGAAGCCGTAGACTCGCGACTGATAGGGGTCCGCGTGCGGCTTCACCAAGCTCGAGAACTTCTGCATGGTCTCGTGCCAGAACGACATGTACTCGTCGAACGCCGTCGCGCTCATCACGTACATGTTGCAGGAATAAAGCATCTTGAGATCGAGCTCGAGATGACTCGGCCTGCCGTGAAAACGGGAGTGCTGCGACAGGACGGCCACCAGGGTGTCCCAGTCCTTCGCCACATGGTTGGTGCGGTATTGTTCGGCAAGCGAGCACGGCCAAGGTCGCACGGTGATGATATCGTGGCGGCCGATCACCTCGCGCAGGGCGTCGATGTCGCCGGCGCCCAGGCCCTGCAGCGTGCTCTGGTAGGCGCGAAAGGAGGCGGCATCGACCTTGATCTCGATCGGGTTCGCATCGCGCAGGCAGGCGCGGCGGATCTGCAGGAGCAGCTGATTGTGCGAAGCTGAAGGCATCTGGTCGAAGAAGATGAAGCGCCGATAGTGCTGGAATCCGACAAAGTCGTAAGCGGACAGGAGATTCTTCCAGACGTAATACTGCGCGCGCATCTCGCAGTAGCTGGCTTCGCCGGCGATGTTGACCCCCCATTCGTCCGAAAGCAGGACCGGGTGGTGCCCGATCGTTCGACCCATGACGAGCGGCGCATAAAGGTCGTTCGCCAGGTAGTGCTCGGGCACGAAGTGATACATCGTGAAGATTTTGACACGCATGCGGGTCGCTCTAGGCGGCCGCGCGCAGATGTTCCGGAATGGCGAGTGCCACCGCCGGATCCGGAACGTGGTCGATCGGCTCGACCGCTCCGCGCCAGGCGACCGCCATGATCTGCGCCGTCTGATAGATGCGGATCTTCCAGCCTCGATCCCGGAGGAAATAGACCCCTTCGCTGACGGTGGGAGCGTTGACGTGATGCAGCACGATCGCGGCGCTCGTCGCGGCCCAGCGCTCGCAGGCGACCGCGTCCCGCATCGGTTGAGGGAAGTCGTGGTTGCCGTCGATCAGCATCAGCGACCAGCGCTTGCCGGCGCTGCCCAGCGCATCGAGTCCCTCCGGGCTCGGAGCGGCGTGCAGCCGGACCCGATCCATTACTCCCGCTGCGGTCAGCGATTCCATGATCGATCGGCGCACCCACTCCGTGCCCAGGAGCGGATCCACCATGTCGAGCGAGACACCGCCGGCCGCCATATGGCAAGCCGCCCAGCCCATCGAGCAGCCGATCTCCAGCGCTTCGGCCCCGACGAACCTCAGTGCGGTGTTGTAAAGAATGTGCGCCTCGTCGCGATTGAGGACGCCGAGCCCTCCGGCGCGCCGATCGCAATACCAGATGTGCGGCAGATCGCGCCGGAGGTGAGGCCAAGGGCAGCCGCTCGGGTCTCCGGCGATCAAATTGGGAAAATAGTCGCCGAGGCGGATGGTTTTGAGCCCGGGCGAAACGTAGTCGTAGAATTTGCTCGAAGCTGTCATGCCCGGTGCGCCGGCTTTCTCCATGAGCTGCATTCTCGGGTCCTTACGCCGTCAGGCCGGCCTGCCGGTAGAGATCATAGTAGGTGGCCTTGCCGTGGGCGTTCGCGACCGGCGAGGTCGAGTTGGTCAAGTGGGCGACGAGAATGGGCTGCGCCCAGTTCTCGGGACTGCACCAAGCTCCGTCGCTGCGCCTGGTCGGAAAGGCGAGCGAGCAGAGCCAATTCAGCGGTGACGGTGCTCGCACGTGCCCGCCCGTTTCATGGATTGCCACGTTGAGTGCGTCCTGCTCGAGCATGTTGTCGTAGGGAACGCGAAGCGCCTTGTGCAGATTTCTGCGATAGCGCGCCCAGATGGGAGAGCTCGCCCGCGCTGCAAACAGACCGGCGTTGAAGGGAGTGAAATAGCGGCAATATTCCGCAACTTCCTCGCCGTATACCGACGCCAGGCGTCCCGCAAGGGTCGCATGGAAGAAGCGAGCCACCTTTGGATCGCGATTGAACGTGTAACAGGGCTCGGTTTCCTGGACCAGGATCACCGATGCCGATTCGACACGCAGCGCCTCGGCGTAATAGCGCAGCCCATCCAGGTGCAGAAAGCGGATGTCGCTGTCGACCCACAGATACCCGTCGTACCCAGGCAGGAACTCCGGCATGAAGGGACGGCAGGTCAGCGCGTAGGCATGCTTCGGCGCGCCACTGAAGCGCGGGAACTCGCTCAGCCGATCGTGAATGATCACCCCTTTGTCTTTCAGGGTCGCGATCTGCGGCTCGGTGAGGTCGATTGCCACCACCGCTATGTCGAGGTCGATTCCCGCGAGCGCCGGCCGCGCGGCCTCGATCGTGCCGATGCATGCCAGCAGCTGATGAAAGAAACCGGCGTCGCAGGCCAGCACGCAGCACATGCGCATGTCCGGGTGCCCCATGATTTGGCGTGCGCCGGGCCTGGCCGGATCGGCGAATCAGTTACGTGGCGGCTGCTCAAGCGGTATTGGCGGCGCCCGGCGTTATCAAGGGCTCTTGCGCAGCCGCGCGAAAACGCCCGCCCGAAGCTCTTGTGCCGGCAGAGGACTGCAAATAAACGGTTGCGGCCGCGACGACATTTCCCCGCTTGCGCGGCAATGGCACCGTCCCGATATAGAGCCGGCACCGCGAGGGAATCCCATGAGCAAGCCCAAAGCCGCTTCCCGGCCATTTCTTTCCGCCATCGGCCAGATTGCGATCGTGATCGGGATCGTGCTGGTGACCAAGACAGTTGCCGCCGAGACCTATTATGTTCCGTCCGGGTCGATGCAGCCGACATTGCTCATCGGCGACGATCTCGTCGTTTCGAAATTCTCCTACGGTTACAGCGGCTATTCGTTGCCGCTCGCGGTCGGACCCCTGTGGCACGGCCGGCTGTTCGGACGCCTGCCGGCGCGCGGCGACGTCGTGGTGTTCCGCCTGCCGCGCGATCCGAGCGTGAATTATGTCAAGCGCGTCGTCGGCCTGCCGGGCGACAGCGTGCAGATGCGGGACGGGCGGCTGTGGATCAACGGCGAGATGCTGCCCGTGCGCCGCGACGGCAGCGGCCCGGTCGAGATGGAGGACGGCGCCACCGTGGTGGCGCCGCGTGCGATCGAAACCCTGCCGGGCGGCCGCGAGCATCCGATCTTCAAGCTGGCCGGCATCGGGGACCTCGACAACACCGAGCTGTTCGAGGTGCCGCCCGGCCATATTTTCGTGATGGGCGACAATCGCGATGATTCCGCCGACAGCCGCCTCTCGCCGCAGGCCGGCGGCGTCGGCATGGTGCCGCTGGAAAATCTAGTCGGCCGGGTCGACGTCGTGCTCGGCTCCTGGGACCTCGGCGTCGCCGGCGATCCGGTCTGGACCTGGCCCTCGGGCCTGCGGCTGTCGCGCTTCTTCTCGCGCGTGCACTAAGTCGCGAGGGCCCTACGCCGCCGCGCGCACCGAATCTTCGACCGCGCCGAGCACCACTTCTTTCATTCGCCGCGCGGTCTCCGCCCAGGTGAAGCGTTGCATCGTGACGGCCCCGCGCCGGCCGCGGCGTTCGGCTTCAAGGCGCTCGGCAAAAACCTGCTCGAGCCGCTCCACCACCTCCTCCACCTGACTCTCGCCCCAGCACTTGACGTCGCCGATGCTGTTCCAGCGGCCGGCGACCTCCCGCTGGTCGAGGAGCGGATAGCAATTGTTCTCCTCGATGAGATCGAGGTGGCCCGTATTGCGCGACAGGATCACCGGAACGCCGCTCGCCATGCATTCCATCGCGACCAGGTTGGTGCCCCCTTCGGCCCGGTTGGTGAACACCGCCGCATCCATCTCGCGCAGCACCGACGGCATCGAGATGTTGGGAACGTTGCCCAGATCGATGACGCGGTCGGGGGCGATATCGTTCGCCTCGACCCAGGCGCGCACATCCACCTTGCCGTTCTGGTCGAACACGATCGGCGCCGCGATCCCGCTCTGATCGAGGCTGCGCGCCAGATGCGGCCAGGGGCTGTGCCAGGCGGTGACGAGCGTCGCCTCGGGATGCCGCCTGGCGAACACCTTGAAGGCCGCGAGCACGATGTCCTGTCCCTTGCGCAACTCCATCTTGCCGCCGGAGAAGATCAGGAACCGGTCGCGCATCAGCCCGAGCTTGGGCGCGCGGTGGAACTGGGTCGGATCGATTCCCTGGAATACCGTCTGGACGCGGTCCAAGCCGCAGGCGCGCAGCACCTTCTCGTTCCAGGTCGAGCCGGTGACGATCAGCGCGGGCTGCTTTCCGCGCTCGATCGCTGGTGCATCCAGGCTGTCCTCGAAGAAGACGACCCCGATCGTCGGCGTCCCTGCGAGCACGACATTATGGACCGCAGTCGAGCCGCACAGCCCGTTGCCGAGCGAGAGCAGCACCGGAACATCGGCGGTGACGGCGCCGTCCTTGTGCTGCTCCAACTTCGTCTGGAACTCGATGGAGCGGGCCAGGAACGGCAGGATCGCGCGCACTCGCAATGGATCGAGCGTGATTTGTCTGAGATCGATCGCCCCAGCGCAAAACGGCTCGATGGTCGGATCGCCGGCCCAGTTGAGAGCCAAGTTAAGACCATACATTCCCCAGCCGAAGAAACTCGATATCGACCACTGCATGATGATCTGCTGGGGCATGGCGCGCGTCCTCGCTCCGTGAGCGGATATCAAGCCATCTTTGCAGGCGCGTCGGCGGGGGTGTCCACGGCCGCTTCAGGTTCCGCCGGTCGCGGTGCGCGATGCAGGCCTGAGCGCGCCAGCGCGGCGAGATCGGCAATCTGCTGGGTCAGGAGCCGCTCGCGAAAATACGCGATGGTCTGCGCAAGCCCTTCGGCCAGCGCAATGCCGGGCTCCCAGCCCAAGATCTGCCGCGCGAGGCCGATATCCGGCTGGCGCTGCCTCGGATCATCCTGCGGCAGCGGCTTGAGCACGATGCTGCTCTCCGACCCGGTCAGCTGCAGAATCTGATTGGCGAGATCGTGGATGGTGAACTCCGCCGGATTGCCGATATTGACCGGTCCGGTGATGTCTTCCGGCGTGGCCATCAGGCGGATCATCGCCTCGATCAGGTCGTCGACATGGCAGAAGCTTCGGCTCTGCGTGCCGTCGCCATAGATCGTGATGTCCTCGCCAAGCAGCGCCTGCACGATGAAATTGGAGACCACCCGCCCGTCGTTGGGGTGCATGCGCGGGCCGTAGGTGTTGAAGATGCGCGCGACCTTGATGCGCACGCCGTGCTGGCGCCAATAGTCGAAGAACAGCGTCTCGGCGCAGCGCTTGCCCTCGTCGTAGCAGGAGCGCACGCCGACGGGATTGACCCGCCCCCAGTAGTGCTCGGGCTGGGGATGGATTTCCGGATCGCCGTAGATTTCCGATGTCGAGGCCTGCAGGATCCTGGCGCCGGTCCGCTTGGCGAGCCCCAGCATGTTGATGGCGCCATGCACGCTGGTCTTGGTGGTCTGCACCGGATCGTACTGATAATGGATGGGCGAGGCCGGACAGGCGAGGTTGTAGATTTCATCGACCTCGACATAGAGCGGAAACGTGATGTCGTGGCGCATCAGCTCGAAATGCGGATTGTCGACGAGGTGCGCGACGTTGCGCTTGCTGCCGGTGAAGAAGTTGTCGACGCAGAGCACGTCATCGCCCTCCGCCAGCAGGCGCTCGCAAAGATGCGAGCCAAGGAAGCCGGCCCCGCCGGTGACCAGAATTCGTTTCATGAAGGCTCCTTTGCCTAGAGCGTCCGGCTCAGCGCGAGCGGGCGCGCGAGCGCGGGATTGGGCGCCGCGGCCCGCCCGGATGCGCCGTAGATTTGCGGAGCGGCCTTGCGCGAGAGCTCGCCCGAAAGGCGGCGCACGATCCCCTCGGAGACCGAGTGGGCGGTCGCCAGCACGATGAGGTTGGTCTTGAGCGCCGCCTGCAGCTCTCCGTGCCGCTTGCCGAGCGTGCCCAGGTCCGCCGGTACCGCGCGCGACAGGAATTTGGCGCTCGCCTTGAGCCGCTCCGCCGACTTGAAATAGCGGCCGGCGAGCTCGCTCTTGCGCGGCTCGAGGCCGGTCGCCTTGCGCAGATCGCCGGCGCGGACCAGCGCGGTCTCCTCCTCGACCAGAGCCTTGAGCCCTTCCATGACCTCGGTCATGTGCACGATCGCGGTGCGGGCGTCCGCCTCGCTGTCGATCGGGCGCGATGCTTGCTGCTGTGTTTGTGTGTTCATGAGAATCGAGCGGGCTCCAGACAGGATCGGTTGGAATTTCGTGAACCGCGGAAACCCACAGCCGAACCTATGAGGACGTGGTTAAGGATCCCCTTACGGATTGCGTCGGGAGGGGCTGCTCAATGCGCCAGCGCCTCCTGCTGCGCGATCAGGGTGCGGTAGACGTGATCGGCAATCCCGATGCCGCCCGCCTTGGCAAAGTTCTTGGCGTATTGCTCGCTCAAGAAGGATCGCCAGACGCCGACCGCCGGGCCGCCGCCGAACGGGCCATCGCCGTCGATGCCGGTGAACATCTCGTTGAACATGGTATTGAGAAACTGCGCCTCGAAATCGGTCGCGGTGGCGCGCGCCCGGCCTTTGGGATCGGCCTTGCCGGTGCCGCTCGCGGTCGCGGTCGCGGTCGCGGCAAGCGTCTCGGGCGGAACACTGCGCACGTGCAAGGGCAGGGCGGAGAGGGCGCTCATCACATCACCTCGATATCGGCCTGGATGGCGCCCGCCGCCTTGATGGCCTGCAGGATCGCGATGAGATCGCGCGGCCCGATGCCGAGCGCGTTGAGCCCGTCGACGAGCTGCTGCAGCGACACGCCCTCCTTCACCACTGCCAATCCCTTGCCGTCCTCCGAGACGCCCACCCGCGTTCTCGGCACCGCCACGGTCTGGCCGCGCGAGAAAGGCTGCGGTTGGCTCACCTGCGGCGTCTCCGAGATGGTGACGGTGAGGTTGCCCTGGGCGACCGCGACGGTCGACACCCGCACGTCCCGCCCCATCACGATGATCCCGGAACGCTCGTCGATGACGACCTTGGCGGCGACGTCAGGCTCGACCTGCAGCTGCTCGATCTCGGTCAGGAGCGCCACGACATTGCCGGAGGATTTCTTCGGCAGCGTGATCTGTACCGTCGAAGGGTCGAGGGGCTCGGCGATCGGCCCGCCGATATAATCGTTGATCGCCGCGGCGATCCGCTTGGCGGTCGTGAAGTCGGCATTGCGCAGCGCAAGCCGCAGCTGGCCGAGCCTGTTGAGCGCGAACTCGATCTCGCGCTCGATAATGGCGCCGTTGGTGATCCGCCCGACGGTCGGCACGCCGCGGGTGATCTTGGCCGCCTCGCCCTCGACCTGGAAACCCCCGATCACGAGCGAGCCCTGCGCCACCGCATAGACATTGCCGTCGGCGCCAAGCAGCGGGGTGACCAGGAGCGTGCCCCCCTGCAGGCTCTTGGCGTCGCCGAGCGCCGAAACCGTTACGTCGATGCGGGTGCCCTGGGTCCCGAATGGCGGCAGGTTGCTGGTCACCATCACGGCCGCGATATTGCCGGTGCGGATGGTCTGGCCGCGCACGTTGACGCCGAGCCGCTCCAGCATGGCTTGCAGCGACTGCTTGGTGAACGGGATGTTGTTGAGCGTGTCGCCGGTGCCGTTGAGCCCGACCACCAGGCCGTAGCCGATCAATTGGTTCTGCCGGACCCCCTCGATGTTGGCGAGGTCCTTGACGCGCGAAGTGGCCGTGGCCGGCGCGCCCGCGGCCAACGTGACCGCCGCGGCGAGCGCAAGCGCGATCGCAAACGTCCTCGTCATCTTTTGCTCCCCGGTGATGAGGTCGGACCGGACTTCTCCTTAGCGATTAGCGTGCCAGCCGCTGCGCGCCGCCAAACCGTTGATGAGGATGGGGATTTGCGGGGATTGCCGGATTCGCGCGGGGATGGGGAGAGGCCGATCCTTGCCGGGGCGGCACAATTTGCCGGGTTGTTTACCGGTCATTAACCATGACGGCCCGACTAATCCATCCGCAAACCAGCCGGCTCGGCCGAGGGCGCCCGATGCGAATCAATGCCACCAATGCAACCGGAATGGCGGTAAGCGCGCCTGCCGTTCGGCGCGCCGCCACCGACGCCTTCGCGGTGAGCGAGGAGACGGCTGCACGCCCCCTCGATCCGTCCGCTGCGCTGCGGTCGGTCGGCGGCATCGAAGCTCTCATCGCGCTGCAGGGGATCGAAGATCCGATCGAGCGGCGCCGGCATGCGGTCAAGCGCGGGAGGGTTGCCCTCGACGCACTCGACGAGCTCAAGATCGGACTCCTTGGGGGCGCGCTGTCCCCCGCGGTCCTGACCCGGCTGCAGGCGGCCGCTGCCCATCTCAAGCAAGGCTCAGGTGATGCCAATCTCGATTCCGTGCTCGATGAGATCGAGCTCCGGGTCGAGGTCGAGATCGCCAAGATTACTCCGCTTTAGAGCCGTTTTTCCCGGGCTTTCCGGCAATTTTCGAGCGGCCTTGGCGCAATGATTCCGCAGTGCGGGATGGAACCCGTGGATCATCCCCGCTGGAGCCCACTCCCTTATTGTCCACCCCGGGCCGGCACTATATAAGGGCGCCCGCGAGCGGGAGGGCTCGTCCAAGCAGGGGTTGCCATGCGTTCTGAAAAGAACAAGAACGGCGTAACAGCGCTGCTCGACCGCAACAAGAACTATCGGCCCTCTGACAAAGAGCCGTTCATGAATGAGCGCCAGCGCGAATATTTTCGCGACAAGCTGCTCGCCTGGAAAGAGGAAATCCTGAAGGAGACCAAGGAGACGCTGCAGCATCTGCAGGACGAGAATCAAAATCATCCCGACCTCGCCGACCGCGCCTCCTCGGAGACCGACCGAGCGATCGAGCTGCGCGCCCGCGACCGCCAGCGCAAGCTGATCGCCAAGATCGACGCCGCCCTGCAGCGGCTCGAGGACGGCACCTACGGCTACTGCGAGGAAACGGGCGAACCGATCTCGCTGCGACGTCTTGAAGCACGCCCGATCGCGACGCTCTCGATCGAGGCCCAGGAGCGGCACGAACGGCGCGAGCGCGTCTACCGCGACGACTAGGATCATGACGGATTTTCGCCCGTTCCCGACGCGGCGCTCGCTGGTTCTCGGCCTTGCGCTCGCGGGCATTTGCCCCGCCGCATTCGCCCAGACCCAGAACTGGCCGCAGCGGCCGGTGCGCGTGCTGGTGCCCTTTGCGGCCGGCGGCAATATCGATGTCATCGCCCGCCTCACCTGCCAGCGCATGAGCGAGGTGTTCGGCAAGCAGTTCGTCATCGAGAATCGGGTCGGCGGCAACGGCACCATTGCGGGCGAGGCCGTGGCGCATGCCATGCCTGACGGCTACACGCTGTTCTGGGCGGGGCCGGCGGTGATGTCGATCTTTCCGGCAATCACCAAATCGGCCTACGACCCGGTCAAGGACTTCAAGCCGATCAGCGTGATCGGGACCAATCCTCAGGTTCTGGTGGTGAATGCAAAGCTGCTCATCAAGAGCGTCGCTGAGTTCGTCTCCTATGTGAAGGGCGCGCCGCAAAAGCTGCCTTACGCCGGTGGCGGCGGCCCGGGAAGCCTGAGCAATCTGCTGATGGCGCTCTTTCTCAAGCGCGCCGGCCTTGAGATGACGAGCGTGAGCTATCGCGGCACGGCGCCGGCCATGACCGATCTGGTCGGCGGCCAGATTCCCACGATGTTCGTGCCGCTTTCGGAAGCGCTGCCGCAGGCGCAGGCCGGCAACATCCGCATGCTGGGCGTGTCCGGCGACAAGCGCGCCAAGCAGGCCCCTGATGTGCCCACCATCGCGGAATCAGGGTTCCCCGGCTTCCATGGAGAAAGCTGGAACGGCCTGGTGGCGCCCGCTGCCACGCCCAATGACATCGTCGAGCGCATCGCCGCCGAGTTCGCGCGCGCCGCCAAGGAGCCGACGTTCGCCGCCCGGCTCGACCAGGAAGGCGTCGATCCGCTCGGATCGAGCCCCGCCGAGACGGTGAAACTCATCGCCGCCGACATGGCGCTGTGGGCGGAAGCCGTGAAGGTCGCCGGCGTCTCGCTGCAGTAGGCTCGGCCGCGGCCAGCATTAACGTTTCATTTACCGCGTCTGTTTACCGATCCTTCATGAATGCGGCGCGCGGCGCGGCCCAACGCTCCTTCCTCTGTGCTCCGACCGTGGTGGCAACGATGGCGCAGCCGAGCCTGCCGCGCATGCTCCAGCGGGCAAGGCGCGCCCACGAGCAGGGCGAGCTTGACTGCGCGGAGCAGCTCTACGGCGCGATCCTGGCGCGCGATCCCGATCATTTCGATGCGCTGCATCTCCTCGCGATGCTCAACTATCAGCGCGGCGTGTTCGATACGGCGCTCGCGCTCCTGCGCGCCGCGCTTGCGACCAACAGCGCCCGTGCCGACGCGCTCGCCGATCTCGGGCTCGTGCTTTGCGCCATGGCCCGCTTCGAGGCTGCGCTTGCAAGCTACGAGGCCGCGCTCGCGCTTGCGCCCGACGATACCGAAGCGCTGAACGGGCGGGGCGTGGCGCTCCTGCGGCTCGGCCGCGTCGCGCAGGCGCTGGAAAGCTTTGCCCGCGTGCTGGCGCTTGATCCCAGGCACGTCGATGCGCTCGGCAATAAGGGCAATGCGCTTCTCGCGCTCAATGGCCCGCACGAGGCGATCGCCGCCTATGAGGCCGGATTGAAGCTCGTTCCCGAGCATGCGCGCCTCCTTACCAATCGCTCGGTCGCGCTGCGCCGGCTCGATCGCCCGCACGAGGCGCTTGCCGGCTTGGCGCGGGCGCGGCTGATCGATCCGGACTTCGCGGAGGCGCGCTTCGTGGAAAGCATGGTGCGGCTGAGCCTCGGCGATTTTGCCGGCGGATGGCGTGGCTACGAGGCGCGTTGGGGGACTGCGGCCTTCGCGCCCCATCGCCGCCGGTTCACCGCCCCGTTGTGGCTCGGCGAAGCGCCGCTCGCCGGGAAGACCATTTTGCTCTACGCGGAGCAGGGCTTTGGCGACACCATACAGTTCGTCCGCTATGCGCCACTCATCGCCGCGCTGGGCGGGCGCGTCGTTCTCGAAGTGCAGCCGCAGCTCAAGCGCCTCCTCGCCGGCATGCCCGGCATGGCGGTTATTGCCCACGGCGAGCCCTTGCCGGCCTTCGACCTGCAATGTCCGCTCATGAGCCTGCCGCTCGCCATGCGCACGGAGCTCGCCACCATCCCGGCAGCCGTTCCCTACATCGTGGCGCCCGGCAGGAATGCGGCCGCGGCAGCCCGGCCCGCGCCTGTGCGTGGGCGGCGGCGGATCGGCATCGCCTGGGCTGGCGATCGCCTGCACAAGAACGATGCCAATCGCTCGATGCGCTTGGCCGCCCTGCGGCCTCTGTTCGATCTGCCGCAAGTCAGCTTCGTCAGCCTCCAGCAGGAGATGGATGACGAAGATGCGGAATACCTGCGCGGCTCTCCCGGTCTCCTCGAGATCCGCGCGCCCTATGCCGATTTCGCCGAGACCGCCGCCACGATTGCCGAGCTCGATGCCGTGATTTCCGTCGACACCGCCATTGCCCATCTTGCCGGCGCCATGGCCAAGCCGCTCCTTCTTTTGCTCCCGTTCGGCGCCGATTTCCGCTGGCTGCGCGATCGTCCGGACACCCCTTGGTATCCAACCGCCCGCCTCCTGCGCCAGCGCGAGTTCAACGACTGGGGAAGCGTGATCGAGAAGCTCAGGGATCAGATATCAGCACTCGGGAATCAGGCGGCCAGAGCCTGCATCTGATCCCTTATCCCTGAAACGAGCGCGGCCCCCGGCGGGGAGCTGCCGGAGGCCGCGTCGGTTCGCCGCTCGCTCGCGCGCCGCGAGAGGCGGGGAGCCGGGGAAGGCCAGGAATCAGGCGGCGAGACTCTGCGTCTGCCCCCTGATCGCTGGTCCCTGTCAGAACGGCAGCAGGATATCCAGCGCCTGCTGCCCGTAGCGGGCCTGCTGCACGTCGGTGATCTGGCCGCGCCCGCCATAGGCGATGCGCGCCTCCGCGATCTTGGTCGAATCGATGGTGTTGTCGCTCTGGATATCCTCCGGCCGCACGATCCCGGCGACGACGAGCTCGCGCACTTCGAAATTGACGCGCAGCTCCTGCTTGCCCTCGACCACCAGGTTCCCGTTCGGCAGGACCTGCGTCACCACCGCGGCAACATTGGTCTGCACCGCCTCCTGGCGGTTGATCGAACCTTTGCCGTCGCTCGAGCCGGTTGAATCCGCGGTCAGGATGCGGCCGGGCAGGATCGCGGTTGCGGGATTCTTGATGGTCTTGGCGCCGATGAAATCGGTGATGCCGGAATCCTCCGTATTGGAACGGCTGCGCTGGGTCTCGTTGGCGGTCTTGGCGGTGTCGGTGATGTTGACGATCACGGTGAGGATGTCGCCGATCTGATGGGCGCGCTGGTCCTTGAAGAACTCGCGCGATCCCGAGCGCCAGAGCGAGTTGTCGTTGTAGACCGCGGGCTGCGGCTCCGGCATCGGCATGTGCACGGGCTTGTAGCCGGCCTTTTCGATCGGATTGTCGATCGCGGAAAGCGCCGGCTGCTCGCCGAGATTCCGGATCCGCTCGAGCGAGGAGCAGCCGCCGGAAAGCGAGGCGAGCGCCACGGCCGAGGTCGCGGCGAGAAGCTGATGGATGCGCTTGACGTTGGACATGATCCTCACTCGCTGCAGGGATACTTTCGAAGCCGGGCCGTTACGGCGCCACATTGGCGGCGAGCCGCGGATCGGCGGTGCCGACTCTGACACGCCCGGGGCCGATGACGGTTGCCTGGATCGTGCGCTTGGACTGGGCATTGGTGACGCTGATGCTGTCGCCGAGCGCGCCGGGGTCGAGCGCCTTGCCGGCCATCGTGAGCAGGATGCCGGGCACCTCGTACACGATGGTCACGTTCTCGTTGCGCCCGACCAGTTCGGGCTTGGCCACGTCGGTCTGGCGGATGACCGCTCCGGGGCGCAGCGTGTGCTTGGCGGCAAAGCCCTGCGCCTGCGCGAACGTGGTCAGGGTGGAGGAGGTGACCTCGGCCTTCGGGCGGCGCTCGATCGCGAGATCGGTTGCCTTGAGCATCTGTCCCTGCGCGATCTCGCGCAGCGGAACGACCGCCTCGAAGGTCTCGGTCACGGCGCCCGTGAAATGCAGCGGCAGCCGGCGTGCGACCGCGCTGCCAGGAAGCTCAAAGGTCACATCGAAGCGCATGGCGCGCGGCTCGAAGGCGAGGCGCACGACCGAGAGCTCCCCCGTGGCGGTGGGCTCGACTTCGATCGTGCGCACATCGTTGTCGAAAACGACCGCGAGGTTCTCGGAATCCGGCAGCCCGTATTTGCCGGCGAGCGCGCGCAGGATGCGCATCTGCACGTCCTTGGCGGTGATGGCACGCGCCGCCCGCGTCACCGTGACCTCGGCAAGGCCCCGGGTATCGAGGCCGACAAGATGGTGGCCGCGCACGGCGTCGAGCACGCGCGCGACCGGCACGCTGCCGGTCTCGCCGAGATCGGGCGCGCGGAAGATGGCGATGTCCGCGACCGCGCCGGCGTTCTCGACGAGATCGCCGATGCGCACGATCTCGCCCATCACCGTGGCGGCCGGCTTGAGCGCCGGTGCCCCGGGCTCGGCAGCTTGCACCGCCCCCGCGGGGGCAAGCGCGGCGAACGTCGCTATGGCGGCGAGCAAAATGCCGTGACGGATCATCGCAACCCTCCTCATTGACCTGCTCTCATTGCACCCGCTCTCATTGCACCTGGGCGGTGGTTTGCAGCATCTGATCGGCCGCGCTGATGACCTTCGAGTTCATCTCGTAGGCGCGCTGGGCCGCGATCAGGTTGGAGATTTCGGTCACCGCATCGACGTTCGCCTGCTCCAGGCTGCCCTGCTGGATCGTCCCGTAGCCGTCGATCGCCGCGGTCCCGTCCTGCGGCGCGCCTGAGGCCGGCGTCTCGAGGAAAAGGTTCTCGCCGACCGGCTGCAGGCCGGCTTCGTTGAGGAAGCGCGTGAGCGTGAGCTGGCCGAGGATGGTCGGCGTCGTCGAGCCGGGCACCGAGACGGAGACCTGCCCCTGGGAATTGATGGTGATGCCGCTCGAGTTCGCCGGAACCGTGATCCCGGGCTGCACCACGTTTCCCTCCGAGGTGACGATGCGGCCCTGCGCATCCAGCTTGAAGGAGCCGTCGCGGGTATACGAAAAGCTGCCGTCCGGCATCAGGACCTTGAAGAACCCGTCGCCGATGACCGCAAGATCGAGCGTGTTGCCGGTCTGTGACAGCGTGCCCTGCGTGATCAGCCGAGGCGTTCCGACGGTCTTGACCCCGCCGCCGAGGTCGATGCCGACCGGCAGGATGTTGCCCTGCGCCGAGGTCTGCGTGCCGACGCGGCTCACGTGCTCGTAGAGCAGGTCCTGGAACTCGGCACGCTGGCGCTTGTAGCCGGTCGTGCTCATGTTGGCGATGTTGTTGGAGATCACCTGGACGTTGAGCTCCTGCGCCGCCATTCCGGACGCCGCAATGTCAAGCGCTCGCATGGTCGTGGACTCCCGATGAAAGCTCTAGGTCGGCACGGCGGAGAGCTTGTCGAGCGCGCTGGTGCGCTCGTTCGCTTCCTGCTGCAGGATGTTGGAGATCTGCGTATAGGTGCGGGTGATGTCGATCATACGCGCCATCTCGGCGACCGCGCTCACGTTCGACTGCTCGATCGCTCCCTGGACGACCCGCGTAGCCGTCGGTGCGGGGGCGGGCGCGACCCCGGTCGGAGCCGAGAACAGGCTCGATCCTTCCTTCTGCAGCTGGTCGTTGTTGGCAAAGGTGACGATCTGCAGCTTGCCGCGCGCGGCATCGGAGGTGGCGCTCGCGCCTTCGCGCACCGTGATGGTGCCGTCCGCGCCGATGGAAACGTTGCTGTCGGTGTTCTGGAAGGTGATCGGGCCGCCAATTCCCAGCACCGGGTCGCCCGCGCTGGTGACCAGCGTGCCGGTGGCATTGATCTGCAGCGCGCCGTTGCGGGTATAACGCTGGCCCTGCGGCGTCTGCACCACCAGAAAGCCGTCGCCGTCGATCGCGACGTCGGTCGGGCTGCCGGTGTGCAGGATCGGACCCGTGGTCATATTGTGCCAAGTCGCGCGGTCGCGCACGAAGCTGAGCTGCCGGTTCCCCGCCGGCATATCGTCCGCGCTGGCGAGCGGCATCAGATATTGCTCGAAGATCGTGCGATCCGCCTTGTAGCCGGTGGTGTTGATGTTGGCGAGGTTGTTGGCGACGGACTCCAGCTCGCGGCCGAGCGCGACTTGGCGCGAGAGTCCGAGCAGAAGGGCATTCTCCATCCGTGTCTCCCCCGGGGCGCGACAGCCGGCGCCGCCCTCCCGCAGCGCCGCGGTCAGGGCGCGCTCGAGCTCTCCCAAGCCTCCGCGCGCCGTGCCTTGCGGCGATTTCCCTGCAGGGGCCGTGCCAAGCGCGAAAGAGATTTGAAAACAGCGGGTTGACCAAAAACGCGCCGGCCCGGAGGGCGGCAAATTCAGTCTTTTCAAACCATCCGCTCGGCAAAACTTTCCCCCCGCGCCGGCCGCTCGCAAGATTCCGTTAACCATTCCGAACGTAACGTTACCGGCGAGAGGCGCGTTGCTTGCGGGGCGCACGTTTCATCCGCCCTCCCGCCATTTCGCGTGATCGCGACCGGAAATCCGATGGCCAAGAAACCAAAGACGGCGACAAGGGAAGAGAGCGAAGACAACGAGGCGGATGCGCCCGCGGATGCAGCGCAGGCTCTAAAGCGCAAGGTTCCGCTGAAGAAGATCGCGATCGCGGCCGCGGCGCTTGTCGTGCTCGGCGGCGGCGCGACCGGCGGCTATCTCATGCTGTCCGGCGGCAAGGAGAAGAGCGGCGCTCCCGTGGTCCAGGCCAAGCCCGCCGCCTTCATCGACGTGCCGGAGGTGCTGGTCAATTTGTCCAACACCGGCAGCGAGCGCACCCAATATCTCAAGGTCAAGGTCGTGCTGGAAGTGCCGGATGCGGCACTGACGCCGCAAATCGAGACCACCATGCCGCGCGTCATGGACGCCTTCCAGACCTACCTGCGCGAATTGCGGCCAACCGATCTTGACGGCTCGGCCGGGCTTTACCGGCTCAAGGAGGAGCTGACGCGGCGCGTCAATGCCGCGATTGCGCCGAGCCGCATCAATGCGGTCCTCTTCAAGGAGATCGTCGTCCAGTGAGCGGGCCCGCCGAACCGGTCGACCAGGACGCGCTCGCCGCCGAATGGGGGCTGGCGCTCGAGGCCGATGCCGCCAAGGAGTCCGGCGCAGCACCCGAGGCTGCGCCAAAGGATCAGCAATGGGCGGGGCTTGCCGAGAGCGAAAACCAGTTCGTCCAGGCGGCGAGGGGAGGGGCCGAGCGCATCCTCAACCAGGATGAGATCGACGGGCTGCTCGGATTCAGCCTCGCTGATGTCGCGCTCAACGACAATTCCGGCATCCGGGCGATCATCGATTCGGCGATGGTCTCCTACGAGCGGTTGCCGATGCTCGAGATCGTCTTCGACCGGCTGGTCCGGCTCATGACGACCTCCCTGCGCAACTTCACCTCCGACAATGTCGAGGTCTCGCTCGACCGCATCACCTCGGTGCGTTTCGGCGACTATCTCAACTCGATCCCGCTGCCCGCCATCCTCGCCGTCTTCAAGGCCGAGGAATGGGAGAATTTCGGCCTGATCACCGTCAACTCGAACCTGATCTATTCGATCATCGACGTGCTGCTCGGCGGCCGGCGTGGTGGCAACTCCGTGCGCGTCGAGGGCCGGCCCTACACCACCATCGAGTCCAATCTCGTCAAGAGGATGATCGAGGTCGTGCTGGCCGATGCCGAGCTTGCGTTCAAGCCTCTGTCGCCGGTGAAATTCAACATCGACCGGCTGGAGACCAATCCGCGCTTTGCCGCGATCTCGCGCCCGGCCAATGCGGCGATCCTGGTGCGCCTGCGCATCGACATGGAGGACCGCGGCGGCAACGTCGAGCTGCTGTTGCCCTATGCCACCATCGAGCCCATCCGCGAAGTCCTGCTGCAGATGTTCATGGGCGAGAAATTCGGCCGCGATCCGATCTGGGAAGGCCATCTCGCGACCGAGATCGGGCAGGCCGAAGTTTCAGTCAATGCAGTGCTTTACGAGGCGCGGCTGCCGTTGAAGCAGCTGATGAGCCTGGAGCTGGGCGACACGCTGCCGCTGGAGATCAAGCCGGATTCCTGGGTAGCGGTGCGCTGCGGCGACGTGACGTTGACGGAGGGCCGGATGGGCCGGGTCGGCGACCGAATTGCGGTGCGCGTCGCCAAGCCCCTGCGCCGGCCGCGGACGACCTTCGCGATGTTCGAGAAGGCGGACGGATCGACCAAACGGTTGGAGGCCCAATGAGCAACGTATTTGGATTCATGATCGAGATGCTGGTGGCGATCCTGCTCCTGTTCACGATCGGCTACTGCGTCGTCCTCAACAACCGGCTCAAGCGGCTCAAGGCCGACGAGCAGGCGCTCAAGGCCACGATCGCCGAGCTGATCACCGCCACCGAGATCGCCGAGCGGGCGGTGGCCGGACTCAAGACCACCGCCCATGAATGCGACCGCAGCCTCGGCGAGCGGCTGCGCGGCGCCGAGCGCTGCGGCGCGCAGCTGAACCAGCAGATCAAGGCCGGCGATGCGCTGATCAAGCGGCTTGCCCGCATCGTCGCGGCGGCGCGGCCGTTCGACCTCGAAGGCGAGGGAGAGGCCGAGCCTGCCCCTGCGGCAAGCAGCGCGCGAGATCCCCAGGCGGTCGCCGCGGCCGCGCAGGCCTTCGCCCAGCGCGCGCGCAGCCGGCTCGGCCCGATCGCCGCATGAGCTCCTTTGGAGCATTTTCCGGAAAAGTGGACACCGGTTTTCCGAAAGAAAATGCGACCAAGAATCGAATCTAAAGCGCTTTTCGGCGGAAGACTCGCGACTTCATGATCAACCTAAACGAAAAACGCTTTAGGCGCTCGCTGATCCAGGTTCTGCGCGACGTGCGGCTTGTCCCGGTCGTGCTGGTGGCGACCATCGCGCTGTTTGCCCTCAAATCGCTCGGCCTCATTCTCGACAGCGGCTATCTTCTCGACGCCGTACCCGACGACGACGTCGAGATCACCGGCGCGATCGGGGTGCAACGGCCCGCGACCGCGCCGGCCAAGCCCGCGCCGGCGCCCGCGAGGCAGTCCTGGGCGCAGCAGATGTTCAATTATCCCGATGTCACCGGCTCGGTCGGGGCTGTTCCCGCCGCACCCAAGGAGGAGGCGCCGACCAAGCCCGCGGCGGCCCCCGCCAAGCCGCAGGAGCCCCCGCCTGCGGCGGCCGGCACGCCGGTGCTGATCGATCCGGACCATCCGGTGTCGCCGGCGGAGCGCGCCATCCTCGAAAGCCTGCAGAAGCGGCGCGCCGAGCTCGATGCGCGCGCCCGCGAGCTCGACATTCGCGAGGATCTGCTGCGCGCGGCCGAGAAGCGCCTCGTGGGCCGATTGGCCGAGCTCAAGGATATCGAGGCCCGTGTCAACGAAGCTCTGCAGCAGAAGGACGACGCCGAGGCGGCGCGCTTCAAGAATCTGGTCACCATGTATGAGAACATGAAGGCCAAGGATGCCGCCAAGATTTTCGACGGGCTCGATCTCAAGGTCCTGCTGCAGGTTGCCAAGGAGATCAATCCCCGCCGGATGTCGGACATCCTGGCGCAGATGACGCCCGAAACCGCGCAACGGCTCACGGCCGAGCTTGCCGCCCACACGCCCGGCAAGGATGCCCCGCAGGGCGCCGATCTGCCCAAGATTCAGGGCCGGCCCACCTCGAACTGACGCCGATCGTCTGCGTGTCGTCCTCTATTGCGGGTGGCGGCAGGCGGACTATTCTCACCCCGACGCGCGAACGGGCGCACGATCGGCAACTGCGGGCATGGCAATGCTGAGGGATGACGGCGGCAACGGAGACTATCGCCGGAACGCGCCGCGCAATGTGCTCGGCGAGCCGCTCGAGGACTGCTCGATCAAGCCGATGACCGGGTTCTTTCGGGACGGCTGCTGCAATACGTCGGCCGAGGATGTCGGCAGCCATACCGTTTGCGCCGTGATGACCGCCGCTTTTCTCGAGTTCTCCAAATCCCGCGGCAACGATCTGTCGACGCCGATCCCGCAACTCGGCTTTCCCGGCCTCAAACCCGGTGAGCGCTGGTGCCTTTGCGCCCCCCGCTGGCAGGAGGCGTTCGAGGCCGGCCAGGCGCCGCGCGTCGCCCTGCGCGCCACCCACGAAGGGGCGCTCGATCATTGCTCGCTCGCCGATCTCAAGCGGTTTGCCGTGGACTTGGCGTAAGCGGACTCATTTCCATCGGAATCCGAAGCCGCGATCATCGCCGAGGAGCGCTCAGGCCGCCTTCACGGTGATCTTCTTTTCCGACTTCTGAGCCTCGGCGCTCTTCGGCAGCGTGATCGTGAGCACGCCCTTCCTGAAGCTCGCGTCGATCTTGTCCATATCGACACCCTCAGGCACCGGGAAAGTGCGCTGGAACGAGCCGAAGCTGCGCTCGCGCATGTAGTAGTCCTTCTTCTTCTCCTCCTTCTCGTCCTGCTTCTCGCCTTTGATCGTGACCATGCCGTTGGCGAGCTTCACCTCGATATTATCCTGGTCCATCCCCGGCAATTCGGCGACGATCTCGTAGGCCTTGTCGCTCTCGGTGACGTCGACGGCGGGCAGTGCCTCGAGTGCGCCTCTGGCGCCATGGAATGGGTCCATGTCGAGCCAGGAGCGGCGCAACGGCGAGCGCCAGAAGCCGCCATCGAAATCCTCGAAGAGGCGATCGATCTCCCGGCGCAGGCTTTCGAAGGGCCGCCATGCCGGCAGCGTCGAGGGCGGCGTCTTCTCGGTCTTCACGGGTACCTTGCTGGTGGTTTCTGCCATGACAGATTCTCCAATGCGGTGACCCCTCCATCTTCGCCCCGCCGCCTCACTCGACGTTGATATCGGTCAAGGAGGAATCAAGGTCCGCTTGGGCGACAAATTGTCGGCCAGCATTTCGCGCGGAATGGGCGGTATCGGGGTGGGCGGCCCGGCTTGAAGCTTGGACGCTTCGATAGCCTCGCTTCGGGAGAAGCAACTTCGTCTGACCGAACCGTTGATTGCCGCATCGACTGAGGCGCCGTTCGCGGGCCGATTTGCCGGCGTCTGTATGGAACCGTACACATCTTGAGGATTTATCTCTTCAGAGCCTGCGACGGCCGCGGGTCCTCCGAACTGAGCGAGGAGGCAAAATCCATGGCGCAGAACGCAAACACCGCGCGCACCGCAATCGTGGTCGAGGACGACGCCGACCAGCGTTCACTGGTGACGGCCCTGCTCGAGGAAAGCGAGTTCACCATTGTCGAGTGCGAAAGCGCCGAGGCGGCGCTTGCCGCCATGCGCGTGCGGGGCGATGTGGCGCTGGTGTTTTCCGACCTGCGTCTGGCCGGGATCATGGATGGGGTCGAGCTCGCCCGCGAAGTCAAGAAACGGTGGCCGCGGCTCACCATGATTCTGTCGCCCGAGCGTGCGGATCGGAGGGTCGAGAGCCTGCCGGACGATATCGTTGTCCTGCCCAAGCCCTGGCTTGCCCTCGAGGTCCTGAAGATTGCCGAACGGGCGAGAGTGACTGGTGATCGTTCTCGCCGGTGACGGCGTGCCGTTTTCCCGCCCGTTCAAACTTCGAGCCTTGAGGTCTATTTCGCCTCCACGGTGACCCTGGCGGTCATGAACGGGTGGAACGAGCAGAAATAGTCATAGGCGCCCGGCCGATCGAACACGCGGCTGAATGTCTGGCCGGGAGAGAGCGATCCCGAATCGGCAGAGCCATCCTTGAACGTGACCGTGTGGGGCGCGCCGTCGTCGTTGCTCCAGGTGATGCTGTCGCCCGCCTTCACGGTGATCGCCTGCGGTCCGAACGCAAAACCGGCGATCGAGACCTTGCCCGGCGCGGTCGCCGCCTGGCCGACGGTGGTGGTCGCTGCCACGTGCATGGCGGCGTGCTCGGCCATTGCCGCGTGCATGGCGGCGTGATCGGCCGCCGATGCCTGCGTGGGGGTCTGCTGGACGACGACCTTGCGCGGCGCCTTGCCGACCGCGATCGCGCTCGTCTTGCCGCTTTCGATGTCGACCACCGAAAGGTCATTCGAGCCTTCGTTGGTCACGTAGGCGGTCTTGCCGTCATGGGAGAGCGCAAGCCAATGCGGCTGCTTGCCGACCGGGATGCTGCGAAGGGGCTTGTTGGTCGCCGGATCGAACAACAGCACCTCGCCGGGACCCTGGATGGTGGCCATGCCGAGGGGCGCGGCGCGGAACAGGTTGACGAAATGCGGCGACACGCCGGTCGGGATCTCGGCAACGATCTTGTCGGAGGCAGGGTCGAGCACCTCGATCGCGCTGACGCCCGCCTCGGTGAAATAGAAGCCCTTGCCGTCGAAGCCGAACTCCGCGTCCCGCGGTGTCTTCTCGAGCGGCAGGGTGCGGACGACCGCGCGCGCCGCAAGGTCGACCACCACCAGTGCGAAATGGCCCGGTTCCTGCGAGGTGACATAGGCGAGCTTGCCGTCGGGCGTGATCGAGACCGTGTGGGGCTTCGCCACCGTGACCGAGCCGATGACGGCCTCACTCGCGGCATCCAGGAATGCGACGCGGTCCTCGCCATACACGGTCACCAGCAGCAGCTTGCCGTCGGGCGTGAGCGAAATCCCGTTCGGGCTTTTGCCGACCTCGACCGTCTTCACGACGGCGTCGGTCGCGGTATCGATGACGCTCAGCGACGATGAGCCGTCGCCCGAGACAAAGACGGTGCGGCCGTCCTGGGTCATCGCCATGCCGTGCGGCCCCGGGGCGACCGGGATCGTCGCAACGACCTTACCGGCGGCGGTATCGACCACCGACACGGTGTTGTCGGCGAAATTCCCGACGTAAGCCTTGGGCGCCGCGCCGGCCTGTCCCGAGCCGAGGGCAAGCGGAGCGGCGACCAATATGAGACGAGCGAATCTCAGACGATGTGACATGGGAAATCTCCTCGAATGCGCGAGTGGCGCGCCGCGGCGTTTTGAATGCACGGCCTCGATGCCCACATGACTCGCTGATCGCGCGGATTATTCCCGTGGCCGGAAAGAATTTTGCTGCGCCCGACAACTCCGGCGTCACCGCGCTTGTCGCGGGCATCAACGTCTTTCTCTCTTCAATCAGCAAGCAAGACGTGGATGGCCGGGATAAGCCCGGCCATGACGCCCGGAAGCGGTTCAAACAATTTCGAAAAAAATTACGCCGGAGACTTGCGTTCGCCCCGGAATACCAGCCATCCGAACAACAGCATATCGAACAGGACCACGAACGAACCGATCGCCGCGATCGGCTCGCCGCCCGGATGTCCCGTGGTCACAAGCCCGACCCCGGTCGCGAGGATGAGCGTGCCGATGATCCACACCGCGACCTGCACGAGCGCGCTTGTGGCGCTTTCGAGCCACGGATGCAGCCGATAGTAGATGCCGAAGAGGAAGAGCGAGACCCATCCCAGCAGATTGAGATGGGCGTGCGCCGGGAAGGGGGAATGATTTTCGCTGATCGCCATGATGATCCCCCAGATCATGCCGGCAATGACGAAGATAACTGCGGCTTGGAAGCTCAGAGTAGATGCCTTCATGGTTTTCCCCTGTTGGAAGCTTGCGGTGGTAGCCCGCATGGAGCGTCAGCGTAATGCGGGCCGCCCCGCATTTTCTTTCGCTCCATGCGGGCTACATACTCGCCGGTCAGGACGTCAAAAATCCGGCTTGCTTGCCGTCGGAACGTCGGCCTCGTTATTGTAGTAATATTGTGACCGGTTTTCGGCACAGACCGTTTCCGCAAACAGTTGCTCGCGCGCCGGCACGTAGGTGAGCGTCGCGGTCCAGGGCGTCGTGAAGGCGCCGGTGTCCTCGATCGTGAGATGCAGCTGCAGGAACTTGCCGCGGAACTTGCTGAACACGTCGCCGCCGAACAGCCAGTTCTCCTTGATGTTGCGCTCGATTGCGTCCTTCACGTCGTCATAGTCGCGCAGCCGATAGCGCTCCACCACATGCAGCGCCTTGGTGTAGGGCGTGCCGAACAGGTCGACCATCGCATATTTACGGTCGGGATTGATGCCGACCGTGTCGACCACCAGCGTGTCGCCCTCGTAGCGGCCGACCGAATCCCCGTACCAGGACGGAGCAACCGGCGTCGGATGATTTGCATTCAGGTGCGCCCGCCGCACCTCGTGATCCTCGCCGTAAAGGAGCGTGACCTTGTCGGCCTGCTGGATCACCTCGATCACATTGTGCTTGAAGATGAATGGCACCGGCCGCGGCTGGCATTGGTTCCCGGGGTTCGGATAGGTGATGCCGGCAAGCGAGATGTCGCCGTATTTCTTCACCACCTCCGCCGCCCACGGCTGCAGGATCGGATTGCTGTAATCGCCCACCAGCTGATCGTAGTTGCTCACGCCGACCGTGCTCGGGATGGAAGCCGGCGAGCCGGAGATGCCGCCCGGCCGCTGCTCGCCACGCGATTTGTTGAGCACCGGCCCCGGCCCCGACGCCGGCGGCTCGAACCAGGGCAGGGCGGGGTGGCTCCAGACTCCCGAAAGGCCCGGGATCGATCCGGAGTCCGCCGCGCTCGCTGATTGCGCCGGCACAAGAGTCGCTGCTGCGCTCGCGAAGGTGACGAACAGAATGAGATTCCGCCGCATCGTCATGCCTGCCTCCCATTCATTGAGGTTAGCCTATTCTCGCCCCTCTCGATGTCCTGTCCCAACCGCCCCAACTGACCTGCCTCAGAAGTCCGGCAGCGTCGCCTGCGGCAACGGCCGGTGCGGCATGCCCATGAACGAGTTCGGGTTCTCGGCGCAGATCGCCTCGGTCAACGGACCTTCTTCCGGGGTCGCCAGCTGGATCAGCGAGCTGGCGTTCCTGGATGCCACCGCCTCGAAGCGCCGGTAGCGCTGGACGGCGTTCCACGGCATCGTAAAGGCGCCTGGATCCTCGACGTGGACGTTCGCTTCCAGAATCTCGCCATTGTCGATCATGTGCCAGCGCTCGACTACGTGCAGCTGCGTGGTGTGCGGCGTCTGGAAGCCGTCGATGAAGGTGCGGTCATCGAGCCCGATCGTGTCGACCACCAGCGTATCGCCCTCGTAATGGCCGATGGATTCGCCGTGCCAGGATATCTTGACGTTGTCGGAATGCTTGTCCGCCAGGTAGATGCGGCGAACGTCGTTGAAGCTCGTCAGGATCATCGCCACTTCCCTCGGCCCCTGCACGATGTACATGGGCCGCGTCATCGGCTCGAGCAGGAAATGGGGGACGCCCACCGGCCAGCAGCTGGCATGCGTGGAGAACACCTGCTTGCCGGCGAGCACCAGCTCGTTGCGCTCGCGCACCTTGTCGCGCGCCCAGGGCTGCAGGATCGGATTGTCGAGATCGGCGACCGAAAGCGACGGCTGCCGGCCGGTCGCGCGGAACTCGTCGTTGGAGACGCCGCGATGGGCGGGATCGGGCTGCACCGGTCCGGGTCCGCTCGGCGGCGGGATGAACTCGCGGGTATAGGCGAACCAGCCGGCGCTTGAATTAGGCGTGAAAACCGGAGCTGCGTCCGCCGCCATCGCCCGCAAGCCCAGGCCGGCGACGACATAGAGCGAGCCGGCAAGAGCGCATCGTGCGAAGCATCCTGCATGTGTGGACATCGGATCCTCCTCTTCGACAGCGTTGGCCGAGACGGGCCGATGATAGCCACATCGGCGGGCGGATTCGAGCGGGATGCGCAGTGACCCCGCCGGATGCGGCCCGGTTCCCTGCTTCTCCTGTTGTTTGCAGGGAATCTGCAGGAAACCGCGGGGTGGGCAGCGCTCGGCGCCGAACCGCAGCCATTGATCATATCAACGAAATCAACAATGGCCCGCCGCACCAGGTCGCCGGCGCGCAGCATCGTCGTCAGAAATCGGCTCGGAGGGCAGGGACCGGCACCCGTCGGAAACGGACAAACAAAACATCCGGCACGGCGTTCCGTCCGGACCCAATTCGCCAGTTTCAATTTCCCGCGTAGCCATGCGCGTGCGATTCGTCAAGAGCGGACAGCCCGGCCGATGATCTGCGCCGACACCGGCGCCGCGATGGTGAAACCCCAGAACGGCCCGAAATCCTGCACCGCCGGCATGCTCGTGATGAAGAGGCCGGGAATATTTGTCTGGAAATGCTCATCCAGCTTGGGAAATTTGTTTTTGGTCGTGAGCCGCTCCAGCACGTTGCCGGCTGCCAGGAAAGGCACGCGCGCAATGTCAACCTGGTAGCCGGTCGCCGCGATGATCTGATCCACGATCAGGGTTTCACCATTGTCGAGGGTCGCCGCCAAGGCGCCGTCGCTCTGCTCGCTGCACGAGACGAGCTGGGTTCGCGGCCAGAGCTTTACGGCGCCACCCGCGCCAATTCGCGGCTCGAGCCAGGGCTCGACCTTCAACCGGCCTTCGCCCCAAAGCCGCCGATTCAGTTCCTCCTGCCGCGCGGCGGGCAGCTTGCGAAACCAGGCCGGGTCATCCGCCGTCTTGTCGACCAAGGGGCCGACCCATGACCAGTCCGGGACCGCAAACGAAGGCGAATCATGGCGATGGCAGACATGCACTGCCGCGGCACCCGCCTCGCGGATCAACGCCGCCCACTCGAATGCGCTCTGCCGACCCCCGACGATCAGGCAGCGCTTGCCCGCGAGCGGCGCGAAATCGACCAGGTCGCAGGTATGAGCAAGCCGTCCCGCGGGGACGCAGCGCGCAAGCTCCCCCGGGAGGCGCTTGAAGTATTTGAAGCCGATCGCCAGGACCACGTTCCTGGCCGCGATGACGTCGTCGTCCTCGGTGAGTGCATGAAAGCGCTCCGCCTGCGGCGAATAGTCGAGCTTGCGAACCCGCAAGGGAAGCGGCGCGATGCCTTTGCGCTGCCTGAACCACGCCACGTAGCGCAGATAGAATTCAAGCGAGAGCGGCTCGACCTGAGCGGAGGCGAGATTTTGGGCCTTCAGGAAGCTCTCGATCGTGTCGATGCCGACAGGGTCGAGGTGCCAGTCGCATGCCGAGCGAAGATACATTCCCTTCGGCATGTGTGATTGCCAGAACTCCATCGGCTTACCGACCGTGAAATGATCGAGCCGCCAATGCGCCGCATATGCCGCCATCGACAGGCCGAACGGGCCGGCGCCGATGATGAGCAGGTCGGTATCGTTAGTCACGGCAGGGCTCTCCGCGGCAGGGCGGCGTTGTGTTGCAGCGGCGAACAGGATCATAACGACGCTGTTGCCCGGATTCGACCGCAGCAACCAGTGTCAAAGCGTCCCCTCGATCGACTTCAGCCTGGCATCATCTCAACTTTGGGGTCCTGTTCGCGCGCGGGGTTTGTGTATAGAGTTGTCTCGAAACCTACCAGTCGAGCGAGGGGAGCGAGCGAATGTATTTGCAGGGGCGAAATCGTCTTTTCATGGCATTGGCGGGAGCGGCCGCAATCGTGGCCATGGCGACACCATCGGCATTGGCGTTGGCCGCTACACCACGATCGACCGTCTGGGCACGCCCTACAGCCCGGCCCTGCACGTGGTCGAGCGCTACCGGCTGCTTGACGCCGAGGCCGCCAAGGAAGCCCAGGAACGCGGCCAGAAGGAATGGCCCCGCATCCCGGCCTATTCGGCTGATCCCGACTACAAGGGCAAGGGAATGCAGCTCGAGTTCACGGTCGAGGACGCGAACGTCTTCACGATGCCATGGACCGCGCTCATCACCTATCGGCGTCCGCCGCATACGGAGTGGGAGGAGTTCATCTGCGGAGAAAACATCCAGCAGTACTATGCGGGCCGCAAATACTATTCCGATCCGGACGCCATGATCCCGGTCGCCGACAAGCCGGACTTCTGAGTTAAAGCGAATAGCGAAATAGCGAATAGCGAATAGGGGTCGCGTGTGCGGCGCCTCTTGCTATTCGCTATTCGCGCGCTTCAGCCTCTGCGCACCGACGCCGCGACCGTCAACGCAATCGCGGTCGGGTCGCAGGTGAGCACCATGATCAGGATCAGCCAGCGCAACGCAAGCTCGACCGGAATGCCGAGCATCGCCGCCATGTAGACGACCGGCCCATTCGCGGCCTCTGTCCGCTTGCGCTCGCCCTCGAGCCCGGCGCGGTCGGCGCGCAAGCCGACCAGGACGGCCGCCTCCTTGAGCCGGTCTGCCAGCAAAGCCTCGCGGGTCTTGCGCTGCGCGGCGATCGCATTGAGCGCGACAGCGGCGCGTCCTCGCTCGGTCAGCTTGGCGATCGCCGCATCGATCTCGTTGATGCGCTGATCGACCCCGGCGACGGTTCGCTCCTGGGCTTCGAGCCGCGCATCGAGCGCGCCAATCCGTTCGTCGATGGAAGAGGCGGCCGCAACCGTGACCCCGACATGCGCCTCCACCAGCCGGCCGTAGACACCGGCCGCATTGATCGCCGCAAGCCCGGTCACCAGGATGATCAGCACCGCGCGCAGCAACGCGCCGGTGCTGCGCCAGTGGCGCGCGAGCCAGCCGGCGGTGACGAGCTTGGTGGCCTCCATCGTGCCGGCAAGCGCGACGATGGCGAGCGGCGCACCCGGGAAAATTTCCTCCATGCCGGAAATGGAGAAATAGGCGGCCACGGCGGCAAGGGTCGCGGCCGCCAGATAGGCCGTGAGGTTCGCGAGCTTGCTGTCCGGCACGGGCTCGGGCGCCGGCGCCGGCAAAATGCTTGCCGCAGCGTTCGGCTTCGGTTCCAGCAAGATGCTGGCCTGAGGGAGCGTCTCCGGCGCCAGAATGGCCATCGCGGGCGACGGACGGTCCTTCATCCAGTTGCGCGCGGTCGATCGCGATACTCCCCAGCGCTTCGCAAGCGAGGCAAGACTTGCCTCGGCCAGGCTTGGATCGAGCCGAATCTGATCCAGCGCCTGGGCGCGGCCCATGCGACGAATTGCAGTGACAGTCACAACGTACCCCCAAAACACGAATCAATTGATTGTAATCTATTCGGTGTCAGCCACCAAAGGTGAGCCGGCTGCGCCGACCACCTACTTGAAGATAAAATGGTAACCTGGGCCGGCATTGAGCCAGTGTGGCGCGAAAGACTACACTTGCACCCGCACCGGTTCAGAAAACCGCGAAGGGGAGGAACCCATGAAGCGCCTGTTCACGACTGCGCTCTTCGCCGCGCTCGCGCTGCCGTTCGCCGCCGCCGCGCAGGAACGCTACGCGCCGCTCAATCCCGATCAGCTGAGCGCGGAGCAGAAGGCCTATGTCGAGCATCTGCAGCAGCCGCCGCGCAACAACACCACGGCGCTGAAGAACCCGCCCTTCCGCGTGTACATGCGCAGCCCCGCGCTTGCCGGCAAGCTCGAGGAAGTCTCCGACTACGTGCGCTGGGGCACCGGGCTCGAGCCGCGGCTGACCGAGTTCGCGATCATGATCACGGCCCGACAATGGTCGAACCAGTGGATCTGGCGCGGCCACTATCGCGCAGCCGTGCGCGGTGGCCTCGATCCGAGCGTGGGCGCCGACATGGCGGCCGGCAAACATCCGGAAAAGATGAAGCCCGACGAAACGATTCTCTACAACTACGCGACCGAAATGTATCGCGACAAGGCGGTGTCGGATGCAACCTTCGCAGCGGCCGTCAAGCAGTTCGGCGAGAAGGGGCTGATCGATCTGGTCGCCACCATGGGCTACTACGACACGGTTGCCATGACGCTGATCACCGCCAAGGCCGTCGCCCCGAAGGAGGACGACGTCCCGCAGCTCGCGGCGCTGCCAAAGTGACGCAGCCGCGGTAGCGACGGCTCCGATTTGCTAAGGTTCGATCAAATGCCCAAAGGGGGAGCACATGCTGTGCCGTAGGATGGGACTGGGAGAAAGGGCGGCCTTGCTGTCCGTGCTCGTCGCGCTGCTGCAGCTTTCTGCAGCGCGGGCCGAGAGCCTCGATGAGCTTTACGAGAAGGCAAAGTCGGAAGGGGCGCTGGTCTTCTACACCGGCGCCGGAGCGGCAGGCGCCAAAGCAGCTGCCGAGGCCTTCGAGAAGCGCTTCCCCGGCATCAGCGTCACCGCCAAGGGCGGCTTCAGCAACGTTCTCGACCTGGAGATCGATCAGCAGCTGAAGGACAACAAGGTCGCGACCGACTACGTGCAGTTCCAGACGATCCAGGACTATCACCGCTGGAACAGAGCGGGCGCGCTCATGCATTTCAAGCCCGAGGGCTTCGACCAAGTCCTCCCCGCCATGAAGGACAAGGACGGCGCCTGGGTGGCGGTGAACGCGATCCCGATGGTCTACGGCTATAATTCCGAGAAAGTGCAGGAGGCCGACGTGCCCAAGTCCGCGCTCGACTTCCTCAACCCGATTTTCCGCGGCCAGCTTGTCACCGTCTATCCGACCGATGACGACGCGACGCTCTACAATTTCGATCTGATCGTAGGGAAATACGGCTGGAGCTTCATGACGAAGTACATGGCGAACCAGCCCTATTTCATCCAGGGGCATCGCGATGTCGCCGCGCGCGTGCGATCGGGCGCCGATTTCGTCAGCTTCGACATCAGCGGCGGCGCCGGCGGCACATTGAAGTCCGTGATGTCGGCCAAGGACAGGACGCCGGTGTTCTACACCGCCGCCGGCATCCTCAAGAATGCCCCCCACCCGAATGCCGCAAAGCTCTACGTGAGCTGGCTCCTGAGCAAGGAACAGCAGGGGCGCAACCCAGCCGCCTGGTCGCCGCGCAGCGATTTGCCGCCACCAGCCGGCATGCCGCCGCTCTCGAGCCCCCGGTTCGCGAACGGCTATCGCGATTTCCTGGGCGATGGCGCGCGGCTGCCGGCGCTGCGCAAGCGTTTCGAAGCCTTGATCGGCCCGGTCACCAACAAGGCTACGGTACCTTAGACCGAAACAAAGATGGGAGGACTACCAATGCGAACAGCCATTATTCTGGCGACTGCTCTCGCCTCAAGCGGCTTCTGCCTGAGCGCCAGCGCCCAGCAGGCGGACATGACCTTTTTCATCACGAGCGTCGGTTCCGGCAAGGGCGCCGATCTCGGCGGGCTCGCCGGGGCGGACGCCCATTGCCAGGCGCTGGCGCAGGCTGCCGGCGCCGGCAACAAGACCTGGCACGCCTATCTCAGCACGAATGGACGCGGCGGCGCGAACGCGGTCAATGCGCGTGACCGTATCGGAAACGGCCCCTGGCAGAACGCCAAGGGCGCCGTCATCGCCACCAGCGTCGCCGATCTCCACAGCGCCAACAACAAGATGAGCAAGGCCAATGCGCTCGACGAAAAGGGTCAGCCGATCAAAGTGCGGGGTGACCGGCCGAACATGCATGACATCCTGACCGGCTCGGACAGGGACGGTCGCGCCTTTCCGCCGAACATGGACCTCACCTGTCAGAACTGGACCAGCAGCAGCTCAGGTGTTGCCATGCTTGGCCACGCCGACAAGGAGGGCAATCCTCCGGTGGACGGCTCGCAAAATCCCGCCGCTTATCTGGAAACCGCGGGCTCGTGGGTTGCCGCCCACACGTCCCGCAGCTGCTCCCAGCCCGATCTGATCGCCACCGGCGGCAACGGGCTCTTTTATTGCTTCGCGGTGCGCTAGAAGCGTCATTGCGAGGAGCGAAGCGACGAAGCAATCCAGAGAAGCTGGCGCAAGCGGCCCTGGAGTGCTTCGCGGAGCCTGTCATCGGGCCGCGCCTTCGCGCGGACCCGTTGGCCCGCAATGACGATTTCATCCTGTGTGGCCGGTGCGGCCGCCGTTACTCGATTGCGCCGCGATGCAGGTCGGCCTCGATCTGCAACCTGCTGCCGCCGCCGAATCGCGCCCGGTAGACCTGCAGGTTCTCCATGATCCGCTGCACATAGTTGCGGGTCTCCGAGAACGGAATCAGCTCCACCCAGTCGACCGCATCGAC